>OIZW01000794.1_pt1 | contig 24279 bp, 20 predicted proteins | sample 1588581 | NCBI WGS metagenome assembly OIZW01 (sample SAMN03283266) | human gut metagenome | biome: human-associated habitat; material: feces | host: Homo sapiens | place: USA | collected 2013 | reverse complement strand
CGTCGGACCAGAAGACACGGGATACTTATGTAGATGCACTGTGCCGGGAGATAAGGAGCACCTCACAGAAAGAAGCATATGAAGTCGTTTCCGTGTTCATCGGCGGCGGAACTCCATCTGTGCTCAGTGGAGAGCAGCTTTGCCGGATCATGAACGAGATAAAACAGGCATTTGCTTTAAGCGAAGACGCAGAGATCACGATGGAAGCAAATCCGGGAACGGTCAGTCCGGAGCAGTTGGAACTTTGCCACGAAGCTGGAATTAACCGAATAAGTTTTGGACTTCAGTCCACGGTGCAGCAGGAACTTGATATGCTTGGCAGAATCCACACCTACGAAGAATTTCTCCAGAGTTATCACTGGGCGAGGAAAGCTGGATTTTCCAACATCAATGTAGACCTGATGTTTGCAATACCGGGGCAGACCTGCGAGAACTGGAAGCACAATCTGGAAACCATCGCAGAACTTTCACCGGAGCACATTTCGGCCTACAGTCTGATCATCGAGGAGGGAACACCTTTCGCACAGAAGAAACTGATCCTTCCAACAGAAGATGAAGAATACCAGATGTACGAGGACACCGCGGAAATCCTGAGAAAATATGGTTTCCATCAATATGAGATATCCAATTACGCCCGTGACGGCTTTGAATGCAGACACAACAAGGGTTACTGGCAGCGCACAGAATATCTGGGAGCCGGTCTGGGAGCGGCATCATTATTTCAGGGAAAGCGTTTCAGCAATACCAGAGATATGCAGACATATCTGGCAGACAGCACAGAACCGGAGAAGATCCGGGAGGATGTTACAACGCTTTCCAGAAACAACGAAATAGAAGAATTCATGTTCCTGGGGCTGCGTATGACAGAGGGAATCTCAGAAAGACAGTTTGAGAGAAATTTTGGATGCAGGATAGAGGATATTTATGGCTCTGTTCTGGCAAAATATAAAGAGATGGATCTGCTGGAACATACAGGTGAGTTCTGGCGTTTTACAAGGAAAGGAATCCATGTGAGCAATCCAGTCCTGGCAGATTTTCTGCTGGATGAGTGAAACAGGAGGAGAGCTGGAACTCCCGGAGCAAACAGTAATACAGAATCAATAGTAGAGTTACTGAGAACAGTAATACTACAGAGAAACAGTGCAAATTAGATATAATGAGAAAGCAGAGGAGCATAAGAAACTATGGCGGGACATACAACTGAGAAGAAATTTATCCGGATTCGGGGTGCGAATGTAAATAACCTCAAGAATCTGAGCGTAGATATTCCAAGAGATGAATTTGTAGTACTGACAGGAGTCAGTGGTTCCGGCAAGTCTTCTCTGGCTTTTGATACCATTTATGCGGAAGGACAGAGGAGATATATGGAGTCTCTGTCTTCTTATGCAAGACAGTTTCTGGGACAGATGGAGAAACCAGACGTGGAGTCGATCGAGGGACTGCCGCCTGCAATCTCCATTGATCAGAAATCCACAAACAGAAACCCGCGATCTACCGTAGGAACAGTAACTGAGATCTACGATTATTTCCGTCTTCTGTATGCAAGGATCGGAATCCCACATTGTCCGAAGTGCGGCAAGGAGATCAAGAAACAGACCGTAGACCAGATGGTAGACCACATCATGTCACTGCCGGAGAGGACCAAGATCCAGCTTCTTGCACCGGTAGTCCGAGGACGCAAGGGAACCCATGCGAAACTTCTGGATCAGGCAAAGCGAAGCGGCTATGTCCGCGTTCTGATCGACGGAAACATGTATGAACTTTCCGAAGAGATCAAACTGGACAAGAACATCAAGCATAATATCGAGATCGTAGTAGACCGTCTGGTAGTCAAACCAGGTATTGAGAAACGACTGTCAGATTCCATCGAGACTGTCCTTGATCTTGCAGACGGACTTCTGATGGTGGACACGATGGATGGAAATATCATAAATTTCAGCCAGAGTTTTTCCTGCCCGGACTGCCAGATCAGTATTGACGAGATCGAGCCGAGAAGTTTTTCTTTCAATAATCCGTTTGGAGCCTGCCCGGACTGTTTCGGTCTGGGATACAAGATGGAGTTCGATGTCGACCTGATGATACCGGACAAATCCTTAAGCATTTCAGAGGGAGCCATTACTGTGATGGGATGGCAGTCCTGCACAGACAAGGGAAGTTTTACAAGAGCGATTCTGGATGCACTGGCAAATGAATACCATTTCAGTCTGGATACTCCATTTCAGGATTATCCGGAAGAAATCAAGAACATTCTGATCCACGGAACTAATGGACACTCTGTCAAGGTTTACTACAAGGGACAGCGCGGAGAGGGTATTTATGACATTGCGTTCCCGGGTCTTATCAAGAACGTGGAGCAGCGATACAAAGAAACAGGTTCTGACGCAATGAAGCAGGAATATGAATCCTTTATGCGCATCACTCCATGTAAGACCTGTAAGGGACAGCGACTGAAGAAAGAATCACTTGCTGTTACAGTCGGAGATAAGAATATTTATGAGATAACAGCGCTCTCCATAGAGAAGCTGTGTGATTTCCTGAAAGACTTGAAGCTTTCCAGCCAGCAGGAGCTGATCGGAAAGCAGATCCTCAAAGAAATCCGTGCGAGAGTTGGGTTCCTTGCAGAAGTAGGTCTGGATTATCTTTCTTTAAGCCGTGCGACCGCGACACTTTCCGGCGGGGAAGCGCAGAGGATCCGTCTTGCGACACAGATCGGCTCCGGGCTGGTCGGAGTTGCCTATATCCTGGATGAGCCGAGTATTGGACTTCATCAGAGAGATAATGACAAACTGCTGAGGGCACTGATGCGCCTCCGTGATCTGGGGAACAGCCTGATCGTGGTGGAACATGACGAGGATACCATGCGTGCTGCGGACTGTGTTGTGGATATCGGACCGGGGGCAGGCGAACACGGTGGAAAACTTGTCGAGATCGGAACAGCAGAGACACTGATGCAGAATCCGGATTCTGTCACAGGCGCATATTTAAGTGGCAGGATCAAGATTCCGGTGCCGACGGAGCGCAAACAGCCGACAGGGTGGCTTAAGATCCGCGGAGCAGCGGAGAATAATCTCAAGCAGGTCAATGTGGATATCCCACTGGGCGTTATGACGAGTGTTACGGGAGTCAGCGGTTCCGGCAAGAGCTCCCTGATCAACGAAGTACTGTACAAGACTCTGGCAAGAGACCTGAACCGTGCGCGGACTATCCCGGGCAAACATAAGGAAATCCAGGGACTTGACCAGCTTGATAAGGTCATCAATATCGATCAGTCGCCGATCGGACGTACACCCAGGTCCAATCCGGCAACGTATACAGGCGTTTTTGACCAGATCCGAGATCTTTTTGCCGCGACTGCAGATGCGAAGGCAAGAGGTTACAAGAAGGGACGTTTCAGTTTTAACGTCAAGGGCGGACGCTGTGAGGCATGCAGCGGTGACGGAATCATCAAGATCGAGATGCATTTCCTGGCAGATGTCTATGTTCCATGTGAAGTGTGCAAGGGTAAACGTTATAACAGAGAAACGCTGGAAGTGAAATACAAAGACAAAAGTATTTACGATGTCCTGAATATGACAGTCGAGGAAGCACTGGGATTTTTTGAAAACGTTCCATCTATCCGCCGTAAGATCCAGACACTGTACGATGTAGGACTTTCCTATATCCGTCTTGGTCAGCCGTCCACTGAACTTTCCGGCGGCGAGGCGCAGAGGATCAAGCTTGCGACAGAACTCAGCAAACGAAGCACCGGAAGGACGATCTACATTCTGGATGAGCCGACGACAGGACTTCATTTCGCGGATGTACACAAGCTGGTTGAGATCCTGAAGCGTCTGACAGACGGCGGAAATACCGTTGTAGTCATCGAGCATAACCTGGACGTCATCAAGACAGCAGATTATATTATAGATATGGGACCGGAAGGCGGTGACCGTGGAGGTACGGTGATCGCAACAGGAACACCGGAACAGATCGCAGAGTGCCCGGAATCCTACACGGGCCAGTATGTGAAGAAATACCTGCAGCAATAGAGAAAATTGGGAAGGAGGCTATTATGCCTGCAAATGATATTGGAATCGATATGGGAACCAGCAGTTGTCTGGTTTATTCCACCGGCAAAGGTCTGATCCTCAAGGAGCCGACGGTGGTAGTATATGACAAGGATACAGAAAAGATCAAAGCAATTGGCGAGGAAGCAAAGCAAGTGGCGGGACATGCCTCTTCTAATATAGAGGTGATCCGTCCGATCCGCCAGGGCGTGATCACGGATTTCATTGTAATGGAAAAAATGCTCAAATATTTTATCCCGAAAGCAATGGGACGAAGAGCTTTTCGCAAACCCCGCATCAGCATCTGTGTGCCAAGCGGGATCACGGAGATCGAGCGCCGGGCAGTGGAGGAAGCAACCTTCCAGGCTGGCGCACGGGAAGTTTTTCTGGTCGAAGAACCGATCGCAGCAGCAATCGGCGCCGGTGTGGACATCACGAAACCATTTGGAAATCTGATCGTGGATATCGGAGGCGGAACGACAGATGTGGCAGTGATTTCCCTGGGCGGTGTTGTCGTCTCTTCTACGATCAAGGTAGCAGGGGATACGTTTGATCAGGCGATCATGAGCTACATACGCCGGACACATGGACTTTTTATTGGAGAGGACACTGCCGAGACGATCAAGATCAAGATCGGTACCGCGATTGAGGAAGCAAATCCGAGAGTGATGGAAGTCAAGGGACGAAATATCCTGACGGGTCTTCCAAAGACCATCAAGCTGACTTCGGAGGAAATCCGTGTGGCACTTAAGGATGCCACAAATCAGATCGTAGAGACCGTTCATGGTGTTTTGGAAAAGACACCGCCGGAACTTGCAGCAGATATCGTGGACCGTGGAATTGTTCTTGCAGGAGGCGGCGCAATGCTGAGTGGAATGGACACTCTGATCGAACAGAGAACAGGGGTAAATACACTGACGGTACAGAATGCAGTGAATGTAGTAGCTGTTGGAACTGGAAAATATGCAGAGATCATGGCGAGAATGGAAGAATGACCGCAGAGATCCGTGAACACAGAAACCAGGAATATCTGAAGTTTACTTTGGATGTCCTGGTTTTGCTGTACGGAATTCTGAGAAGCAGAAGAGAGGAACTATGAGTGAAAGCGTGACAGGGTATATCGATCATGTGATTTTTCGAAACGAAGAAAACGGATATACCGTAATGATATTAAAGGGCGTAGAAGATGAGGAAGAACTGACCTGTGTCGGATCATTTCCGGTGATTACGATGGGGGCTTCCGTGGAACTTACCGGAAATTATATCCAGCATCCGGTCTATGGAAAACAGTTTCAGGCAGCAACTCTTACCGAAAAAATGCCGGAAGATGCCATGGCAATGGAACGTTATCTGGGATCAGGCGCGATCAAAGGCATCGGTGCGGCACTGGCGGCAAGGATTGTGAGACGTTTTGGGCGTGAGACACTTCGGATCGTGGAGGAAGAGCCGGAACGGCTGGCAGAGGTCAAGGGGATCAGTGAAAAAAAGGCGAGAGAAATTGCAGCGCAGGTTTCTGAGAAGGCTGACATGCGAAAAGCAATGATGTTTTTGCAGAAATATGGGATTTCTCTGAATCTCGGAGCCAAAATCTATCAGAAATATGGAGAAACAGTCTACAGTGTACTTCAGGAAAATCCTTACCGGCTTGCAGATGATATCAGTGGTATTGGTTTCAAGATTGCGGACGAGATCGCTTACAGGATTGGAATCCATACAGATTCAGATTACAGAATCCGAAGCGGGATGATGTATACTCTTTTGCAGGCATCAGGAGACGGACATGTATATCTTCCAAAGGAAGAACTGTTCCAGAGGGCTTCGGAACTTCTGGGGGTGGATCCTTCCTATATGGAAAAACATCTGATGGATCTTTCTGTAGACCGCAAGCTGGTGCAGAAAGAAGAGAACGGAGTGGTCCTGGTCTATCCGACCTTGTACTATTATCTGGAACTTAACACAGCAAGAATGCTTAAGGAACTGGATATTCTCTATCCGGAAGATCCAGAGATGATCAACAGGAGAATCGCACAGATTGAAAAGGAAACAGACACTGTTCTGGATGAAATGCAGAAAAAAGCTGTCACAGAGGCGGCATGTCATGGCCTGTTTGTTCTGACAGGAGGTCCCGGAACAGGAAAAACAACCACGATCAATGCGATCATCCAGTATTTTGAGGGAGAGGGAGCAGAGATCCGGCTTGCTGCACCGACAGGAAGAGCGGCCAAACGAATGACAGAGGCGACCGGCTACGAGGCACAGACAATTCACAGACTCCTGGAATTATCCGGAATGCCTGAGGATGACAATAAGAGTGGTCAGGCAGTTCATTTTGAGAGAAATGCGGAGAACCCTCTGGAAGCAGATGTCATTATCATTGATGAGATGTCGATGGTGGATATTCAGCTGATACATTCACTTCTCCAGGCAATCATTGCAGGGACGAGACTGATTCTGGTAGGTGATGAGAATCAGCTTCCAAGCGTGGGACCGGGAAATGTACTTCGCGACATTATCAGAAGCATGGCATTTCCGGTAGTAGAGCTTAAGAAGATTTTCCGGCAGGCATCAGAGAGTGATATTGTCGTAAATGCACACAAGATCAACAAGGGAGAACAGGTGGTTCTTGACAATAAGAGCCGTGATTTCTTTTTTCTTAAGAGATATGATGCAGACATTATCATTCGCGTGGTAATTGCACTGATTCAGGAAAAACTTCCGAAATATGTAGAGGCGAAGCCTTTTGATATTCAGGTCCTGACTCCTATGAGGAAAGGACTTCTTGGCGTGGAACGGCTGAATCAGATTCTCCAGAGATACCTGAATCCGCCGGATGCATCAAAGAAAGAAAGAGAAAATGCACACGGACTTTTCCGCGAGGGCGATAAAGTCATGCAGATCCGGAATAATTACCAGATGGAATGGGAAATCCGGGGCCTGTATGGTATTCCAATTGAGAAAGGTATTGGTGTATTTAATGGAGATACCGGAATCCTCAGGACGATCAATGACTTTGCCGAGACAGCCGAGGTGGAATTTGAGGATGGCAGATGGGCAGAATATTCTTTCAAACAGCTGGACGAACTGGAACTTGCCTATGCGATCACGATACATAAATCGCAGGGGTCTGAATATCCTGCAGTTGTAATTCCGCTTCTGTCCGGACCAAGGATGCTTCTGAACAGAAATCTTCTTTATACAGCTGTCACCAGGGCGCGTAAGTGCGTAACCGTTGTCGGCAGTGAGGAGACATTCCGGGAAATGATCCGGAATGAGAAACAACAGCAGAGATACAGCTCACTGGATCGGAGAATCTGTGAGACAGAAGAGTAAGAGTGCTTCATCGGGGAGAAAGGACTTACTTGGAGAAATTTTTGAATATCCTGTATCCGAGACGCTGCCCGGTCTGTCATCAGATCCTTACTGAAAAGGGAATACTTGTCTGCCGGGCATGTGAGAACCAGCTGCATCCGATCATAAAGGATTATTGTCTCAAATGCGGAAGACCGGTGGCGCCGGAGGTGGAATTCTGTCCGGAGTGTCGGAAAGTGCACAGAGAGTTCGACAGAGGGAGAGGCGTTTTTCTCTATAATAACAGAATGCGGCAGTCGCTGCTTCACTACAAATATTATGGGAGCCGGGAATATGGTGAATACTATGCTGCTTCTATATGCAGATATATGGAAAGAGACATCCGGGCATGGAATCCGGATGTGATCATTCCCGTTCCTATGTATCCGCGGAAGCAGCGGGAGAGAGGATTTAACCAGGCGGCAGACATTGCAGACAGGGTCGGAAGAAATCTGAAGATTCCGGTACCGGATCAGATCATACGAAAGACAAAGAATACCCGGTCGCAGAAAAAACTGAGTGCAGCTGAAAGAAAGCAGAATCTGAGAGAGGCCTTTCAGATTACTGAGAGAATGGACGGACTCAGTATACTTGTCATGGATGACGTGTACACAACAGGAAGTACGATAGAAGCAATGGCTCATGTCCTTAAGGGAGCAGGTGCAGACAGAGTGTTTTTTGTGACTCTCTGCATGGGCTGGATATGATAACAGCAGGGCATTGGCGGTGAAAAAAGGCTTTTCATGGTCATGGATATATGTTACAATTAATCTATATGAGTATTTCTGTCCGGTGGAAAGAAATACGGTTTTGTAAGGAGCAGACTATGATCAACGAAGAAAAAGTTAAGATAATGACAAAGCTTGCCATGTATGAGCAGGGCAGGGGCAGGAAACATCTTCCGGTCAGCAGATATTACAGAAGTGACTATATCGGGCTGGCACTGATCAAGAATTTTTTCCTGGTTACGATCGGATATGTGCTGATTGTTGCGGCAGTAGCGGTATATTTTGGAGAATATCTTCTGGAGAATATTCACAGAATGAATCTGGTCACACTTGGAATCTATCTGATTATCGGTTATGTGATCGTTCTTGCAGCGTATTCTATTCTGACGTATATTCAGTATTCCGTGAAATATTATCAGGCAAAGAAGAGTGTACGGGAATATTACAGCCAGCTTACAGAGCTGAATAAGATCTATGCGCGGGAAGAAAAGAAAATGTCCGCCAGAGGAACAGCGGGAGGTTATCGAAAATGACAGCATTACTGGAATTTAAACAGAAAATCAAAGGCTTATTTGCACAGTATGAAGTGTATGTGATGCCTCTTTTGAAATTTATCCTGGCACTGGTTTATTTTATATGGATCAACAGCAACATGGGATATATGAAAGCTCTTGATAATATATTTGTAGTATTGATTCTGGCACTTGTCTGCAGTGTCCTTCCGACAGGAATGATTGTTTTTGCAGGATGTGCGATGATGGTGGCACACTGTTATGCACTCGGAATAGAAGTTGCCGGTTTCCTGCTGGTGCTTCTTCTTTTCATGCTGATTCTGTTTCTGAGATTCAGCGCAGGCAAGAACATTGTAATGGTGTTTACGCCACTGGCATTTGCATTTGATCTTCCGGCATTGCTGCCAATCGGATGCGGCCTTCTGAGTTCACCGGTATCTGCACTTCCGGCAGGCGGTGGCGTGATCATTTACTATTTTGTTCGCTATGTGAGAGTACAGTCCCAGGCACTTATGAGTGCTGATATGCAGATAGTAGACAAGCTGACACTTCTTTCAGATGGCATTATGAAGAATGGTGAGATGTGGCTGACACTGCTTACATTTGTTGTTGTGATTCTTGCAGTCCAGCTGATCCGTACGAGACAGTTTGATTATGCATGGAGAATTGCAATCATTGCAGGCGGCGTGCTCTATCTTGTACTTATGCTTGCAGGCAGCATGTATTTTGGATTTTCTGTTCCTGTTGCATCACAGGTTATTTTTACCGTAGTTGCAGTTCTGCTTGGAATCGTTCTTGAATTCTTTGTGTTCGGAGGCGATTATACAAGAACAGAGCGTCTGGAATATGAGGATGATGATTATTACTATTATGTCAAGGCTGTGCCGAAGGCGCTGGTTGCAACTTCTGAGAGAAGCATCAAGAAGATCAACGGCGAGCCTGCACGCGATGACAGAAAACAGAATGAGCGTGTAGTGAATTTTTCTGCACCATTGTTCCAGGGAGCGGTTCCTCCGGAAAAAGAAAAAGCAGAACCGGATGTGACAGAAAATACGGCTGCTATCGAGAAAGCAGATCTCGATGACATCGATTTCGAAAAGAAACTGGAAGAATCACTGAAGGATCTGTGATCAGAACCGTAATTTATAACAGACAGAATATAACAACAAATAAAAAGACTAGGAGGAAAGCGTGTTTATGCAGAATATCACGGGTATAATGGGAAGGTATCTTTCGGATATCAATTTACCATCCATGAATATCATTGATATCATAGAAATTATTCTGATCTCATTTTTTGTGTATCAGTTTATGGTATGGATCAAATTTACCCGTGCTTATACCCTGCTCAAAGGACTTCTGGTCATTGGCGCTTTTCTTGTGATCGCTTATATCTTCAAGATGAATACGATCCTCTGGATCGTGTCCAGGCTGGCGGGGGCACTGATTACGGCAATCGTGGTTATTTTCCAGCCGGAACTCCGCAAGGTTGTGGAGCAGCTTGGACAGAAGAAGATCATGGCTTCTATTATTCCGTTTGATTCCGGCAGGGAAGTCAAGGAGCGTTTTGCAGACAAAACAGTTAACGAACTGATCAAAGCCTGCTTCGACATGGGTGAAGTCAAGACAGGAGCACTGATCGTAATTGAGCAGGAGATCCGCCTGGATGAGTATATCCGGACAGGTATTAATGTAGATGCGATCCTGACGAGCCAGCTTCTGATCAATATCTTTGAACACAATACACCACTTCATGATGGGGCGGTGATCGTAAGAAAGAACCGGATCGTGGCGGCTACCTGTTATCTTCCGCTTTCAGATAATATGGAACTGAGCAAGCAGCTTGGAACGAGACACCGTGCAGGTGTGGGAATCAGTGAGGTGACAGATTCTGTGACGATCATTGTTTCTGAGGAAACCGGTCAGGTTTCCGTGGCAGAGGGAGGAAGGCTGATGCGGAATGTCAGCAGCGCTGAACTCCGTGAAGTGCTTGAGAGGGCACAGAACAAGAAAATTGTAGATAACAATAAACTGAGACAATTTTTTAAGGGGAGAGTGAAGCATGAAGAAAAAAGTGGCAAATAATATCTCTCTGAAAATCCTGTCTCTTATTATTGCAGTAGTCGTATGGCTCCTGGTTGTAAACATTGACAATCCGATCGGGACGAAGTCTTTCGTGGTTTCAGATGTACAGCTTCTAAATGAGGCATATATTGATGCAGACGGTAAGATGTGTATACAGGACAGTGAACAGACACCGATCCGTGTGACGATCAAGGCACAGCGCAAGATCCTTGATAAGCTCACAGTCGCGGATCTTCGGGCAACAGCAGATCTGCAGCAGGCAGTAAGCCTGGATACAGATCCTGTGATGGTGCCGATCACGGTTTCCTGTGAGAAGGTTTTACCGAATAATATTGAGGTAACTCCGAATAATCTGAGTCTCCATCTGGAAGATAAGGATACACAGGAATTTGTGGTAAATGTTACTACCAATAATACGAAACCAGACAAGAGATATGAGGTAGGTTCTCTGACCTCCAATCCGGAGAAAATCAAGATTACAGGACCGAAGTCTCTTATTAATAAAATAGATAAAGTGAATGCTTCTATTGATGTGGACGGGGCAACAGAGGATGTGACCCAGGAAACAGAAGTGAAGATCATTGACAAGAATGGAGAGGAATTCTCCGACACAGATGCAGGTTATCTTAATATTTCCAAAGTTTATGTGACTGCAAGGTTGTGGAAAGTTCAAACTGATGTTAAAATAAGTGCGGAATACACAGGTACTCCGGCAAGTGGATATCAGGTGGAGAGTGTCAGTACGACTCCGAATGTGATCAGTATCGCAGGAAGTGAGGAGGCACTGGACAGCCTGAAGGATCAGAATAATACAATCTGGGTATCAGGAAATGCGGTTGATATTTCAGGTCGGGACAGTGATTTTGAGGCAAAGATCAATATTTCAGATTATTTGCCGGAAGGACTGAAGCTGACCAGTGATTCCAGTGAGGATGTTTTTGTCAGAGTGAATATTCTGCCGGAAGGCAGCAATGTCTGTGAGGTTCCAACCAAGAACATTACTGTTGAGAACCAGCCGGATGGAATGCAGGTGGCATTTGATACCGCCAATATAGAAGTCCGGATAAAGAAATCTGATGAAAGCCTGGATGATCTGACAGAAGATGAAATCAAAGCTTCTATTGATCTGGATGGCAAGGAAGAGGGCAGTTATGAAGTTCCGGTAAATGTCAGTGTTCCGAAGGGATATGAACTGGTAGATGAAGTTACCACAGGCGTGGAAGTTTCCAGAATTTCCACAGCAGATACAGGTGATTAATTACAGGAGATACAGAAGATGATCAGTCAGAAGATAACAGTCAGCAATCCGTCAGGGCTGCATCTGCGCCCGGCAGGGAATTTGTGTAATGAAGCAATTAAGTATAAATCCAGAATTGAATTTCTCTTTAGCGGAGGAAGCGCAAATGCCAAAAGCGTTTTGAGCGTTCTGGGTGCCTGCGTGAAATGTGGAGATGAGATTGAACTTATCTGTGATGGCATTGATGAGCAGGCGGCAATGGAAGCTTTGACCAGTGCAATCAGCAGTGGTCTTGGTGAATAAAGGTGTTATGAGAATAAGGAGGAGAAGTTGTGAAGAAACGAGTTGTGGCAGTTTTACTGAGTCTGTCTATGTGCATGGCTACTGCAGCAGAAGCGACAGTTGCCAGTGCAGCGGATTTTTCTGCGGAAATTACAGTTGCAGAGGATAATGATGAATCTGTTGCAGATGAAACAGCGGACAGTCAGGATGTAGAGGATTCTACAGTAACAATAGAGGACGGTGAAGTATCTGATGAAGAACAGAATGATGCAGAGACAACACCGGAAGCAGATGTGGCAGATGCAGCTGATTCAGAGGATGAAGTAGTTGTAGATTTCAGCTCAGAAGAAGATTTTACTTCTGATGCAGTATCAGCAGACCAGGTTGTTGTTGATGACAGCACAGCTGATGCAGTTTCCTATACAGGAGAGAATGTAGTAAGCAGCACAGAGGCAGTTCTTTCTTATCACAGATGGGAGCCAATCACTGTTGGTGGACAGCTCAGATGGAAACTTGAAAAAATCAGTGGAACTAAGACAGCATCCGCAGAGGAAGCAGGAGATGCTGTACAGACAGACGATGCAGCAGATGCTGATGTTTCAACAGATGAGGCTGTTGAGGCAGATGTGGCAGGAGAAGCAGAAGAAACATCTGAAACAGATGGAGAAACAGCGGAGGTATCCGGAACAGTCGAGGAAGCAGCAGATGCAGCAGAAGAAGTATCTGAAATTACCGAAGATACGGATACAGATGCAGTGAGTACAACAAAATCTTATTACACAGCAACGGATGGTCTGGTAAAGATCACCACACTGGATGGAGATGGAAATACAGTTTTCACCGCAAAATACGCTTTTGATGAGAAAGGCTATCTGATCACAGGAACAAGCCTTGTAGGCACCAACGGAAATGACCGCTATTATTTTGCAACAGCAGATGAAGTAGAGATCACAAAACCGGATGTAAACAGTGCTTACAGTGAAGTTGTAGCTCCATACAACTCCGCACTTGGTCAGATGCAGACAAATAAATGGGTATGGGATGGAAAGAAATTCACATACTTTAACAAGACAGGTGTCCTGGAATCCAAAAAAGAGGGAATCTACAAGATCGGCAGTGACTATTATTATCTCAAGAGCACCGGTGTGCCGTTCGTAGGAGAAAAAAGCACTACATACAATGGCAAATCAGGACTTTACTGGTTCAAGAGTGCATCCGGTTCAAAGGATATTCCGGGTAAGATGGCAAGAAATACCTGGATTGGAATCAACAACAACAGATGGCGTTACTTCGGAAGTGACGGACGTTATGTAAAGAAAGGTGTCGGAGCATACAAGGTTCTGAATAACAGCTCCAAGCTGTATCTCCTTGATGCAAACGGATATCTTATCAAAGGGAAACAGGTCAAAGGCGCTGATGGATATTATTACATGTCCAACAGCTCAGGTATTGCATATGCAAACCGTCTTGTTAAGGTTGGAAACTATAGATACTACTTTACTTCCAACGGCCGTCGTGCAACATGGAGAAAACGCTGGGTACAGCTTGCAGGAACAGGTTCTACCAAGTATGGCAGATATTACTACTTCGGAAGCGTTGCAGGACGTGTAGAAGAAAAGAAGGGAATGCAGAAGGTAGTTGTTAACAACAAATTTATCGGATGGTTCCTGTTTACAAATGGTGGTAACAACTACCAGAAAGCATGGAGTGGTTCCAGATACTTCCTCGAAGACGGACGTATGGCAAGTGGTGTTACCAAGGTAAATGGCAAATACTACTTCTTCCAGAGATCCAGCACAACACAGTATCGTGGTCAGATGTATAAAGGAACCTGGATCAAGTATAATAATAAATATTATTATGCAGCATCCAATGGTGTTCTTCCGGTTTCCGGATGGAGAAGAATCAGATGTGACGGTAAGATGTATTACTTCTGCTTCTCCAATTGTGCAGCACTGACAAACAGAAGTGCTACCCGCGCAGGAACCAAGGGATGGCTGGACAGCAGAGGAAGATTTACAACAGGATGGGTAACCATCGATTCCAGCAGAAACCTGGCACGTTATATCAACCCGGCAACAGGTAAATGGTATAGAAATACCTCAGCATGGATTGACGGTGTAAACTATCGTTTCAATAAATACGGAAACCGTGTTTATGACAGAACCAGCGAGTTCAAGCGCAGCAGATATTATCTGGAATGTGACCGTACAAACGGTGTTATGACTGTATACACAGACAGCAGCAAGAAGTATCCGATCAAGACGATCCGTGTTTCCGTAGGTAATCCTACATCACTGACTATAGCAGGAACCTTCACACTGACAAGATCTCTTCGCTGGCAGCCGCTGATGGGACCATCCTGGGGACAGTATGGTACTCATGTAGTAAATGGAATCTTTGTTCATTCCGTAGCAAGTGGTATGATGAATGGAAATAACCTTCCGGCAAGCGAATATCTGAAACTTGGAAGCCCTGCATCTCATGGATGTATCCGTGCCTGCGTTGCAGACGCGAAATGGGTATATGAGAACTGCAATGGTTCCAAGCTCCGCGTATTCGATGGTAAATACAGTGCCGATGAATGCTACAAGGGACCTCTGGGAAGAAGACCTCTTACACCACTGAGAGGAAGCAAGACTTTCGACCCGACAGACCCGAATTACGCAAACAGATAATCAGAACAAAATAAACGCTCTCCCCTGGGGGGAGGGCGTTTTTCAGGAGGAAAAGAAAATATGAGAACATACCTGGTAACAGGCGGTGCCGGATTCATCGGTTCCAACTACATTCATTACATGTTTCAGAAATACGACAACGAGATCCGTATCATCAATGTAGACAAGCTGACGTATGCAGGAAACCTTGAGAACCTCAAGGACATTGAGAATAGAGAGAACTACACTTTCGTTAAGGCTGATATCTGCGACAGCGAAGCTATCATGAAGATCTTTGATGAGAATGATATTGACCGTGTCGTTCATTTTGCAGCAGAGAGCCATGTAGACAGAAGCATCCGTAACCCGGAAGTCTTTGTCAAGACAAACGTACTTGGTACTCTGGTCATGCTGAATGCAGCCAAATCTGCATGGGAACTTCCGGATGGAACCTTTAAACCGGACAAGAAATTCCTTCATGTATCCACAGACGAAGTATACGGCTCCCTCGAGGAAGATGGCGGCTTTTTCTATGAGACAACTCCATATGATCCGCACAGCCCGTACTCTGCAAGCAAGGCATCCTCTGATATGCTGGTAAAATCCTACATGGATACCTACAAATTCCCGGCAAACATCACAAACTGCAGTAACAACTACGGACCATACCAGTTCCCGGAGAAACTGATCCCGCTGATCATCAACAATGCGCTCCAGGGCAAGAAGCTCCCGGTATATGGTGACGGCAAGAATGTCCGCGACTGGCTCTATGTTATGGATCATGCCAAGGGAATCGACATGGTACAGGAGAAGGGACGTCTGTTCGAGACATATAACATCGGCGGACACAATGAGAAACAGAATATCCAGATCATCCATATCATTCTTGATACTCTTCAGGAAATGCTTCCGGAGGGAGATCCACGTAAAGAACTCGTAAGCGAAAACCTGATCACTTACGTAGAGGACCGCAAGGGTCATGACCGTCGTTATGCGATCGCACCGGACAAGATCAAAGAAGAAGTTGGCTGGTATCCGGAGACATGTTTTGAGGATGGAATTCGCCTGACGATCCAGTGGTTCTTTGAGCATGAGGACTGGATGAAGAATGTTACCAGTGGTGACTATCAGAAATATTACAACGAAATGTACAAAACCAAATAAAACGCTCCGATCATTCAGACGGAGGCTGGAAATGCTGCAGGCATCGGAGGAGTCTCTGAGGCTTGCGGCATTTTTTGATGTTAGAAAGGATAATCATGAAAAAGATTGTAATCATCGGGGCAAATGATTTTCAGAAGCCACTGATTCAAAAAGCAAAAGAAATGGGATATGAAACGCACGTATTCGCCTGGAGAGAGGGCGCAACCGGTGCGGAGGATGCGGATTTTTTTTATGAGATCAGTATTGTGGAGATGGATGCGATCCTGGAAGAATGCCGGAAGATCAAACCGGATGCAGTTGCTACCATAGGCTCAGATCTTGCGAATATCACGGTGCAGTATCTGGCAGAGAAACTGGGACTTCCGGGAAACAGCAGTGAATGTATCAGGCAGTCTACCAACAAATATGCCATGCGGAGCGCTTTCCAGAAAGCCGGGATCCCGGTTCCGTATTTTGCATGCGTCGGAGAAGGCGAGAGCGTGGAACCGGAGCATTTCCCGGTGATCGTCAAACCGACAGATCGTTCCGGCAGCAGAGCGATCACCAAGGTCACAGATCCGTCTGAGCTTCCGGCAGCGATCGAAGCCGCGATCGCGCAGTCTTTTGAGAAGAAAGCGATCGTGGAAGAATATATTTCCGGAGCAGAATACAGTGTGGAAACGATCAGCTATCAGGGAAAACACACCTGCCTTGCGATCACCAAGAAATTTACGACCGGAAGCCCGCATTATATCGAGGTTGGTCATTTGCAGCCGGCTCCACTGACAGAAGATATAAGAAAGAAAGTAGAAGAGACGGTATTCCGTGCACTGGATGCACTGGGAGTGGAATTTGGAGCGGGACACAGTGAACTCAGGATCAATGAAAAAGGTGAGATCCGCATCATAGAGATTGGGTCACGTATGGGCGGCGACTGTATTGGTTCCGACCTTGTACCTCTTTCGACCGGACAGGATTTTGTGGGCATGGTTGTGGACACCGCAGCCGGAAATCTGCCTGTCATCAAAGCGAATGAGCCGCATATATCTGCGATCCGTTTCCTGATGAATGAAAATGACCTGCGTCTTTTGAATGATATCAAACAGAATCATCCATCTAATCTCAAAAAAGTTGTGATCGAGGGCGATGTAAAAACCGCCAGCATCACAGACAGCGGCAGCCGTCCGGGATTTTTTATCCTGCAGGCAGAGTCTTATGAAGAGATGGAAACACTCCTTCATCATGGACCGTGGGAAAATCCAATCCATGTTTTTGACACACCGGTTCAGAAACTCCGCTATAATGATGGCAAAAATACATTTTTTATGAAGAGAGATGATCTTCTTCCGTTTGCTTTTGGTGGAAACAAGGTGCGTTTTGCGCGGAAGTTTGTGGAAGATATGCAGGAAGAGCATTGCGACAGCATGATCATCTACGGAAATTATCACTCCAATCTCTGCCGTATCCTTGCAACGCTTTGTCATGAGCTGGAGATCCCGTGCTATATGGTCCATAATACTGAGGATATCAAAGAAGACAGAGAGACGAGTAACAGCCGTATCATCCGGCAGATGGGAGTTGTAGAGATCCCATGCGGCAAGGCGGGAATCGCAGCAGCAGTGGAACAGGCTATGGCAGAACTGCGTGAAAAGGGATACAAACCGTATTATATTTACGGGAATTCCAGAGGCCAGGGCAGAGAATGGGTTCCGATGAGAAGCTACGAAGCTGTGTATGACGAGATCTGCTGTTACGAAAACAGACACGGTGTTCATTTTGACTATATTTTTCTTGCATCCAGTACAAATGCGACACAGTCCGGACTTCTTGCGGGAAGTCTGCGTCAGGGAGATGACCGCAGGATCGTGGGGATCTCCGTTTCCCGAAATGCCGCAAGAGGCAGGGAAGTCATCACCGGAAATCTCAGAGAATATGCAGAAAAATTCCACAGAACACTTCCGGACGATCTAGAAGACCATATTCATTTTACAGATTCCTATATGGAGGGCGGATATGGTGCATGGTCAGAACCGGTAGCAGATCTGATCTGTCAGATCTACGGCAGTGAAGGAATCCCTCTTGATATGACCTATACAGGAAAGGCTTTTTATGGTATGGTTAAATATCTGGAAGAGAATCAAATCCAGGGAAAACAGATCCTGTTTCTTCATACAGGAGGAACACCTCTGTTTTTTGACTTTCTTGAACAAGAGGATAAATAAGCATGAAAAAATTAATGATCCTGGGAGCGAGTTATTCTCAGCTCCCTCTTTATGAAGCTGCCAGGAAGCTTGGCACAGCAACCGTAGCCGCCAGCACACCGGGAGACTGGCCGGGATTTGCAGTGGCAGATGAGAGCGTCTACGCAGACATCACCAATCCGGAAGCAATCCTTAAAGCAGCACAGGAAAAGGGAATCGATGGCATTGCAACCTGTTGTCTGGATGCAGGCGTGCGTGCACTTGGATACACCTGTGAGAAGATGGGGCTGATCGGTCCGTCAGCCAGAGCTGCTGATATTAGCAATGATAAATTCAAGATGAAAGAAGCTTTTATGGCAGGAGGCGTGCAGTGCGCGAGACATATCTGCATCCACAGTCTGGAAGAACTGGAAGAAGCACTTGAGAAACTGGAATTTCCGGTAGTCCTCAAGGCTGTAGACCTTATGGGAAGCAGAGGAATCTTTCGCTGCAATACCAGGGAGGAGACTTTTTTCTATTATAATAAGACTATGGAAGCAACACGAAAGGACTACTGTCTGGTCGAAGAATTTATCGAGGGTCAGGTGCTCGGATGTGAAGCTATGATCCGTGATGGAAAACTGCTTTACTGTCTGCCGAACAATATCGAAGCTTTTCAGAGCTATGTGCCGACTCCGATCGGTCATTCCGTTCCGTACAGGAAACAGGAAGAACTTGGGGCAGAGGTCCGGCATCAGGTAGAACTTGCCATCAAAGCAGTGGGACTTGATAACTGTCCGGTTAACTGCGACCTGATCGAAAAAGACGGAAAGATCTATGTGATCGAGATCACCGGAAGAGCGGGAGGAACCTGCCTGCCGGAAATGGTAAGCATTTATTATGGAATCAACTATTACGAGGCGATCGTCCGACTGGCTCTCGGAATGGATGTGGAAGAGATGTTCCGTGGCAAAACATCCGGTGTGGCAAATCTTTCCAGAACGCTGCTTTCAGAGAAAGATGGTGTTGTAAAAGCTATCCACAATGAGAATGAACCGGCAGAGGATATTGTGGATCTTTCCTTTAATATTGCACCGGGTGAAGAAGTACATCATTACACAAACGGCAGAGACCGGCTGGGTCAGGTGATCCTTCGGGGAGAAAGCCTTGAGTCCTGCGAGAAACGTCTGCAGGAGATTTTGTCGAAAATAAACATTGAATTTACGGTATGATTGTGAGAGAATAACATGAGAAATTACATTAGTTCAAAAAAAAGTATTTTTCTGATGCTTCATATCAGCCTTCTGTTCAGTTCACTGAGTGGAGTCTGCTCCAAAATGGCATCCCGGTATACAGATCATATATTCTCTGTGAGCTTTATTTTCTGGTTCGGGCTTGTTTTTGTGATCATGTTTGGATATGCGATCATCTGGCAGCAGATCCTGAAACGGATGCCGCTGACTGTTGCCTATGCCAACCGTCCGGTCACACTGATATGGGGAATCATATGGGGAGCACTGATCTTTGGCGAAAAAGTCACCTGGAATATGATCGCAGGTGCAGCCGTAATCTTTGCCGGGATTTATCTTGTAACAGGAGAGGATGGAGAGAAAGGCGGTGAGAATTCATGAACCGTCTGGAGATATCTGTCTGCATTCTGCTTTTTTCTGTGTTTATTTCATCTGTTTCCCAGATCTTACTGAAAAAAGCAGCCAACAGAACCTACGAGAGTCCACTGAAAGAATATCTGAATCCGCTGGTGATAGGAGCGTATGGAATGTTTTTCTGCTCTGTGATCCTGACGATGCTGGCACTTAAGTATGTGCCGCTTTCCATGTCACCGATCCTGGAATCTACAGGTTATATTTTTGTGTCGGTGATGGGATACTTTTTTCTGAAAGAGAAATTTACGAAGAGAAAACTGGCAGGATTTGCACTGATCCTGGCAGGAGTTATTATATTTAACATATAGAGAAATGAGGGATATAGGACATGCTGGTATCCATTGTCATACCATGCTATAATTCAGAACATACCATCGGCAAAGTGGTAGAACTGGCTATAGAAGAATTTGAGAAACTGAAAGACTACGAGTGTGAATTTGTGCTGGTCAACGATTATTCCAGGGATGGAACGTGGAATGCGATCCATGCATTGGCAGAGAAGCATCCGAATGTCAAGGGAATCAACCTTGCCAAGAATTTCGGACAGCACAATGCGATCATGGCGGCTATGAATCATACGGAGGGAGATCTGATCATTGGAATGGATGATGACATGCAGAACCATCCGTCGCAGATTCCACTTTTTCTGGACAAGATCCAGGAGGGATATGACATTGTATTCGGCGTGTTCAAAGAACGAAAGTTTTCTGCATTCAAGAATCTGACAGGAGCAGTCAGCAGATTTCTTCTGTGGCATCTGCTGGACCGTCCGAAGGATATCCAGATGAGCAGTTTCTGGTGCTGCCGCCGTTATGTGCGTGATGAGATCGTGAAGTATGATGGATACAATATCTTCCTTCAGGTACTGTTTTTCCGCACAACACATAATATTGCCAATATCGAGATCGAGCACTTTGAACGCGAGGTAGGAACGTCTAACTATAACTTCCGCAAGGGACTGAATCTGTTTCTTTCCTGCCTGAATTTTACAGTGATCCCGCTCCGTGTGTCGACATTTTTCGGAACATTGTTTTCAGCGGCTGGCTTTATCGGGGCAATCGTTGTACTGGTCCGTAAGCTTCTGGATCCAACGATCGCGATTGGCTGGTCTTCTCTGATGTGCGCGATGCTGGTGCTCTTTGGAATTGCATTCCTGATGCTCGGAATCATCGGAGAATATCTCGGTAAGCTGATGCTGAATATCAACAGGACTCCTCAGTACGTGATCCGGGATAAGGCAAATATCACATCCGAAGAAGAAAAGAGGTAATACATGATAGATTTTAACAGACCGGCGATCGTCGGAAATGAATTAAAATATATTCAGGATGCTGTGGCGCAGGGGATGCTCTGTGGAGACGGCAAGTATACAAAGCTCTGCTCAGAGTGGATGAAGAAACGCTTTGATGTAAATCAGGTTTTTCTTACGACTTCCTGTACACATGCACTGGAGATGGCGGCTTTTCTCTGTGACATTCAGCCGGGGGATGAGGTGATCATGCCTTCCTACACGTTTGTTTCAACTGCAGATGCATTCGTGCTTCGCGGAGCAAAGATCGTTTTTGTAGATATCCGTCCGGATACCATGAATATTGATGAGAACCTGATCGAGCAGGCGATCACAGACAAGACCAGGGCGATCGTTCCTGTCCACTATGCAGGTGTGGGCTGTGAGATGAACAAGATCATGGAACTTGCGAAGAAATACAACCTCAAAGTTGTTGAGGATGCCGCACAGGGCGTGGAGGCATATTACCACGGCAAGGCTCTTGGAACGATCGGCGATTTTGGCTGCTACAGTTTCCATGAGACAAAGAACTATACGATGGGAGAGGGCGGCGCGCTCGTTTTCCAGAAAGACGAATACCAGGAAAAAGCAGAGATCCTTCGTGAGAAGGGAACTGACAGAAGCAAATTTTTCCGTGGACAGGTAGACAAATACCGCTGGATCGATTATGGATCTTCCTATCTTCCGAGTGAGATGAATGCGGCATATCTTTATGCACAGCTTGAGGAATGTGAAAAGATCAATCACAAACGCCATGAGATCTATGATTATTATCATGCAAATCTTAAGAATCTTGAGGACGAGGGCAAGATCCAGCGTCCGTTTGTGCCGGAAGGCTGTGTGCATAATGCACATATGTATTATATCAAGACCAGGGATCTGTCCGTAAGGAGCCGTCTGATCGCTTATCTCAAAGAAAATGGTATCTGTACAGCATTCCACTATGTTCCGCTGCACAGTTCACCGGCCGGCGAAAAATTCGGCAGATTCAGCGGCGAGGATGTATATACAACAAGAGAGAGTGAGCGTCTGGTGCGTCTTCCGATGTTCTACGATCTCTCAGAGACAGATATGGAATACATTGTAGAAAAAATACAGCAATTTGAGTTTTAAATGGAGGTAACACCATGAAAAAAAGAATATGCCAGATGGCTGCGTTGGGAAGTGCTCTGCTTCTGGCGTTTTCTGCACCCGTACAGGCAGCTGCTGTTACTACGAACGGTACGCCTGCGGCAGTTGCAACCAATAATATTCAGAACTGGCCGGCTGGTCCGGAAACTACATCGGAAGCAGCGGTTCTGATCGATGCCGATACAGGAGCGGTTCTTTATGACAAGGGAATGAATGAATGCCGTTATCCTGCAAGTACGACGAAACTGATGACGATCCTTCTGGCAACCGAAAACAGTTCGCCGAGGGATATTGTAACATTTACAGAGACAGGAATCCGTGACGTGACCTGGGACAGCAGTAATATCAATGCACAGCTCGGGGAGCAGATGACAATGAAAGACTGCTGGTTTGCTGCCTACATTAAGTCTGCGAATGAAGTCTGTGCACAGATTGCAGAGTATGTCGGCGGTTCAGAGGCGAATTTTGTCGATATGATGAATCAGAGAGCCAAAGAGCTTGGCTGTACGCACACACATTTCGCAAATGCCAGCGGTCTTCCGGATGAAAATCATTATTCCAGTGCCCTGGATCTCGCAAAGATCATGCGTGCAGGACTCCAGAATGCGAGATTCCGCAAGGTGATCGAGAGAGTCGGCTACACGATTCCGGCAACAAACTTAAGTGAATCCAGACCGATGCACACACATATGCCGCTGATGGCAAAGGAATCTGATCTTTATTATGAAGGATGTATCGGAGGAAAGACCGGGTTTGCGAATGAAGCAGAGCATACACTGGTTGTTGCGGCGGAGAGAAACGGCAGGACTTATATTGCAGTGACCATGAGGGCTGCTGATCTGGGAATCAACTGTACAGACAGTACTGCATTATTTAACTATGCATTTAATAATTTTGATACAATTGATGTAAATGGAACAAAGATGACGGTTCCGGCGGGAACTACAGTCAATGATCTGACTACAGAAAGCGTAGACAGAAACGGAAAAACCATGAACCGTTATTATTACAATGGGCAGTATGTAGGGTATGTGGTGGCTGCAGATCCTACACCGACACCTACGGAGGCTCCGCAGAATGAGGAGGAAGCGACAGCAGACATTTCGACGGATCAGACTGCAGAGCAGACGGAAACAGCAGTACAGGACAGCCAGACGGAAACAAAGGGACTTTCCCAGACATCCAAAATCCTTCTTGGAGTTATGGCAGAGCAGGGATTTGAACCGGCACTGGCAGCAGGTGGACTGGGCGGTTACGCTGCACTTGGAATCTGCCTTGCAGTTGCAGTATTTGCCAAGAACAGTGGAGATAAAGCAACAGCAGGATCTGCTGCATTTACAAATGCTCTTTGTGGTATTACAGAGCCGGGACTTTATGGAATTATTCTGCGAAGTAAATGGCTTCTTGGAACAATGGTCTTTTCTGGTGCAGCAGCGGGACTCGTGTTTGGAATCGGTGGTGTGGCAGCAACGAACTTTGCCTTTACCGGAATTCTGGCATTCAGTGGCTGGCTTGGATGTGTCAACTTCCCGATGTATTGTGTGGGAATTGTTGTAGCAATCGCACTTGGATTTGGAATCACAGCGTTCCTCTTAAAGAGCGGTAAAGTAAAAGAATATAATTAGTTAGTATGGCAATGCATCTCCCCTTTTTTTCTGAGATCTTCTTTGTTAAAATAAATGTAGGTTTTATTTTCGGAAGAAATCAGGAGAAGGGGAGTTATTATGATTATAGAAAAACTGATGAAACAGACAGACTTCACAAAGGTTGAGAAGAGCATAGCAGATTATCTGATGAAGAACGGATTTGATGTAAAGAACATGTCAATTCAGACATTAGCACATGAGACATTTACTTCGCCGTCAACAATCACCAGATTCTGTAAGAAACTTGGATTAGACGGATATAAAAAGTTTCAGATTCTGTTTTATACAGAGTATGAGGTATATTGCATACGCAGCTTCATTAGGCGCTTCGG
>OIZW01000791.1_pt1 | contig 24360 bp, 17 predicted proteins | sample 1588581 | NCBI WGS metagenome assembly OIZW01 (sample SAMN03283266) | human gut metagenome | biome: human-associated habitat; material: feces | host: Homo sapiens | place: USA | collected 2013 | reverse complement strand
CCAAACCCCTTCCCCGTGGGAAGGGGCTATATTGCTGGGGCTGCCGCCCCTAGTCCCTGCCGGGGGCTTCGCCCCTGCGACCCTTTTTTTACTTATAAAAATATTTTTCTAAATTCTGATATTTTTTGTCTGCTGTTACGATGCGTTACATAAACTTGAGCTGGTCGGTATCCTCATAGTACAGCGTACCCGCAACAGGCACGGTCTTTGTCCTGAAGCTGTCTGCGTCCTTTATCATACCGTCCTTGTATTTAACCGCAGATCTGAGCTTTGCTCTGGTAAGCCTCATTACCTGCACGCCCTGCGTATCCCTTGCCGCTTTGGGCAGAATAAGCACGGTGTTGAATATCATGACCTTGCCTGCGTCCGAGCTTAGCATAAACTCGCAGTCGCCGTCAATAAGCGTCATAGATACGAGCGGCGAGCCGTCATTGTATGCGTTCGCCAGCTTTTTACGTCTTGTCTTTGTTTCAAACGAAGCCATAGGCACTTTTGCGCATTTACCGTTTTCAAAGAACATTACAAGCGTTCCGCTGTAGTCCTCTGCGGCTATCATCTTTATTATCCTCTCGTCCGGGTCAAGCTCCAGCTTTACAGGCAGATAGTCGCCCATCACGCTTGCCTTTCCGTCCTCAAAGTCGCAGGCTCTCGCCTTATACACCTGGAATTTATCTGTGAAGAATAAAAGCTCCGCACGGTTGCTGCCGTCATAGGTTTCGATTATCTCATCGTTTTCCTTGAGTTTCTGCTCACCGCTCATTCTCAGCGACTGCGGAGTGATTTTCTTGAAATATCCCTCACGGGTGAAGAACAGATTAACGGGATAATCGGGTATCTCCTCCTCCGCCTCGTTCTCCTCGTCCTCAGTGCCGTAGATGAACATTGTCTTTCTGGACTTGCCGTATTTCTTCGCTATATCGCCAAGCTCCGATATGATTATCTGCTTTACTCTGCGCTCCGAAGAAAGAATATCCTCCATATCGGCTATTTCTTCCTTAAGACTGTCTATTTCCTCGATACGCTTCAAGATATAACCCTTGTTGATATTTCTCAGCTTTATATCCGCAACATATTCAGCCTGCGTTTCGTCTATGCCGAAACCTATCATAAGGTTCGGTACGACCTCTGCGTCATCCTCTGTTTCACGGATTATCTTTATAGCCTTATCTATATCAAGCAGTATCTTCTTAAGACCTGTCAGCAGATGAAGCTTTTCTTTCTTTCTTGCAAGCTCGAACTTTGTCTTTCTCTTTACGCAGGTAATTCTGAAATCCGTCCACTGCTCAAGAATCTCGGCAACGCCCATGACCTTCGGCATACCGCCTACAAGAATGTTGAAGTTGCAGGAGAAAACGTCCTGTAAAGGAGTTATCCTGAACAGCTTTTTCATTACCGCCTCGCTGTCCTGCCCACGCTTTAAATCAATAGTTATCTTAAGACCCGATAAGTCCGACTCGTCACGAACGTCCGAAATTTCTTTCAGCTTGCCCAGCTTTACCTGCTCAACTATCTTATCTATTATAGCCTCGATAGTTGTTGTAGGCGGAATCTCGGTCACTTCGATACAGTTTGCCGCTTTGTCATAGATATACTTACTGCGTACCTTGACGCTTCCACGTCCGGTGGCATATATACGGCGAAGCTCGTTCTCGTCCTGTAATATGAAGCCTCCGCCGGGGAAATCAGGTCCTTTAAGCGTGGATACAATATCGTGTTCGGGGTTTTTCATAAGTGCGGCGGCTGTTTCACATACCTCCGACAGATTGAAGGAGCAGATATTGCTCGCCATAGATACGGCGATACCAACGTTATTGTTTACCAGTACTGCAGGAAATCTTGTGGGGAGCAGTACAGGCTCTGTCATTGAGTTATCGTAGTTCGGCACAAAGTCAACTATATCACGGTCAATATCCGCAAATATCTCTGCGCAGATAGGGTCGAGCTTAGCCTCGGTATATCGTGACGCCGCAAACGACATATCTCTCGAATATGCCTTGCCGAAGTTACCCTTGCTGTCAACATACGGGTGCAGAAGCGCCTCGTTGCCCCTTGCAAGTCTTACCATCGTTTCGTATATTGCCATATCGCCGTGCGGATTTAATTTCATCGTCTGTCCGACAATGTTCGCCGACTTCGTTCTTGCCCCCGTAAGCAGACCCATCTTGTACATCGTATACAGCAGTTTTCTGTGCGACGGCTTGAAACCGTCAATTTCGGGGAGCGCACGGGAAACTATAACGCTCATTGCATACGGCATATAGTTTTCGGTCAGCGTATCGGTTATCGGCTGATTTTCGACAATGCCTGCACCCTCTATATAAGCGTTTTTATTCGGAGCGATTTTCTTCTCGCCCTTTTCGTTCTTTCCTTTTCTCAAAATCTATACCTCTTTTTAGCTTTATACCCTGCTCAGAGCGAAAACTCTTTTTTCAGCTTTTCAAAGCGTTTCTCGTATTTATCTCTTATGGGTAGCGTTGTATTCTGTAAAACGTGTTGCAGAATATCTGCGTCTTTCAGCACCTCGTCAAGCGGAAGTCCGACATTTTCCTTGTCGCTGTGGTTCGCTATCGCTCTTGTGATATTGCCTATCTCGCACACGCTGAAAAGCCCCGTCTTTGCCAGTATCGGCATTACAGCGTCAGCGCTTTCTTCTGCGTGCTTTTCGTCAACGCCCGTCAGATATTTACGGTAGTCGTGGAGCAGTCCGCTTATCTGCGCAAGCTCTGCGTTCACACCTCTGCGCAGTGCGATAAGCCCTGCCGTCTGTGCCGTGCCGAAAAGATGAATGTATGCCTTCTGCCGTCTTTCCTCTGGCAGTGCCGCTATCATCTCCGACACTACGGCAGATATTACCTCTATCCTGTTAATTTCCATATATCCTCCGCTCAAGATACGTCTATATCGTCAAGGTATTTATAGCCGTAGTCACGGATATAGTCCTTTCTTCCGTCAAGGTTATCACCGAGCAGCAGCTCGAATATCTCCTGAGTTTTCTGTGCGTCCTCCGGCATTACTCTTATAAGCCGTCTTGTTTCGGGGTTCATGGTGGTAAGCGACATCATTTCCGGTTCGTTCTCACCAAGACCCTTTGAACGCTGTATCTTATACTTCTGCTCGCCTATATCGGCAAGTATCCTCTGCTTTTCCGCTTCTGTATAGGCAAAGTAGGTCATATCCTTGCTGTTTATCTCATAAAGCGGCGACTCAGCGATATACACAAAGCCCTTTTCTATTACGGTCGGAACAAGTCTGTACAGCATAGTAAGAATAAGCGTTCTTATCTGGTATCCGTCATAGTCCGCATCGGTACAGATTATTATCTTTTCCCACCTGAGATTATTTAGATCAAAGGTTGAAAGGTCTTTATTCGCCTTTGCCTTTACCTCGACACCACAGCCCAGTATCTTCATAAGATTTGTGATGATCTCGCTCTTGAATATCTTGTCATAGCTTGCCTTAAGGCAGTTGAGCGTCTTACCTCTTACAGGCATTACCGCCTGATAGTCTGCGTCCCTCGCCTGCTTTACAGCGCCTAAAGCCGAGTCACCCTCCACTATATAAAGCTCTCGTCTTGCCGTATCCTTACTCCTGCAATCAACGAACTTAGGTATCCTGTTCGCAAGGTCTATCTTGCCCGAAAGCTGTTTCTTTATTGTATCTCTTGCCTTTGCGGCATTTTCACGGGCACGCTTGTTTATCAGCACCTGCTCGCATATCTTGACCGCTTCGTCCGGATTTTCAAGGAAGTACACTTCAAGCTGATGCTTCAGCCAGTCGGTCATAGCCTCCTGTATAAATTTATTGGTTATGCTCTTTTTCGTCTGATTCTCATAGCTTGTCTGCGTTGAGAAGTTTGAAGATATGAATACAAGGCAGTCGGCAATATCGGTAAATTTTATCTTGCCCTCGGTCTTGTTGTACTTGCTGTTAGCTTTCAGCCAGCCGTCTATCTGATTTGTGAATGCCGCCTGCATAGCCTTGTCGGGACTTCCGCCGTGCTCAAGCCAGCTTGAATTGTGATAGTGCTGTATAAGCTGAACTTTGTTTGAGAATACAAAAGCGACCTTCATCTTTACCTTGTATTCCGGTTTGTCCTCTCTGTCCTTACCTGTACGCTGTGCGCTCCATACCTGCTCGGTAGTGAGTGCTGTATCGCCTACGATTTCTTTCAGATAATCGCTGATGCCGTTCTCATAGCAGTAGATATGCTCTTCAAAGCGTGTTTCCCCTGTTTCCTCGTCACGCACTTCGTTTCTCAGCACAAAGGTCAGCCCGTCATTTACCACTGCCTGTCTGCGCAGAACATCGTCAAAATATTCAAACGGTACATCGATATCGGTGAATACGTCAAGGTCTGGTTTCCACTTGATTTTAGTACCCGTTGTTCCGTCCGACTGGTGACGGCGGAAGCCTCTTTCTTCCTTTTCAACGTTATAGCCCTTTTCAAATCTCAGGTCGTATATCCACGTTCCGTTGTTACTCTCGACCTCCATATACTCAGCCGCAAACTGCGTCGAGCAAAGGCCCAGACCGTTAAGACCGAGCGAATATGAGTAGTTATCTCCGCTGTTGTTATCGTACTTACCGCCTGCGTACAGTGTGCAGAAAGCAAGCTCCCAGTTGTACTTTTCCTCGTTTTTATTGAAGTCTATCGGTATACCTCTGCCGTAGTCCTGCACTTCAATGCTTTTATCAAGGAAGCGTGTAACTATTATCTTGTTACCAAAGCCCTCTCTCGCCTCGTCTATCGAGTTTGAAAGTATCTCAAACACGGAGTGACAACAACCGTCAAGCCCGTCCGAGCCGAATATAACACCCGGACGCAGTCGCACCTGATCGGGTCCTTTCAGCTGTTTAAGACTGTTGTCGTCATAATTTTTCTTTGCCATCAGCTTTATCCTTTCAACCGCTGTACTCCCCTGTACAGCGAAACTTTAGTCAATAATTAGTTTTATTGTACCATAAAAAAGCCGTTTTTGCAAGCAGTTAAAATTACGCTCCCTGCGCATTAGCAGGGAGCGGATATTACTGCACTTCATAAAAATGCTAATCTTCTATTCCGAGCAACCACGCAACAGATACTTTGAGTATTGAAGACAGCGCACGCAATTCATAATCTGCTACAAACCGTGTACCTATCTCTATACGTGATACGCTGTCTCTTTCTATAATAACCCCTTCTATCTGCAATTTTGCCGCAAGGTCACGCTGAGTAAGGCGAACACGGCGGCGAGCTTCATGAACTCTGTCGCCACATATATTCTTTTTCCCTTCAAATTCATAAATTTTCATCATAGCACTCCTTTTATGTTAAAGATAAGATTTTTCTTGACTTTAGCATATTATTAAGCTATAATGGTGTTAAAGATAAGAATTTTGAATTTTTCTTGTCTAATGACTTTTTATTACAAAAGGAGATTTATTATGAGTAATATGTTTAAAGGTTATCAGAACAAAAAAATACCCACAAGCATTGCAGATTGCATTGCTCCCAACTCTTTATCCTTGAATCTTTGGAAATGGTGCAAAAGAGTAGAAACTCTCGGTTGTATCATGGCAACGGTAGTCCTTATATTAAGCCTTATGCAATCAATACAAGCCGCATCCGTTACGCAAGAGGTCGAAACTTTGTATGGCAGCAGAGATAAGCAAACTTTTGATGTATGGATATTTTTGTTATATCTGTTTGGCTCAGTTGCAAAAGCCCTTGTGACATACTGTTCTTTTCATAGTGCTGCATTGTTGCTCGGAGCTATAAGCAGTATTGTCCAGAACACAAGAATCAGTGCCGATCTTGCATTACTTAATTCAATGTCAAATCCTGAATTGCCGATAACAAATTGTGACGATAACAAATTGCTAAGAAAAGAAAAGAATGTTGCCGCTGAGACTTGGATTTGCAAAAATTGCAAAGCAGTCAATAGCTCCAACAATTTATTCTGTCAATCGTGCGGAGAAAACAAATAATTGAATATACAAAACCGCTCCCCGTGAAAATCACAGGGAGCGGTAATTTATCAGGTTTTACTCAATATTAAATCAATACTTAGCGTAAGGGTTCTCACCGTCGTACAGCATACCAGCGGGACGGTTGAATTCAAGATCCTCAACACCGAGGTACTTCAGTGTATCAAAGATAGCCTTGCCGTAGTGACCGAATGCTACTGCACCGTGGTGAGGATAGTTCTTCTTGATAAGAACGTTGCGGTAGAATCTGCCCATTTCGGGGATAGCGAATACGCCGATAGCGCCGAATGAACGTGTAGCAACAGGGAGAACTTCACCCTGGGCAACATAAGCTCTCAGCTTAGCGTCAGCCGTGCTCTGTAAACGGAAGAATGTGATATCGCCGGGAACGATGTCGCCCTCAAGCGTACCTCTTGTGATATCAGGCTCCTTATCAGGCTCAAGACCTCTGTGCATGATGAGCTGATACTTCATAGTCTTGCTTGTCAGCTTGCACGAAGCTGTGTTACCGCAGTGGAAGCCCATGAATGTATCCTTGAGCGTGTAGTTGTACTTGTCCTTGATGGACTCAACATACATATCTGCGGGAACAGAGTTGTTGATGTCAAGCAGTGTAACTGCGTCTTCTGAAATGCAAGCGCCGATATATTCGCTGATTGCACCGTATATATCAACCTCGCACGCTACGGGGATTCCTCTTGCTGTAAGTCTTGAGTTTACATAGCAGGGAACGCAGCCGAACTGTGTCTGGAATGAGGGCCAGCACTTGTTGGCGAAAACAACGTACTTTCTGCTTCCCTTGTGTGCTTCCATCCAGTCAAGAAGCGTAATCTCGAGCTGTGCAAGTCTGGGCAGGATACCGGGCATCTTGTTGCCGTCACCAAGCTCCTTCTCCATATCTGCAACAACTTCGGGGATTCTTGCGTCATTCTTATGCTCGTTGAATGCGGCATAAAGGTCAAGCTCCGAGTTCTCTTCAATCTCAACGCCAAGGTTGTAAAGCTGCTTTATAGGAGCGTTACAAGCGAGGAAGTCCTGCGGACGAGGACCGAATGAGATAACCTTTAAGTTGTTAAGACCGATAACCGCTCTTGCAACAGGGATAAATTCCTTTATCATATCTGCAACCTCTGTAGCTGTTCCTACAGGGTATTCGGGTATGTATGCCTTGATATTTCTGAGCGCTAAGTTGTAGCTTGCATTCAGCACGCCGCAGTAAGCGTCGCCTCTGCCGCCTACTAAGTTATCCTGTGTTTCCTCTGCCGCAGCAACGAACATTACAGGACCGTCAAAGTACTTTGCAAGCAGTGTTTCAGCCGATTCGGGACCGAAGTTTCCGAGGTATACGACAAGTGCGTTGCAGCCTGCGCCCTTAAGCTCCTCAAGAGCCTGCATCATATGTGTTTCGCTTTCGATAGTGGTGGGGCATTTGAATACGTCAACACCGATCTCCTTACATGCCTTTACCACAGCCTCACATCTTGAAGCTGAAAGGCTCATGGGGAAACAGTCACGGCTTACGGCCGCAATTCCGAGCTTTACATCGGGTATGTTCTTCATAGCAAAAATTCCTTTCTGTGCAGTTTATTCTCTGCTTTATAAGTCTGTCAATATTCCGCCGCATTTTATGAACCGCGGTATGTACCGAATGGTACAAGCCGAAATTCGGGTAATCGTTTACTTGATTTTGCAAACAAAAAACCTCTGTGGCGGGGTTATTATTATTGTATCACAAACTATCGTCATTGTCTACAGATTTCCGATAATTTTACGCCGTTTTCACACGAAATTATCAGCAAGGTAATGTAACAGATTACACAGTAATTAAGTAAACCACATTTCTTTTTCCGTTTATTGACATACCACGGTCTTTATGGTATCATTTTACTATATTAAGTATTTAAACAGCGGAGGAAGACCGATGAAATACAGACGACAGCTCTTTGGGGTAAAAGACCCGTATTCCGATAGTTCCGACAAACTGTTCACCAAAGCCGTAAAAGAAAATTTCTCCTACTGCATTTCACATTGCGACGATTACCGCAGAATATGCGAAAATCTCGGTATATCCTCTCCCTCGGATGCGTCCGGACTTCCCGTGATACCCACATTGCTGTTCAAGAAAAAGCAGATTTTCAATAAAGGCTGTATTCCGCTTATAAAAGCGACTTCCTCCGGCACAAGCGGCAGGAAAAGCACGATAGCCTTTGACGTGGGCGGCCTTCTCTGCGGACTTAAAATGGTTATGCGTGTATCAAAGCTGAGAAATCTGTTATCTCCCGTTCCGTGCCACTATATCATTATGGGTTACAAGCACCACAGAGGAAACAAGACCGCCGTAACAAAGACGGCTTTCGGTGCGACACTCTTCGCTCCTGCACTGAGCCGCAATTATATCCTGACATATAAAAAGGGCGGCTATTCTCCCGACTTTGACAGGATCATAGATCTTATTGTCAGGCATTCACGTTCACGTTTCCCGACAAGATTCATGGGGTTTCCCGCTTATACTTATTTTCTGCTGAGAATAATGGACGAGCGTAAAATTTATCTTAAAATGCCGAAAGGCTCACGCATAATGCTCGGTGGCGGCTGGAAACAGTTCTATGCCGAGCAGACCGATAAAAATTCCTTTTACAGCCTTGCCGAAAAGGTACTCGGCATAAAAGAAAACGATATTATCGAATTTTTCGGAGCGGTAGAGCATCCGATTTTATACTGCGACTGCAAGGAACATCACTTCCACGTTCCCGCTTACAGCAGAGTTATAATCAGAGATGTCGATACGTTAAAACCGCTTGAAAACGGCAAGACAGGACTTGTAAACCTGATAACTCCTATGGTTAAAGCGACCCCGGTGCTTTCCGTAATGACAGATGACCTCGGCATACTTCATAACGGAAGCGAATGTTCCTGCGGACTGAAAACGCCGTTTCTTGAAATTGTCGGCAGAGTTGCGCCGGAGGATATAAAGACCTGTGCTGCAGGCGCAGAAGAGATAATAAAGGGTGTGAACGTATGATTTTCTTTGATGGCGAAATATACGAAAACGATATGTGCGACAAGCTGTTAGCCTGTTTTGAAGACAGAATATGCGACACTCTCGGAAATTATCGGCTTTCTGCTAAGCAGGTCATGCTTGCCGCCGAAAAAATCAGCGCGGATATAGAAAACGGCACTTTTGACGATATGCTCTCAGCGCTTGATGTTGAAAATGTAAGTTACTATAAACAGCTTATACTCGCCTGTCTCAGCCGTGAAAATCTTGAATACAGGCTGAAAACCGAGCTTGGAGATTCAGACGGCTTTATCGGTTCTCCGAACGGCATCACCCCGAAAATTAAAATTCAGACAAAACCTCTCGGCGTTCTGTTCCACATAGCCGCAGGAAATGCCGACGGCTTACCCGTGATGAGTGTTGCAGAAGGACTTCTTGCAGGCAATATCAATATACTGAAGCTTCCGTCCGCCGATAAGGGCTTGTCAATCCGGATAATAAAGCGGCTTTGCAAATATGAGCCTTTGCTGTCACGCTACATATATGTCTTTGATACCCCGTCAAGCGATGTGCGTACCATCCAGACGCTTGCAGGCTTTGCCGACGGCATAGTGGTATGGGGCGGTACTGAAGCCGTAAAAGCAGTGCGTTCACTTGCTCCGCCGGGGATAAAGCTGATTGAATGGGGACACAAGCTCGGCTTCTGCTACATTTCCGATTACGCAAACCATACAGATGAATTTTCGGCTCTTGCCGAGCATATAGCCTCTACAAAGCAACTGCTCTGCAGTTCCTGCCAGACCGTGTTTATCGACACCGATGATAAAACCGAGCTTACCCTATTTTGCGAAATGTTCCTTCCGTATCTTGAAGCGGCAGTCGGAAAACACAGGAACACCTCAATAGGCACACGGGCGAGAGATACGCTAATAAGCTACTCCGCCCGTCTTGAACAGGCAATCGGGATACGGCAAATTTCTCCCGATGTATTTTACGGTAAGAATTGCAGCCTTATCATAAAAGACGACTTTGAACTTGAACTGTCGCCTATGATGTGCAATGTGCTTGTAAAAAGACTTCCGAGAAAGGACATAATGTGTACACTGAGAAATGCAAAAGGCTTTTTGCAGACCGCAGGGCTTATCTGCGACAAGGCTGACAGAGCAGAGCTTACCGACCTGTTGCTCTGTGCAGGAGTTACAAGAGTTACGCAGGCGGGAAATATGTCCGCTTACTTTTTCGGAGAATCCCACGACGGAGAATATCCGCTATCCCGATACACAAGAAAAATCAATATCGAACTGAATGATCAGACTGAGGAAACAAATATATGAAAAAACTCGTTTTACCGCTCAACATTATTTTTCTCGGCTTATCGCTTGCTTGCGATACAGCTCTGATAATTACTCATCTCTACCCGATTAAAATCACCGCAAGCGTTTTCTTTATGCTTGCCGCCGCAGTAAATCTGATATACGCCCTGAAATACTTCCCCGATAAAAAACTGCCGTCAGTAATACTGACCGTCGGCGTATTCTTCGCAATGAGCGCAGATATAGCGATAAACTTAAATTTCATCGCAGGAGCGGCGATTTTCGCCTTAGGTCATATCTGTTATTTCATAGCATATTCGCTGATGCAAAAGCCCCGACCCACCGACTTTATCCCTGCAATGATAATATTTATCCCCATAGTGCTGTTTATGATGTTCTCACCGCTTCTTGACTTCGGCTCATCGCTTATGAAAATCATCGGCATTTCATACGCTGTTATAATCTGCATTATGACAGGCAAAGCAATAATGAACTTTATTCGCATAAAGAACAGATTCAACCTTATACTTGCGCTCGGCAGTGTGCTGTTCCTTATATCCGATATAATGCTCCTGATGGCGTACTTCTCAAAAATAGATTTCCCGTTCTCGAATTTCTGCCTTGCCCTCTATTACCCCGGTCAATGCCTTATCGCAAACGGTCTTGCACATATTAAAACAGCTATAACAGAAAAAATCCGTGTCGCCTGACACGGATTTTTATAATGGTTGTTTTAAATTCTGTTTCTGCATTTATAAGTCTGAACGGAGTTTGTTTTTTCGGTCTCTGTAGTTATTTGCCTGCTCTTCGGTTATTACACCCTGCTTTATCAGTTCAGATAATAATTCTGATCTGCCCTCGGCTCTGCCTGCCGGCATTACAGAACGTTCAAGGCTTGCCCAGTCGTTTATATACTTTTCTTAGGCGTCATTTTCAGTCTGTATAAACAATGGTAACCCAATCAACAATGCCTTTTTCGTTAAACGTTACCAAAAGACATTTACCGCGCCAATCATTCGAGGTTTTTCCCTCGAGAGAACCATATCTATATTCCTGCCAGCCTTCATATTTTTTACTGTTAAAATTTTTTATACTTGTTGCTTCACCATACCTTTCGACGATTTCTTCTCTAGTTGTTTTAAATGGAGTTATGCCGTCAACCGAACATTTGTCATTCTCAAAAGGAGCATCAAAAATCCTACTGTCACCCTTTTTGGACTCTTTGTAGTTTTTCGCTCCGCAGCTAAAAAGCAAATCGCCATTTTTGTCCTTGACTTCAACGTGACATCTATCCTCCGCAAATCGATTAGCAGAAGTTTCATATGTCCAATCCTTAGGCAGTTCTTTCAGCTTTATGGGTATCTCGATCGCTTGTCCGTCAACAATTACATTTTTTCGTATCCGTTCAATGTCAAAACCCGTTTCGCTGTACGATATCTCAGAACCATCAGGAATAGTACTTCTTTCGCACCCCGTAAACCCACAGAGCAGTATCGCCGTTGCCAACAGCGCAACCACCCTTTTGCTTTTCCTGTCAAGCCGATGTTTTAATTTGCTAAACATAGTACACAACCATTCTTTCATTCATAGTGCTTAAGACTTTTGCAATATTTCCGCCTAAGCCTTATCAAAAAATGTCCAAAAGCTCCGACAAGCTATCCACAGCAAAATCAGCCTTTTCGCTCTCGTCAGAAATCGTCCAATATTTGCCGAAGCCTTGCCTCACCCATATCGTCATCATTCCCATTTCATTAGCAGGAATTATATCATTATCCACTCTGTCACCGATCATTACCGCTTCGGACGGACTGCATACTGCTCGCTTTAGTGCTATATCGAATATTCTTTTATCAGGTTTGGCAACTCCTTCTTCGACAGAAGCTACAACAAGCTGTATATATTTCATCAAGCCGTAGCTTTCAAGTCGTTTTTCAGTGCCTGCCGACTGGTTGGCAATTACACCTATACGGTATCCTTTTTCACATAGGATTTTGAGTACGTTTTCGGAATCTTTATAGATCTTTTCATCTTCATGATGCCAAGGAGTTTTTGCAAGTCCGAAATATCTCAGTGCTTCAATATCGCCTTTCAGATTTTGCTTTGAAAAATACAAACGTTTTTCGTTAAACTCCTCAAAGGTAATATCTGTTCCCGCAATAGCATCTCGTATGCGATGATTATAACACTCGGTTTCGTCAACAAGTGTTGAACCGACATCGAAAAATAACCATTTAATATCGTTCAGCATATTATCTCCTTGTTTTCATTAACTCCCGACCGTACCACAAAGTCACGCCAACTATCGATATTTCAAAAGATCAAAATTTACCGTACTCCACGGGCACATTAGTGCTTGCGGAGCCAGTTACGCATCCACTTGCCGTTTTCGGTAAGATTGCTCTCACTCCAGTTACCGTTTGCCGATGTTCCCGGCCGCAGTACCGAGCAGGTTTCATCCTTGTTGCAGATACTCCAGTTACAGTAGCTTATGCCTTGCTTGTCAAAGTAGCTCAGCCACTTCTGCGTTTCGTTGAAGTCGTTTGCACCGCCGCCCGATGCGTCACAAGTACCGAATTCCGACACGAATACAGGCAGTCCCTGCGCCACGCAGTTTTCTACATTTGAGCGAAGTCCTGCGTGAGTTGCCGCATAGAAGTGGAACGCATACATTACATTCTTGTAGTTCAGCGGATCTGAAAGCGGCTTGTCGATTTCCTGGCTCCATGTTGGCGTACCTACTATTATTACCGAGTTCGGTGCATTCTTTCGGATAACGGGTATTATCTTTTCCGCATACGGCTTGATATTACTGCTCCACGATGCACCGCCGTTCGGCTCGTTGCATATCTCGTAAATTACATTCGGATATTTTGCATATCTCTTTGATACCGTTTCAAAGAAGGATTTTGCCTCGTTTGTATACTTGGACGGGTCGCCGGGATTAAGAACGTGCCAGTCGATGATAACATACATATCCAGCTTGATGCAGATGTCAACACCCTTTTCAAGCAGTTCAAGACTTCCGCTCTTGTTGCCCATATAGCACTGACCGTTGCCCCACTCGTCAACATACATTGCAAGGCGGACAATATTCGTGTTCCAGTCGTCACGGAGCGTTTTGAATGCACTCTCGTTCACAAATTCAGGGAACCATGTAAGCCCGTGCGTACTCATTCCTCTGAGCTGATAACCCTTGCCGCTCTTATCAACAAGCTGTCCGTTCTTTACCGAAAGCCGACCGTGCTGTGATACCGGCGTAGTGCCTTTAGGGTCGCTCGGTGCCGGAGGAACTGTTGCCGCCGGCTTTTTGGTCGTTGACGTATTATTATTATTGTTATTGTTATTGTTGTTGTTATTGTTGCTATTATTTCCGGCACTCGCTCCTGCGGTACTTCCGTTCACAGTCACTTTACCCTCATTGATATAAGCGTCAGCCGAATAATTGAATCCGAATGAAACGCTCTTTCCCTTTTCTATTGTTCCGTTGTAGCTCTCGTTCTTGACCGTCATTGTGTTTCCCGAAATGCTGAATATTCCGTTCCACTGCGACATCAGCTTTGTATTGCCGGGGACGGTTACCTTTGCCGTCCAGCTGTTCACCGTATCGCCATTATTTGTTATAACAATCTCATAACCTCCGCACTTCTTACCGCCTTCTTCCCAGTCGCTCGACTTCTTCCACTGAACAGTGAAATTGCTTGCGGATGAAACAGGCTTGCTCTGGCTGTTATTTTTCGTGTCGGCGGTTGCCCGTGTCTTTGTTGTATCGGCAGGCTTCTCGGTGTTCTCTGACTTTGATGTATTTCCCTGCTTTGAAGTATTACTTTCTTCCTGTTCGGAGGTATCGGAAGATGTATTGCTCTCTGTTACGGATGTGTCGGAAGATGTGTCGCTCTCTGTTACCGAGCTGTCAACGGAAGTAACCTCAGAATTTCCATCGACACTGCTCATATCCTCAACATACGATGATACATCGCTTTCGGTCGCCGAGCTGTTTCCGACAGACGATAATACACCGCTGTCCTGCGCCGCACAGCCTGCAAGCATAGCCGCCGCAATAAACGCAGCTATCGCACGTCTGATTATAGATTTTTTCATATTTCCTCTTTCGGTTGTGATATTAAAACAGCCCTCACGAATGAGGGCTGTCATTATTTGCTAATCTCTGTTAAAGATTACTTTCTCTTCTTAGCAACTACTACTGCGCCTGCTGCGAGAACTGCAACGCCTGCAACTGCTGCAACGCCTTCAACACCTGTGTTTGTGCTGGGCTTTGAAGAATCGCCTGTTGTTGCGGGAGCTTCTGTTGCGGGAGCATCTGTATCAGCGGGAGCTGTTGGTTCTTCTTCACCGCTGCCAAGACCTGAAACTGTGAATTCGATCTCTAAAGACTTTGTGGGGTATGCGCCGTTATAACCATCTTTCTTAAGAGCATCGTTCCAGATGTTAGCGAACAGAACCTTTGTATGACCTGACTTCTTACCGTCTTCTGTATCAATGATAGGATCAGCAACTTCTGATGTTACTGTACCATCAACGATAATCTTGCAGTCAGAGAACTTAGCAATAGATTCGCCGTCTTCGCCTGCATCCTTATCAAAAGGAATATCTGTTGAAACAAACAGAAGGTTGAAAGAAGAAGAACCGTCGAGTGCCCAGTCAAAGTCAGTAACACCAACCTTGTATGTGCCGTCCTTGTCGATCTTTACATCTGTGTATGTAGCAGGAATAACATAACCGGCATCACCACCCGGCATATCATCATCGAATTTGTCTTCATACTGAGGGAATGTTTCAGGGTCGTTACCGCCCCATACGATTACGCCGTTGAAGTACTTGCCGTCTGCAACGTCCTTACCATATGTAGCGTCATCAAAAGAGTTTCTGAATGAGTAGGGTGCTGTCTGGAAACCGATATAAGCATTATAAGTTTCTGCTGCTGCACCTACTGTAAGTGTGCCTGCTACTGCCATTGCAGCTGCTGCACCGATGAATCTTTTCATCTTCATTTTAATTACCTCCAAAAAATTGTTTATGTTTCATTCTTATGAGTGTTGTTAAACGTTTACAACATTCTCATTTGAACTAATTATAACCTCTGCCCGCCAAAAAATCAATTTGCATTTTTCACACATTTACCACATAACTTTTAGTTATTTTGTACAATTAGGTTATTAAGTTAAAACGCAGACCGTTCTCAATTGTCACCTATTTGTGCAGTTTGGTTGACAGTGACGGCAGGCGGTGGTATCCTGTTAAAGTCGTTTGACAAAATGGAAAGGAAACAAAAAATATGAACAGACAGAAAATCACAACAATCGTACTTTGTGCGCTCTTTGCGGCAATCACGGCTATACTTTCGCAGATAGCGATCCCGATGCCCTCCGGCGTACCGGTTACATTACAGACCTTTGCAATAGCCCTCTGCGGCTTTTATCTCTGCACGGCAAGAGCAACCGTTTCAACGGTCGTTTATGTTCTGCTCGGTGCGGTAGGCGTTCCCGTATTCAGCGGCTTCAAGGGCGGAATCGCTTCAATAGTAGGTCCTACGGGCGGATTTATAATCGGCTTTATCGCTATGGCGGCTATCAGCGGAATTGCATTCAGAAATATGCCCGAAAAGTTCCGTGTACCGCTTAGAATAGCAATGGGCATCTTAGGCGTTGCCGCTTGCCATATCTGCGGATTTGTACAGTACGCTCTCGTTGCAGGCAAGGATCTGTTATCGAGCTTCCTGCTTGTATCCGCTCCCTATCTTATAAAGGACATTGTCAGCGTAGTTCTCGCATACTTTGCCGCTCTCGCAATTTCAAAGGCTCTGAAGAGAACAGGTTTTGCCCCAAGCGAACAGGCGTAATTTGCAATAATTTCAGAAATATTAAAGGCAGTGCCGGGTGGCGCTGCCTTTTTGTTTTTGTAATTACAAGCACAAAGTAAAAAAACAATTTACTGCTCCCTCGTAAAAGGTAATATTGACATATAAATCTGAACAATTGAAACCATACACGTTTTTATAACCGCCGATAACGCAAGCCTCACCAACCTCAGACAATTCCAAAAGCGGAATTTACAGTGACTTTCAGTCACCGCCGTTTCTCTACCCTGCGGATAACTCAGACATTTCCAAAGGCGGAATTTGAAGTGGCACATTGCCACAGGCGGAATTTGAAACGGCACATTGCCGCAGACGGAATTTGAAGCGGCTCACAGCCGCCCGCCGTTTTGCCACGCTCAGCCAACCTCAAACATTTCTAAAGGCGGAATTTGGTGCGGCACATTGCCGCCCCGCCCTGCTTTGACTTTTTATGATTTAAGTGCTATACTCTATAAATAGAAAGACAAAACACGGAGATACTTTAAATGGATAACAAATACGAAGAACGGCTCGGCACAGCCTCGATGCTGCCTCTTATACTTAAAATGGCACTGCCGGGCTTTGCGGCACAGCTTATAAACCTGCTGTACAGCATAGTTGACAGGGTCTTCATCGGACACATAGAGCTTATCGGCACTGATGCACTGGCAGGTATCGGTGTTACAAGCTCGATAATCATTCTTATCTCGGCATTTTCGCAGATAGTCGGCGGTGGCGGCGCACCGCTCGCCTCAATAGCGCTCGGCAAGGGCGACCGTGAAAGAGCGCACAGGATACTCGGCAACGGCTTTTCACTGCTTGTGCTGTTTACTGTAGTAACATCGGGCATAACCTACATCTTTATGGAGCCCCTGCTCCGCCTTATCGGCGCAAGCAACGCTACTATCGGCTATGCCACAGACTACCTCTCGGTATACCTTACAGGCACGCTGTTCGTAATGTTTGCAACCGGACTTAATTCGTTCATAAATGCACAGGGCAGACCCGGAATTTCAATGATAGCCGTAATAATCGGCGCAATCCTCAACATAGGCCTTGATCCGCTTTTTATCTATGTATTCGGTATGGGCGTCACAGGCGCGGCGCTCGCAACGGTAATATCACAGGCGGTAAGCGCCTTTATAATAGTCGGTTTTCTTGTATCCGACAAAGCGACTTTGAAAATAAAGCCGAAATATCTTAAGCCGGATATAAAGATAATCGGCTCGCTGTTCGCTCTTGGCATCGCCCCGTTTATAATGGCAAGTACGGAAAGTCTTGTCGGCTTCGTCCTCAACGGCTCGCTTAGCGGCTACGGCGATATATACGTCAGCACCCTTACGGTAATGCAGAGCGCAATGCAGTTTGCCGCCGTGCCTCTGAGCGGCTTTGCACAGGGCTTTGTTCCGATAGTCAGCTACAATTACGGCAAGGGCAACACAGACCGTGTCCGCCTCTGCTTTAAATATTCCGTGATAATTATGTTCTCGTTCTTCGCCCTGACAAACCTGTTTATGATTACCTTCCCCGAATTTGTCGCAGGTATGTTCACAGACGATACCGCACTTATAAAAACAGTCGGCAGAATGATGCCTCTTTTCCTTACAGGCATGACCATATTCGGACTTCAGCGTACCTGCCAGAATATGTTTGTTGCTCTCGGTCAGGCTAAAATTTCACTGTTCATAGCCCTTTTGCGTAAAGTGATACTGCTTATCCCTCTTGCCCTTATCCTGCCGAATTTTCTCGGTGTAAAGGGTGTATATCTCGCTGAATCCGTAGCGGATGCTACCTCGGCAATCTGCTGTACCGTTATCTTCGCTCTTACCTTCCGCAAGATACTCAAAAAGCGTGAGCAGACATAAAATAAACAATCAAGCGGTCACAGGGACAGATACAGCCCCGTGACCGCTTTTTCTTATACGATTTTCAAGCACCGCCCGCACGGTTTTCGTGCAGGCGGTGTTTTGCGTTTATTTCAGAAATTCCGCCAGTATCTGACCAAGTAAACACGATTGCTTATCGGTAAGCTGTTTGCTTGTTATTACGTTATGCTCACGGAATTGCTCAATTAACTGCGTTATTATATTTCTTTGCTTTTCGTTAAGACCTATAGTAGAAACATTCGATTGACGTTCCATACCCGACAGATAATCCATAGAAACGTTGAATAAAGCCGAAAACGCTCTTACCGTATCAAAAGTAGGGCTTTGCAGATTTTTTTCATATCTGCTGATTATTGAGCTTTCCTTGTTTATTTTATTTGCCAGTTCTTCCTGCGTCCAGCCTTTTTCTTTTCTGAGCCCTTTCAGAATCAAGCCGAAATCAAAAGCATCATTCATTTATCCACCTCAAATTTGATTTATAATCAAATTGTAACAGGTGCAACTTGATAAATTTGCATCATTATGCTATAATATTTGATATAAAAACGAATTTACTCAGAATTAATTGATAAATTTGCTCAAAACGGGTGATTAAGTGCAACAACAAATAAAATCCAGACAACGTGTGACCGAACACGGCGAGGTTTTCACCGCCGAGCGTGAAGTAAAGGCAATGTGCGACCTTGTAAAACAGGAAACCGAGCGTATCGACAGCCGTTTTCTTGAACCCGCCTGCGGAACGGGCAATTTCCTTACCGAAATTCTCGCAAGAAAGCTGTCGGTCGTAAAGTCTGAATACGGTCGCAGTCCTCTTGAATATGAAAAATACTCACTCCTTGCGGTAAGCAGTCTTTACGGTGTCGATATAATGGCTGATAATGTCGAAACCTGCCGTGAACGGCTGTTTAAGCAGTGGGACAAGCAATACAGAGCCGTCTGCAAAAAAGAATGCAACGATGATACAAGAAAATCCGTCCGCTTTATCCTGTCAAGAAATATCGTCTGCGGAAATGCCCTTACTCTTAAGTGCGTAGACGAAAACTGCAACGATACCGAACAGGATATAGTCTTTTCCGAGTGGGCATTCGTTTTCGGCAGTAATATACAGCGCAGCGATTACAGCTTTGACGAACTGGTAAACGGCAATAAGGAAAAGGCTTCTCAGCTCACCCTCAGCGACAGCACAGAAGGCGAGGGTACTTTTTTACGGAAATATATATGCAACTACAGGAGGTTATGGGAAAATGGCTGATAATATTTCAACCGGAATTTTAAGCGGACTTTACGAAAAGGTATACAACCCCGATGTTCTGTCCTGCCTTGCCAATCTCTCAAACGATGAGGTTTTCACACCTCCGGAGATAGTAAACAAAATGCTCGATATGCTCCCGCAGGAGCTTTTCTCTTCTCCCGATACAAAGTTTCTCGACCCCGCCGTGAAAACGGGAGTATACCTTCGTGAGATAGCAAAGCGTCTTATAAAAGGTCTTGAAACCGTTATCCCCGACAGACAGCAGCGAATAGACCATATTTTTAAAAATCAGCTTTACGGCATTGCGATAACCGAGCTTACAAGCCTGCTCTCACGCAGAAGCCTTTATTGCAGTAAGTACGCAAACAGTGCTTTTTCTGTAACACACTTTGAAAATGCGGACGGAAATATCCGTTTCAAGCGTATCCCCCACTCGTTCGACAAATCCGGAAGATGCATTTTCTGCGGTGCGTCCGAAACGCAGTACGACCGTGGCGAAGAACGTGAATATTATGCGTATGAATGGATACATACATTACACCCCGAGGAGATTTTTGGCATGAAGTTCGATGTTATTATTTCAAATCCGCCGTATCAGTTGAGAGATGGTGGTGGAACGGGTTCTAGTGCTATGCCTATGTATCATGAGTTTGTCTATCAGGCTTTTAAGATGAAACCTCGTTATTTAACAATGATAGTTCCTTCTCGTTGGTTTGCTGGCGGTAAAGGACTTGATGATTTTAGAAATATGATGCTCAATTCTGGAAAAATATCCGCGATAGTTGATTATGCTAACAGCGCAGATTGTTTTCCAGGAGTAACTATTGCGGGCGGAATTTGTTACTTCCTATGGGGCTTTGATTATAATGGCGAATGTAAAGTAGTGAATATGAGTGCAGGCGAACAAATATCAAGCACTATTCGCAAATTAAATGAATACCCTATATTTGTAAGAGATAATACAGCTGTACAGATTATAAGAAAAATAAAAAGCGTTTCTAAACAGTATCTCGATAATATTGTTCATTCAAGAAATTGCTTCAATTTGTTCAGCAAGGAAATCGGACATAATGAATATATAAAAGAAGATTGTGTACTGTATTCGCTGAATGGCAAATCGTATATCACCAAGAATGAAATATCAGACAGAGATAATTTATTGAACAAATATAAAGTGATAATGACAAAAGCAATGTCAGGTGGCAATAAACCATCCACTGACGGAACGTATTTAGTCATTTCATCAACAATGCGTGTGCTTAAACCTAACGAAGTATGTACAGAAACCTATTTGTGTATAGGTTCTTTTGAAAACGAAATAGAAGCAAATAATCTTTGTGACTATATGAAAACAAAATTCTTCAGATTCTTACTGCTTCAAGCACTGACATCAATCAATATTTCTAAAGATAAATTTTTATTCGTCCCCCTCCAAGACTTCTCAAAACCGTGGACAGATTCCGAACTCTACGAAAAATACAATCTCACAGACGAAGAAATAAACTTTATCGAGTCTATGATAAGACCGATGGATTTAGGCGGTGACAACAATGGCTGACGTATTTGAAAAATATGTGACCCCTCGCCCCGAGGTAAACCCGACTATCTATGCCTACAAGCTGAACGGCGTTACCACTCACGACGGATACATAAAAGTAGGCTACACCGACCGTGATGTAAAGCAGCGTATAAAAGAACAGCTCCATACAAGTGCGATAAGCTACACCGTGCTTTGCGAGGAATCGGCAATGCGTCCTGACGGCTCGTGCTTCAATGACCGTGACGTACACGCCGTTCTTAAACGTAACGGCTTTCACCGTCTTAACGAAAACACCGACAAGAACGAATGGTACAACTGTACCGTAAATGATGTACGCTCCGCCGTGCGTGAGCTTCGCACAGGCGAAAGGACGGACGAATACCGCACCGCCGACTTTAAAATGCGTCCGGAACAGAGTAAAGCGGTAGAACGCACAATCGAATACTTTGAAAACATTAAAAAGACCGAGCCTGAACGCATACCAAAGTTCCTGTGGAATGCAAAAATGCGTTTCGGCAAGACTTTCGCCGCTTATGAGCTTTGCAAGAAGATGAATTTCAAGCGTATTCTTATTCTCACCTTCAAGCCTGCCGTAGAGTCGGCGTGGAGCGAGGACTTAAGAACTCACGTTGATTTCGAGGGCTGGCAGTACGTTTCAAACAAGGACGCACATAATAACAAGCAGAATATCGACGAGGCATATTACAACGCCGACAGCACAAGACCGATAGTAGTTTTCGGCTCGTTTCAGGATTTGCTCGGTACTAACGAAAACGGCGGTATAAAATACAAGAACGAGTTTATCCATACTACCAACTGGGATATAGTCATATTTGACGAATACCATTTCGGAGCGTGGAGAGAAAACGCAAAGAAGTTGTTTGACGATCCCGACGATGAAGATATAGACTTTGACGCAGAAAAATATCAGAAGGAAGAAGCAGGAAATGCCGTAAACGAAACCTTCCTGCCGATAACCTCGTCACACTACCTTTATCTGTCCGGTACCCCGTTCAGAGCAATGCACAGCGGTGAGTTCATAGAAGAACAGATTTTCAACTGGACTTATTCCGATGAACAGAGCGCAAAAGAAAACTGGAAGGGTGAAAACAACCCATATCTGTCGCTTCCCCGTATGGTAATGATGACCTATAAAATTCCCGAAAGTATACGCTCTGTAGCCTCTGAGGGAGAATTTGACGGTTTCGATCTGAATCTGTTCTTTTCCGCAAAGGGAAAAGGCGAGGACGCTCACTTCGTAAACGAGAACGAGGTGCAGAAATGGCTCGATCTTATCCGTGGCGCATATCTCCCCGCAAGCGTAGACGACCTTAAAATTGCGGTAAGTCTTGGTGTTGACAAGCGTCCGCCTATGCCCTTCTCAGACACAAGACTTCTTAACGTACTGTCGCACACCATATGGTTTTTGCCGAGCGTAGCGTCCTGCTTTGCGATGTACAATCTTCTTATGCAAAGTCAGAACAACTATTACAATCAAGGCTATAAGATAAACGTCTGCGCCGGTATAAAAGCGGGCGTAGGTCTTGATGCGGTAAAGCCCGTTATTGATTCTATGGGCGATCCTCTCGTTACAAGGACAATAACCCTCACCTGCGGAAAGCTGACAACAGGCGTTACTGTAAAGCCGTGGACAGGCATATTTATGCTCCGCAATCTTAAAAGCCCGGAAACCTATTTCCAGTCGGCTTTCCGTGTGCAGTCGTCCTGGACGGTAAAAAATGAGAAGGGCGAAGTAGAGATAATCAAGCACGAATGCTATGTTTTCGACTTTGCACTTGACCGTGCGCTCCGCCAGATATCCGACTATGCCTGCAATCTGAATTCCGAGAACACAAACCCCGAAAAGAACGTCAGCGAGTTTATAAACTTCCTGCCCGTCTTAGCCTATGACGGCTCGACTATGGAGCAGGTAAACGCACAGGCTATTCTTGATATTACCCTTGCCGGAACCTCCGCAACCCTCCTCGCAAAGCGCTGGCAGTCCGCCCTTCTTGTTAACGTTGATAACGATACACTAAAACGTCTTATGGCAAGCACAGAGGCAATGACCGCACTTGAAAATATCGAGGCTTTCCGTAATCTCAACAAGGAACTTGAGGTAATCATCAACAAGTCCGAGGCTGTAAAGAAGCTGAAGAAAGACGGCGTGGAAAAGCTCACCCCGAAAGAAAAGAAAGAGCTTACCGAAGCCGAGAAGGAGTTCAAGTCGAAGCGTAAGGAGGTACAGGAAAAGCTGATGAAATTCGCCTCCAGGATCCCCGTATTTATGTACCTTACCGACTACCGTGAATCCTGCCTCAAGGACGTTATAACCCAGCTTGAACCCGGTCTTTTCAAAAAAGTGACCGGTCTTGATACAAAGGATTTCGATCTTTTATGTTCGCTCGGCGTTTTCAACTCCAGCCTTATGAATCATTCCATTTTCCAGTTCAAACGCTACGAGGACGCAAGCCTTACCTATACCGGAATTGATATGCACCGTAACGATAAGGAAATAGGCGGTTGGGATACCGCCATAAGAAAAGATGAATACAAAAAGCTGTTCTATAATCAGCAGGAATCAATGAACGCTCCTCAACCTACCGAAGCCACCGAAGATATAGTGGAGTTAAAGAAAGAAGTCACACGGTCATCAGCGGTAAAATCCGTTCAGCCATCCGGCAAGTCTGCCGCTGCAAGTCCAACCACTCCGCCTCTTGTGACCGAAAAGTTCGGCATTAAATCACCCGTTCCCAAAGCCGCTTTACCCGTTCCCGACAGGAAACGCGGCATCACCCCCGATTTTGACGAATCGTCAATAACAGTAGGTATGACCGTAATACATAAAAAATTCGGCGAAGGAAAAATACAGTCAATCGCTGATAAACATATATATGTAAAATTTGCTGACGGTCAGAAAAATTTCACCTTCCCCAACGCCTTCACCGCCGGCTTCCTGCACCTGCCGAAATGATCAAAAGCAACAGCCTGACTGAATCAGCCGGGCTGTTGCAGATACATACAACAAAAAATCCCGTGCAAAATACACGGGATTAAACTTGGTACACCTTCAGGGACTCGAACCCAGGACCCACTGATTAAGAGTCAGTTGCTCTACCAACTGAGCTAAAGGTGCATATTTAATAAAGTGAAAAAGCACGCTACAGCGTGCTTTTTATTTGGCAGGGGTGGTAGGAATCGAACCCACGTCAAAGGTTTTGGAGACCCCTATTCTGCCATTGAACCACACCCCTATAGGTAAAAAGCTCGGCACCAATAAAATTGGTGCACCATCAGGGACTCGAACCCCGGACCGACCGGTTATGAGCCGGTTGCTCTAACCAACTGAGCTAATGGTGCATTGGTGACCTGTGGGGGAATCGAACCCCCGTCGCCGGCGTGAGAGGCCGGAGTCTTAACCGCTTGACCAACAGGCCATATAGATAAAAAGAATAGGCTGATGGGCCTATTCTTTTTAAGTCTGGTACACCTTCAGGGACTCGAACCCAGGACCCACTGATTAAGAGTCAGTTGCTCTACCAACTGAGCT
>OIZW01000776.1_pt1 | contig 24697 bp, 20 predicted proteins | sample 1588581 | NCBI WGS metagenome assembly OIZW01 (sample SAMN03283266) | human gut metagenome | biome: human-associated habitat; material: feces | host: Homo sapiens | place: USA | collected 2013 | reverse complement strand
ACGCCGCTGGCTGCTGAAACAGCAGCCGAATAAAACGGTTTTTAACCGTTTTATTAAAAACTAGTATCAAGCGCCGGGGGTGTAGGTATATTGCAGCACCTCGCCGCTGCTGTCGTTGCAGACGATCACGGCTGTACCCAGGCGGGTCAGATTCTCGTTTTTGGCCGCCGGGGTCTTTTTCAGGCTCCAAAGCCCTGTCTGGTCAAAGTTCTCCGCGGCGGAGCCGTCGGCGGGGGTGATGGCGTAGTAGGCCACGGTGTAGGTCACTTCTTTGCTCAGGAAGGGCTTCTTCGCGTACTCGATGATGGCCACGCAGGGCTTGTTCCCCCGGGTGCGCTCGGAAATAATGCCGTACATCTCCTGGTTCTTCTCCACCACCTGCTCGGCAGAGTAATTCTTCGTCAGGGAGTTGTTCTCATAGTAGTAGCCCAGGTATCCCGCCACGCAGCCGCAGCCCAGCGCGAACAGCACCGCCAATGTTACGATCTGCTTCTTATTGAATTTCAGGGCTTCCTTGGAGTGACCCACGCTGTAGGTCAGGCCGAGGCGGTTGGTGATGGGCAGCATCACGCCCAGAAACAGCGCCAGCAGTACGGACTCAATGGGGAACATGAAAATGTTCTTGATCATGCCGGGGACGACCATGGCGAGGGTGTACTGTTTGCCGTCCATGTAAAGGGCATAGTACCACATCATGATAGGGGTCTGGAGCAGCACATTGATGACCAGACTGACGGTAAACCGGCTGAGCATGACCCGGGTGGTGGTGACCTTTGCCCGGTACAGAAACAGGGCGAAAACCAGGGCGCCGCCGACTTCCGTCAGGATAAAGGGCAGAAAGTACATGCCCTCCGGACGGATGACGTAACCCAGCACGTCCGTGATGCAGGCGGCCAGCATGGCCATCACGGGGCCAAAGACCATGGCACCCAGCGCATTGACAAAAAACGCGGTATTGATCTTCAGGAAGGGCGTAATGGGGATGGCGACCTGCTTCATAACCAGACGCAGGGCGATCATGAGCGCCGCGAACACCAGCATGTGGGTATCTTTCAGCTCGGCGGCGGCGTCACGCCAGTAGGCTTTGGAAAACGGATGGGAATACAGGGTATTGCTCTTTTGTAATCTGGACATAAAAAGTCCTCCTTTCATGCAGCGATGATCCCATGCTCCCGCATTGACCCTACGGAATCGTGTATGCAAAAACTCCCCTTGCGGCTTTTTGCCGAAAGGGGAGATAGATTGCAGACACATATAACCCGTGGGGAAGGGCAACGCTTAAAGCCGCGACCATTCGCCCGACCGAGTATCGTTGCTACATAAAGGAGGTTATCCCATATGCAACAGCGGGTGCGGTGACCCCATCGTGGAACATTCCTTCGTCCGCCGGGCAAACTCCCCGTCCCGATGGCACTTAACGCGAGGTCTCCTACTCTGTTCGCAGACAAATATACACGAAAGGAGCGGAAAAGTAAATAGGTTTTTTACATTTTTTCGGGAATTTTTGCGGCTCATGGGGCGTCCGCTTTGGCCATAGCCGCCCGCATCAGCACCATCCGGTAAATCTCGCCATAGGACAGGCGCTCCACTTCCTGCGCCGCTACCAGCGGAACCTCTTTCAGCACCAGATCGCCGGACTTTACCGTGAGCGTCCCCAGACGCTGACCCCGGCTGACGGGAGCCGTGACGGTCGGCTCCAGCGTCACCTCGCTGGTAACGCCGCTTTTCTGCGCCTTGTCGATGAGCAGCGCCATGTCCGCCTCCGGTACCGCGCTGACCCCGGCGTCTTTCCCCAGCCGCACCGGGATCTGGTTGTCACAGTCGCTCAAATCCGGGCTGACCACCGCGAAATTGGCGAAGCCGTAGTCCAGCAGGGACTTGCAGGCGGCGTTCCGGGACTGGCTTGTCTCCGCCCCCATGACCACGGCGATCAGCTCCATGCCGTCCCGCATCGCCGACGCCGACAGGCAGTACCCCGCCCCGGAGGTAAAGCCGGTTTTCAGTCCCGTGGCGCCGGAGTAGAAGCGGATGAGCTTGTTGGTGTTGGACAGGCCGAAGGTGCCGCCCCGCACGGTGTCCATCCAGATGGTCGTGTAGTTTTTGATGAGGGGATGGTATTTCAGCAGCTGCCGGGACATGAGGGCGATGTCATAGGCGGAAGTCCGGTGGTTCACGGCGTCCGTCCCGTCGTCCAGACCGGTGCAGTTGACGAAGGTGGTGTCGTTCATCCCCAGCTCCTGCGCCCGCTGGTTCATCATGGCGACGAAGGCGCTTTCGCTGCCCGCGATATGCTCCGCCATGGCGCAGGCACAGTCGTTGGCCGAGGACACCGCGATGGACTTGAGCATGTCGGAAACGGACATGGTCTCCCCTGCCTTCAGGTAGATCTGGCTGCCTCCCTTGGCGGCGGCAGCTTCGGAAGCCGTCACCGTATCCGTCAGGGCGATCTTCCCGGAATCCACCGCTTCCATAATCAGCAGCATGGTCATGACCTTGGTCACGCTGGCAGGGGCAAGGCGCTCATGGGAATTGGACTCATACAGAATGGTTCCGGTGGCAACATCCATCAGCACCGCGCTTTTCCCCGCCACATCCAGCTCCACCGCCGACGCCGGCAGCGCAATCTGGCACAGCGCCAGCACAAGCGCCGCGACACATATCATCCGCTTCATAGTCATCCCTCCAAACGATTCGTAGTACAACCTATGTCCGCGGGGGATGATTATGCCGGATTTCTTCACCGGTTTGTGCTGTTTCCCGGCCGGTATATAACATTTTGTTGTGCAGTCCCATATTACATTTTGTTTTGTATATACTTGATTTCAGGGGGGGTGTAGGCCATGTATGAACGCATTCGGAATCTGCGGGAGGATCACGACCTCAAGCAGGAGGACATCGCGCGGCTGCTTCACTGCACCCAGGCCTGCTATTCCAATTACGAGACCGGCAAGCGGGACATCCCAACGGAGGTGCTTCACACCTTGGCAGACTACTACCACGTCAGCATCGACTATCTGCTGGGGCGAACCAGCCGGAAAGAGCCGTACCCTAAATAATAACCGTCCCCGGCAGCGTCAGCCTGCCGGGGACTTTTCCGTATATGCAGCGCCAACTGACATCCTCTGCGGGATATTTTTCGTGTCCCGCCCGCCCACTGCACATTTTTTCGCCGCCGGAATACCATGGAATGAGCGGCAAAGCTCAAAATTCGATATCGGAGGTAACTTCTATGTGCAACAACAACGGTCTGTGCGGCTGCCTGAACAACAACTGGTGGTGGATCGTCATTCTGATCCTCCTGCTGTGCAACTGCGGCGGCTGGAACGGCTGCGAGAGCAACAATAACAACGGCTGCGGCTGCGGCTGCTAAACAGAGAACGGGCGCCCTCTCCGGGCGCCCACCCACATGCAAAACGAGGGAGCGGTAAAACCGCTCCCTCGCCTTGTTAAAATTACATATCGAAGGGTTCCATGCTGAGGACGGGGTGACCCACCTCGGACAGGAAGTTCAGCAGCTGCTCGGGATCCTCGGTGCAGATGGTCTCATCGGCGATCATGTCGGTGAAGTTCTCTACGCCGTACATTTCCAGAGCGGTCTTGTCCAGACGCTCACGCATCTGATCCTTCAGAATCTTGGGCAGCCAGACGATACGGCCGGGGCCGCCTTCGGCAGCGATGAACTTGTGGGAAGCAATGAAGTGCTTGCCATGACCCATGAAGCCGGGGGTCTGCACGCCGCCGCCGGTCATGGAGGCCATCTCGGAGAAGGTCATGCCCAGAGGCGTCATGCCCGCATGCTCACGGCAGGTGATAACGACGCCCATGGAAACAGGCTCGACGCCGCAGATACACTCGAAGCAGCCGCAGGAGGTCATGGGGTCCTGGAACAGGGAGTACAGGGTGACATGCTCCAGAGCGCCATGGCTGTACTTGTTGACGGCCTCGTCCACGCTGGCGTAGCGGCCCAGCTTCTCGTCGGTGCAGCCTTCCTTGAGGATGGGCTGGCAGGGACCGGCAGGGTCCAGCTCCTTGGTGGCCTTGGCGTCCAGCCAGGAAACGGCGCCGCACAGACCCAGACGCTCGGGAGTGACGATGCACACGTGGCTGGGGGAGAATGCCTGGCACATAATGCAGGTGTAGTACTGATCCACGGACTCGTCGGTCATGGAGGCCAGACGGGCGTCACGCTTGTCAAACACCTCGTTGGCAGCGGCGCGGAGGGCAGCGTTCTTCTCGGGATTGACCACGATGGTGACCTGGCACTTGTCCACAACGGCCTCAAACTCGCTCTTGACCTTGGCGTACAGCACTTCGCCCAGATGCTTGAACTTGAAGCCGGCCTCAAAGTCGGCCTTGGAGATACGGATACGGATCATGTCGCGCTGACCGGTGTGCATAACGCCCTCGATGCAGTTGATCCAGGAGTGCATCTTACGCTCCATGACGGACTCGAAGTCGGGCTGCATGGCCTTGCCGGCGACTTCCACGGTGTAGCTCAGGGAGATCTTGGAGCCGACGGGGATCTCGTCAATCTCGGGGCCGTCCACAACGATCTTGTGGTCTTCCACCTCGGAAGCGTCCCGGGTCTGCACCAGCTCGAAGCAGTCCACACGGGAGCCGTCCACTTCCACCTGCATGTCGCCGCGGCGGATGATCTCGCCCTCGAAAGCGGTGGCGAAGGCCACGGGGATGTCGATGTTGGTGATCTTCAGCTTGATGTCGCGAGCCTCCAGAGAGGTGGCGTTCCACTTGGAAGTATCCAGCTGCTGGATCAGGGACTTGGGAACACGGAACATGTTCTCGGTCTCGTTGGAGATAACGGGGAAGCCAAGGCAGATAGCGCCGGCGCCGTAGGAGACGATCTCATCGGACAGGGGCTTGTAAGCGTTGACAAACGCCTTGACGCGGTCCATGGTGTACTTGGCCAGAGAGGCGAAGTCGCCGGGGGTCACGTTGCCGAAGATCAGCGCGGCACGGACGGCCACGGAGACAACGTGGATAACGGACTGCATTTCGTAGCCCAGAGGCACCACGCGGACGTTCTCGCCCAGCTTCATGCCGGCGTCGAAGCAGTGCTTGATGGAGTCGCCGGTGAGGGTGACCAGAATACCCTGCGCCTGATAGGACTTGGCCAGAGCCACAGTCTCGGCGGGGTCTTCCGCGCCGCCGATGATAACGGCAACGCCGGGGATGTCGCCGGTGACCAGCGGCACGCCCAGATTACGGACGAAGGCGTCGGTCAGGTGGCCCATTTCCGGCTCGGCATAAGGCTCCGCGCCGTGCAGGTACTTCAGCGCTTCCAAAAACTCGGCGCACAGAGCGGATGCAATGCCGCTTTCAAAGGCGTCGTGGAGGCGGTTGTTGCGGGTCATCTTGGACTTGATGGTGTCCATGGCGGCCTTCATCTCACCCAGAGTGGTGATCTTCACGCCGGTGACGCCGTAGTAACAGGGCAGGCTGTAAGCGGTGCCGGGGAAAGATACAGGCTCGCTTTCGCCGTAAGCAGCGATGGCCTCATCAATGGCGGCTACAGTACGGGCGTAGTTGTAGTCGTTGCCGCCAAAAACTCTTTCAAAAAGTGTCACGGTATTTCCTCCTAATTTAAGATTCATCACGATCCAATATCGCTTTGATTTTCCGGATTTCTTCGATTGCCGCAGGACTGAAATCATAGGGGGATTTCCCCTGCCGGTCGGCGTCTATGATGTCAGGGTTGTAGTGGATAAAGCCCAGCAGGTCTTCCGCCGGAATGGCGGAGCGGATGAATTCCTCGTCGCCGTCGTCCCGGATCTTGTTTGCCACCACCCGAACGCGGGTAATGCCTAAGTCCTTTGCCAGACGCTTGACGTTGTGGTAGGTCTGCACCGATCTCGCGCCGGGCTCGATCACCACGATGAACTGATCCATGTTGGCTGCCGTTCCCCGTCCTAAGTGCTCCAGACCCGCTTCCATATCCATGATGACCACATCGTTCTTCCGATAGGTCAACGCAGAGAGGATGGCCTTCAGCATCACGTGCTCGGGGCAGACGCAGCCGCTGCCGCCCACATCCACGGTACCCATGACCAGCAGCTTGACGCCGTTGATCTCCTTGGAGAAGGTGTCCGGGATATCCGCCACATAAGGGTTCAGCTTGAAGAACTTATTGGCGGCATTGGCGCCGGTGCGCTCCTCCACCAGAGTGCGCATTTTGGAGATGGGGACAATGGCGTCCACTTCCTCCTGACTCAGTCCAAGAGCCAGTCCCAGATTGGCGTCAGGGTCCACGTCGGCGGCCAGAACGGTACGTCCCTCGTCGGCGTAGAGCCGCGCCAGCGTGGAGGCCAGCGTGGTCTTTCCCACGCCGCCCTTGCCGGTAATCGCTAGTTTCATTGGAAAAAGACCTCGTAAGTAAAAGTTATCCCGAATTCAAATCGCTTTTTGTTCGGGTGACGCAGGCTCCTTAGATGCCCAGTGCGGCGCGCTTGGCCTCGATGCACTCGATCATCTTGTCGCCCAGCTTCTCAATGTCGGTTTCCACGACGAACTTGGCCTCGACCCAGTCCTTGACGCCATGCTCGCCCTGAAGCAGCGCGGTGACTTCCTCGGAGCCCTTGGTGTAGGGGTCAACGCCCAGGAAGGTCTCGATGCCGGTCGCCACGACGTAGTTGCCGATGGAGACGGCCTTCTCGGACATCCATTCGGGAGCGCAGCCCACGACAGGAACCTGAGAAATGTGGATGCCCCAGTCCTTGGCGATATCGGAAGCCAGGATCATCATACGGGAAATATCCACGCAGGAGCCCATGTGCAGGACAGGCGGGATACCGGCCAGCTCGCAGACGCGCTTCAGGCCTGCGCCGCAGTAGTCCTTGGCCTTTTCGGGATCCATCAGACCGGCCTTGGCGGCAGCCTGGGCGGAGCAGCCGGAGACGATCAGGATGATGTCGTTTTCCAGCAGCTTCTTCATCAGCTCAATGTGAGCGGTGTCGGGACGAACCTTGGGGTTGTTGCAGCCGACCATGGCCACAGCGCCGCGCAGAACGCCGGAATGCACACACTCGATCAGAGGCTTGGTGGTGCCGAACTCGTCCACCTGAGAGTTGGCGACGCCGTCGAGAACCTTCTTGATGGCTTCCACAGAGTAGCCGACACGGGCATTCTGCTTCATGCTGGGGATGTTGACCAGCTCGGGCTTGCGGTTCTTGAAGTTGTCGATCGCCATCTTGACAATGGCCTTGGCGTTCTCACCGGCGGTCTCAGCATGGAACTGGATGAACTCGGAATCGGGCATCCGGGCGATGGGAGAGGTGGTGATGAACTTGGTATGGAAGCACTTGCTCAGGGGGCCCAGAGCGGGGAAGATGCACTGCACGTCCACGACAATGGCCTCGCAGGCGCCGGTCAGAACCACGTTCTCCTGATTCAGGAAGTTACCGGCCATGGGGATGCCGTGACGCATGGTGACTTCGTTGGAGGTGCAGCACACACCGGAAACGGTGATGCCCTTTGCGCCCACGGACTTGGCATAAGCGATCATCTCGGGGTCGTTGGCATAGTAAACGACCATTTCGGACAGGCTGGGATCATGGCCGTGAACAACGATGTTGACATTGTCCTTCTCCATGACGCCGATGTTGGCGGTGGTGTCAATGGGCTTGGGAGTGCCGAACATAACGTCGGAGAACTCGGTGCCCATCATGGAGCCGCCCCAGCCGTCGGACAGGCCGGCGCGCAGAGCCTGACGGATCAGAGCTTCGGGCAGAGAAGAGCAGCCCATGTGGGTCATGTGCAGCGCGGTGGAGACTTCCCGGTCGATGGCGCGGGGTTCGATACCGGCTTCATGCCACAGCTTCTGGGTGTACTCGGGGGCGCGCTTCAGGAAGCGCTGTACGCCGAAGGGCTTGCCGTACTCCAGCAGGCCGATCTCGGCCATTTCATGGGCCAGATCGTAAATGTCCTTACCTTCGGTCTCTACGCCCCACTCCTTGGCGATGCGGATCAGCTTCTCAGGGTCCTTGACCTGATAGTTGCCGCCTTCCTTGGTCTGGTACAGGGTGTGCATGATCTCGCGGCCATGGTCGGAGTGCGTAGCAGAGCCGCCGGCGGTGAACCGCAGATAGTTACGGCCGACGATACCATGTACGTCGCAGCCGCAGATGCCCCGGGGGGCCTTCTTGGTGATGCGGCACGGGCCCATGGAGCAGATACGGCAGCAAGTGCCGGATTCGCCGAAGCCGCAATGGGGGGTCTGGTTCTTGACCCGCTGCTGCCAGGAGTCAGCGCCAACCTTGCTGCCGTTTTCCAGCAGAGAGTTGGTAGCTTGCTCCATCTCCTCAACAGTTGTCAAATAAGCCCAATCCTTCAAAGTGATTTCCTCCTAATCATTCGATTCTTTGAAAAGCCTGTGCGTACCCTACGATAGGTCATAGTGTATCGATAGTATTGTACTCATTTAGCGTGCAGTTGTCAATCGTGCAATTTGACACATTTCACGTGTTTTTTTCATCCCCCAGGGGGGGATTTTTGCTATTTTCCTTAAAATTGTGGAGAAAAGGTGCTTTTTGGGAAATTATTCACAAAAATGCAAAAAATTTTTTGCTTGAAAACGACCGTCCATGGCAGAAAGCGGCGGGGAAGCGCCGCCGCTTCCCCGCCGGAATATCCGATTTTTTGCGCACTCATTGAATTGTCAGCTTGTGGCAGTGACCCTCGCCCAGAACATGCTCGACGCAGGTCTTGAAGCGCGCAAACCTGTCATTGGGGACAAACGCCAGCGCCGTACCGGCAAAGCCGCCGCCGTGGATACGGACAGCGCCCTCTCCCTCCAGCAGCTGCTGGCACAGTGCGATGGTGAACGCCATATCCTGCTTCTGGATGTAGCCCGCCGGGGTCACGTTCTGCAGCAGCGTCCATGACGCCATGCCGGAAGCGTTGACGAAGTGCAGGAACGCGTCAAAGTCGCCGTCCTTCAGCGCGCGCACCTGGGACTTCACCCGGCGGTTCTCGTTGAAGAAGTGGATAGCTCTAAGCACTGCCCGGTCGCCGGTGACCTTGCGGACTTCAGCGATGTGCCTGTAGAACGCCGCCTCGTCCACATCGTGGAGGACTTCCTTACCGAAGAACGCCGCCACGGCCTTCATTTCCACGGGCATGGCCGCGTACTCGTCCGTCAGGTCGGCATGATCCGCACCGGAATCGATGGTGCAGAGGGTATAGCCGCTGTGGACGAAATCGTAGTCTACCTTTTCCACGATGGGATTTTTCGGGTCGGCAAAATCGATGTACACCAGTCCGCCCACGCTGGAAGCCATCTGATCCATCAGGCCGGAGGGCTTGCCGTAGTAGACGTTTTCGGCGTACTGGCCGATCTGGGCAATTTCAATGGCGGAAACCGCGCCGCCCGCAAACAGGCCGTTCAGGATACGGCCGATCAGCACCTCAAAGGCCGCGGAGCTGGACAGGCCGGAGCCGGGTAGGACGGTAGATCTGACCTTGGCTTCAAAGCCGCTCAGCTTGTACCCCCGCCGGGCAAACGCCGCCGCTACGCCGCGGATCAGCGCCGCCGTGGTGTTCTTCTCGGACTCTCTGGCATCCAGATCGTTCAGGTCGATCTCCACAGGCTTGTAGCCCTCGGAATCCACGCGGATGATGTTCGTGCCGGTCAGGGTGACCTCCGCCATGGTCTCCATGTCAACTGCTGCCGCCAGCACACAGCCGTGCTGATGGTCGGTGTGGTTGCCGCCGATCTCCGTGCGGCCGGGGGCGGAAAAATGATAGGTGTCAGCCATTTTGAACCTCCGTCAAAAATCGTTTCAGGGCAGTTCTGCCCGATTCGGTACACTTGTAAACGCCCGCGCACTCCAGAACCCGGGCAAACACCTGACCGATCTCATACTGAATGATCGCCTCGGCGTTTTCGGCGCCAAATTCCGGATGACGCGCCATGAACGCATCCGCCCAATCGGCGTGCTTGGAAAGCTCCTCGCTTACGTGCAGGTTTTCCCCATTCAGCAGGGCTTCCCGCAGATCGGCCATTTCCTTTTTCAGTCTGCCGGGAAGAACGGCAAGACCCATGACCTCGATCAGGCCGATGTTCTCTTTTTTGATGTGGTGGAGTTCCTCGTGGGGGTGGTACAGCCCCATGGGATGCTCCTTCGTCGTCAGGTTGTTCCGCAGGACCAGATCCAGCTCATACCGCCCCTCCCGCATACGGGCGATGGGGGTGATGGTATTGTGGGGCTCGCCGTCGGTCTCCGCGAAAACCGTCGCCGCCGGGTCGCTGTAGGTGCGCCACTTGGCAAGGATCTTGCCCGCCAGATCACAGAGGTGATCCTTGTTCTGAGAATTCAGGCGAAGCACCGTCATCGGGTATCTCACCACGCAGCAGTCCACGTCGTCAAAGCCGGGAACCTCGAAGCCAAACTCCTTCTCCGCCTTTTCCATGGGGAATGTGTGGTGGCCGCCCTGAAAATGTTCGTGGGACAATATGCTGCCGCCCACAATGGGCAGGTCCGCGTTCGACCCAAGGAAATAGTGGGGGAACTGCTCCACAAAGGAAAACAGCTTATCAAACACTCCCCGGTCAATGACCATGGGCGTGTGCCGGGCGTTCATGACGATGCAGTGCTCATTATAATAAACGTAGGGCGAATACTGGAAGCCCCATAGCTGGCCGTTCACCATTACCGGCATGACCCGCAGATTCTGCCGTGCCGGGTGGGAAATGGTTCCCGCATAGCCCACGTTTTCGGGGCAGAGCAGACACTTGGGGTAACCGGACGCCTTTTTCAGCTTCGCCGCCGCGATGTCCCGGGGGTCTTTCTCGGGCTTGGACAGGTTGATGGAGATCTCCAGCTTCCCGTATTTGGTCTCCGCCGTCCAGCGCTCGTCCTTCGCGATGCGGTCGCGGCGGATGTAGTTGCAGTCCTGACTGAGGGTGTAGAAGTAGTCCGTCGCCGCCTTGGGGGACTGGGTATAGCGCGACCGGAATTCCCGCACCACCTCCGACGGGCGGGGCGTCAGGAAGCCCATGAGCTTCGTGTCGAACAGGTCGCGTTCGGCGATGGTATCCGCGATCATCCCCTGCTGGGCGGCGTAATCGCACAGCAGATTCAGGCACTCCGGGAAATCAAAGCGCTGCTCCTGCTTTTCGTAACTCTCCAACCGCAGTTCAGAAAGAAGGGTATTCCGTGCGAACGTCTCGTCCAGCGGGTGGAGAAGGCCGCAGTTTTTCGCGTAATCCAGCAGCGCATCCAGCGCCGCCCAAACAGTTTCAGTCGTCATAGCCATGGGGATGCTCCTTGTGCCAGTTCCATGCGGAACCAATGATGGTCTCAATATCGTCATATTTCGGCTTCCAGCCAAGCACGGTCTTCGCCTTTTCGCTGGACGCCACCAGCTGCGCCGGGTCGCCCGCGCGGCGGGGGGCCATCTCGCACTTGATGGGCTTGCCCACGACCTTTTCCGCCGTGTCGATGATCTCCTTCACCGTGAAGCCCACGCCGTTGCCCAGATTGAAGACGTTGTTTTCCCCGCCGTTCATCAGGTACTCTGCCGCCAGAATGTGGGCGGAAGCAAGGTCAGTGACGTGGATGTAATCCCGGACGCAGGTGCCGTCCCGGGTGGGATAGTCGTCGCCGTAAATCGACACATGATCCCGCCGTCCGTTGGGAACCTGCAAAATAATGGGGATCAGGTGGGTCTCCGGGTCATGCGCCTCGCCGATCCTGCCGGACATATGCGCGCCGCAGGCGTTGAAGTAGCGCAGCGCCACAAACCGGATGCCGTGGGCAACGGACGCCCAGTAGAACATCCGCTCCATGGAGAGCTTCGTCTCGCCGTAGCAGTTCGTCGGGTGGGTGGGGTCGGTCTCCAGAATCGGCACATGCTCCGGCTCGCCGTAGGTCGCCGCCGTGGAGGAAAAGACGATGTACTTTACCCCATGCTCGATCATGGATTGCAGCATCGTCCGGGTGCCGCCCAGATTGTTATCGTAGTATTTCAGGGGATTGACCATGCTCTCGCCCACCTGAGAATTCGCCGCGAAGTGGATGACCGCGTCGATCTTCTCGGAGGAAAACACATGGTCGCAGAATTCCTTACTGCGGATATCGCCCTGATAAAATCTGGCCTTCGGATGCACCGCCTTGCGAAAACCGGTTTCCAGATTATCGGCCACGACCACGTCGTAGCCGTTGTCAATGAGTTCATACACGGTGTGGCTGCCAATGTAGCCCGCGCCGCCAAGTACCAGAATCGTTTTCATTTATACTGCCTCTTTTCTCCACAATAGCGGCAGATGACCTTCATCTGCCGCTATTGTAATACATGGTTTACTTCTTGGCAAGATATTTCCGCATATCCAGCGAGCAGGCCGCCAGAATAATGCCGCCCTTGATGATGTACTGCATGGAGGGGTCGATGCCCAGCATGGACAGTGCAACGAAGATGATACGCAGCACGAACACGCCCAGCACAATGCCGCTGATCTTGCCGGTGCCGCCTACGAAGGAAACACCGCCGATGACGCAGGCCGCGATGGCGTCGCACTCGTAGTTAAGGCCCGCCGACTGGGTGATGGAGCTGATGCGGGCGCCCTCAATGAAGCCCGTAACGCCGTACATCGCACCGGCGAGGGTGTGGACCATTACGGTCGTCCAGAACACGTTGACGCCGGAGACCTTGGCCGCGTCGGCGTTGGAGCCGACGGCGAACATGTTCTTGCCGAAGGCGGTCTTGTTCCAGATGAACCACATCAGCGCCACAAAAATCACGGCGTACAGCACGTACCACGGAATGGAGATCTTCGCACCGGAGCCGGTGGTGAACTGGATCATGGGTGCGGAGACCACGCTCTTATACTCCTGAGACAGGCCGGAAACGGGCTGGCCGTTGTTGCCGTTGAGCATGAAGAAGATCAGGATCAGGCCGTAAGTAATGAGCTGGGTGGCCAGCGTCACGATGAAGGGGTGCAGGCTGAACTTGGCTACGAAGAAGCCGTTCACCATACCGATCAGCGCGCCGATGGCGACGACAATGAGAACCGTCAGCAGAATCCAACCCGGGGTAATGGCCGGGAGGTTGGAGAAAAGCTTCCGGGAGATGGTGCGATCCTGCAGCAGCGCGCCCGCGACAGCTGCGGTCAGGCCGACCACACGTCCGCCGGACAGGTCGGTACCGGTCAGGACGATACAGCCCGCGATGCCCAGCGCCATGGGCAATGACGCCGCCACAAGGGAAACGATGTTCGCGATGGAACCCGCGGACAGGAAGTTCTTATTCTTGATTGCCGTATAGACGATGAAGATCACCATCAGAATATACAGCGCGTTATTCAGAATGCCGTCCGACCAGAACCGGCGGCGATCCGCCTTGTCTAGCCTCTGGTATTCTTCACTCTTTCTCTGAAGCTGTTTGACTGGATTTGCCATACCGCTGCCTCCTTATACATACTTCGCCGCAAGACGCATGATGTCTTCCTGCGTTGCTGTCTTTGCATCGACTTCACCGGCCAGCCGTCCGCCGGACATGACGAGAATCCGGTCGCACACGCCCAGCAGCTCGGGCATTTCGGACGAAACCATGATGACCGTCTTGCCTTTGTTCGCCAGATCGAGGATCAGCTGGTAAATCTCGTATTTCGCGCCGACGTCGATGCCGCGTGTCGGCTCGTCAAGCAGCAGCACGTCCGGCTCGGTGAGCAGCCAGCGGCCGATGATGACCTTCTGCTGGTTGCCGCCGGACAGGCTGCGGATCTTTGTCTCCTGGGTAGGCGTCTTGGTGTGCATGGCGTCGATGGACCACTGGGTGTCCTTCTTCATGGACTTGTCGCTGAGGACAAAGCCCGCCCGCTTGTGCCTGTCCAGACTGGAAATGACGGAATTCTCCCGGATGTCCAGGATTCCGAAAATACCCGTCGCCCGGCGCTCCTCAGTGAGCAGGGCAAAGTTGTTCTTGATGGACTGCCGGGGATTCAGATTCTTGCACTCCTTGCCGTCCAGCAGAATGCGGCCGCTCTTGCGGGTGGCGACGCCGAACATGGTTTCCAGCGTCTCCGTCCGGCCGCTGCCGTCCAGACCCGCGAGACCCACGATCTCGCCCCGCCGTGCGGTGAAGGAAACGTCCCGCAGATTGTTGTACAGCCCCGTCAGGTGCTCGACCTCCAGATAGACCTCGCCGGGCTTATTGGTCTTCGGGGGGAATTGGTTGCCAAGCTCACGGCCGACCATCAGACGGATGATGTCGTTCATCTCCAGCTCGGATGCCGGACGGGTCGCCACCAGCTGGCCGTCGCGCATGACGGTGATCTCGTCAGAGATGCGCTTGATCTCCGCCATTTTATGGGAAATATAGATGATGCCCATGCCGCGGTCCCGGAGCATGTTGATGATCCTGAACAGGTGCTCAACCTCTTCCTCGGTCAGAGAGGACGTGGGTTCATCAAATACGATGATTTTCGAGTGATAGGAGACAGCCTTTGCGATCTCCACCATTTGACGCTGGGAAACCGGCATCGTACCCATGACCCGATGGGGGTCAACGTCGATGCCGAGCTCTTCAAAAATCGCTTTGGTATCGCGAAGCATCTTGTGCTCGTCCACAATAAAGCCCGCGATCTTGGGATAGCGCCCGAGCCACAGGTTGTCCATGACAGTCCGCTTGAGCGCCTGATTCAGCTCCTGGTGAACCATGGCGACACCGTTGTTCAGCGCCTCCTTGGAGCTGGTGAAATTGACCTCGCGGCCTTCCAGATAAATATGGCCGCTGTCCTTGCTGTAAATGCCGAACAGGCATTTCATCAGCGTGGATTTGCCGGCGCCGTTCTCGCCCATCAGCGCGTGTACGGTGCCCGCCTTGACCTCCAGGCTGACATGATCCAGCGCTTTTACGCCGGGAAAGGTTTTTGTGATATCCGTCATCCGGAGCAGTACGGTTTGCTCCACCTGGATTCCCCTCCTTTTTCGCTAGCATGCTTAGCTGTGAAGGGCAGCCGCCGACACAGCAGCGGCTGCCCTTTTTGGGTTTATAACTTACTTGGTGTAGGCAGCGTAGGCGACGAACAGCTTGTTGGCAATGCCGTCGGCGATGGAGTACATCTCGGCGTTGGTGCCGGCGGTGGCAGCGACGGCGTCAGCCATGGCGGTGCCTTCACCGGTAGCCTTGACGACATCGGCGATGGCGGCGGCCATGCCCTCGGCATCCTGCTTGACGGTACCGGTCATCTTGCCGGCAGCGATCAGCTCCTTGGCAGCGTCGGTAGCGTCAACACCGAACACGGGGATGGTGGTCGCGCCCTCGGCGCCGGTGTTGTAGCCGGCAGCCTCCAGAGCGGAGATAGCGCCTTCAGCCATGTTGTCGTTGTTGCAGATGATCAGCTCGATCATGTTGCCGTTGGCCTCGTTGTACTGGGACAGGTTGGTGTTCATGTAGTCCAGAGCAGCCTGTGCGCTCCAGGCGCCGCCCAGATCCACCTGATACTTGGAGGCGTTGGAAGCGTCGAAGTACTCCAGAGCGGGCTTGCCGGCAGCGGTCAGGACAGCGTCGGCGTCCTCAACACCGAACTGGGTGCGGTAGATGGCCTCAACGTTGGCCTCGTCGCCCTTGAACATGGCATAGGAGATCTTGCCGTCGCCGTTCAGGTCAACGGTATCCCAGTTGGCCAGCAGGTACTCGCCGACCATCTTGCCCTGCAGGTGACCGGCTTCGGGAGCGTCGGTGCCGATGAAGCAGATGTTGGTGTTGGCGTTCAGGACGGTGCCTTCCTCGCCGTCAGCCTCGATGGCGCGGTTGAAGAAGATAACGGGGGTGCCGTTCGCCAGAGAGATGATCTCGTTGGCAACGTCGGGGGAGCCGGAAGTGACCATGTTGACGACCAGCAGGTTGTAGCCGTCGGTGACAGCGGTCTGGATCTGCTCGTTCTGGGTGGTCTGGTTGTTGTTGCCGTCGAAGTTGTTGTAGGTAACGCCCAGGCTGTCCAGCTGTGCGTCCAGAGCGGTGCGGACGCTGGAAATGTAGGTGTCGGCGAAGGTGTAGTAGAACACGCCGACCTTCAGCTCGGAAGCTTCGACCTGAGCCTTGGTCTCGTTCCCTGCGGGAGCGGGGGTGGTAGCGGCGTTAGTGCTGGGGGTGGTGGTCTTGGAGCCGCAGGCGGCCATGGCGACTACCATGACAAGCGCGAGCAGCAATGCAAGTGCCTTTTTCATTGCTTTTTTCCTCCATAAATTTCATTTTTTGGTTTCGCCGGGTTGGCTTCACCGTGACTATATTGTATCAGATACGGATTTTTTTCACAGTCATTTTTCCTCGCGGATTTTCTCAAAAAATTTTGCCGCCTCCAAAAAACGCGCCGTGTTTTTGTGCAAAAAGCCCTAAGAAACGGTAAAAATTGCAAGTACGCCGATCAACCGAAAGAAAACATGGCCTTCTGGCTCTCCATGGTAAACATATTTTCTTTGGTGACGATGGTGGTCGCGGTGTCGATGAGCGCCGTGGAATCGAATTTTTCCCCCTGCAAAACCTGCCACGCCTTTTCTACGCCCAGATACCCCATGGCGTAGGAATTCTGCACCACCAGGGCGGCCACCGCCCCGGTCTGCAGCAGCTCGATGCAGTTGACGTTGCTGTCGAAGGACACGGCGTGTACCTGCCCCGTCAGCCCCAGGGAGTCCACCGCCTGCGCCACGCCCACGGCCAGCGGCTCGTTGAAGCCGATCAGCACGTTGATCTCCGGATGCTCCCGCAGCAGCTTCTCCGCCGCCAGACGGGCTTCCAAAGCATCGGTGGAAACATTGACGGCGTAAATGCCCTTGACCCGGCTGTCCCCAAGCAGCACCTCCCGGAAGCCCTGCTCCCGCTCCCGGCAGTTCTGGGTCTCGGCGTAGGCGTTGACAATGCCCACAACGATTTTTTCCTGCGCCGTTTTCAGCGCGGCCTCCCCGCTCATGCGCCCGGCCGCCACATTGTCCGTCCCGATGCGCACGGAAACGCCTTTGGAATCCACATCGCTGTCAATGACCACCACCCGGACGCCCGCGGCCACGGCTTCGTCGATGGCGGCGGCGTTTTCCGTGTAGCTGATGGCGGAGAAGACGATGGCGTCCGCCCCGTCGGCCACGGCCTGCCGGATGTAGTCGTTCTGTACTTCAAAGTCCTCCTCCGTGTCCGGGGCGAGGATGGTCAACTGCACGTTATATTCGGATTTCGCGGCGTTCGCCCCGGAAAAAACCGCTTTCCAAAACTCCGTGGTGGAGGATTTGGCGATCAGATAGATATTGTACGACCCGCCGCTCTGATGCGTACCGGCGCAGCCGGAAAGGCACACCAGCAGCGCCAGAAAAACAGCGATCCACTTAATGCTTTTCATGCTCCACCTCCTCCCGTACCTTCGGCATCCGCACCGTCACCTTCGTTCCCTCGTCCGGGACGCTTTCGATGGTGATGCCGTAGGCGTCTCCGAACCAGATTTTCAGCCGGTCGTTGACATTCTTGATGCCGATGCCGGACTTTCCGTCGGGCTTCCGGCGGAAAATTTCCTCGATCTGCTCCGGCTCCATGCCCACGCCGTTGTCCTCCACCGTAAAGAGGACGTCCTCTCCCTCGGCGCGGACACGGATCTCAATATGTCCCTCGTCCACCAGACCGTTGACGCCGTGGTAGATGGCGTTTTCGATGATGGGCTGGAGGGTGATCTTGTTGCAGAGATACTCCGTGCAGTCTTCCTCCACGTCGAAGTGGTAGGAAAACTGCTCCTTGTAGCGCACGCTCTGGATTTGCAGATAGCTCTGGGCGTGCTGCACCTCGCTGCGAATGGGGATCAGCTCGTGGCCCTTGCTGATGCTGATGCGGAACAGCCGCGCCAGCGCGTTGACCATCACCACGGCCTCCGCGTTCTTCCCCTGCTCGCACATCCACGAAATGGAATCCAGCGTATTGTAGAGGAAGTGGGGGTTGATCTGCGCCTGTAAGGCTTTCAGCTCCGTCTTGCGCAGGTTGACTTCCTCACTGCGCACCGTGGCCATGAGCTTCTGAATCTTTTTGACCATGTGGTCAAAGGACGCCGACAGGTTCTCCACCTCCCGGACGCCGGTGACGGGTTCGTAGGAAAAGCCCTCGCCGGACTTTTCAAAGCTCTGCATGGCGACGATCAGATCGTGAATGGGACTGGACAGCACCCGGGAAAGCATCAGGCTCAGCAGCACCGCCGCAGCCAGAATAAACAGTGCGCCGATGAAGGTAATGCGCATGATCTCCCGCAGGGCGTCGGTAATCAGCTCCTGAAACGAGCTGACGCCTACGACCCGCCAGATGCCGTTTTCCAGCGTCTGGACGGTGTAGATGGTGCTTCCCTCCACATGCGTCCCGTCCGGGAGAGAGGCCGTCAGGTCGGTATTCTCGCTTTTCAGATCGGAATAGATGAGCTGCTGCTGGGGGTGGTAAACGAGGTTTCCCTCCGTGTCCTCAAGGAAGCAGTAACCCCGCTGGCCGATACCCACGCCGCTGATATAGGTGGAAATATTGGAGCAGCTCACGTCCACGGCGATGTACCGCTCCCCCTCCCGGGTAAGGGACGGGCGGATGATGGTCACGACCCATGGGTAGTCCTCCACAAAAATCGACATCACGTGGGGCGCGGAAATGAAGCCCGTCTCGTAAAGCTCCCGCTTGTCCGGGTCAAAGGAAAGGTTTTGCAGAATATCCTCCCGCAGACGGCGGCCAAGGCTGTAGCAGTTGCGCATTTCCCCCTCCGCGTCGTAGGTGGTGACGGCCACCACATCGGCGCGGATTTCCAGAAACGCCTCGAACCGCGCCTCCCGTTCCTCCGCGGGCAGGTCTAAGTAGCCGGTCAGCAGCGTCACCGCGTCGTTCATGTCCTCCAGGTATTCGTTCATGGTGCTGCTGGCCTGTGCGATGGCCTGACGGCTGGTGGTCTCGGCGTTGCGCAGCAGCGTCCGGCGGTAGGTCTGCATGAAGACCAGATTGGCGCACAGAAGCACACTCACCGCAACCGCCGTAAGCGTGAGCGCCATGATGAGATTCATGCTGAGTCCCTTTTTCTTCATGCGTTGGCCTCTTTCTGCTCCTGACGCATCCGCGCCGGGGATTTTCCGTAGTATTTTTTGAAGCAGTAGCCGAAATAGCTCTGGTCGGCGTAGCCGCAGCGGCGGGACACCTCGGCAATGCGGCTGCTGCCGCCCCACAGCAGCTTCAGCGCCACGTCCATCCGCTTCTGGATCAGCAGGTTCATGAAGGTGTCGCCATAGAATTTCTTGATGTTCGCACCTAAGTAGTTCGCGCTGATGTGCAGCCGCTCGCTGACGGATTGCAGCGACAGCTCCTCGTCCATGTATTCCTTCTCGATGATCTTCAGCGCCCGGGCGCAGAGCATGGCCATGTCGTCCCAGCCCCCGGCGGCGTACAGTCCGCCGCCTCTGCGGGCGATTTTCAGGGCTTCCATGGCTTCTAAGTAAGCGGCGTGTCCCTCGCCGAGAGAGGCGTACTCCTTGCTTAAGCCCGCCAGCGCCTCGGCGCCCAAAGCGCGGCGGGTAGCCTGCCGCAGCTCGTCCAATGACGCATACAGCCGCCCGAACCCGTTGCCGGAGGCCAGCAGAAGCACCGCCCGGTCGCCGCTGGAAAATCCGCAGCAGGAAAACGCCCGGGAGAAAATCCGCTCCGCCATGGGCAGCAGCTCCGGGTGCGCCCCGTCGGGCAGGCTGAACGCCGCCACCACGATATGCTCATCCCCCCGGATTTCCATTCCGGCGCTTCGCAGGGATTCCGCCGCGGCCGGCGGCTCCGGGCGGGCGTACTCGTCCAAAAGCATCGTGGCCGTGACCATCCGCAGCGCCTCCGCGCCGCCCTGAGGCCGGGTCAGGCTGGCAAGGCGTTTTTCGATCTTGTCGTGAATCTTCCGCAGTTCTTCCGTCAGCTCCGCCATGCTGATGGGCTTGAGAAGGTAGGCCACGATCTCGTCCTCGATCCCGGCCTTGGCGTACTCAAAATCGTCGTAGCCGCTTAGGAAAGCCACTTGCAGCAGCGGCTGGACGGCCTTCGCCTGTCTGGTGAGAGCCGTCCCGGAAATAAACGGCATCCGGATATCCGTCAGCAGGAAATCCGGCTGAAGCGCTTCCACCATCTGCAAGGCATCCAGCCCGTTCCCGGCGCGCCCCACAAGGCGGAAGCCCAGAGATTCCCAGTCGATCAGCTGGCAGACGGCGCCCAGCAGCTCCGGCTCATCGTCCGCCACCAGAACGGTCAACACCTGATGCTTTTCCATGCTCAGCCCTCCATTCGCATTGTTGATTTGATTATAAAAGATTTCCCGAAAAAACACAAGCCCGGAATGTTACATTTTCACATTCCGGGCTTGCCCCTTGATTTGATTTTTGGTTATTTTACAAGTGCATCAATATTCGCTGTCGTGATCTTCTGCCACGGAATGGTCAGGGGTTCCTTATTGGTGAATATCCCCGCTTCCCATTTCTCGTAGTCCGCCCTGTTCATGAACCGCCGCTCTCCGTTTTCCGTTATCAGGTAGACATAGCCGTCATGCCCGGTGTCAATGTCATCCGGGTAGGGCGTTTCCGTATAGGAATCGTAGTCGGTGATATCCTTGCACCATGCGTCCACATAGAAGGCGTCTTTATAGCTATCCTCCGCTTCGTCATAATACGCAATGGCGTAAGGCCAGAGGACATCCCCCGCATACCCCTGATTGTGGGACGCCTCCACCTTGAGCATACCGGGATAATGGGTCACTCCCACATAACTGTAGGACTCAATCCGCACGCCGTCGGTTTGGGGGTCATAGCCATAGATGATCTCACACATTCCCGCCATGTAGGTGTTGGATACGGAAACCAGCAGTTCTTCCTCCCCGTCTCCGTCCACATCCGTAACGGCAAATTGTTCGTCTTCAATCGTACCCGGTTCCCACACTTCAATATTCCCCGAGTCGGGCAGTTCCGGCCAGCGCAGATCGTCATGGACAGTCCGGAGCGCCCGCTGGAACGCGCTGCGGGCAGCGTCGTTCCGGTCGGGGACGGCGGTTTCCGGCTGGGTGGGCTCTGCCGTTGTCTCCACGGGGATACGTTTCGACGGAGCGAAGTACTGTGCCATGGTGGGCTTCGGTGCGGTTGTCCTGCTGCAAGCGGAAAGAAGCAGCAGCCCCGCCGCCAGCATGAGACATAGTTTCTTTTTCATCGGTCTTCCCTTTCTTTAGTTCAGCACAATGGGCGCCTCCTCCACGACTTCCTCCGTCAGGCAGTCGTGCTCCCGCATCCACTCCAGCGTATGCGCGGAGTCGGCAAAGACGGACAGGTACGCGCCGGTGGCATACACATCGTTCTCCCCCCAGAGGGATATTGTCAGGGACTTTGTCTTGTAATATTCCTCGTTGTACTTGTCGTAGTCCCAGAAATATCCCAGATGGTAAGCACTTCTCTGGGTCATGGTGCGCTCATCGCAGTCGGCCTTGACGGCGGCCAGCAGAGACTCCACCAGCTCCGGCGTGATCTGGTATTCATGCAGAGTCATGTCTCCGATGTTCATGGAGGTGATATCCTCCGGGTTAAAGCCATCCTGATAGCCGTACCGTGACTGCTTCCATACCTGTTCCCAGCGGCTTGCGTACTCTTTTACGATCTTGCCCTCGTCCAGATTTGCCCAGATGTTGTAGTTACGGGTCATGGTGCAGCCGTTTTTCAGCTTATAATAAATGGTGATGTCATCTGTGGTCAGCATCGGCCCGTCGGCGTTGTAGCCGCCCTCACCGTAGACGAAGCCGCCCTCCGGCATGACCGGGTGCTTTTCCTTTTCCTCCCGGTGCAGGATGTAGGCCAGCGGGTAGTCGCCGTAGCTCTCGATGCGGTCTTCCAAAGCCATAGCGTGGAGGGTGGTGATTCTCCGGATGTCTTCCTCGTCGGTCAGCTCCAGGCCGTCAAAATTCAGAGTCACGGAGCTGACGTCCTCCACGTCCGGAATGCGGTCTTCAATGCCCAGCACGTCAAAGCGGGTAGCGACCAGGCTCACGGCGACCATGGCGGTCAGAAGCCCCAGCCCGATCCAGCTGCGCAGCTGGAACACCCGGGTGGTGCGCTTCAGAAGCATTTTTGCGCCGAACCAACCGGCGGCGCCGCCGCAGAACAGAAGAAGATACAGCATGGACATACCGGCGCCAATTTTGGATGCAAAGAAGGATTCCACGCCCATAACGACCAGCGTACCGGCCACCACGGCGCAGACCAGCTGAAACAGCGGCTGCAAAATGGGAAACGCGATGGCGTCCCCGGCGCATTCCAGATTCCGCTTCCGGTACAGGAGCAATCCCACGATGGCAAAGACGATGCCCACCGCGGCGTAGATCAGCAGAGAGGTAAACTTTTCCCCGTCAACGCTGAACGCCGCCACCATTTCACTTTCCCGGCCGTAGAACCGCAGCGACAGCTGGTGGAAATCCTCCACCGCCACATAAGCGCCGTTGGTCATATCCGCCACGGGCGTCAGCAGGCTGACCCACCTGTCCGGCGTGACCACGCCGAAGAGCATGGGCGTGTAAAGGGTGTTGATAATATAGTAAAGGATAAACGCGCCGCCGTTCAGCACCGCGTACACAACTGCCATGGCAAAGCGGTTGCCGGTGCAGAACACGCTGAAAATCGCCACGCCGAAGAAGGTGATGAATTGCAGGTTGGTGCCGACGTACCATAAAAGCGCGATCTGCCACGCGTTTTCCACAATGGTGGCGTTCAGCAGCGGCACGGACAGCAGCGCCATCACCGCCGTGGGAATCATGGAGAACAGCAGTCCGGAGACCACGTTGGTCAGAAACAGCGTCTCCCGGCGCACGGGCATGGCGTGCAGAGCGTTGCACATCCGGGCGTTATACAGGTCGCCGAACAGCAGCATGGCGACGAGCGGCGCAAAAAGCAGGTTCACCAGCCCCATGAGCTGAAGGTTCCCGGCTATCCGGGAGGCGAACCAGAACGTCCGGCCCATTTCCTCATTGATCTGGTACAGCATCATCATGCCCAGAATCAGGCACAGGGTGTACACCGCCATCACCGGGGCGAACCGGGTCAGGTTCTTTTTGAACACGGTTTTATTAAAGAAGGATGTCTTTGATTTCATAGTCCACGCCTCCCAGCTCGTAAATGAAGATTTCCTCCAGGGACAAGGGCAGCACATCAAAATACGCGGGCTTGCACGCCGCGATTTTCGCGCCGACCTCCTCGGCCTCGCCCCGGACGATCAGGGTCTTTAAGCGTCCGGAAACGGTCGCGTTGAGAATGTCCAGCTCCTGAGGCGCATCGCCCACCAGCTGCAATTTCACGGTGCTGCCCTGCATGTCCGCAAGGCTCTTTTCCAGCAGCATTTTGCCCCGGTTCATGATGCCCACGTAGTCGCACACGTCCTCCAACTCCCGCAGGTTGTGAGACGAGATCAGCACCGTGGTGCCGTGCCCCGCCACATCGGAGAGAATCAGACCCATGACCTGCCGCCGCATCACCGGATCCAGGCCGTCCACCGGCTCGTCCAGGATCAGCGTCTTCGGGCGGGTGCAGACGGTCAGATGAAACGCCGCCTGCTTCTGCATACCCTTGGAAAACCGGCGGATGGGCGTCCGCTTGGGAAGCTGAAACACGTCGTACAGCTTGTCAAAAAGCTGATCGTCAAAGGTGGGGTAAATGCCCCGGTAGAACCTGCGCATATCCTCCAGCGTCGCGGAGGGGTAGTAGAAAATCTCGTCGGGGATATAGCCGATGGCCGCCTTCACGGCGGGATTCTCGTAGATCGGCTGACCGTCCATGGTGACGGCGCCGCTGTCCGGGCGGTAGACGCCGGTGAGGTGCCGGATGGCAGTGGACTTGCCCGCGCCGTTGGGGCCGACAAGGCCGTAGACCCGCCCGCTCGGGACGGTCAGAGTCAGGTCGTCCAGCGCCTTAAAATTGCCGAAGGTCTTGGTCACATTCTTCATTTCAAGCATGTCTATGGTCTCCCTTCTCGATTCTGGCCACCAGCTCGCCGTGGCTCGCGCCCATGGTCAGCAGCGCCGCGGCGGCTTCGTCGAAGCTCAGCAGCAGCCGTTTTTTCTCCCGTTCTCTGATCTCTCCGTCGCCGCAGACGAAGCAGCCCTTTCCCGGCACCGTGGCGATCCACCCTTCCGCTTCCAGCCGCCGGTAAGCGCGCTGGATGGTATTGGGGTTAATGGCAAGCTGGGCGGCCAGATCCCGGACGCTGGGCAGCTTCTCCCCCGGCCGCAGCACGCCGCCGGTGATCTGCTCCCGGAATCCGTCCACGATCTGCGCATAGATCGGCCGGGAGTCCCGGTAATCCAAGTGTACCATGGTATTCCTCCTTAACTGTATTAGTTGTACTAGTACGGTTAGGATAACGCAGGATACAGGATTTGTCAATACGAGGGGAGATTAAGAGTTTATTAAATAACGAGCCGTTCAGGGACAGCAAAACCCCGGCCGGCCGTCTGGCCTGCCGGGGCGTGTACCTGAGAAGGAAATTTGTCAAGGATATTTTTGCTGACTGTCATGTATCTCCAGACATAGAAGCAGCACCTGCGGTTTCAAAAGAAGCACCTGTGCTCTGTCTGCCATTCGCGCTACATGGCAGAGCAAAGGCAAGTCCGGCGAGCATTTTATGAAAAACCCAGAGGACAAAAAGAAATGGATCGTCGATGAAGAAGCCGCAGCCGTCGTACAGAAGA
>OIZW01000775.1_pt1 | contig 24698 bp, 24 predicted proteins | sample 1588581 | NCBI WGS metagenome assembly OIZW01 (sample SAMN03283266) | human gut metagenome | biome: human-associated habitat; material: feces | host: Homo sapiens | place: USA | collected 2013 | reverse complement strand
TGACGTTTCGGGGCAACTGCCTCAACTTTTGAAACAGGCTCGGCCTTTGTTTCAGACTCTGAAGCAGGTGTAGAAACGGCTTTGACCTGTGCAGGCTTTGCCGTATCACTGCGTTCTGAGGTGATAACGCCCAGTGATACCCAGTGTGTCACAGCGTCAATGACAGTGTTTTCAGAAAGTCCTGACTTTTCCGCAAGCTTTGCACTGTCGCATTCACGTTCCGTTGAACAGAGTATGCAGAGAAGTACCTTTACAAAGTCGCCATCACTTAATTTTATGTATTTATCGACCACTTTAGACGGCACTGAAAAACTGCTGCCCCAGTGGTCACAGTCAAAAATATATTTCACGATATTCCCCCTCAATAATAAAAAAACAGCCCTCACTGGGACACACTGTTAGTAGGTGCGTGAGGTTCGTTCAATATTATTATACATCCAATTATGCAAAAATGCAAGTTTCATTTTTTACAAAAAAAAGAATAGCACCCGCAAAAAAGCAGGTGCTATATTATTTGAGTAAATTAGTGCACACATTTTGTGCTAAATGACATTACGTCAAGTGAAAACAAAAATTTTTTATTAAGACTTTGTAGTGTATAAACTTTGCGAAAAAATAAAGTTACAAAAGCACACAATACCTGTGTGAAATCACGTCACATAGATAAAATGAAACCTAAACGTCTCGGGTAGCAAAACATGGTTTTTGTTTGATGTTACACTTGCAATTATTACACTATTATGGTATAATGACAAGTAGAATCGATGTTGTATCACAAAAGGTAGCAATATTCTGTAACACTATACATAGTATAGCACATATAAGGAGGCTTGTCAAGTGGCAAACGAAAAAATTTATTTAGGACTAAATATAGAGCCTGAAAATATTAGTTGGGCTGTAGCAAATAATGATTATCAGTTGTGTAAATATGATAAAAGAATTATGTGGGGAGTGTACAATTTTGATGAGGCTCAGCTCTCAGAAAAAAGACGCACCGCCAGGTCCTCAAGACGCAGATATAAGCGTCAGGCGGGAAGAGTATCTTTGTGTCAAGAACTATTTGCAAAAGCTCTCTATAAAAAAGATAAAAATTTTTTATTGAGGATATCCGAAGGTGCGTTGACTGCAGAAGATGCAAAACATAGAAAGCACTACGTTCTTTTCGAGGATGCAAATTATACTGACAAGGATTATTACACTCAATATCCGACTGTACACCACCTCATATGCGAGCTTATAAAAAACAAGGCTCCGCACGATGTGAGATTAGTTTACCTTGCTTGTTCATATCTGCTTGCATATAGAGGGCATTTTTTCTATTCAATTTCAGAAGATAATGTTGGCGGAATAACTGACTTTTCTCCTTTGTATAATAATTTTTATTCTTCGCTTACAAATCTCTGTGGGAATGTTCCTTTTGAAAAGAACAAAAGTGAATTTGAAAAAATCATAAGGTCAAAAAACTCTTTAACGTTTAAAAAGAAAGCCTTTAATGAGCTTATGTTCGCTGGTAAAGCAAAGAACTATGACAATGATATTATAAGTTATTCTATTCTCTGTAACTTTATAAGCGGCGGTAAAATAAAAATCTCCAAGTTGTTTGCAAATGAGGATTATGAAGACCTGGAGACAAATGAAATCTCAACGTCTGTTCCGGATCTGAGTGAAATGCTTGAAGGAAAGATCGACGAATTACAGCTTGCTGTCATAAATAGTGTAAAAGCCATCTATGACTGGGCTATGCTTATAGATATACTTAATGGCTGTTCTTTAATATCTGAGGCAATGGTAAATAAGTATAATGAGCATTGCAATGACCTTAAAAAGCTAAAGCATATCTTTATTAAATATCTGCCGCATGAAGATTATCGCACAGTATTTGCAGAAATCGGTGAAAAGTCGAACTATGAAAGCTATGTGTATAACGCACCAAAAGATGAAGAAAGGCCAAAGAACTATAAAAAGTGTACTCAGGAAGAGTTCTGTAAATTTACAGCCAAATATCTTAATCAGATTAAAAAAGTAGACGAAGCTGATCAAGCTATCCTAGATGAACTGATCACAAAATGTGTAGGTTCTAAACTCTGTCCGAAACTTAATACAACCGACAATAGAGTTGTTCCTTATCAGCTGTATTATCACGAGCTTAAGCTGATTCTTGAAAACGCCAAAAACTATCTGGCATTTCTTAACGAAAAAGATGAATACGGTACAGTAGCTGACAAAATACTGGCTATTATGAAATTCAAAATTCCTTATTTTGTTGGACCTCTGGTTTCGAGCGAGAAAAGCCCTAATGCTTGGCTGGAACGTAAGGCAGAAGGTAATATAAGACCTTGGAACTTTAAAGACCTCGTTGATGAAGACGCTTGCGAAGAGAAATTTATAGAGAGAATGACTGGACAATGCAAATATGTTGCTGGACAAAAAGTTCTTGCAAAACATTCTATTCTCAATTGTAAATATAGCGTTCTAAATGAGCTCAACCACATAGTTCTAAGTAACTGTAAGCTGTCAGTAGAAGCCAAACAGGCTATTTATACTGAACTTTGCTTAACATCTCGTAATAGAGTAACAAAGAAAAAGATACTAAGTTTTCTTATAAAGAACGGATACGCAAAACTTGGCACGGATATAGCAGGCATTAATGATATAATGAGAAGTTCAATACAATCATATCTGGATTTTGAGAAAAATCATTATATCTCAGATGGAGTACTTTCCATTGAACAAGCCGATGAGATAATAAGCAGGATCACAATATCAACTGATATAAGACGTCTGAGAAAATGGATATCAACAGAATATCCACATCTTTCTGCAGCCGACGTGAAGTATCTATCAGGGCTTAAGTATCAAGATTATGGCGACGTTTCAAAGAGTTTTCTTGAAGACATATACCCTGTTAATACCGAAACAGGAGAAATTGAAAGCGATAAGAATATTATAACTATGCTTTGGGAAACGAATGAAACCATAGAACAATTATTAGGAACAAAGTATCGTTATACAGAAAGCATAGAATATGCTAACAAAGAACTATATGGGCTTTCCAACGGTCAAGCAACTTTACAAAAGAGTCTTGCGGATGCCTACGTTCCTGTGGCTATGCAAAAGGCAACATCAAAGGCGATCGACATAGTTAAAGACCTAAAAAGACTCCAAGGCAAAGCTCCAGACAAAATATTCATAAGAACAGCAAAAGATTTTGCGGACAAACCAAAAGGCAAAAACAGAAAAAGCAAGAAAGAACAGATCCTTGCAGCTTGGGGTTCTTTAAAAGATCGAGATATTGAAGCACTTGATCCAGGGGAGATGGCATCTCTCAAAAAGCAACTTAATGATATAGATGAAGGCAAGCTCAATTTGGATAAATATTATTTATACTTTATGCAGTTGGGCAGATGTATGTATTCAGGAGCACACATTCCATTTGATGAATTAGAAAACAGCTTCACTTGGAACATTGATCACATTTGGCCACAAGCGAAGGTAAAGGATAATAGCCTTGATAATAAAGTGTTGGTCGATTTGACTATAAATACTGACAAAGGCAAGACATATCCTATCGCAAAGGATATAAGAGAAGCTATGGCTGACTTCTGGGGACAGCTTTATCACGAAGGATTAATAAGCGATAAAAAGTATCAACGACTGATAAGACAATCTGGTTTCAGCAAGGAAGAATTGGCCGACTTTATTTTAGCACAAATAACAGAGACAAGACAATCAACAAAGGCTATTGTAAACTTGTTTAGAGAGTATTTTCCTGATTCAACGGTTATATACTTAAAAAACGATTTTGCAACAGATTTTAGGCGTGAGATGGAGCTTTCCAAACACGAGATCATAAACAACTTTGATCTTGCCAAAGATTCTTATTTAAACCTTGTTCTTGGCAATGTTTATACAACTCGTTTTACATCTAACCCTCTTAATTTTGTAGAAAACAACAGAAACTATTCGCTAAAAATGTATCAGAGAAGAAGCGACGGCAGTGAAGTTGGTATGATGATGGGTAAAATAAGCGAAGGAAATTCAGTTGTTTGGGACCCAGAAACCTCTTTCGATGTAGTAAAACGCAACTACGCTATAAATAGCGTAAAATGTGTACGAGATGCATTTAGAAGAAAGAGCGGAAACAATGGCGGTCTCTTTGACAACAATCCTCTTCGTAAAGGGAATGGACAGACTCCAAAGAGAAAAGATTTGCCAGTTTCTAAATATGGCGGATATAATTGTGCCACAATATCCTTCTATTCTCTTGCAGTAGTTAAAGACGTTGGTCCTGTCCTATTTGCTGTTGAATTGCTTTTTGCAAAAGAATTCTTAAAAAGCGTAGATTTCGCAAAAAAATATGCTGCAAAAAAAATATCAGCTCAAATAAAATCCAAAATTGGCGCAGATGATGTCCGTTTTCCATTCGGACAGACTCCAAACATAATCAAAGCCAATGCATTACTGGAGTTGGACGGCTATCGTATTACTTTGGGAGGAAAAACTTTGGATAATATCATTGTTTATTCCGCCGAGTCATTGTTTGTCGCCTCAGAAGCCTTATCATATGCGGATAAAATCGGGAAAGTCGTAAATAGAAGAAGATTCAACAAAGACTATAAGATAAGCGAAAACATTGGACTATCAGCAGGGGGAAATTCTGAGCTTTACGATTATATGGCGCAAAAATGCACGTCAAAGCCATTTTCAGTGTTATACAATAAAGCTGGACATTTCTTTGAAAAGAGCAAGGAAATATTTGAACAGCTGTCTATAGAAGAACAGGTAACGGTTTTAGCTGAAATGATAAAACTCCTCACATATGGACGCAAAGGGACAATAGACCTAAAATTACTTGGAGGTTCTGCAAATGCTTGCATAAAGTCTATTCCGATGAATTTATATAAAATGAAAGGATACTCGTCGTTACGCCTTATAAACCAATCGCCAACGGGCTTAATAGAATATAGATCCTGTAATCTACTAAAGCTCACATACTGATGCTTAGACGTCACTCGTGAGGCCAATTATGAGCAAAGTGGTCTGCTTGACAAATATGATTGTTTGTGCTATTATAGACACATAGAAACATTAATTAAAGTGCAGAGTTATGTAAAAAGCTCTGCACTCTTTTGTTTTTATGAAAATTCAAAAAGGAGTGAGATAGTTGAATATTTTTTATTATAAAAGGCATGGGAACGAGCTTACAATAACCGGGTTGAAAGAAGATATGGCTGATACATCAATTGTTATTCCCGAAACGATCGACGGGATGCCCGTTGTTGAAATAGCCGAACATGCTTTTAGAGGCACACCGCTTACAAATGTTTGGATCGGCGAAAATATAACAAAAGTAGGCCATTCAGCATTTTCTGATTGTCACTGCCTTATATCAGTAACTTGGAATACCCATTGTGAAATACCATCGTGTTGTTTTTACAATTGCACAAGTATGTCTAAATTTGATTTTTCGAATGTGTCAACGATTGGAAATCTCGCATTTGCTGAAAGTGGCTTAAAAGGAATCTTTTTGCCCGAAAATATAAAGGCAGTAGGAGTGCAAGCTTTTTGTGGTTGTATCAAACTCGAAAAAGTAATCTGGAATTGTTTTTGCGAATATATACCGAGTTCCTGCTTTACGGAATGTTTCGAGTTAAAACATTTTGACTTTACAAATGTGCAAAGAATAGGCGCTGGCGCATTTTACAAAAGCGGTTTGCAAGAACTCTATCTACCCAAAAATGTAAAAGAAATAGGAGTCAGGGCTTTTGCTGGATGTATAAATCTCAAACAAGCGCATTGGAATTGCGAGTGCAAAGAGATACCAACACAATGTTTTGGGGGTGATTCATCATTGCATTATTTTGATTTTGTAAATGTAAAAAAACTTCAGACTCAATCATTTGAGCGCAGCGGATTAAAAGAGGTATCTTTAAATAAAGAAATTGAGGTCGGTAAATTTTGTTTTGCTCTCTGTGATAGCTTGGAAAAGGTCGAATGGCTATCAGGGCGAGCAATAAAAGGCTCTATTTTCGAAGGGTGTAAGAACATTAAAGAAATATTTATTTCGGATAATGTAAAAAGTATTGAAGCAAGTGCCTTTGCCTCTTCCCCAAATGCAGAGATCGCATTCATATAATAAAATAATTAAAGAAAGAAGGAGTGTATCATGAAAACAATTGATATCTTTGTTTCTAAACTAGACAAAGACGGACTACCCAGACGATGTGGAATGAGATCCCTTGAAGCTATATTCAATGATTTAGTAGAGAAACTACAAAATAAAAGCCTTATATCAAATCTTCATTTTACTTTTAATAAAAAACAAATGAACTTATCTGATGTAACTGCAGCAACTTTTCTCTGCTATTGCAGTTATGGTCCAAATGGAGGAATTTTTCTCGACATTGACCTCAAAACGGACAAATTTAATCTTAACTTTGCTACCGGTAAAACATCTAATGATGATTACTTATCATATATCCATATGAACAGAATCGCAGCCGAATGTGCTGTGCTTCTTAATAATGATGGTAAAGATATAAAAGTCGGCAACAGAGTATATACAACGCCAATGAGCAATACTCCACTTACTCTTGCAGAGCTAAGATATGAATTTGCTTTTTGTAACGAAGAAAAAGCGAAGATGCTCACTGATTTGGAAATGGCGGAGCGTATAAATGGCGACCTTTGCAATTGTTGTGGAGAAGGGGAGTTTGATTTACTGCCTCTTAATAGCGAAGATGTTATAGAAGGTCAAAAAAGATATATGAAATGCAGAAAATGTGGCTGTTGGTCTCATTTATAGTTATAATTCATACAAAAAGTAGTTTCTTTTAGTGAGAAGCTACTTTTTTTGTTTTTTGTGATAAAATAATATATATAAATAAAAAATGAGGAGGACTATTTATGAGCAAAATCAAAAAAATAATCACAAGTAGCGTGCTTGCCGCATTGCTTGTGGAAAACACCTTTGTTGTTAGCGTATTTGCCGCCGACTCGGTTAGTGGTACATTTAAAATGTATAACTCAAGCGGTGATTACGTGGGAAAGTGGACCTATGCTGATAGCAAGCTCACTCTTGAGGGCAATGGAACAAATATGGCCGTGTTTGATAACCAAAGTGATGAACCTTGGGCTCCATATATCTCGGATATAAAGGAGATCAACTTCATAAAAATAGGTTCTATTAGTGACGGCGCTTTCAAGAATTACAGCAGTCTGGAGAAGATAGGACTGGATCAGTACACCTGGTATATCCGCCCTAGTGCATTTGAAAACTGTGACTCTTTGGAGAAAGTATCTCTCCCTAAGAATCTTCAGACCGTCCATTCAAAGGCTTTTGCTGAGTGCGATAATCTTAAAGATGTGTACTTTACTTCAGAAGCAAAGTTCTATCAAGCTTCTTTTGGGAAAAACACAAAGCTCCATTATCCAACAGACAATGAGCAGTATCAGGATGCTTTAAAATGGGGACTGAACATCGAACTGAGTAGCAGCGAGGACTCCGTTTATCCATTGGAGGCTGCAACCATTTCCGTAGACTGCGGATCAGACGGAAAACTTCGTTACACAGGAAACAAAATAGAGCCTAAGGTAACACTGAAGAAGGCTAACGGAGATATTATTCCTGCATCTGAATATAATGTAACATATGCAGATAATATTGATGCTGGGACAGCTTCTGTAAAAGTAACAGCCAAAGGCAGTAACGTTTCTGGGCAAACAAGTGATACGTTCACTATTTATCCTTGCCAGCTCAGTATAGACGCAGCAAAGCTTGAAAAAACAAGTTATGCGTACACTGGAGCAGAGATAAAGCCTGCTTTTACAACAAATTTGCCAAGTGGAAGCTATACTGTATCATATAAAGACAATGTAAGCGGGAATAGTGAAGGATATGGCAGCTTTATCATAACTGGTTGCGGCAATTATTGTGGCTCAGTCATATACAAATTCCGTATAACTAACACTCAAAAGCCAGACATCATCGATCTTTCAGACTATGCGATAAATCTAAGCGGGGAGTGGACTTACACAGGCAATGAAATAAAGCCTGAGATCGTTGTAAAAGGCGTTGATAAGAGTAACTATGACATTTCTTACAGCAATAACATTAATGTAGGAACAGCCACAGTTACGGTTACAGGAAAGAATAAAGCAAAAGGCAATGTAAGTGCAACCTATAAAATAAAGGCAAGAGACATATCCAGCTGTTCAATAGACGTAAAGGCTCCTGAAGAAAGTGGCAATGTTATAGATAAACCATTTGCACACATAACATATAACGGTAAAGAACTGGTTGAAAATGAAGACTATATACTATCTTCTACATATAACAAAGATACAGGAGCATGGAACGTTAAAGTATCAGGAATAGGCAACTTTACTGGAAGTATTCAGAAGACAACTAGAATCCCGTTGGATATGGTTGCAACGATGAATATAGACAAGAACTCATTTGTTTATGACGGAACTGCTAAAACTCCTGCTATTACTGTAAAGAAAGGGAACACTGCACTTAAAGAAGGCGTTGATTACACTGTAACATACAGAAATAACATCAATGCTGGAACTGCAGACCTAGCGGTAAATGGTATTGGCAAATACTTTGGCGGATGGGCTCAGTGTTATAATATAGAAAAGAGACCTATAGGTGATTGTAATATCTCCCTTCCCGCATCTGTTGCATATAAGGGTGTCCCTGTACATTCTATCGATAAAGTTACTCTTAATGGGGTATCATTAACAAAGGGAGTAGACTATACAGCTACATACACAAACAATGATTCTATTGGAACAATGACCGTTATATTTGAGGGCAAGGGTAACTACAGTGGCACATTCAAAGCCTTTGTAAACCTTACAGCTCCTTCAATATCAACTGCAAACGTAACTCTAAGCTCTTCTACATATGAATATAGTGGACAGGCTCAAAAGCCAAATGTTACTGTTGTACAAGACGGGAAGTCACTTGTAAACGGTGTGGATTATAACGTGTCATATAAGAACAACAAGAACATTGGCACGGCAACTGTTACAGTAACAGGTATTGGCACATACGCAGGCACAGTGTCAAAGACCTTCACTATTAACCCTGCAAAGCAGAATATTCAGAAGCTTGAAACAAGATATAAGGGCTTCTTTGCTGATTGGGCGCAGAAGGGCTCTGCAACAGGTTATGAAGTTCAGTATTCCACAAACTCCAACTTCACTTCATCAAGCATAAGAAGGCTTTCAAAGAACAAGCCTGACTATTGCACAGTAAGTGGCATTACAGCAGGCAAAAAATATTATGTAAGAGTTCGTTCATACACAGTTGTAGGTGGCAAGACATATTACGGTGCTTGGTCGTCGGCAAACAGCGTTACAACAGCTAAGTACGATTTCACAAAGGCTTCTGTTTCTGGCATTTCCGCAAAGACTTTCACAGGCAAGGCTATCACACAGAAAATCGCAGTAAGGTATAACGGCAAGACTCTCAAGAGCGGTACAGATTATACAGTTTCCTATTCCAATAGCAAAAACGTCGGCACAGCAACTGTAAAGATCACAGGCAAAGGCTCATATTCCGGCACTATCACAAAGACATTTAAAATCTTCCCAGCAAAGCAAGAAATAAAGAAGCTTTCTGCAAAGTCAAAGGGCTTCTCCGTGACTTGGGTAAAGAAGGGTTCAGCAACAGGCTATGAAGTTCAGTATTCAACAAGCTCAAGCTTCAAGAACGCTTCAAAGGCAACTATCACAAGCAAGAACACATCTTCAAAAACAGTTTCAAAGCTCAAGTCTAAGGCAAAGTATTATGTAAGAGTTCGCTCCTACACAACAGTCAAGGGAGTAAAGTATTACGGAGCTTGGTCGTCAACTAAGACTATAACAACTTCAAAATAATCAAAAAAGAGTTGACAAAACGAAGCCTTTGTGATATAATAAAGTTGTAAAAGATAATATATTAAAGTCTAGAGTTTCTTATGAGGCTCTAGGCTTTTTTTATTTTCTAAAGAAAAAAAAAGGAGGAAAATTTATGCCAAAAATAAATTATAAAAAAGAAATCTGGGAAGGTTGGACAGTTCAGGACTTTATTGACGATCTTCAGCCGTCTCTTGACATCATAATGTCCGGAGGTAGCTGGAAGAAACCTTTCCAGAATAAGAAAGAACTTGCACAGTGGTGCAAGGACAATCAATCATATTACAAAAATGAAATACCAGAGGTGGTTAATTATTTTGCTGCCAGATATGGTATTGCATAAAGGAGGAGAAATAATGAACTACAACAGTAGTATCAGAAGCAATTATTTCAAGATAACAGACAGAGATGCATTCAAAAAGCTGTGTGATAAGCTGTCAGGAGAGGATTCCGTTGAGGTCTCACTTAATGAGCAGAACATGGCCTGCATTTCTTGCTATGGAATGCTCACGTGGGATGACAACGAGGACGATGACGACATAGACCTAGACCTTAGTAAATTCTATGAGCTGCTGCAGCCTATTATCGATCCAAATGACGCAGCAATATTCGTAACTATAGGTCAAGAAGGAATGAGATACATCGGCGGTGACGCCGTTATTATCACCAATAACGGCGTCGTATATAAAGACCTATGGCAAATGGCCTTCAAAGAAGCAAGAACTTTGCTCCAACGTCCAGAATGGACGACAAAATACGAGTATTAGTATCATATTGGCTTGACAAGGCTAAAAAAATGTGATACAATATAAGTATTAAAACATTATCAAAAGTTCAGAGTACACATAAAAGTGTCTCTGGACTTTTTTTATTTTTTGATAAAATAAAAGAGAGGAGGTCAATTAGCATATGAAAGAATACATGATATCTGTTTCCTACATTAAAGCTGGGTACATATCTGTGAAAGCTGAATCAGCCGAAGAAGCGATAAGAATAGCTAACGAGCACATCGACGAATGTCCACGGTGTAGCGATGAAACTTATGTTGATGGCAGTTATGAGATTGTGTCAGAACCTTATATAGTGGAAACTGACACTCAAATGTATGAAAAGGGCATACTTAATTATTGCCCTGAAAAGACAAATTTCACAAAGGAGAATAAGACTTAATGGCAAAATGGATTATCCCTGTCACTTATACAATGGCAGGTCACATCGCAATCGAGGCCGATTCAGCAGAAGGGGCTATAAGAAAGGCAAACGAGCATATCGATAAATGTCCGCTGTGCAATGACGCAAGCTATCTTGAAGATAGCTATTGTATCGAGGAGGACACGAGCTTGGTAGAGCTCGATACAGCTCTTTATAACAAAGGCAAAATTAATATCGTACCAGAAATGGTAGATATAGAAACGGAGGAATAAACATGATCATTGCCATAATGGACTATAACGGCAGAGAAATTTGCTTTTCTGCCTCAAATGAAGACGAAGCAAAGAAAGCCTTTCCAGGCGGCGTAGTGATAAGAACACTTGACGCAGACGAAGCATATAGCAATCAGATTGAGGAAGCGGTGTACCGAGCTAAAGAGCATAGGTATAGGCTGGAAGACGCTCTTCGTCATTGCAACGAATGTTTTGAAGAGGTTTATTTTGAGGACGAAGATGCCTATTCGTTTGACGAGGCGGATCTTGAAAATCTTGTGAAAGAATTCGAAGAGAATATGGATTGTAATCTCGATGAAAACAGCGTTTGGAATGACGTGATAAAAAGATATTTTCAGGAATAAAAAGCAAAGGAGTTGGCCACACGCCGGCTCCTTTGTTATATAATTAAAAATGGGAGATGAAAAAATGTTTGAGTTTCATTATGTATTATACAATAACAGGCAAGCTGCCAAAGAATTTTATCATGATCTCTATGAACTCTATAAAAATGCAGACTATTATGATATGGCGATCCTTTCTCTTGCTTATCCCATATCTGGAATAAAAAATGGCATACCAAGCCAAAACGGGGAAATCAAAAGTTTTTATCTCAATGACGGTTGCCTACATATTACAGGTTCGATTATGGACTCATCTCACTGCGAACTTATTGAAAACATAGTTGAGCATGCATATTCAGGGCTGCGTTATGTCTACAAAGCCGAGGATGACAAGAGCCGAATATATATAAACACAGACACAATTAGGGCGCATATCAAATTGGCATTAATGGTGGAAATTAAGGATGAAATGTCAGCCTATACGAACGAACAACAGGCTATAAAAGGTACAAACTACGTCCTTAATACATCGTTTTCAAATCTTGATGAAATAAAGCACTATTGTTTTTCAAATGGAATTCATTTTTGCGTTTATCCATATGTAGACGCAGACGGCATTCCTCATTGGATAGAATATAATCAGCGCTATTTGGACCAGGCTATATACAGTATATACAATGGGTCAAAATTGATTGATGTAACCACAGACATAAGCCTATACAAAAATGGTGAAAGAATAGTTTGTGCAAGCCTTGCTCCACTAAGCGCAATATATGAGATAAGACAGGCAGATATAAAGGTTGTAATAAAGGAAAATGGAAAGATCGTCATGAAGCCGTGTGGCTTAATGGGCGATAAGATGATACAGGAAGATATAACAACACAAGCAAGAGTATTTTTCTTATCATCAAAAGAGTTAGACTTGCTCACGAGAGATCTCCGAGCAAATTATGTTTATATTTGCTTGACACCATAACTTGTTTGTGATATAATTAAGAGGCAAAGAGAGAAATATAAGTTTAGCGTTTCTGCTGACTTATGTTTCTCTTTTTTTATTTTTTTATATAAAAGGGAGGAATGTATAAATGGCAAATTTATGTTTTACACAATTCGCCATATTTGGCGATAAAAACTCTTTAGAAGAGTTTGAAAAAAATATGGAGTCGCAAAAAAGATCTGACGGAAGAATAAACTTCAAGGATGTGCTTGCTTTATATCACGGTAGCCCAGACCTTATTAAGTTTAGATGTTTTATAACAGACATCTATCCACACGAAGACGGCTCAACACTGCTCATAAACTTTGAAGATGACTGGGACAACGAAGAAGACGCATTGCGTTTTATTATAAGCACCTATAACGGTAAACTTAGATATGAAATGGAATCCGTTGTAGACGGCGGCCCATGTATAAACACAGACGTTATAGGAAAGTACTTTCCCGGAAAGATATATATGGATATCTCCTACAACGGTAATGGCTGCGAAATATACGCCAAAGACGAAGAAGATGCCCTTAAACAGGCAAACCGTGAACTCGATACTTCATTTTCTTCATTTGACGAAATGGTTGAAACAATCGAAAAAACAATTGAAGAAGACGATGATGACGCAATGCTTGTACTTGAACCATTCGTAGATGCGGATGGTAATCCGCTTTGGAAACGCCACTACTCAGGCGCACACACAGGGGCTTTGTATCAAATTTATAATGGTTCAAATATGATTGACATTGTAGATGACGCCACTGTTTATTGCCACGGAGAAACGGCAATAGAAGTTAAATCAAGACCGCTTGTTAGTGTTATGCGAGACGAGGAGGACATTGATATAATCGAGAATGATACGAACAAAGCCTATGGATATTCAACAATTTACATTGTTGATAATATGATAAAATCCAATCTATATCAGGATCGTATAAATATCTATCAAGACGAGCCTATGGAGAAAATCATAGAAGATCTCACAATCGGCAATATGCAGTGCGGGGAATTTCCTTTATCAGAAATAGATAAAGCTTTTAAATCCCATAATACGTTCTGGCTTAAGAAAGATGAAGAGATTGATATGTATTCACCCGTATATTACCTGAAATATAGTGAGTTGAAATTGCTGCTTCGTAGTGGTTTTGATTCAGAAAGAATCTATTGCGTTCTTACAAAGTAGGAGGGAAAATGGGAAGAAACAATAATAACATTACATTTAGGTATAGAGTAAATAACGATAACAGTTGCACTATTATAGAACTAACAGAAGAATTCAAGGAAGACAAATTTATCTCCATTCCTGAATATATAAACGACCATCCAGTCACGGAGATATTTCACAGAGCATTCTTTGAAAACACGCACATTGAGCGCATTACTATATCAAAAAATGTAAAGAAAATAGGGGAAGGCGCATTCCAAGGCTGCACTAACCTTGAGCAAGTCTATTTGTGTGATTCGTGTGATTCGATCAACATCGATATGTACGCATTTGCTGGGTGTTTATCGCTATTAAGTTTTCAGTTTGACATGATATCTTCGGTTGGTATTTATGCATTTTCAGACACAGGACTTACTGACATCTGCTTGTCCCCAAAATTTATTACAATTCCAGAAGGTTGCTTCCACGATTGTAATAAACTCTCATCTGTTAAACTGGAAGCAACGAATATTGCCATTGGGCCGTTAGCATTTTACGGCTGTGATAGTTTAACAAAGTTCGATTTCTCAAACGTCAAGACTTTAGGCCCTAGTGCATTTCGATATTCTGGACTTAAAGACATTTATCTAGGAGAACATATAGTAGAGGTTGGTGAAAAGTCATTTTATAATTGTCCACAACTTGAACAAATAGAATGGTATTCTTCAAGCCCTATACTATACTTTACTTTTGGAGAGTGTAGCAATCTAAAAAGTGCAAAAATAAGTTCGGCAGTTCCTGTAATTGAGCCATATGCTTTTTGTGGATGTCCTAAATGCGAGATTGAGTTTGTCTAAATACTATTGACAAAGTTTTTGCGTTATGATATAATTATCGTAGAAAATTTTATTTTAAGGAGTACAGAGTTTATAATCTGTACTCCTTTTTTTATGAAAGGAGAAAAAATGAACGAAATAAAGCTAGAAATGAGGAAAATCTTTCTTAAAAGGGCTAAATATGTTCTTAACCCTTATGTCACAAGAATAAATAATGACGGCCGTATAATAAATTCTGATGTTATGGAAGTTGTTAATCTGTGCATCGAGAATAATATTTTGCAAGGCAAAAAAGATGATTATGTATTCACATATCATCTTGCAAGTAAAACTAATCCTAAAACATATCCTGAAGGTTGGTATAAAGACAATTATTATGACTGCGTAGAGCAGCTATCTTCTTCGCCGAACGATTTTGGGTTTTTAATTGAAGCTTTGCTCGATAGGAATGTTGTGTATACCCCTTGGCTGCCAACGAGCGAACTCTATAAGGTAAGAAAGGAAATCAAAAACTATGGAAGATATATTGAATTATAAGGTGGAGAATGAGAGTATAACGATCCTTGGATTTAAGAAAAATAAGTCCGTAAAATCTATAAAAATACCCGATTTTATAGATGGTAAGCCTGTAATAAAAATAACAGAAGAGGCTTTTAGAGACCTTCCCATGCTTAGAAATATCGAATTTGGTGATAACCTTCAGTACATAGGCGATTATGCTTTCGTAAACAGCGGACTTAAGTCAGTTGTAATCAAGCCAAACATTCAACACATTGGAAAGTCTTGCTTTGTGCTTTGCCACTCTTTGAAGAATGTTCAATGGATGAGCCCCACTACAAGAATACCTGATTATTGCTTTTCGGATTGTGATAATCTTGAATCTTTTGATTTTACAAATATTGAAAATATAGGCAAGGGTGCTTTTGCAAATAGTGGGTTAAAAACTATAAAGCTAGGTGGAAATATAAAAAGTGTCGAGACGCACGCTTTCTATAGTTGCAGCTCTCTTTCAGAGGTCATATGGCTTTGTGATTGTGCTGTGCCAAGTAATTGCTTTAATATAAATCGTCAGTTATCATCATTTGATTTTCAGCACGTTTCCCAAATAGAAAAAATGGCATTTGCTGAGACCGGGTTAACAAACATAGTTCTCGGTAGAAATATATTACATATATCAAGTTATGCCTTTTATAATTGCAAACATCTTTCACAGGTGGATTGGCAGTGCAAATCTTCACGAATATATCCTCATTGTTTTGAGGGATGCACATCATTGGAAAGCTTTGACTTTTCATCAGTGCGAGAGGTTGGGGCTTCTGCATTTTCTTATAGTGGTTTAAAAACTGTTGCTTTGGAGACTAATATTAAAAAAGTTGAAAGGGCAGTATTTAAAGGATGTAATCAGCTTGAAACTGTTTATTGGAACTGCGATGCAGATATACGGGGCAATACTTTTAGGAAATGCGAAAAGCTAAAAACGGTTGAAATTTCAGATAAGGTAAAAAACATTGAAACAACAGCTTTCAATGTTTGCAATAAAATTGAAATTTCATTTATATAATAATAACAATTAGAAGAGGCAAAGTTTTTTGCCTCTTCTAATTGTTTAAAAAAGGAGGAGATAAATTGGAACAATTTTTCGATTATATTCTTAATGACAGTGAAGAAGTAATCATTAAAGGTTTAAAAGGAAATATCAAATTAGCGGATATTGTTATTCCTGACCAGATAAACGGACATCCCGTGACAGAAATAGCTAATTATGCATTTTCAAATATGAAGACACTTAAAACAATTTCATTTCCAAAGGAAATGAAGAAAATAGGAATTGCTGCTTTTAAAAATAGCGGCATTGAAAGCGTAACCATAAGCAATAACATCAGGCTCGTAGGTGTGGAAAGCTTTTCAGACTGTAGCAAACTTTCCAAAGTTTGCTGGGAAAGCAATGCAACTATATCAGGATTTTGTTTTCATAATTGTATTAATCTGAAAGAGTTCGATTTTTCGTCAGCCAAATATATAGGGAAAAGAGCATTTAGAAAAAGTGGCTTAATCAAAATATATTTAGGAAAAAATATAGAATGTGTTTATGATGCTGCGTTTGAAGATTGCGAGCAATTACAAACGGTCGATTGGCTTTGCAATTGCCATATACCTATGCTGTGTTTTTCTGGCTGTATCCGCCTTATAAATTTTGACTTTTCCAATGTTGAAGTTGTTGGAAATAGTTCGTTTAGTAGTAGTGGATTAACAAATATCAACCTGAAGCCGAACATAAGAAAAGTTTGGAACGGGGCATTTTGTCATTGTGAAAATTTAATTGAAGTAAAATGGGATTGCGAAGCAGATATTCCATATGCCTGCTTTGAAAAATGTACGTCTTTAAAAAAGTTTAAAGCCTCCGATAAGACAATCAATATTTATGAATACGCTTTTGGCGGCTGTGGACAACTATCATCCGTAACTGGTCTACATGTATCAATTGTATTTTCCAGATGCTTTATAGGTTGTTCATCACTAGCAAGCCTAGATCTTTTATCTGCTGTTCAAATCGATGATTTTGCTTTTTATGGATGTGGCCTAGTACGCTTATGTTTAGGAAAAAATACAAAGGTCGTAGGATTGAACGCTTTTGAAAGCTGCCATAGTCTTCGTACTGTAGAATGGCTATGTGAAGCAGATATAGGGAAAAATTGCTTTCTTGATTGTACAAGGCTAGAAAAAGTCACTATATCTGATAAAGTGAGGAAAATCGTTTTTGATGCATTTCCTAAGTGCAAGGATATAGATATAACTTTCATCTAATATTTTTTTCACACGGCTATTGACAGAAAGAGTTAATTGTGGTACAATAAAAATGTAAAATAAATTATAAGTCTGGAGTGATTGTTACTCCGGACTTATTTTTTTATACAAAAAAAATAACAAGGAGGAATAAAAAAATGCAAAAGGAAACATTTTGTACTATAAGTACGGCACATGTGCCGGAAAATATTGAAAAGGCACTTGAAAGAGGGGAGATTGCAGAAATAGCCTCTTATATTGAAGCTGATGTTAAAACTGTGATCTACGGGTGTCTGGTATATGTTCCTGAACATATACCTGTAGAGATTCCAAAGGAACTGGAAATTCTTTTTGAGTGGGCACAAAAAGAGGATATATCTATTCTCTGCCTCGACAGTGACGGTGAAATAGTTCCTGAATTGCCAACATATGAATGGCCAGACTCAACAGTTGCTGATATAACAAGAAAAGTTGATATTATCGCTTCAACCCCGTTGGGAAATATATGTGCTACAAAAGCAGCTGACCTCTCGTATCCTGGCATATATCTTTATTTGAAAACAAATAATGAGGAAAAAGACGTCGCACTTCTTGAGTACGATGATAACAGTATAAAATTTCACACATGGAACGAGGACGGCACAGATATTGCCGAAACAACTATAATCAAGAAAGGAGATAAGAACAGATGAGTAGACTGTCTTTTAACAGCAGGCATTTATCTACAGTTACTATGCATGATCTAATGCATGGAACTGTAGATAACGTGGCTTCTATTCCAGATGTTTCAAAAGAGGGAAGTATTACAGGAGTTTATGTAAAGATTCCGGAAGAAAACATTAACGACACTATACCGGAAGATCTTGCCGCAATCTTTGAAATTGCAAATAAACTTAAGATAAACTTTGCAATTATAAAGAACGAAGGGGGAATGTCATTTGCAGATCTTCGTAACTACGGTGAAGAGTACGATGATACTTGTTTTAAAATAATGAATCCCGTAAGTGATTTTATTGTAACCGCCCGAGAACTAAGTGAGAGACTTATAGCGATTGCAAAGAAGAACGAGGGTGCTACTTCAAATGATCGCTTTCAGTTGGATGAAGCTTTGTTTATCGAAGCTATTTACACAATAAACGGAAATGATGAATACCTTACAGTATATATCATAGATAAACAAATGGAAACGGCAGAACCTCGCATTGAATATGTAGAGGTATCAGCTGAAAAACTCGAAAAGCTTTTACTTTCATTAAAGGAGGAGTACGATCTTGAAATATAATATTACATTCTCCTGTGGACACACAGGAACCGTGGAGCTCTTTGGTAAAGATAAAGACAGGAATAAAAAGATTGAATACTTTCAGGAAAATGGGCTTTGTTCAGAATGCTATAAGAAGATGATGAGAGAAGAGGAGCAGGCTCAGCCTATAACCTGCAATATTATTTTATCTTCTCATACAGAGACGCCATTTACCCTTTACCTAACAGGTAATGTCTTTCCTGTCAAAGATACGATAAAGCAGTTGGGATATAAGTGGAACTTCCCAGATTCAGACGGATATGGGTCTGTTGGTGATTTTACATATAAATATTGGACCAAGAATGTATCAATGATGGGACTTGAAGAGGAACTTAAACAGTTACGTTCAATTTTCCCAGAAACAGTAGTGGAAAGACAATATGAAAACTTGGAAGTTGAAAAAGTCTTGAGCGCAATTGAAAAAGATAAAAGGGCAGCAGCTGCTAAAGCAAAACGTGATGAAGCGATATCAAATATTGCTAAACCTCAAAAGCCCGCTTGTTATCCGGAAGGTTATTGGAACGGGAAGTTCTATAAGTCGAGTAAGGCTGGACACAGAAGAATATACGTTGATAACAAAGAGGTAATCCTTTCAGAAGAAGATTGTGTACTGCTTGATAAGTATCTGCAGGAAAAGTCCGAATATTTTCAGAAAGTAGCAGAAATAAAAAAAGAGGGCTAAAACATGATGGAGCTTGATGATTTTTGGTATATAGTCAGATTGCAACATTATACAAAAAGAGAAATGGAAATAATATATGGCAATTTGGAATACGTTCCGCCAAAGCAAATAGATAAACTTTGGAATAAGGCTGTAGACAAATGGGACGATTGGCAAGTTGCACAGCATATAGCTAAGAAATATGATGATGATGGATATCTTCGCAAAAAAATAAATAGCATAAATCCATTGACATAAGTTTCTGTTTGTGCTATAATAAATAACAGTAAAAAACATATATAAGTTCAGAGTACTTAGGTGCTCTGAACTTATTTTTTTTTGCGAAATTCAGTAAAAAATAAAAGGAGGACCTTAAAATGAGTAAAAAGGAAACATGGATAATTGGAGAATGCAGCTCTGATGGAGAAGGAGTCTACATAAAGCAAATAACAGGAACGCTGGAACAGGTTAAAAGCGTTCTTATGCAAGATTCAAAAGAAGACAGAGATAACATTGGTGCATTCGACTATGGCATTACCACTGAGGAAGAAATTGAAGAACACACTAAGGACGGCGAGGTGTATAAGCTTTATGCTTATTCAGTATTTTCAGATTGCCACATAGACTATACGGCAATCAAAGCTTCTGTCTGCAAACCAATTGAGTTGTGATTCTATGCTGGAGTATAGGGCTGTGGGCTTGTGTAATCCCGTGTATGCGTTATTAAGCGATGAATACATAAATACTATAGATAAGGTGCAAGAACCGCTTAGAAGCCGTCTCACAGAGCTTATACAAGCAGATAAATGTTTTAGTGTGAGCTATTATGACGATAGCTTTAATAAGCGAAGAATCATCGTGTATAGTTACGGCGGGCAGAAACGTGCAGGATATTTTTGTAATGGTATCCCAATAAGTCACACAGAAAATCTTGAGCAATTCGTCACAGAAATGCTCATGGTAAATCAGGAAACCGACGTTTTTATAAAAATTGCGTAAAAAAAAGCTCAGCATATTTTTGCTGAGCTTTTTTCAATCACTCAAAAATTTTTTGACGAGTTTTGATTTTTAAACTTTTGAGTTTTAACGGCTATAATGTTCACTTTTTTTGAAAATCGCTCAAAAAATTTTTTGGGTTTTAATTTTTTTTGTAATTTCGCTCATGAATGGTAGGAAAGTCCAAATCAAAAACCGCACTAAATAAAAGTTTAGTGCGGTTTCGGGTGCCTAAATGCTATAATGTCCATTTTGACGTCAAAATGGACATTATAGCTCAAACTGCGTATATAGGCGGTTTTTGAACGTTTTTATACTATAATTTAATGGAATTAAGCTTTTGAGTTTTTATAGATAATAAAGCCAAAAAATTTTTCTCACTTATTTATTTTCAAAAGTGTAAAACACATACTTAAGTAAGCGTATCAAGGTCTCTTTTAAAAAGATACTTTTAACTTTCTTGTTGCGAGCTTATGATTATTTATAGTTCAAAACAACTTAAAAATTTAGTGCGGTTAGATGAAGAAAAGGCACACACATAATTCATGTGCGTGCCTTTCAGCTTATAATTCGGTTATCTTATATCTCTCATCATAATCTCTTTTCCCAAGATGTTGGCCACATTTATTGCAATATGGCTCCCAATTTGATACACGGGATCTACAGTTTGGGCAAAACCACATTGTGTCTTTTTGTCCGTTGCTAAATGTAGTTATTTTATAATAAGGAGATAATGGTATATCTCTCTTAAGCCCACTGTCCTCGTGATTCAGAATTGCCTCATCTCTTTCCTCTTGTGTCTGATACAGCTGGTCTGTTAGTTCTTTGATCTTTTCACAATTTCGCTCTATTTGAGATCTCATTTTGATGTTTTCGGTTATATATGGCTTAATAATATCAGAGACTTTAACTCCCAAATCATGAGCAAGAACATCCTCATATGCTATGCCGATATCTTTTATATTTCTCAAATACAAAAGATATACCTGCTTCCCGTTTATGTTTTGAGAAGACAAACCGATTTGCTCTTTTTGCATGTCATTCATCATATCCGCTAACAGCTTTTTTATTGGGCTGAGATCATAATTCATGATTTCATCAGCCGTGGCAGAACGGATCAAGCCAAAAATGGCACTAAACTCCCCTTCAACCTCAAATGGATAAAAGTTTTCTTCCAATTTGCTTAACATAATGCAAAGTTCTTCTCGGGCAAGAGCTTCATCTAAGGGCTTCTCTAAAGCGATAATATCTATCATTGCATATTCCTCCTTTTTTTACAAAAAAAAGAGTCCAAAGTACTTATTACTCTGAACTCTTATATGTTTGTTATACACTAATTATATCATGTTCGCAACTTTTTGTCAAGCATCTCAATAGCTTGAATCAGGCAAATTCCACCTCAGCTTTTGGGCAATCAGAGAAAGCGTCAGCTGCTATGCTCCTCACCTCTGAACTTATTCTTATTTGTTTAATTTCCCCACAGCCGGCAAACATCTTACTACCAATAGAAAGCTTACAATTCCAAGAAACGCATAATAAGCGACTGCAATTTCGAAATGCTGTTTTGTCAATGCGGGTTATATGCTTTCTGAGATTAAGGGACTTTAACCCGGCACCGTCAAAAGCGTGGCTGCCAACCTTATATATATTTGAAAAGTTCATAATTACAAGTGTCTTGCAATTCATAAATGTTTTTGGCGGGATTTCATCATAATTGGTGTTCCATTCAAGGGATATCAAATGTCTGCAATCATAAAAAACCCCCTCTCCCATTTTATTTATAGAGCTAGGAATAGCAAGGGTTTGTAGGCCGGTACGTCCAAAAGCAAATTCTCTTATAAATTCTACATTTTTTAAATTGACCCAATATAGGTTTGAACAATCATAAAAGGCGTACTGCCAAATCCTTTTCACATTTTTGCCCATTATGACGGTACTTAGTCCTTTTCTTCCTCTAAAAGCTGCAACTCCGATTTCTGTTACTTTATAGCCCTCTACTTCATCTGGAATGATTGCATCCTTAATTTTTTTATATGGACGCACACCGCTTAAAGAACAAGTATTATCATCGTGAAGTATATATGTGTAATTTTCGTCGTGTATTATTTTATTATCGACAATTATTAAACCATTTGCTAGTCTCATATCAAAATTTAAAGCTCCTTTTCATTGCTTCTCTCCCCTTTTATAGATTATTATACCACACATAAGAAACCATAGCAAGCCACCGATTTGTCCTCTACCTATAGTTAAAAAATCGGGTTGACACACTATTTTTATGTGTTATAATAATAGTACGAGGTGAATATTATGACCACAAATCAACAGTTTCCTGAATACATAGAGAATTTTATAAACCACATTCAAATAGTAGAAAACAAATCAGATAAAACGCTTGACGCATATCGTGTTGATTTATTATGTTTTCTGCGTTTTTTAAAAATACACCATAATGATGTTGATCCTAATAAAATCGAATGGCTAAACATTACGGTAAAAGATGTACCTTTTGACTACATAAAACAGTTTACTATCCAAGATGCCTACAGCTATATGAGCTGGCTTAAAAAGAACCGCAACAACTCCGCAAAAACTCGTTCTCGTAAAACATCTTCTCTTAAACATTTTTATTCTTATTTATCAAATAAAGTTCACTTACTCGAAAATAATCCCATTGAGGCATTAGAACTTCCCCGTCAGGAGAAAACATTGCCAAAATATCTTTCTGTAGATCAAGCTAAGAAATTGCTTTCAAGTATAAACACAAAAACATATGAAAGAGATTTTTGCATAATAACCTTATTCTTAAATTGTGGAATGCGTCTATCCGAACTTAATAAAATTAATATGGAAGATATAAGTCTTGATAGCAAGACGGTAAGGTTGTACGGAAAAGGGCGAAAAGAAAGAATCGTTGATCTTAATGCCGCTTGTGTATCTGCTCTTGATCAGTACATTGCTACCAGAAAGCCTATAGATAATTGTGATGCTCTTTTTTATTCAGGAAAACATAATCGTCTATCGACAAGAAGGATACAAGAGATAGTCGAAAAGTGTCTTAAAGCAGCAGGCTTAGGCAATTTAGGCATAACTCCACATAAATTAAGGCATACAGCAGCTACCCTGCTGTATAATAATGGCGTAGATACTTTAGTTCTTAAAGAGCTTTTAGGACACGAAAGCATAGCTACGACTCAGATATATACTCATCTTGGCAATGGTGTGCTAAAGAAAGCAGTTGAAATGAATCCGCTAAATGAAAATACCAAGAAAAACAACAATGAGGATAATAATTGATAATTATTGTTTATAAGAACAAAAAAGCCCTGCAGCTTTTCAGTTGCAGGGCTTTTTCTTAAGCTTATGATTGGTTTCAACAAGCCTCTGACAGCTCGTCTCCTCCCAACCTATCAATCTACAAATATAGATTGCCTTTGAGGTCTGAAGAAATAGGTAGCCGCCAGTGGAGCGGAAAACTTCTTTGCACTTTGTGTGCCGTATAGGTTATACTGAAAACAGCATTTATATGTGCTGTGCAATAAGGTACCTACCCCCAAATGAGCTTAAAGCGACAAACATATTTTCCCTTTGTCAGAAAGGAAAAAATATATTGTCAAAAGCGACAAAGATGAAGCAGCATTTAGCTTCTATCTTTGCTTTTTTTATCACGTATTATATAACTTGAAACTTACCAAACAGCATTTAGTTTGCGTAAGCTCTATCGTCTTATAAACAACCGTGATGGAGGGTTAAAATGCAGTATTTACCGCATTTTATGTTCTCTGTTCTCGCCTCTTATGGGGCTTTGCATTGCTCTTATTTTTGAGAGCAGTTCCCCCAAATTTGACTCTTCTTGAAGAAGCTTCAGCCTTTCTCATATGATATGAGTTTGTTGACTGCTTTGCTTTTTTATCAGAAGCAGTTGCAGTTTTCTGCGTAGGAAGAGCTTCTTCTCTCTTTCTTAGGGCTACAAGCGAAATGATGCTTGCAAACCCAAAAATAAGGGTCAAAACAAACAATAAATCATCAAGATTTATGTTTATTTTCATTTCATCCAAGCCAGTGTGAGGGTTTTCCTCACTTGGCTCTGGTGTTGGCTCTGGCTCTGGTGTTCCAGGTTCCTCTGGTTCCTCATACCACGATTGTGGCTTGTCTGGAACAGGAACAGGTGTCGGCTCTGGAGCAGGCGTCGGTACCGGCGTTGGTACTGGCTCTGGTGTTGGCTCCGGTTCTGGAGTTGGCTCCGGTGTCGGTTCCGGCTCTGGAGTTGGCTCCGGTGTCGGTTCCGGCTCTGGAGTTGGCTCTGGCTCATCAT
>OIZW01000736.1_pt1 | contig 26025 bp, 19 predicted proteins | sample 1588581 | NCBI WGS metagenome assembly OIZW01 (sample SAMN03283266) | human gut metagenome | biome: human-associated habitat; material: feces | host: Homo sapiens | place: USA | collected 2013 | reverse complement strand
TGCACAGCAGGCGGAAAAGGCCCGCTGTTTGGGCATGTTGACGGTTTTCAGATAGACCCTAAGAATTCGTTAGGAAAAGCCTCACTGGTCGCTGACAGAATCCAGATTCTTCCATCCATAGCGGAAAATGGATACGATCATGGATATTTCCGTGACGATCTCGTCCAGAATCCCAGCCCAGGAGCCAATAATTACATCATAAATGATCCACAGCGGCGAATTGACAAACATCCCTACAAGGCGGATCTTCTTCGGGCTGTACGTATACCCGCCGACCGTGGCAGCAATATTCGCGGCCACCGGCAGAATCGACCACCAACCGTCCCAGGTGAAAATCAGCGCCGTCACCTGCATGACGCACAGCGTGGCGCACATGGTTTTCCCTTTCAGAAAGCTGCTCCTGCTTCCCAGACAAAAGGAGCGAACCGTGTTCAGAACATAGCTGATCCCGCCGGTGATCGCGCCCAGCATCAGCAAATGTACTGTGTAGCACAGATAGGAAACAAACTGGACGCGGAACAGCGTCCGGTTGTTTTTGCATTGGTACGACAGGAAAAACAAAACCGTCCCGAAAAGGCCGATTGCCTGTATGAAAATGGATTTTCCCGACATAGTGCCCCTCTTTTCCGGAATATTTTTCTGTGAATCTGCATAAATAAAGAAAAAGTTCCGGGTTCTGCCTGTTTTGAAGGCAAAACCCGGAATTTCGTTGGCGGAGAAGGAGGGATTTGAACCCTCGATACCCTTTTGGGGTATACACGATTTCCAATCGTGCGCGCTCGGCCAGCTACGCGACTTCTCCATCACGGTGCTATCTGTCCAGCCCGGTTATAATACTACAGGAAACCCGATTTGTCAAGCGTAAATTTCCCTTTTCCGGGAATTCCTGCCCCGCCGGTTTTCGGCGGGGCAGTGAAATTCATTTAAGCCCGTAGACGCCCGCGCTTACCGGGGGCAGCGTGACCGTCTCTCCCTTCTGCGCGGCCTCGCCTCCGAAGGTGTACAGCGCGCCGCCCAGCGTCCCGTCAAGCCGGAAGGACACTTCCTCCCGGTAGGGATTGATGGCGACCAGCAGCGTTTCCTCGTCGTTTCCGCGCTTGTAAACCAGTGGCCGCTTCGGTGCGCCGTCGCTGACGAAGGTGATCCCGCTTCGGCTTTGCAGGGCACTGTGCGCCTGCCGCAGTTCGATCAGGCGGCGGACGTGATTCAGCAGAGACTCCCCATCATCCAGCTGCCCCGCAACCGTGGGACGGTCGGACGCAGGGTCCTGCCGAATGTAAATCTTGTCCGTAGGCGCGGCGCTGAAGCCCGCGTTCACCCCGTTATCCCACTGCATGGGACTGCGGGCGCCGGTGCGCTCGTAGCCGCCCTCCACACTGGTCAGCCCCTCCACGTAGCGCATACCAATCTCGTCGCCGTAGTAAATGAACGGCGCACCGGGCATGGTCAGCAGGAAGGCAAAGGCCAACTTCTTCTCGTCCCCCTCCACGTGCTTTGCGAGGCGGGTCATGTCGTGGTTGCCGGAGGGAATGCAGATCAGGCCGTCCTTCCCTGCCCGCTCCCGGCTCTCCAGATACTTTTCCACGAAGGCCGACGCGTCGCCCACGCCCCGGTCGGAGAAATAAGGCTCCTCGCACCGGAACAGGTCGTTGTAATGGGAGGGGCCGAAGTGGAGCAGAAAGTCCATATGGAACCCCCCGCGCAGGGACTTTTCCGGCTCGCCCCACTCGGAGACCATGGCCGCTTCCGGGAATTCCGCATCCAGAAACGCGCGAACTTTCTGCCACAGGGCGATGGTGCCGAGGCTGTCCGGGTCGTTCTTCACCAGACTGGACGCCATATCCACCCGGAAGCCGTCGCAGCCCAGACCCAGCCAGAAGCGCATCACGTCCATCATGGCGTTCAGCGTGGCCTTGGGGCCTTCGTCGTCGGGAGACTGCTGCCATGGGCGGGTGCGGTTATAGTAGCCGTAATTCAGCGCGGGCTGGCAGGTGAAGAAATTGATGGCGCAGGAGCCGTCTCGCTGGGAAATGCCCCGCAGGCAACCCATATTTTCCGGCGCTTCCCAGACGCTGTCCGTCCATACGTAGCGGTCGGTGTAGGCGTTCCGCTCCGCCTTCATGGACTCCCGGAACCACTCGTGTTCCACGGAGGTATGTCCCGGCACCAAGTCCAGCAGCACATGCATTCCCCGCTTGTGTGCTTCGGCAAACAGGCGCTTCAAATCCTCGTTCGTGCCGTACCGGGGCGCGACGCGGTAATAATCCGCCACATCATACCCCGCGTCGCCGAAGGGCGACAGGAAGCAGGGGTTGATCCACAGCGCGTTGCAGCCCAGCCCCCGGATATAGTCCAGCTTGTTGATGATCCCCTGAAAATCGCCGATACCGTCGGCATTGGTATCAAGGAACGACTGGGGGTAAATTTCGTAAAATACAGCATTATCCAACCATTTTGGCATAAGAAAGACTCCTTTCTTTGTATCTGTGGGAATCATACAACCGCCTAGGCGCAATGTCAAGGCTGATTTGTGGAAAGAGTATTGTCTTTTCGCAGCTTCAATACCCCTTCTTGTCAACATCGTCCAGCCAACAGGCAAATCATTTTGACACGCATTCCTCCGCCGCGTGTGCCCTGCGGAGCAGAGCGTTCACCCCGAAGCTGAGCAGCAGCATTCCCGCCGCCACACAGACCCAGCCGAAGCCCAGCCGGTACAGCGGCAGCCTATGCAGCAGCTGCCCCAGAACGCCCAGCGGCAGCCCCGCGTCGCCCAGCGCAAAAGCGATGCTCACCGCGGCGGTTCCCGCCACCGTCATGGGATAAGCAAAGCGGTTCCCCTTCCACAGATCGTGACTCAGTCCCAGCAAAATCAGCACAATGGATACGGGATAAATGGCGTTCAGGATGGGGATGGAAATGCTCAGGATCATGCTCAGCCCCAGATTGCACACGAGGAACGAGAAAAACGTAATGATATACACCCACGCCCGATAGGAGATCTTCCGGAAAAGGGTGGAGAAATACTGAGAAATGGAGTTGATAAGTCCGACGCAGGTGGTCAGGCAGGCCAGCGTGAAGATGGCCGCCAGCAGCACTGCCCCGGTGCCGCCAAACACCTGATAGACGATGCACCGCAGCGTCCACGCGCCGTTTTCCTGAACCGGGTAAACGCCGGAGCTGCACATGCCCATGTAGGACAGCATGGCATACACCACCGCCAGAATTGTCCCAGCCAGCACCCCCGCCAGAATCGTATAGCGCATCTTGTCCTTTTTCTCCGTCAGGCCGAAGGTCCCCAGCGTCGCGGAGATCACCAGCCCGAAATTCAGTGCGGCAATGGTGTCCATGGTGTTGTAGCCCTCGGTAAAGCCCTTGAGCAGCGCCGCCTCCTGATAGCCCCCCTGTGCCGCCGCGACGCTGGTCTCTCCCCGGAACAGGAAGCTGACGAACAGCAGCGTCAGAAGCGCCAGCAGCGCCGGGGTCAGCCCCCGGCCGATGCGGTCAACCAGCTTTCCGGGATTCAGGCACAGCCACAGGACGATCAGGAAAAACCCCAGAGAATAGGCCGCCATCCACAGCGCCGGATTGCTTCCCTCCGGCAGATAGGGCGCCACCGCCATTTCAAAGGGAACGGAGGCGGCTCTGGGAATTCCCAGTCCCGGCCCGATGGACAGGTAGATCAGCACGGTAAACACCAGCGCGAACCGCGCCCCCACCTGTTTTCCCAGCTTTTCCAGCCCATCGAACCGCGCGACCACCACCACGCCAAGCACCGGCAGCACCACCGCCGTCGCAAGGAACCCGATCATGGCCGGAAGGGTATTCTCCCCGGCGTTCTGTCCCAGAAACGGCGGAAAAATCAGGTTGCCCGCCCCAAAAAACAGGGCAAACAGCATAACACTGACCACCAGCAGACTTTTTTTACTCAGTTTCATTTCCCGTACCTCTTTTTTTGAATTGAATATAAAAAATGACCCGTCTCAAATTTCTTTGAGACGAGTCATAAAATACCCGCGGTACCACTCAAATTGCGCGCACAAGCGCACCTCTTTCAGGCTCCAACAAGCCCTAGACACTTACGCAGTCCACGCGGGAGACCCTACTTGCATTGCTTTGGAGAACTCCGGCTCGGAAGGGATGGGATTTTGAAGGCAGTCCACCGGGCTTCCACCCTCCCCGGCTCTCTATCGGCTGTACGATCAAATCCGTCTTCGTCATCGCTTTTCTATTCGGTTGTTATCATTCTACACGCAAAAACCGATTCTGTCAATATTCAAATATCCCAAATTCTGGAAGACGGTGTGTACAGCCAAACGATCTTTCTTTATAAGAGAAACTTTTTCATATCCTTTTTAATGGGCGACCGCCATTATTCCCCACCATTTCCCATTTTATCGTCGCATTCCGCGTCGCTGTAAATTTCTTTACCAAATCCTAGCCATAACCATGCTATAATGAACGGCAAACCTATGCGGTTCATTTCATGATAACGGAAGGAGGAAAGACCGTGGAATCCGACAGCAGCGACGGTGCTGACAATTACTCCTGCATTCCCTGTTCCTATATGGCACATCTTCGCCCGCTCCTGCGATACAGAGTATAGGCGTGTGATCTTGTCCGACAATATATGAACAGAAAAAGGAGTTTTGTATGAATCACATTGGAAGCATTTTCGCAATGGCAGTCTGTCTTGCCATGTCTGCCTATTTCAGCGCAACGGAAACGGCATTCTCTTCTCTGAACAAAACCAGGCTGAAGGTTCTCGCCGACAACGGAAACAAACGGGCGGCGCTGGCCCTTAAGCTTGCCGAGAATTACGACCGGCTGATCTCTACCATTCTGATTGGAAACAATATCGTAAACATTACCATAGCATCCGTCGGTACGCTTTTGTTCGTCGAGCTTTACGGCGACATGGGCGCGACGATCTCCACCGTGGTCGTGACCCTTGTCGTCCTGCTCTTTGGCGAGATCACCCCCAAGAGCATCGCAAAGGACGCCCCGGAGCGTTTCGCCATGTTCAGTGCGCCGTTCATCCGCCTGTGGATCTGGGTGCTGACGCCCCTGAATTTTCTCTTTACCCAGTGCAAAAAGTTCATCTCCCGCTTCATCAAGACGGACGGCAGCACCAAAATGTCCCACGAGGAATTGCTTCTCTTTATGGAGGACGTGGAGCATGACGGCGGCATTGACGAGAACGAGGGCGAGCTTCTGCGAAACGCTCTGGAGTTCGGCGACCTGACGGCGGCGGAAATTCTGACCCACCGGATCGAGCTGGAAGCCGTGGACATCAACGAGAGCCACGAGGAAATCGCAAAAGCCTTTACCCAGTCCCGGTTCTCCCGGCTGCTTGTCTACCGGGATACCATCGACCAGGTCGTGGGCGTTCTCCATCAGAAGGATTTCTATATCAACGGCAAAATGACCGATCAGCCCATCGCCCAGATCATGACGGAGCCGTTGTTCGTCTACCAGCATACCAAAATCCGGGACATTCTGAAGATGCTCCAGCACCAGAAATCCCACATTGCGGTCGTGGTCGATGATTTCGGCGGCACGCTGGGAATCGTTACGATGGAGGACATTCTGGAAGAGCTGGTGGGCGAGATCTGGGATGAACACGACGAAGTTGAGGAGGATTTTGAAAAGCTGGGTGAAAACCTCTACCGGGTCGATTGTTCCGTCAGTCTGGAGGATTTCATGGAGTTCTTTGACGTGGAACTGAAATCCGACAGCGTCTCCGTAGGCGGCTGGGTCATGGAGCAGCTGAACAAGGTGCCGGTCAAGGGTGAGTCCTTCACCACGAAGCATCTGGAGATCACGGTTTCCGAGCTGGATGCTCACAGGGTATCCTCCATTACGGTCAGGCAGCTGGAGAATCCCCTGCCGGCTGCGCTTCTTCTACATAAATCGACGAAAACGCCGGAATCCCCGTGATTCCGGCGTTTTTGTCCCGATTCTGTAGAAAGCAGAAACGTCATTCTGCCCAAAAAGGAATCTATTGACAACCTTACTTTTATAAAATACAATAAACCCACATACAAACGAAAAGGGGCAATCCGAAATGGAGAAAAAACGCACACGGGATATCCGCTTCTGGGTACTTGTCTGGGGTCTTGGCCTTGTGGGACAGTTATGCTGGAACATCGAAAACCAATGGTTCAATACCTTCGTATACGCAAAAATCGCCAAGGACCCCACCATCATTTCGTGGATGGTCGCCATTTCGGCCATCGCCACCACCATTGCAACCTTCCTGTTCGGAACGCTGTCCGACCGGATGGGAAAGCGGAAAAATTTCATCGGCATCGGGTACATCCTCTGGGGCATCTTCACAATTCTGTTCGGCACGACGGAATGGATCACCGGCGGCCAGCCTGCGAGTTCCGCCCAGGTTCTGATGCTTGCGGCGACGGCTGTTGTCTGTGCCGACGCGCTGATGTCCTTCTTCGGCTCCATGGGCAATGACGCGGGCTACAACGCATGGCTGAACGACATGATGACCCAGCAGAACCGCGGTTCCATCGGCGCCGCCCTTGCCACCCAGCCCATCATCGGCACCATCGTCGGCACGGTGGTCGGCGGTATGCTCATCGGCGGCAGCGACAATTATATGCGCCTGTTCGTGGTCATGGGCGGTTTCGTAATTCTGTTCGGAATCGCGGCGATCCTCTTTATGAAGGACGCCCCGCAGCTCAAGCCCAGCAAAAACGGCAGCTTCGGAAAGCAGCTTTTCAGCGCGTTCAATTTCCGTGAGCTGATCAAAATGAAAGAGCTTGTCTGGGTTTTCCTTGTGCTGACCGTGTATTTCATCGCCTTCAACGTGTACTATCCCCATATCGGAAATTACATGATCTATTATCTGGGATTCCGCGCCGACAGCATCGGAATCATTCAGGGCATCGCTCTGATCGTCGGTATGCTTTCGGTCGTCCCCGCCTCCAAGATCCTGAGCAAAAACAAATTTGTCCTCGCCACGTCCATCGCTGTCTTACTCAGCTTTGTCGGCGTGGGGATCGTTGGTCTCTTTGGGCGTCCGGAAAACGTTGACCCCAGCACCATCTGGAACTGGTCACTGCTGATCGGCCTGTTCTTCTTCGGATGCGGCTATATCATGTTCATGCAGGTGACTTCCGTCTGGATGAAGCAGCTTTTCCCGGAGGAGTCCAAGGGGCAGTTTGAGGGCTTCCGCATCGTTTTCTTCGTCCTCATTCCGTGGATCGTATCGCCGTTCATTGCCAATCCCATCATCAAAAACAACGGGCAGATTCTGGATTCCAACGGATTTGCGGCGTATCTTCCCACTCACGTCCTGTTTTTGATCTCCACACTGCTGGTTCTGGCGACCTTTGTGCCGCTGTTCTTCGCCGCACGGCAGCGCCGGGCGCGGGAAGCAAAGGAGCCGGTACGTTGATTTGGTGCATGATCGCGGCGCTGCTTTTGCTTGCAGTTTTCGCCATTTCGGCGCTGATTGCGGAAAAGTGTCTTCAGATGGTCGTAAATCCGGTGCGCTACGACGTCGATTACGTCAAAGCGCTGGAAACGACAAATGGCTTTTCCGACTGCATCGAAGCATATGAAACAAAATGGCAGCGGACGCCCTTCGTCCTCCACTGTGCGGGCGCGGACATCTCCGGCGAGTACATGATGAATCCGGCCGACTCCGGAACGCCCCGCAAGGTGGCGATCATCTGCCATGGACACACCGTAAACCGGTATTCCGACCTCAAATATGCGGATATTTTCTACCGCGCCGGGTTCAGCACCGTGATTTTTGACGAACGCTATTTCGGTGAATCCACGGGAGACTTCTGCACCCTTGGGCAGAACGAAGCGCGGGACGTGGCCGCCATCATCGCCTATGTCAGGCAGATATTCGGTCAGGACTGCGTTATCGGCCTGCACGGCGAATCCATGGGCGCGGCCACCGCGCTTCTGACGCTCAAGTACGAGACGCCGGATTTTGTGATCGCGGACTGTCCCTTCGCGGACAGCAAGCTGCTTTTTGCCCAGTGGTTAAAGCGCAATCTGCACATTCCCATTGGCATGATCTGGCCGATTCTGCGCCGCCGCGCGAAGCGAAAATACGACTACGACGTCGAATCCGTCTGCCCGATTGCGGCGGTGCAAGGAAAAAACGTACCGATCTGCCTGATGCACGGAAAAAGCGACAATTTAATTCCGTATACCCACAGTGAAATGCTGCGCAAAGCCTGCGTAAATCCCAACAGCGAGCTGCATCTTTTCGAGAATGCAGACCACGCCCGGTCTATCGTTATGGCGCGGACGGAGTATGAAAGACTGGTTCTTGCTTTCCTGCACAACTGCGGGCTGTATGGGACGGAAAATTAACAATAACCGGAAGCTGCCCGGTATTCAAGGCAGCGCCAGACGGGACACATCAAAAAATAAAGCGCAGAAGTCAGAATTCGACTTCTGCGCTTTTTGGATAGATTGGAAAAGATGGAAAAATGCCGTGAAATTCACACGAATTTCACGGCATTCTGGTCCGAGTGTCGAGATTCGAACTCGAGGCCTCTTGAACCCCATTCAAGCGCGATACCAAACTTCGCCACACCCGGATTTTTGATTGCGTCTCTCGACTGCCTGAATATATTAGCACACCTTCTCGAAAAATGCAACCATTATTTTTCCTTTTTTTATTATTTTTTCGCGGCGGAGTCTGAGCGACCTCATTGCGCCGGTTTCCAGAGGTACAGCCCCGTGCCGGACAGGCACAGTTTTTCCGGGTTTTCCTTTGACCGGGCCTCTGCCGACAGGGTTATCAGGCTTCTGGATACGGAAACCACATGCACCTTGATTATGACCTCTGCCCCCGGATTCAGAGGGCGATGGTAGTTCACGCTGAGCTGCACGGTGGGCGCGATCCCGGCTCCTGTTTTCAGGCAGTAGGGAATCAGTCCCATCGCCTGATCCAGCACCGTCGCGCCGAGACCGCCGTGAAGCGTCCCCGCGGGGTTGCGCATCCATGTTTCCGTCCGGCAGGAGAGAAAATAGTCCCCCGCTTCCGGGTCGCAGTCCAGCAGTTCAAAATGCAGCATATCCCCGATGGAGTCGGGAGCCAACTCGCTGACCTGGGCGATCCGGCGGCGCAGAAGCGCCCCAGTCTCACTCGCCGCGCTCACTGGTGATCACCTTGCCGATGTTCCACAGATGGATGACCTTACGCTCGGCTTCGGCCTTCTCGTCCTCGTCCTCGTATTCCACGTACACGGTGTGGGCGCTGCAATCCGCGCACTCCACCTGTACGTTCCAGCCGCCCTCGTGCATGAGCAGACCCGCGCCCCGGCAGATGGGGCATTCTTCCAGAATGTATTCTTCCATTTGATGTTACTCCTTACCTGAAAATGGTTTCATTGGTATCATAAATTTCCACCCGGCTGTACCGGATAAAATCTGGCGCGAGGTCGGGGAGATATTTGTTTACGGCGGCGCCCAGCAGCATGGGATTCAGGGATGGATTCTGGCAGCAGACCCGCGCCTCAAGCTTTACAACGTTGCCCGATACCGGTGCGGCAGAAATCTTTCGTATCATGGGGATGATGTTCTGCTCCACCACGCCTTTTTTGCCCTTCTTTTCCACGGTCACTTCTTCCCGGGAAAACAGGGCTTCGATCTGTTCCGCCGCGTTCTGCGGTACGCCTGCGTCGTATTCCAACAGCACGGCGCAGTCGAGATACGCCAGATTCTTGATTTTCCCGCCGCCGGAGTACACCGAGAGGACGTGTACGCCCTCCACAAGCGCCTGATTCAGCCGGGTGCAGATATCTTCGTTTGAAAACGTATCTGTTTCCAACTCAAAATCCAGCAGCTCGCACTGGCTTTCCACGCCAAGGCTCAGGGGCAGGGCGATGGACACCGAGGGGCGGGGGTTGAAGCCCTGCGTGTGGGTCAGGGGCAGTCCCGCCCGCTTGAATGCCCGCTGGAACAGCCGCATCAAATCCAAATGGGAGATATACACGGCGTTGCCTGTTTTCTGAAACAGCGCTCTAAGCATCGCACGACACCTCCCGCAGCAGTCTTTCCGCGCCGCAGCCCGCGCAACCGTGGCGGCAGTCCGGGGTGATCTTCGCTTCGTAGGCGCGTTTTCGCTCCAGCTTCAGGAATTTCTTTGTCACGCCCACGTCGATGGTGTCCCACGGCAGCAGCTCGTCCTCGCCGTAGCCGCGGACGGTGTAGAAGTCCCCGTCCACGCCGCATTTGCGGAAGGCGTCCTGCCATTTGGCGTAGTCAAAGTATTCGTCCCAGCCGTCCAGCCGTGCGCCGTTTTTCACGGCTTCCTCGATCACCGCGCCCAGCCGGCGGTCGCCACGGGCAAAGACCGCTTCCAGCTGGCTCAAATCCGGCGCGTGATAGTCGTATTCGATGGACTTGGAATAGAAATGGGATTTCAGCAGATGGCAGCGGCGCAGATATTCCTGAGGCGTGATCTGCTGTTCCCACTGGAAGGGCGTGTGGGGCTTGGGGACAAAGTACGCCGTGGCGACGTGAACGCGAAGGCCCCGTTTCTTGTTCACGGCGTGTTCCTTCCACGTCAGGATTACCTTGTACACCAGCTCCGCGATGCCGAGCACGTCCTCGTCCGTTTCTGTGGGCAGGCCCAGCATAAAATAGAGCTTGACATTGTTCCAGCCGCCGGAGAAGGCGTTGGCGCAGGTTGTCAGAATTTCGTCCTCGGTCAGATTCTTGTTGATGACGTCCCGCAGGCGCTGGGTTCCCGCCTCCGGGGCGAAGGTCAGGCTGCTTTTCCGGCCGCCCGCCTGAAGCCGTTCCATCAGGTCACGGGAGAAATTGTCCGCCCGGAGGGAGGGAACGGAGAGGCTGACCTTATTCTCCGTGCAGTAGGGGATCAGCTTGTCCGTCAGCTCTTTCAGCCCCCGGTAATCGGATGTGGACAGACTGGAAATGGTGATCTCGTTGTTTCCGGAAGCGCGAAGGGTCTCCACCGCCTGACGGTACAGCACTTCCGGGCTTTTCTTCCGTACCGGGCGGCAGGAGAAGCCCGCCTGACAGAACCGGCAGCCCCGGATGCAGCCCCGGAACACCTCCAGATTTGCACGGTCATGGACAATCTCCGTGGAGGGAACGATCATTTTGGCGGGGAAATAGGCGTTGTCCAGGTCTTCGATGATGCGCTTTGTCACCGTTTGAGGTACGCCCTCCAACGGCACGATGGCGGCGAGGGTGCCGTCGGCGTTGTATTCGTGGCGGTAGAAGCTGGGGACGTACACGCCGGGGATTTTCGCCACTTCATGGAGAAAAGCATCCTTGCTCCACCCCTCGGCCTTTGCCCGGTCGTAGAGCTGCAAAATCTCCACGGTGATGTCCTCACCCTCGCCCAAGGAAAAAAAGTCGATAAAGTCCGCCAGCGGCTCCGGGTTGAAGGCACAGACGCCTCCGGCGAACACGATGTTTTTCAGTCCCTGCCGGTCTTTGGAGCGAAGGGGGACGCCTGCCAGATTCAGCATATTTAAGATGTTGGAGTACGCCATTTCATAGCCGATGGTAAAGGCAATCATGTCGAACTCCCGGACGGGAGTCTGGCTTTCCAGCGCCCACAGGGGCAGGGAATTATCCCGCATGGCCTGCTCCATGTCTCCCCATGGGGCAAACACGCGCTCGCACCACACGCCGTCCATCCCGTTCATGACGCCGTAGAGGATACGCATTCCCAGATTGGACATGCCGATCTCGTAGGTGTCCGGGAAGCAGAAGGCCACGCGTACCCGGACGTCCTTCAAATCCTTTTTGATCTCGCCCCATTCTCCGCCGGTGTAGCGTGCCGGTTTCTGCACGGTGGGGAGAATGCGCTGCATCAGTTCGGTCATAGTGATACCTCATTAAAAAGTTCTCCGCCTATTGTACCCCGAACCGTGTCAGTTTGCAAGGTCTTTTTCGCAGGAATGCTTTGATTGCCAGCAAAGTTACCGCCGTCAGGGGCAGCATTCCCAGCTTCCAGTAAAAGGTTGCCGCCAGCGCGAGAGCACCCAATACCCCTATTATTCCCCATTCTGCCCAGACTGCAATGCGATTTGCCCATTTTGGGCAAAACCGCGCCAGAGCGCAGCGCAGCGCCCGCCCGCCGTCCAGAGGGAACACCGGCAGCAGATTGAAAGCCCCCTGCACCAGTGCGCAGACCGCAACCCGTGGGAATATCCGGAAAGTAAGCACCAGCAGCAGACTTCCTGCGGGGCCTGCCAGAGCGCAGACCAGCTCTTTGCCGCTGCTTAATGGTTCCGTCTCCATCACCGCCCCACCCGCGCTGATGCGAATGCCCCAGATCCGCCCGCCAAGAAGGAGTATTGCCGCCCCGTGGCACAGCTCGTGGAACGCCGCCGCTGCCAGCGCGGACAGAAGCCAGTTCAGCGGCAGCGTCAGCAGCAGAAACGCGCCCATCAGGCAGGCGGAAACGTCAACCCGGACAAAGTCCCGCATTCGCAAAAACTTCCCGGCAGAAGTTTTCCACCGCGCTGCCTACCGGCGCCCCGGCGTGCAGCTCATGGGTCAATTCTGCCCACGCGGCCGCCGTCACTGCGCTGTCGCCGGGGAGAAGTATTTCCCGAAGCGCCTGCGCCCCTCTCGGCCAGAATCCGCCGGCGATCAGCAGAAAGATCAGGAAGCAGACTGCCGTCAGCAGCAAGGCTCTGCCGTTTCTCTGCCGGATTTGCGTTCTTTTGATTCCGGAAGAAGAGTACTCTACCCGGTAACTCATGTAAATCACCTCGGGGAAGTGTATGAGCGCGGCGTGACAAAAATACGGACAGGCGGAAAAAGCGGCGGTTGCCACTTGACAATGGGGAAATAATTCATTATAATACCAGAGTTAACGGGGTGTGGCGAAGCTTGGTATCGCGCTTGGTTCGGGTCCAAGAGGCCTCGGGTTCGAATCCCGACACTCCGACCAAATAAGGAAAAACGCTGAAATCTCTAAAGGATTTCGGCGTTTTCCTTTTCCATGGCTCTGCGCTTGGTTTTACTCTGCAATTTGGAATTACCAGAAAAGGACGACGGTAAATTACCGCCGTCCTTTTTTTCATCCCCAGTTGGATTGTATCGAGACAACTATACGGCGAAAAAGGCAGATTTTGCTTTATTTCCGAACTTTATAGGAAGTTTTGAAAGTAATTCTCCGAAACGTCCCTTTTCCGGCGTGATATGGGCAGAAAGCGAAAAGAGGTGCAGAAATGACAAAGGAGCAATTCTATACATACCAGCAGCAAACTGGCAGGCATCCGGCGAGAGCATCAAAAGCAGATTTTTGCCCGAACAGGCTCTTGCAAATATCCGAATTGTCTGATAACATAACAGTGTGTACGTAAAAAAGGAATCGAGGCGATCGATCAAAACAACAAAGGAGGCATTTGCACATGAAGGGAAGAATAATCGTATCAACGCTCCTTGCGCTGCTGCTTCTCGTCAGCATGCCCATGTCGGCGCTTGCGGCGACCTGGGACATCAGCAAGGGCGACATCACCGTAAACGCCGAGAGCGGCGGGCAGACGGTCAGGCAGGGAGGCGGAGCCGCTGTACCGGACAGCGCGCCCGTCATTACGGGAACCTCTAAGGAAAACAACGTCACCATCAACGCGGAAAGCGGTCAGACCGCAAGCGTCACACTCTCCGGTGTGAACATCGACGTGCGCGATAAGGGCAAGGCCGCCGTTTCCACCACCGGCGAGGGCAATGTCAGCATCGAGCTGAACGGCGGAAGCACGCTCAGGAGTGGCTATGAGCATGCCGGCCTTGAAAAGAACAACGGCGGCAGCCTGACCATTGCGGACGAGGACAAGAACGGCAAGCTGACCGCCTGGGGCGGCCAACAAGGTGCGGGCATCGGCGGCGGAAGCGGAAAGGACGGCAGCAACATCTTCATCACCGGCGGCGGGGTCAACGCCATCGGCGGCCTCGCCGCCGCAGGCATCGGCGGCGGCCTCGGCGGCAACGGCAGCAACATCACCATTTCCGGCGGCAAGGTCGGGGCCACCAACGGCCTCAACGGCGCAGGCATCGGCGGCGGACAGCACGGCAGTGGCAGCAACATCACTATCTCCGGCGGCGAGGTCAACGCCATCGGCGGCGAGAGCGGTGCGGGCATCGGCGGCGGCCACACAGGAGATGGCAGCGACATCACCATCTCCGGCGGCGAGGTCAGTGCCAGCGGCGGCAAGAGCGGTGCGGGCATCGGCGGCGGAGTATATGGCAAGGGCGAAGGCATCACCGTTTCCGGCAATGCACAGTTGAAGGTGCGAGGCGGCAGAGTCCAAGGAGATTACGGAACGGGCGCAGGCATCGGCGGCGGCGGCAGCTATGGCACCGACGGCGCAGAGGTGGAGCCGGATATTTGCGCGCTGAACCCCAGCGGAAAAATCGAATATTACGCGCCCGGCAGTGGCATGACGGGAACTCCCAACAAAACGGTCACCAACCCCACCGGAGACTTTGTATGGGACAGCGGCAGGGTGACGACGCCCGCCACCTGCACGGGAAAGGGGGTTAGGACTTACACCTGCACCAGCTCCTCCCATACAAGAACCGAGGATATCCCCGCCCTGAACCACAGCTTTGCAGGGCAGGCGTATGTTTCCGACAACAACGCCACCTGCGAACAGGACGGCACCAAGACGGTCAAGTGCGTGCGCTACGGCACAGGCGGCTGTACGGCAACAGACACGGTAACGGACACGGACAGCAAGCTGGGGCATTTCTTTGAGGACTATGTTTCCGACAACAATGCCACCTGCGAACAGGACGGCACCAAGACAGCTAAGTGCGTGCGCTACGGCACTGGCGGCTGTATGGCAACAGACACGGTAACGGACACGGACAGCAAGCTGGGGCATCTCTTTGAGGACTATATTTCCAACAACGATGCGACCTATGCGCGCGACGGCACGAAAACCGCAAAGTGTGTGCGGTATGACCAGTGCGGGGAAACCCACACCATACCGGATGAGGGAAGCCGGTTAAAACTCCCCCTCTACCGCGTGACCGACAGGGACGGCAGGGACATCGCCTACACGGCGGAGCAAACGGGCGGCGTGCTGACCGTCACCGTTGACGAGGACTTCGCCATTCTCACGGGCAAGCTCAGCGGCATCCGCACCCTCAAGGCGCAGGGCGTGGAGAAAATCATCTTTGTCACCAAGGGCGCAGCGTCCGCGTTCCTGCTCTCCGATTTGCTGAGCAAGGGCGAAAGCGGCGAAGCCTACCGCTTAACCCACGACGCCAAGGCCGTCACCTTCACCCTGGGCGAAAAAATGACCGACATGAGCGCCATTCTCACAAAGCCGTAAGGGAAATCTCCAAATCCATACAAACGGGCAGGCACAACCAGTGCCTGCCCGCCTTGTCTGCCAACCGTCGCGGCTATCATTGGGAAAAACAAGAAATCCGAACCTCTGACCGATTGCGGTCTAAGGTTCGGATTTCTTATGTTTGGTGGACCTGAAGAGACTCGAACTCTCGACCTCTCGGATGCGAACCGAACGCTCTCCCAGCTGAGCTACAGGCCCATAGGTTACTTGCACATTATAGCGCGGTGGGAAAAGATTGTCAAGAAAAAACTTGCGGGATTTTCAAATCCATGGTATACTTCCCGGGATAGAATTTCCGATCATCTCTTTCACACCACCCAACGATCGCAAAGGAGCAGTAAACATGAAATCAATCCCCGAAATTCTGGCCGAGGAATTGGGTCAGAAGCTGGAATATGTTCAGAATGTGGTGAACCTCATGGACGAGGGCAACACCATTCCCTTTATCGCCCGCTACCGCAAGGAAATGCACGGCGCCATGGACGACACGACGCTGCGGAATCTGGAGACCCGCCTGACCTACCTGCGCAATCTTCAGGAGCGCCGGGACGAGGTAAAAAAGTCCATCGAAAATCAGGGCAAGCTGACGCAGGAGCTGTCCGACGCCATCGACAGCGCCGCCACCATGGCGGAGGTGGAAGACCTGTACCGCCCCTACAAGCAGAAACGCCGCACCCGCGGCTCCATCGCCCGGGAAAAAGGGCTTGCGCCTCTGGCCGAGGCCATTTTCGCTCAGGACGGACAAGACCCCGCCGTGCTGGCCGAGGGCTATATCGACCCGGAAAAGGGCGTCAATTCCGTGGAGGAAGCCTTACAGGGTGCCAATGACATCATTGCCGAAGATCTTTCCGACGACGCCGACATCCGCAAGTCTCTGCGGGAGCTGGTGATGCGCCGGGGAATGCTGACCTGCACCGCCGCCGAGGACGCGGAGGCCGACGGCGTTTACAAGATCTATTACGATTTCTCCCAGCCCATCTCCCGGGTGCTGGATCACCAGATCCTCGCCATGAACCGGGGCGAAAAAGAGGGCGTTCTCAAGCCCAACGTCATTCTCGCGGGCAATGAGGGCGCCGCGCTGGTGTGCCGCGCCGCTTTGAAGCCCACCATGCAGGTCTCCGCCTTCGTCCGCGCCGCCGCTGAGGACGCCTATGAGCGGCTGATCTTCCCCTCCATCCAGCGGGAGGTGCGCAGCGACCTGTCCGACCGGGCGTACGCGGGCGCTATTCGCAATTTTGCCCTGAATCTGAAGCCGCTGCTGATGCAGCCCCCTGTCAAGGGCTTCGTCACCATGGGTCTTGACCCCGGATACCGCAACGGCTGCAAGGTCGCCGTGGTGGACGCCACCGGCAAGGTTCTGGCCACCACCGTGGTCTATCCCACTTTCAGCGAGCGGAAAAAGCAGGAAGCCATTTCCTCCCTGTCCGTCCTCATGCGCAAATACGGCGTCAGGCACATCGCCATCGGCAACGGCACCGCTTCCCGGGAAACCGAGGCCATAACCGTAGAGCTGCTGAAATCCTTCCCGGAGGCCAGCTACATGATCGTCAGCGAAGCGGGCGCTTCCGTCTACTCCGCCTCTCCCCTTGCAGCGGAGGAATTCCCCGATTACGACGTCAATCTCCGCTCCGCCGTGTCCATCGCCCGGCGGCTGCAGGACCCCCTTGCCGAGCTGGTGAAGATCGACCCCAAGGCCATCGGCGTGGGACAGTACCAGCACGACTGCCCCCAGAAGGAGCTGGACGCCGCCCTTGGCGCCGTGGTGGAGGACTGCGTCAACGCCGTGGGCGTGGACGCCAACACCGCTTCCCGGAGCCTTTTGCAGCAGGTTTCCGGTCTGACCGCCACCACGGCGAAGAACATCGTCGCCTATCGGGAGGAAAACGGCCCCTTCACCAGCCGCGCCCAGCTGAAAAAGGTTCCCAAGCTCGGCCCGAAAGCCTTTGAGCAGTGCGCCGGTTTCCTCCGTATCCCCGAAAGCAAGGAGATTCTGGACAACACCGGCGTCCATCCGGAGTCCTACGCCGCCGCAAAGGCGCTGCTGAACCTTCTGGGCTGCAAAAAGGGCGACGATTTCTCTGCCCTGACGGAAAAGCTGAACGCCTACGGCCTGAGCAAGGCCGCTGCGGAATGCGCCGTGGGCGAGCCGACGCTGCTTGACATTGCGAAGGAGCTGAGCAAGCCCGGCCGCGACCCCCGTGACGAGCTGCCCGCCCCCATTCTGCGCAAGGACGTGCTGGAAATGAAGGACTTAAAGCCCGGCATGGAGCTGACCGGCACGGTGCGCAACGTCATTGACTTCGGCGTTTTCGTGGACATCGGCGTCCATCAGGACGGTCTGGTGCATATTTCCGAGGTCTGCGACCGGCGTCTGCGCCATCCCAGCGAGGTGGTCAAGGTCGGCGACGTTGTGAAAGTGGTCGTCCTGAACGTGGACGAAAAGCGCCACCGTATCAGCCTTTCCATGAAACAGGCAAAATGACACAAATCGGCTGCCGCGGGTTTCCCGCAGCAGCCGAAATTTTATGCTTCGTGGATGTACAGTCTGGTCAAATCAGGCTCCCCGTCGCCCTGCGCCATGCACAGGAAGCGCCAGCCGTAGCGCTCATAGAAGGACGTATGGTCGGTCACCAGATACAGTACCGGCACGCCCCTGCCCTTCATGTCCTCGGAGACGAAGTGCAGCATTTCCCCGGCGATGCCCCGGCAGCGGCGGTCTTCCTCCACGTACACTGCGCAGACGTTGGGCGACAAGTCCTTACGGTCGTGGAAGTCGTTCTCGATGACGCCCAGACCGCCGATGATCCTGCCATCCTCCACCACGGCGTACCACTGGGGGACGGCGCTCTCCCCTTTCAGGCAGGCATCCATGCTGTCGAGGTACGCCTGCTTGGGAATGCCCCATTTTTCGTGGAACCATTGCGCCATGGATTCCTTATATTCCGGTCTGTCGGTCAGACGGATGATCGTATGCTGTTCCATAGTTCCTCCGCAAAGTATTACTTTATGCTACTATAGCATATTTTGTCATCCCTGTCAAGCGTCCAAAGCCGTCCGTTTTCAGCTTCATTGTTCCCGGAAGTTCCGTAAAACCGCAACTTTTCCCCCTATGCTTGACTTTATCGCCGTTTTGTTGTATAATTTCTTGAAATTCCATTGGAATGGAGCAGTTTTATGAAGAAGTTTATCCGCGTTCTGGTGCCGCTCCTGCTTGCGGTGCTGATCATCGCCAGCATCGGCTGGTACCTGTTTACCTATGACCGGGGGTTCACCCGGGATTTCCTGCTGACCCAGGCTCGATACAATGACCTCCACGGCAATTCCCGCCTGTCCTCATGGTTCTATGACCTTGCCTACAACTTCTCCAACCACGACGAGAACGTGGCCATCGAGCTGGCAAACCTGTATAAGGCCGACGACAACTACACGAAAGCCGAGTACACCCTGACCAATGCCATCAACTCCGAACCCAGCGCCGAACTGTTCACCGCCCTGTGCAAGACCTACGTGGAGCAGGACAAACTGCTGGACGCCGTCTCTCTGCTGGACAAGATCACGAACCCGGATATCAAGGCCGAGATCGAGGCGCAGCGGCCTGACGCCCCCATCAGCAACTACGAGCCGGGCTACTACAGCCAGTATATCGACGTCACCCTGTACGCCGCCGGGAAGCTCTACTACACCACCAACGGTGAATACCCATCCGTGAAGGACCCCGTTTACGAAAGCCCCATTACCCTCCCCGCCGGTGAGACGACCATTTACGCCATCGCCGTGGGCGATAACGGCCTTGTCAGTCCCCTGACGGTTCTGGGCTACACTGTGACCGGCGTCATTGAGGAAGTCAAATTCGCCGACCCGGCCGTGGAAGCGGCTCTGCGGGAGCTGACCGGCACAAGAGACGGCGACAGCGTCTACACCAGCCAGCTATGGCAGATCACGGAATTCACCGTCCCCGAGGACACGAAGGTCTACACCGACCTGACGTTCATGCCCTATCTGGAAAAGCTGACCATCGCCAATCAGGACATCGACAGTCTTGAGAGCCTGTCTTCTCTGACCAAGCTTACGTCTCTTGACCTCAGCGGCAGCCGGTTCAGCCCGGACGATCTGACCGTCATTGCGGGACTTCCCGCCCTGACCGAGCTGAGCATGGTAGAATGCGGCCTGAGCACCATCGAAAAGCTGTCCGGCGCAAAGAGCCTTACCTATCTGAATCTGGGCGAGAACACCATCCGGAATCTGGACGTACTGTCCTCCATGACCACGCTGACCGAGCTGAATCTCCAGCACAACGCCGTGACCAGTCTCGACGCATTGGACGGCCTGAGCAATCTGCAAACGCTGGACGTTTCCTACAACGCCCTGACTACCCTCGCCCCCGTTTCCAGCTGCGCCCGACTGACGACGCTGGTAGCTGACAACAACCAGATCACAAGTCTGGACGGCGTGAGCAGCTTACAGGTGCTGACCCGTCTGTCCGTGAACCACAATGCGCTGACGGATGTCTCTCCCATTTCCGTCTGCACGACGCTGGTTGAACTGGATATCTCCAACAACACCCTGACGGACATCTCCGCCCTCTCCACGCTGGTCAATCTGGAGCGGTTCAGCTTTGCCTCCAATCAGGTCACGGCGCTCCCCGAATGGCCGGAGGGCTGCAAGCTTCAGACCATTGACGGCTCTTACAATGCATTGACCAGTCTGGACAATCTGAGCAAGATGGAAGCCCTGACCTATATCTATATGGATTACAACCAGATCAGCAACATTGATTCCCTCGCCGACAGCTATTGTCTGGTGCAGGTGAACGTGTTCGGCAATCCCATTTCCGACGTCGCGTCCCTGAGAGAACACGACATCATCGTCAACTACGACCCGACCTGAGCACAGCAAATGCCCGCTGCTTTAAAAGCAGCGGGCATAATTTTTATCTTTGCATCGCACTAAACTGTACCCATAAAAATGGACACGGAGGGTGAGGGGTATCCCTGAAAAGTGGACATCCCTCAGAGGGGGAGCCAAGGGGCTGTACTTCGGCACGAGAAGTGGAGCGTATCTGTACCGATACGCTCCATTATCCGTTTTACGACCACCCACTAAAACAGAGGGCTTTTTTACTTTTGGTGTTCCAGAACAAGTCTCAGTGCGGCTTCGATGGTCTGATTCCGCACCGCTTCCCGGTCGCCGGAGAAGTGATATTCCCTCGCGTCGGAATGCGCCGCGTCCTGATAGCCGATGAAAACCGTTCCCACACTGTGTCCGAATTCGTCGCCGCCGGGGCCGGCCAGACCCGTGACCGCCACGGCCGCGTCTGCTTTCAGCAGCGCCCGGACACCGGAAGCCAGATGCTCTGCCGTGCGCAGAGACACCGCGCCGTCCTGCGCCAGAATCTCTCCCGGCACGCCCAGAATGTTTTCCTTGACCCAGTTGGTATAGCAGATGACGCCGCCCTTGTAGACCTCGCTGCTGCCGGGAACCTGCGTCAGCGCCGCGCCGATGCCGCCGCCGGTGAGGCTTTCGGCGGTGACCAGCGTTTTCCCCTGAAGCGCTTTCAGCACATCACAGCAAAGGCTCATCATGGTACGTCACCTTGATCTTTTCCACATTTTCCAGCGCGCGGGCGATCAGCGCTTCTCTGTCCAGCTTCTTTTCCGCGTTCACGACCTGTCCCAGCGTGGGCTTGGTCTTGGGATGCTTCGGCGTGAAGACGGTGCAGCAGTCCTCATAGGGCAGGATCGACGTGTCCAGTGTCCCGATTTCCCGGGCAATGGAAATAATGTCCTTCTTGTCCATGCCCACCAGCGGCATGAAAATGGGAATGTCCACCACCGCGCCGATGACGGTCATGGCCTCCATAGTCTGGGACGCCACCTGACCAAGGTTTTCGCCGGTGATCAGCGCGCCGCAGCCGTCGCCCTTGGCAATACGCTGGGCAATCTCCATCATGAACCGGCGCATAATCAGGGTAAAGAACTCCTCCGGGCAGTTGTCCCGGATGGCTTCCTGAATCTCCGTGAAGGACACCACGTTCACGGTCATCCGCCCGGAGTATTTCGTCACCAGCCGGGCAAGCTCGATGACCTTGTCCTTGGCCAGCTGGGAGGTGTAGGGATAGGAGAAGAAGTGAACGGCTTCCACCTCCACGCCACGCTTCGCCATCATATAGGCCGCCACCGGGGAATCAATGCCGCCGGAGAGCAGCACCATCGCCCGTCCGCCAACGCCGGTGGGCAGGCCGCCCGCCCCCGGTTCGGCGGGGCCGTGGACATAGGCGGACAAGTCCCGCACCTCCACGTACACGGTGTACTCCGGGTGATGGACGTCCACCTCTACTCCCGGGTGGGCTTCCGCCAGACGTCCGCCGATCTCCTGAGACAGCTGGATGGAGGTCAGGGGGAAGCGCTTGTCCGAGCGCTTGGACTCGACCTTGAAAGATTGGGCGCAGTCCAGATCGTCTCCCAGATAGTTTTCGATGGCGGCAAAGATCGCGTCCAAGTCCTTCTCGCAGGGGCGGCAGCGGCACAGGCTCACCACGCCGAAAATGGAACGGCAGGCTTCCCATGCCCCGTCCACGTCCGCTTCCTCGTCCATCGGCTCTACGTACACCGTGGACTGGAGGATATACACGTCAAAATTGCCGTACTTCTTCATGCGGCGGCGGACGTTCTGCCGCAGCTTGTTCTCAAACTGGCGCTTGTTCGCGCCCTTCAGGACGATCTCGCCCAGCTTCAATAGAAAAATTTCCTTCATTTTCGTTCTCCTGTTTATCGATTTCCCAGATTCACCGCCCGGTACTGAATCGCCTCGGCGATGTGCTGGGGCTGAATGTCTTCACTTCCGTCCAGATCGGCCACGGTTCGCGCTACCTTGAGGATACGGTCGTAGCTTCTCGCGGTCAATCCCATGGTTTCAAACGCGCCCTTCATCAGCTCGGCGCATTCCTCGCTGAGTGTGCAGTAGCGGCGCATTTCTTCCGGCCCCATCCGGGCGTTGCACATTCCGCCGGAACCGAAGCGCCGGTTCTGGACGTCTCGTGCGGCGTTGACCCGCTGCTTCACCGATGCCGACGGCTCCGCTTCCGCCCGTTCCCGCAAGTCCTCAAAATGGACGGAGGGAACCTCCACCACAATGTCAATTCTGTCCAGAAGCGGCCCGGAAATGCGGCTTCGATAATTTTCCACATCCCGCTGGGAGCAGCGGCAGCGCCCGGAGGGGTCGCCGTACCAGCCGCATTTGCAGGGATTCATGGCGCACACCAGCATAAATTCCGCCGGGTATGTCACCGCCCCGGAAACCCGGGAGATGGTGACCTTTCCGTCCTCCAGCGGCTGGCGCATCAAGTCAAGCGTATCCTTCCGGAATTCCGGCATTTCGTCCAGAAACAGCACGCCCTTATGGGCGAGGGAGATTTCACCCGGCCTTGGGTTGGAGCCGCCGCCAGCGAGTCCGGCATTGGACACCGTGTGATGGGGCGAACGGAACGGCCGCTGGGTCACGAGAGGATTCCGGGGCGTCAGCATTCCCACGACGGAATACACCTGACTGACCTCCAGCGATTCCTCCCACGTCATATCCGGGAGAATGGAGGGCAGGCGCTTGCTGAGCATACTTTTGCCGGAGCCGGGCGGGCCAATGAGCAGCACATTGTGACTGCCCGCCGCCGCGACCTCCAGCGCCCGCTTCACGTTTTCCTGCCCCAGCACGTCCTTGAAATCCGGCATGACGGTGTCCTCCCGGGAGGGCACCCACAGCGGTTCTTCTTCCAGCGTCGTCTCCCCGTTCAGTCCTGCCGCCAGCTGCGCCACCGTATGGATGGGATACACCGCAGGCCCCCGGGCAAGCGTCGCCTCCGGGGCGTTCTCCGCCGGGACGAACAGCGCCTGAATTCCCTCCCGTTTGGCGGCAAGCGCCATGGGCAGCACGCCGGAAATGGGACGGATGGTGCCGTCCAGACTCAGCTCCCCAAGGAAAGCGCTGGTGGATTTCGGCCGCCGGACGCTTCCGCTGGCCGCGAGAATACTCAATAAAATGGGAAGATCGTAGTGCGTTCCCGCCTTTTTCTGGCTTGCGGGCGCCAGGTTCACCGTAATGCGGCTCACGGGAAAGGACAGTCCACTGCTCTTCGCCGCTGCCCGCACCCGGTCCCGCGCTTCCTTCACCGCCGCGTCGGGCAGTCCCACGATATCAAAGCCGGGAAGTCCCTGAGAAATGTAGCATTCCGCCGTGACGGCGCTGCCCTGTATCCCGGAGATACCCAGCGTTCGGACGCTGCAGATCATGTTTCCGTCCCCCTTTTCTCTCTTGTTTTTCATCATACTCCATTCTTCGGGAAAAGGCAATCCCTTTTTGGTTTCCCCGGCTGCGGACTTTACAGCTTTTCCATATCTTTCCCGTGGAAAAGCGTGAATTTTTTGTATGAGTGTCGTTTGATGGCTTTACAAATTGCATGAAAAGTGGTACAATGGGGTCGACAAAATTAGAAATACTTTAGGAGGTATTCATTTTGGCTAGAAAATTCAAAACCATGGACGGCAATACCGCTGCCGCCCACGTCAGCTATGCCTTTACCGAGGTCGCTGGCATCTACCCCATCACCCCGTCCAGCCCCATGGCTGACAACGTGGATCAGTGGTCTGCCGCCGGTCGTAAGAACATCTTCGGCAACACCGTCAAGGTCGTCGAGATGCAGTCCGAGGCCGGTGCCGCCGGTACTGTCCACGGCTCTCTGGCTGCCGGTGCTCTGACCACCACTTACACCGCTTCTCAGGGTCTGCTGCTGATGATCCCCAATATGTACAAGATCGCCGGTGAGCTGCTGCCCGCAGTTTTCCACGTTTCCGCCCGTACCGTCGCTACTCAGTCTCTGAACATCTTCGGTGACCACTCCGACGTCTACGCCTGCCGTCAGACCGGTTTTGCCATGCTGTGCGAGACCAACGTGCAGGAAGTCATGGATCTGGGCGCTGTCGCTCACCTGTCCGCCATCGAAGGCCGCGTTCCCTTCATCAACTTCTTCGACGGCTTCCGTACCTCCCACGAGATCCAGAAGGTCGCTATCTGGGATTACGAGGATCTGAAGGAAATGTGCAACATGGATGCCGTTGAGGCGTTCCGCAAGCACTCCCTGAACCCCGAGCGTCCCGCAATGCGCGGCTCCCACGAGAACGACGATATCTTCTTCCAGCATCGTGAGGCCTGCAACAAGTACTATCAGGCACTGCCCGCAGTCGTCGAGAAGTACATGAACAAGGTCAACGAGAAGCTGGGCACCGACTACAAGCTGTTCAACTACTACGGCGCTCCCGATGCTGACCGCATCATCGTCGCCATGGGCTCCATCAACGACGTGGCCGAGGAAGTCATCGACTACCTGAACGCCCACGGTGAGAAGGTCGGCGTTGTGAAGGTTCGCCTGTTCCGTCCCTTCTGCGCTGAGAAGCTGCTGGAGGCCATCCCCGCTACCGCCAAGAAGATTGCCGTTCTGGACCGCACCAAGGAGCCCGGCTCTCAGGGCGAGCCTCTGTATCAGGACGTGGTCATGGCTCTGGCCAAGGCCGGCCGGAACGACGTCACCGTCATCGGCGGCCGTTACGGTCTGGGTTCCAAGGATACTCACCCCGCTTCCGTCTTTGCCGTCTACGAAGAGCTGGCTAAGGACGCCCCCAAGAACGAGTTCACCATCGGCATCGTGGACGATGTGACCCACCTGTCTCTGGACGAGAAGGTCTCCCCCAACACCGCCGCGGAAGGCACCATCGAGTGCAAGTTCTGGGGTCTGGGCGGCGACGGCACCGTCGGCGCCAACAAGAACTCCATCAAGATCATCGGCGACCACACCGACAAGTACGTACAGGCTTACTTCCAGTACGACTCCAAGAAGACCGGCGGCGTCACCGTTTCCCACCTGCGTTTCGGCGACAAGGCCATCAAGTCCCCCTACTACATCAACAAGGCTGACTTCGTTGCCTGCCACAATCCCTCCTACATCACCAAGGGCTTCAAGATCGTTCAGGACGTCAAGCCCGGCGGCGTGTTCCTGATCAACTGCCAGTGGAATCTGGAGGAGCTGGAGCATCATCTGGATGCCGCTTCCAAGCGCTACATCGCCAACAACAACATTCAGCTGTACACCATCGACGCTATCGATCTGGCCATCAAGGTCGGCATGGGCAAGCGTACCAACACCATCCTGCAGTCCGCTTTCTTCTCTCTGGCGAAGGTCATGCCCGCTGAGGATGCCATCAAGTACATGAAGGACGCTGCCGAGCACTCCTACCTGAAGAAGGGCCGCGACGTCGTCGAGAAGAACTGGAACGCCATCGATGTGGGCGCTACCGCTTACCACAAGGTCGATGTTCCCGCTTCCTGGGCTACCGCTGAGGACAACAAGCCCGAGACCGTTCTGGAAGGCCGTCCCGACACCGTCAAGGTCGTCAAGACCATCCTGAACCCCATCGGCAGAATGGACGGCTACAGCCTGCCCGTTTCCGCCTTCGCCGATCTGCCCGACGGCCAGTTCCCCCTGGGTGCTTCCGCTTATGAGAAGCGCGGCGTTGCCGTTACCGTTCCTCACTGGGACGAGACCAAGTGCATCCAGTGCAACAACTGTGCCTATGTCTGCCCCCATGCTACCATCCGTCCCTACGCGCTGACCGCTGAAGAGGCCGCTGCCGCTCCCGCGAACGCC
>OIZW01000711.1_pt1 | contig 26644 bp, 18 predicted proteins | sample 1588581 | NCBI WGS metagenome assembly OIZW01 (sample SAMN03283266) | human gut metagenome | biome: human-associated habitat; material: feces | host: Homo sapiens | place: USA | collected 2013 | reverse complement strand
TGCTTTTGTGGTGGACGATAACGGACTCGAACCGCTGACCCTTCGCACGTCAAGCGAATGCTCTACCAGCTGAGCTAATCGTCCGTCTCACAACAGTATGTATTATACTGGGCGAGGGGCAGTTTGTCAAGAGGGGAAATTGCTGGTTTTTTCCTTTTTTGCAAAATGGCTGTTAAGACGAGAGTTCGACGGTTGAAACAGCCGTCCGTGATCGCCTCTTGATGGGGAAAAGTTCCATGATGGGTGGGTGCTCTGTTCAATTGGCCGTAGACCGCCCTGTCCCGGGGGATGGGACAGGGCGGTTCTGAGTGCGCCCGGTGAGCGCCCGTTCTATAGGGTGAAAGTCCCGACAACAAAAACTGCGAATTTGCATTTTTTATATTGACAATTTGCAGGATTTGTGTTACACTAGCGAACAACAGGCGGGTGCAGGTACTGCCCGTCAAAAAAGAAAGTGAGGTTTTCGTTCATGTGTCACAAGACAACGCGCAGAATCCTATCTCTCTTGCTGGTACTTGCCATGATCCTGACAGGACCATTTTCGGTCACTGCAGTGGCAAGTCCCACATCCGGAGCGGAGGATCTGACCTTTCACGAAGTAGACGCCGGCTCTGTTTCCACGCAACTGGATTCCACTGCCGGCCAGGAGGTGGAATCGCTGCAGACTGGTCAGACCCTCTATGAGGATACAGACCAAGTCCGTGTGACCATTTTTCTGGAGCCGGCGGCCACCCTGGAGCGGTTTGACAGCCAAAATGTGGCGTCCAACGTCCAAGCCATGAGCTACCGCCAGACCCTGGCCCAGAAGCAGGAGGAGGTGCAGTCCTGGATTGAAGCTGCCACCGGTCAGGAGCTGCAGGTAGCCTGGAACATGACTTTGGCTACCAACGCCATCTCCGCCAATGTGGAATACGGACAGATCCAGCAGATTCTGGATGTTTCCGGGGTCAAGGATGTGGTGATCGAAACCCGATATGAGCCTGCGGTGGTGGAGCAGGACCTGGAGACGGATCCCAACATGGCGACGTCTTCTGAGATGATCGGCTCCGGCCTGGCCTGGGCCAGCGGCTACACCGGCGCGGGAAGCCGCGTCGCCATCATTGACACCGGCATTGACACGGACCATCAGTCCATGGACGCCGACGCCTACTGGTACTCCCTGCAGCAGCAGGCCAAAGAGGCTGGGGTGGACTTTGAGACCTATGTGGAGGGCCTGAACCTGCTGGATCAGGCAGAGATCGACCGTGTCTGGAATCAGCTGAACATCAGCGACCGGGCCAAGAGTTCCCGGGTCTACATCAACAGCAAGCTGCCCTTCGGCTACAACTATGTAGACACCAACTACTTTGTCAACCACGACCATGACAGCCAGGGAGGCCATGGCTCCCATGTAGCCGGTATTGCTGCAGCCAACGACTACATCAAGAACGCCGACGGCAGCTTCTCTCCAGCCTTGGATACCGCCAAGATGCAGGGCGTTGCCCCGGACGCTCAGATTCTGACCATGAAGGTCTTCGGCAACTACGGCGGCGCCTATGACTCAGACTACATGGCCGCCATCGAGGATGCCATTGTGCTGGGAGCCGATGCGGTGAACCTGTCCCTTGGCTCTGCCAATCCCGGCGCTACCCGCCCCAGCAGCGAGGCCTACCAGGCCATTATGGACAGCCTGACCGACAGCGGCGTGGTGGTGTGCATCTCCGCCGGTAACTCCGGCGGTTGGTCGGACTACGACCTCAACCTAGGCTACCTCTATGCCGACGAAGTGAGTATGCACACCGCAGGCGCTCCCGGCACCTACACCAACGCCCTTACCGTGGCCTCGGCAGACAATGTCGGCAACACCGGCCACTTCTTTGCCGTGGGCGACAAGAAGATTTTCTACACCGAGAGCACCAACTACGGAAACGCGCCCATAACCAGCCTGAGCGGTACCTATGAGTATGTGGTTCTGACGGGCTACGGCTCCGTGGAGGATTACGCCGCCCTGGGCAATGCCCTGGAAGGCCGCATCGCCGTGTGTTCCAGAGGTGAGCTGACCTTTACGGAGAAGGCCATGGGCGCCGTGAACGCCGGAGCTGTGGGCACCATAATTTTTAATAACACGTCCGGAACCATCAACCTGGCCCTTGACGGCTATGAGGCCAAGGCTCCCTGCGTCAGCATTTCCCAGGCGGAGGGCGAATATATGAAGTCCAGCGCCAAGCCGGTCACTGACCAAGCCGGAAATGTGCTGTACTACCTGGGCTCGCTAACCATCACCGACGAGATCGACTACGCTCTCCGGGGAGACGAGTACCAATCCATGAGCTACTTCTCCAGTTGGGGCGTTCCCAGTTCCCTGGAGCTGAAGCCGGAGATCACAGCTCCCGGCGGCAACATCTACTCTCTGGACGGCGTCACCTACGGCGGCAAGGGCTATGCCAACAACTCCGGCACCTCCATGGCCTCGCCCCAGGTTGCCGGTATCTCGGCGGTTCTGGCCCAGTACATCCGGGAAAGCGGGCTGGAGGAAAAGACCGGTCTGGACGCCCGGCAGCTCATCCAATCTCTGATCATGTCCACGGCCACCCCCATCCGGGATGGTGAGAACGGCGGCTACTACTACCCGGTTCTCCAGCAGGGCGCCGGCCTGGCCAATGTATATAGCGCCATCGCCGCCGACAGTGTGATCCTGATGGACGAAAATGCTACCGACTCGGCGTCGGACGGCAAGGTAAAGGCCGAGCTGGGAGACGATCCGGATCGCCAGGGCCTCTACAGCTTCTCCTTCACCCTGCAAAACATCACCGACCAGCCCCTGACCTACCGGCTCAGCGCCGACTTCTTCACCCAGGGAACCTTCCGGCAGGATGGAGAAACCTATCTGGATACCCAGACGCAGGCTCTGGAGGTCAGCGCTTCCTGGACTGCGGACGGCGCGACTCTGCCTCTGGCGGAGCCTCTGACCGGCCTGGACTTCAACGGTGATGGGGAAATCAACGTGGCCGACGGCCAGGCTCTGATGGACTATGTCATAGGCGGCACGCCCATCTCCTGCGCTGACAAAGCGGATCTGGACGGCGACGGCGCCGTCAATACCTATGACGTACATCTGTTCCTGTCCCGGTACAGCACCGGACTGGTTACGGTGGAGGCCGGTCAGAAGGTGAAGATTGGCGTGGAAGTGGCCCTCACCCAAGCACAGAAGGAGGCTCTGGAGGAGTCCAATCCCAACGGCGCTTATGTGGAGGGCTATGTTCTGGTCTCCGGTTTGGGCACCCCAGAGGGAGTGGCCGGTACGCAGCATTCCATCCCTGTCCTTGGCTTCTATGGCAATTGGTCCGATCCCTCCATGTATGAGGACGTGACCTTCTCCCAAGCCTACAACGGTGAGGAGGTCCGGGCCACCCATACGGGCATCACCAACACCAACGGCATGGCGGTGCTTTATCCCTACAGCAGCACCCTCTACTGGTATGTGGAGCACACCGGCGCCCCGGAGCGCAACGCCATCAACAGCCAGACGGAGCTGTACCAGTATGTGTTCACCCTGATCCGCAATGCCTCGGCCGTCATGGCCCTGGTTACCGATTCGGATGGCCAGCTTCTCTGGACCAGCGAGGTTTATAACCAGGCGTCCCCTGCCTTCTACTATACGAACGCCGGCTACTGGACCAACATGCAAAATACAATGGATCTGGGCTTTGCTGCCTCTGACCTGGGAATTGAGGAAGGCGAGCAGTTTACGGTCAGTCTGGTCAGTATCCCTGAGTACTATGATTCGGACGAGCTGTTTATGGACAAAGACCGGATTCTGGAGCTGCTGGACTCCGGTGAGCTGGGCTGGGGTGTGGGCCTATCCACCACCCTGACCCTGGATGACACCGCTCCGGAGATTCAGACCTTGAGCAAGGATCTGACCACCGGCGCTCTGACGGTGACGGCCCGGGATAACCAGTACCTGTCCACCGTGGCCGTTCTGAACAAAAACGGTACCCGGATTCTGGCGGAGGCCCAGCCGGAGCAAACCCAGGCTGGCGCATCGGTCAGCACCGTCGTTGACCTGACCGGAATCACCGTTGGGGAAACCTGCATCGTTGTAGTCGAGGACTGCGCCAAGAACCAAAGCTACTATGAAGTGAACTACGGCGGCCAGGAGCCGGACGATTCCGGTAATCTCTACGCCTTTGCCGCCGACGCAGGTCCTGTCCCGGCCAAGACCTGGGTGCAAATCCGCTCTGACGAGCTCTACTTTGCATCCACCACCGACTTTAACGGCCTGGAGGCTCTGGAAACCACTGCGCTGAACATTCTGGCGGCGGAGTACGTTGACGGCAGCGTCTTTGTTGCAGCCGATGACGGCAACCTCTATGTCACCGGGCAGGGCGACTGGGTAAACTACGAAAAGGTGGGCAGCTACGCCTCTGTCACCGATTCCATCTGCGACCTGGCCATGAACTATGCCGATGGCAAGCTGTATGCCCTGGGCAGCAGTAACGACCTGTACACCGTAGACCTGGTCACCGGCAAGCTGACCCTGGCCTACACCCTGACCCTCACCAACCCCAACATCTCCGGCAGCCTGGGGACCCGAGGCAATCTGGCGTCCCTGGCCATTGATGACGAGGGTAACTTCTATGCTGTGAACTACACCAACAGCTATGACACCAGCTTCCTGTACACCTGGAAGTCCTCCGACGCTGTGGACGGCGCTATCACGGATCTGGCTCCCGTGAACAACACGAAAGCCGGCTACACCGGTACCGACGGAGATTCGGCCTACCGCTACTGCTCCGGCGTGGCCGGTACTATGGCCTGGGATCATGACGCGGACGTTCTCTACTGGGCCAGCTGCTACAACACCTCTTATTTCCAAACCTACCGCTATCTGTGGACCATGGACACCGCCACCGGCAAGGCGACCCGGGTGAATACCACCTATGCCGGAGAATCCGAGACGGCGAACCCCGCCGTCAGCGGTTCCATTACCTACTCCCGGCTCAACGGTCTGTATATCGTCCCGGCCCAGAAGCCTCTGGGCGCCGCCGACCAGGCAGTGAGCATCACCCTGAGCCGGTCCGAAATGAAGCTCCTGCCGGGCTGCACCACGGAGCTGACCGCCGAGGTCATGCCCTGGGGCCTGGAGGACAAGTCCGTCACCTGGAGCAGCAGCAATAATTCCGTGGCCCAGGTAAAGGACGGTGTGGTCACTGCCCTGGCCGAGGGCAGCGCCACCATTCAGGCCGTGACCAACGCCGAGCCTCATCTGGAGGCTGTGTGTGCGGTAACGGTGAAAAAGGCTGAAGACATTCACTTCTCCGCCCTGGTGCGCAATGAGACCGGAAGCCAGTGGACGGAGTTCTCCACCGATGACCTGAGCGCCGCTTCCTCTTTCGGCTCCGGCAGAACCATCCTGGGCGGCACCGCCCTGGGCGATACCCTGTACTACCATGACGGCACCAACATCTACTCCATGGACGCCGACACCCTGGAGGAGATCAATCTGGGCACCATGGAGTCCAGCCGGCTCTGGTCCGACGCGGTTCCCGCGCCCAAGACCGACGTGAGCAGCTTTGGCGACGTGTTCGGCTTTGTCATGGGCCTGTGTAACAATGGCACGATTCTGGAAATGGTCAGACCCGAAGCGGGAACCCTGAAATACAACATCGACCTGACCCAATACCTGGACGAGCCTGCGGCGGCCATCGCCTATGTAAAAACCGGCACCTACTACTATGACTCCATTTACAGCGAAAATCCAGCCAACTACTACTATATACTTACCGAGAGCGGCAAGCTCTACTATGGCCTGGTGTTCACCATCAACGGCGGCTACGACTACGGGGCCCGTATGACCCTGGTGGGCGATACCGGCCTGAGCCTGGGCGCTGTGTCCAAGGTAGACGGCTCCGCCTTCGCCTCCATGGTCTATGATCCGGAGACAGAGCTCCTGGTTCTGTCCACCGGCAAGTCCGGGCAGGAGGGCAGACTCTATTTGCTGGACCCGGTCTACGCCTACGCCCGGGAGCTGGGCCGGACCGACGGCACTGCCGTGTGCCTGTACCGGTATGACCGGCTCACCGAGGTGACGGTGCAGATGAAGTCTGAGGACACGACCATTTACGCCACGGATCGGCTGCAGCTCTCCGTGAAAGTCAAGCCCGTATCCTTCACCGGAGGCGTGGTCTGGAGCTCCAGTGACGAGACCGTAGCCACCGTGGACAAAAACGGCATTGTCACCGGCGTGGCCCCCGGTACAGCTACCATCACCGCAACCTCTGTGGACAAGCGCAGCGACGGCACCACCTCCTCCGCCTCCGTGGAAATTACCGTGAAGGCCCTGGACAGCCTGGATACGGAAGTCCGGGTCAGTGGCCAGATCACCCTGGAGGACGGCTCCGCCCAGTGGGTGGACATCGATGTGAACTCCCTGGCCACCACCAAGCTGGCGGACGCGGACACCTCCTTCACCGCCGGCGGCATGTCACAGGGCAAGCTCTACGGCACCGACAGCGATTTCGAGACCGACGGAGCGGGCTTCTATGTGGTAGACCCGGCCAAGGGCTATGCCCAGAAGACCCTGGGTCAGGTCAGCGCCGATGACGCTCCTCTGGACGTGACCAGCGTGCCCTTCCGCCAGGCCACCAGCACCGGCGGCAAGACCATTGATGCCTTTGGCGCTCCCTTCTATGTGACCAACAACCAGCGGATTGTCATGAACGCCAGAGACGAAAACGGCGAACCGGATCTGGACATCCGCGCCCTGGACGATGACGTGTCCTTCACCAACTACAACCTGTCCACCATGGCCTTTGTAGGCTTGTTCGACTTGGGTCAGGAAGTGCTTACGTTCCTGTCCCTGGGCAAGGACGGCGGTCTGTATATCATCTTTGCTATGGTAGATACGGTGGATGAGCTTGGCAATCCCTGCTACACCTTCATGGGCACCGGCTGCGGTTACACCACCCTGAAGCTTGAGGATACCCATAGCTATTCCATGGCCTACGACCCGGATACCAACTTCCTGGTGCTGGCCGACAGCACCGATGGCGGCGCCCTGTACTACATCGACCTGAACAGTCCCGACTATGCATGGGGTAATTACCCCTCGGGTAAGCTGGGGTACCTGCCGGGTGTGCGCAGCATTTCCTCCCTCTACGGCGATCTGGATTTGTGCCAGCGGGTAGAAGATCTGGATGGCCGGGGTGCCTTCCAGAACGGCAGTGAAATTCTCCAGTCCCTGCCCATCAGCCTGAACACCTCCCTGGAGACCCTGGAGCGCTTTACCGGCAAAACCGCCGCTGAGAACGCCCAGAACGAGGTCAGCGGCTCTCTGAACAGCGTCGTTACCTCTGAACAGAAGGCCCAACCTCAGAGTGACCCCGATACCGTGACCCTCCAACTCACCTCTGACCGGGCTGCCGCCAACGGCAAACTCACCCTGACCTTTGACACCGATGCTCTGGCGCTTCAGAGTGTGAAGGGCCTCAACGTCCAGGCTTTCGCCTGGAAGGAAAGCAATGGCACTGTGGTTCTGGGCTACGCAGACGACGCCAGCCTGCCGGCAGGAACGCCTGTAGCGGAGCTGACCTTCACCCGGAAGACCGGCCTTGTGAGCAACGTGACGGTTCTCTGGCAGGAGCAGATTCCCGACGCCTCCGATGAAAAGCAAATCGTCACCATCTTCTGCCGTCAGGCGGACTGCCCCTCCAAGGGCTTCACCGACCTGAAGCAGGATACCTGGTATCACGACTCAGTGGACTACGTCCTGAGCTTCGGCTTCATGAGGGGCACCAGCGCCACCACCTTCGATCCCAACGGCGATACCACCCGGGCCGCCATGGCCACGGTGCTCTACCGGATGGCTGGCTCTCCCCAGGTCACCGGCTCCAATCCGTTCACCGACGTGAAGGAAGGAACCTGGTACACCGAGGCTGTAAACTGGGCCTACGAGAACGGCATCGTGAAGGGCGTAACGGAAGAACTGTTCGCTCCAAACAGAGCCATCACCCGCCAGGAAGCCGCAACTATGATCTACCGGTTCAGTGGAGCATACCTGGGCGCGGATGTAAGCAATGAAGCAGATCTGTCCAGCTTCCCCGACAGCGCGAATATCCAGCCCTACGCCCGCCAGGCCATGGCTTGGGCTGTGGAGCAGGGAATCATCCTGGGCAGCGACGGGAAACTGAAACCCCAGTCCCAGGCCCTGCGAACCGAGCTGGCCGCCATTCTGATGCGGATCCACACCCTGGTGATGCTCCCTGAGCAATTCTGACAAAGCAATACTCCGCCGGGGTTCCAGAGGACTTGCGTTTGGAAAGAAAAACTGTTATAATGAGGCCAGATCATCAGCAAGGAGTGATGCCTGTGGAACTGATTATCTATCAGCACCCCTGCTGGCTGCTGGAAGCGGCAGAGCTGGTGCATGGTTTGGTCAATCATACTCCTGCGGGAGCCATGGTCGGGGAAGGGCCGTACTGCATTCCCAAGGACCGGCTCCGCTCCATCCAGGCATCGGCCTGTTCCGGTATGGATCCGGAGGATCCCCGGGTTCGGTTCTATTTCGAGGATGTGCCCCTGGAAGGGCTCAGCGACCGCGGCTCCTGCCTGGGTTGCACCATGCTTTACAGCTATCTAGCCATCGAGCACTCCGAGCCCCAGGCTTATGCCCAGGACATTTCCCGGCGCTGGGCTCAACGCCAGCGCGACGGCTTCCAGATCGATGGCATTGACGAGTTTACTCTGGACTTTCGTGAGGACGGTCAGAAGAACCTGTCTCTGGCTGAAGAGCTGGCAGGCCTGGCAATTCCGGAGTGGTATCGGATGCGGCTTTTGGAGGTGCTTTCCGCCTTTGACCTGCACCTGAACCGGCTGCTGGAAATCTTAAGCCCGGTGACTCAGACTCTGCCCGCGCTTCTGGAGCCATGGACCAGTCAGATTCCCCAGCTCACCGAGCACTGGCAGCGCGCCTTCCGGGAGAACTCGCCGGATTCCTTCTTTCTCAGTCGGGTTCGTCTGTCCGACACCCGTATTGAGCGGATGGAACTGGCTTTCCGGTTTTTTTTCCCTGTTTGTTCGCCGGGCCGGTATGATAACCAGCTTCGCAGCACCCGGTTTCACATGGGCGTGTATATCGATCCTGCTGGAGAGCAGCCCGAAAGCCAGACCATCCCCAATGAGGTAGAGCTGGAAGCCCTGCGGCTCATAGCCAATCCGGCTCGGATTCAGATGCTACGGCTCATGCGGGATGAACCCATGAGCGGCCATGAGCTGGCCCAGGCTTTGGATCTGAACTCCGGTACGGTATCACGGGATCTAAACAGCCTGAACAATGCCAGGCTCCTGCTGGTCGGCAGCTCCACAGGTGCTAGATTCAAATACCGCACCAATCTGGCGGCCATCCGCCAGATTTTGGAGCGGTGCTCTGATTATCTTTTGAAATATTAATTTTATTTTCTCTGCTCCGCGCCCTTTCTTCGGAAAGGACGCGGAGTCGTCTAGTGCGCCCGGTGAGCGCACATTCTATAGGGTGAAAGTCCCGAATCCGCCCGGTAGTGGGAAGGGTTAGCCAAAGGCAAGGGTGCCCGTCGTGAGGCGGAATCTGAAGGAAGCCGGAATAGGGGCTGAAAGTTCCCCGAATGGGCAAAGCTCTGGTCTGACGAACAGAAATCGCATATAAGGCCGGAGGCGAGGGTAAGTTTGCATAGCAAAACAAAGCCCAATCGCTACACGGAATCGCTTTTCGGTAAATGCGGCAGGTAAAGAGGAAAAGAACGTGTGAGTACCCGGGGAGGTCTTGCGGACGCATTGGGGAAAAAATGCGCAGTAACAACGAACCGCAAGAAGTCAGCAGAGGCCATAGTACCGGAAAAAAACTGGGAATGACCGAACAATCGTTAGTCCCAAGTAAGTTACAGAAGGAGGTCAGCATGATGAACGGAAATACCGCAAAGAGGCGGGCTGCCCACAAAGAGATAGTGCGGAACACGAAGGGTATGCGGGAGCGCAGAGTGTTGGCAGTCAGGAAGGAAAGGAACAGGGCGGTGCGGATTTGCTTGAAAGGATCCTGAGCAGGGAGAACCTGAACAGAGCCTGCAAGCGGGTCAAAGCCAACAAGGGAGCGCCTGGAATTGATGGGATGACGGTGGAACAGGCATTGCCCTGGTTGAGAGAACACCGGGAAGAACTTCTGGAAACAATGGAAGAAACCCAAGACGAGAGTAAAGAGCCTCATGCAATTGGGGATACCAGAGTGGCAGGCGTGGGCTGTAAGCAATTGCCGGAAAGCCTACTGGCACATGGCAAAGAATGGTCATGTACAGAGGGCACTCTCAAAAGAAAGACTCGCACAGGCGGGATACTATAGCATCCTTGACCGGTACGAGTCTCTGCACTTATGCGATTGAACCGCCGTATACCGAACGGTACGCACGGTGGTGTGAGAGGTCGGCTGGAGAATTAGCCTCCTACTCGATTGGGAAAAGAGGTCAGCGGTTGCTGATGCCGGAGCAAATCTGGCCAAAGGCCTCGGCGGCTTCCATGGCGTACTCCGGGGCGTTGGCCAGATCTCCCAGGGTGATCATGCCACAGAGCTTGCCACGGTCCTCCACCGGCAGGCGGCGGACTTGTTCCCTGGCCATTTTTTCAGCGGCGGCGGCCAAGCTCATGTCTGCGCCAACGGTGACTACGCGTCCGGTCATAATGTGGCGTACAGGCACCTTTTCTGGGTTCCGGTCTGGGGCGACACACCGGAGGACGATGTCCCGGTCTGTAATCATCCCGCAGATTTTCCCGTTTTCGTCGCAAACTGGCAGCGCACCCACATTGTACCGGGCCAGCATTCTGGCGGCCACGGCTGCTGGCTCTTCGGGGCCGACCCGGATGACCCGGGGGGTCATCACGTCCTTTACCTTCATATAATGATACCTCCCAAGCCGCATAAGCGGCGTTCTGCCTGTTAGTATGGAACAAATTGGAGGCTTTTATACGGCACGACTGGAATTTCCCAGGAAATGGAAGGGGATGATAGGATCTCCATGCATAAATTTCGCCGTTTTCTGCAACCTATGAGTAGTATCGTACCGAGGAGGGTGAAGTATGAAGGACGAAGAAAAGCGGGAGACCATTCCCTGGGAAGCCAAGGACCCAAAGCCTCCGGTTATCCACAGTGCCATTCCCGGGAGCCGGGGCGAGTGTCACCGCCGGGGCTGAGTTATGCGCTGCTACGATTGCCGCCGGGGACGGGAGGGCGCCTGCCCTTGGCTGGGGCGGGGTGGTATTTGTCTATCGCCTGACCGGGAGGAGAATAAGCCGGCATGCCCAGGGCATGGCGAAGCGCTGTCCAGACCTCCAGTGGCTGGGACCTCATAAAGCAACCACGTCAGGAAAGGACAGCGCTCCATTTCTGGCGTGGTTGGCATTTTGGGCCTCTATTTCGCTGTGACAGGGACCTTTAGGATATTCTGGCAGTAGAGCTCCGGGTCAAAGGGATTCAAAGGCGCGTCTTTCCGAAGGTAAAGGGGATGATGGGGGTGCCCCTTTTTGGAGATAGGACCGGCAGTGAACCACCGGGCGCCTGCCCTCTGACCTAGGGCAATTTGATCGGACAAACAGACGGCCAAGTAATCCCGCTTTTCAATGATGGCTCCCCAGGCCGCCCACACGGCAGGCTGCGGGCTCAGGGACAGAAGGTATTGGAAGGCCCGTAGGTTTTCTTGGTGCAGCCTTTCATTGCAGCGGCGCTCCATGGAATCTGGATCGGTGGCCCGCTGGGCGTAGACGTTGAACATAAGGAAGCTATCAAAACCATTGGCCAGGGCGATGCGCTCCACGGACTTGAGGGTATTATCTAACCGGTCCGGGATGGCGGTGGAGGGATTGATGCCCATACAAATGAGGGGCTTTTTCCCTCGGGTCCCCAATATGTACCGGTATTCGCTGTAGACCTTGGGAACATAGAGCCAGCGGCTCACGTCATAGTCCGGCGCTGGCTCCTGTGCCAGGCGTAGGGCGTCGTCAAAGGGGAGCAGCTCCAGCTCCCGGGTTTCTCCTTGGGGAATGTGTTGCATAGCGGCCTCCTAATGTGTTTCATCGGGCTGGTCGGGAAACCAGCGGTGATCTGCGGGATTGTGCCAGTCCTGAGCCTGGGGATCCAGACCTTTTTGACGGCACCAATTGGTATAAGCGGTTTCCAGGAAAGCTGAAAAGCCCTGCATGTTGCTGTAGAGGACTACATTTCCTTCCTCCGTGCACAGAACCAGACAGACAGTTCGGCGGGAGATGGCTACCCGCTGCCCCTGGATTTGGCTGAAAGAAAAGGTTTTCAGCTGGCTGCCTGCGCGAAAAGTGAAGCAGTCGCTGGTGTAATCAATTCCGGTTCTGTGGTAGGTCCAGGCAGCGTAAAGGGAAATACCTGCTAGCAGGACGGCCCCGGCGACAAACAGAGGCGCTGCATGTGTGACGCCATACCAGGCGGAAACCGGAGCGACCAGCAACAGGAGAACGCAGAGCAGGGGATAGCGCAGAGGGAGCCGCACAGCTGGCCGCCTTTGAGCCCGCGCCTGCACCTTGCCAATGCATCGGTCTGCAAAAAAGCACAGGCCAAACACGGCGGCCAAAAATAACACAAGCCAAATGTATTTCATACCAATTCCTCCGGTACCTGTGCCCACAAGACCTGGTCCACGGGAATATCGTGGGGATCAGTCTCCAGGCAGGGGAAGAGCTGAAAGCCGTAGCACAGGGCCAATGTGGGATGCTCCGGCTCCTGCGCCAGGAATTTGTCGTAGAAGCCGCCGCCGTAGCCGACGCGGTGGCCCGCCGGGTCAAAGGCCAGCCCGGGCATCAGGACCAGAGCGTGGGGATCGTCAGCCTCCGGACTGTCTGCCAGAGGTTCCGGAATGCCGCAGTACCCGGGGGCGACGTCTTGCAGACTGGTGAGCCAGATGAAACGCATGGTGTCTCCAAACACCTTGGGCACGGCAACCCCCTTGCCGCTGTCCAAGGCGGCCTGGAGGAGCTCCAGGGTACGTACTTCTTGATTATAAGGCAAATAGCCATAGACCGATTGGGCAGCTTCATAGAGGGGAGAGGCCAGGGCCTTCCGGGTCAGCTCCCGGCTGCAAGCCTCAATCTGGGCCGGAGTCATGGCCGCCTTTTGGCGCCGAATTTTAGAGCGCAACGCTTTCTTATCCACAGACAACCCTCCTGTTACTTTCTTTTTTGTCTTTATTGTACCGGAAACGGGAGGATTCGTCAATCTAAAAGAAAATACCGCCCAGGCAGGGTATGTGCCAAGTAGACTTGTCAAGTTTTTTTGGATATTCCCCAGGCCTTATTCCCGAAAACGCCACCTCGCTGCTTTGCAAATCGGCATAGAACACCTATGTGTTAGCTCGTCAAGTCTAACGAAGTCGAAATTATTTGTGTTTAAAATAGAGATATTTTTGCTGTCTCTTCATCCACTCCCGTTTATGCTAATCTTGACGTTGTCCAGAACTCGTAGCTGTGTTTCGATTTCAGAGGGTAGTAATTCTCAATGAAATAAATGACAAAAGACCAGAACGTAGGTATTTTGCCCTCATTTTCTTCAGATTAGTAAAGCAGTGCTCTAAAAAGAGCGTCAGCTTACTCAGGAAAAAACTTGCCAATGGCTACTTGACACATACGTTTCCTGAAGATTCTTCTGTGACAGATTGACAATTGTCCCCTGGGACGGTATAATATCCTTGGGAATTGTGGGATTCCCCGAAGTGATTCTACTATGGACTGGGTATGGGCCCGGTCTTGGAAAAGAAAGGAATATTGCCATGATTTACTCAGCAGAAGTGCAACACATGTGCTCCGTGGCTAAGGGCGCATATCACGGCCCTGCCCCCATTCCCGAAGAGGGCAAATGGGTTCAGGCCAAGGAGATTCGGGATATTAGTGGCTTCACCCACGGCGTGGGCTGGTGCGCTCCTCAGCAGGGCGCTTGCAAGCTGACTCTGAATATCAAAGAGGGCGTCATCGAGGAGGCCCTGGTGGAGACTCTGGGCTGCTCCGGCATGACCCATTCTGCCGCCATGGCCGCAGAGATCCTCATCGGTAAGACCATTCTGGAGGCGCTGAACACGGACTTGGTCTGTGATGCCATCAACACCGCTATGCGGGAGCTGTTCCTTCAGATCGTCTACGGCCGCAGCCAGTCTGCGTTCTCCGAGGGCGGCTTGGCTGTAGGCGCCTCCCTGGAGGACTTGGGCAAGGGCCTGCGGAGCCAGGTGGGCACCATGTTTGCCACCCGGGCTAAGGGACCCCGCTATCTGGAGATGGCCGAGGGCTACGTGACCCGCGTTGCCCTGAACGGCGATGACCTGATCACCGGCTATGAGTTTGTAAACCTGGGCAAGATGATGGACTTCATCAAGAAGGGTGACGACGCCAACCAGGCTTTGGAAAAGGCCAAGGGCCACTACGGCCAGTTTGATAACGCCGTAAAGTATATTGACCCCCGTCAGGAATAAGAGGAGGACAGCACAATGGCTTTGTTTGAAGGTTACGAAAGAAAAATCGACAAAATAAACGGTGTCCTCGCTCAGTATGGTATTTCCTCTGTGGAAGAGTGCAAGACCATTTGCGAGGAGAAGGGTTTTGACCCTTATACCATCACCAAGAATATCCAGCCCATCTGCTTTGAGGATGCTGCTTGGGCCTATACCGTAGGCGCCGCCATCGCCATCAAGAAGGGCGTGAAGACTGCTGCCGAGGCAGCAGAGGCCATCGGCATTGGCCTGCAGGCCTTCTGCATCCCTGGATCCGTGGCTGAAGACCGGAAGGTGGGCCTGGGCCATGGCAACCTGGGCGCGATGCTCCTGCGGGACGAGACCAAGTGCTTTGCTTTCCTGGCTGGTCACGAGTCTTTTGCCGCAGCAGAGGGCGCCATCGGCATTGCCCGTTCGGCCAACCGCGCCCGGAAGGAGCCCCTGCGGGTCATCCTCAACGGCCTGGGCAAGGACGCGGCTCAGATCATCAGCCGGATCAACGGCTTCACCTATGTGCAGACCCAGTTCGATTACTACACGGGCGAACTGAAGATTGTGAAGGAGTACAAATACTCCGAGGGCGAGCGGGCTGCTGTCCGCTGCTACGGTGCGGATGATGTCCGCGAGGGCGTGGCCATTATGCATCACGAGGGGGTAGATGTGTCCATCACTGGTAACTCCACCAACCCCACCCGCTTCCAGCACCCTGTGGCCGGCACCTACAAGAAGGAGTGCGTGGAGCAGGGCAAGAAGTACTTCTCTGTGGCCTCCGGCGGCGGCACCGGCCGGACCCTGCACCCGGACAACATGGCGGCAGGCCCTGCCTCCTATGGTATGACCGATACGATGGGCCGGATGCACAGCGACGCCCAGTTTGCAGGCTCCTCCTCCGTCCCGGCTCATGTGGAGATGATGGGCTTCTTGGGCATGGGCAACAATCCCATGGTGGGCGCAACCGTTTCCGTGGCTGTGGCTGTGGAAGAGGCGCTGAAGGGCTGATTTCTGAAGGATTGCCTTTGGGCTTGTCACAAGATTCTTTTGTCTTGTGACAAGCCCAAATTTTGTGTAAATATTTCAGAGTAGCTGGCGGTGATCACGGAGCGTCACAGCTCGGTGAAGGTAAATCGCTGGTGGATGCTGCCGGTGTAAACGTCAAAGACCAGGCTGGCGCCGGCTTGGCGTTGGTCGATCCGGAGGTGCTTTTCCAGGTGAAACAGGTCCTGCACATAGGCCGCCGGATCCTGGAGGGTAAGCTCCTCCATGGTGGTTTGGGGGTGCCGGTCGCCGGAGCAGGCGGTGAAGCGCTCCCGAATCAGCTCGTATTTTTTCATGCTCATGGCTCCTTTTGTAGATTTTCTTTTAGAGTATCACACAGAGGAGGCAAAAGGCAAGAAAAAGATTGAGAGTCAGGCATTTTCTCTGGGGTCGCGGTGTAGGATTTTTTCCAGGATTTCAACGAGGGGGCTTGCAGCGGCCTCCTGAGCGGGGATGGTGCAGATATGCCGGTTTTGCTGGTCATATAGATACCAATTGTTAAAACCAAGTTGGGGCCTGCCAAGGGCCTGCCAGGGGTAAAAACGAATGCCCTTGAGGCTGTAAACGGCAAGGCCGTCCGGCTCCAGGGCAATGCCCCAGGCCCAGTTCCAGAGGGCGACAGAGGCTGCCAGCAGAGAGAGGAAAACAAGGAGCAGGGAGATGGTCAGGGGCAGAGCAAAAACGCCCAGGGCGGCAAAGGCCAGAAGCATGATGGAAAAATACAAGGGCGTCCCCACATGGGAAGGGGAGCGCTGAAACGTCATCCCCGCCTGCCGGGGTAGGCGGAAGGGATGTTTCCGGTGCAGGTGGAATAGAAGGAGGGCAGCCAAGGCAGTCCCCAGCAAGGTGGAAAGGGAAAGCCACCAGCAGCCCAGGGCGCAGAAGGCTGCAAAGACCAGGGCTACCAAACCAAACCAGAGGCAGGAGGAGGTTCCGTGCAGCTTCAGACGGGGGTCCGTCACAGGTGTGGGCAAATAGCTGGCGGCCAGAAGCGCCAGCAGCCAGAACCCGGCTTGGCGGGACCAAAAAAATGTGGCAAGACTGACGGTAGTTACAGAGGCGATGGAAGCGCCAATGATCCAGGGAACGGCTGTCCTGCCCTGGTGGTCAAAGGCGCGAGTGCAAGGGTGGTCATTCATGGCGTTCTCCTGTCTGCAGCGGGGGCTGCATGTTTTCATAGTTTGCCGGCGACCCAGGCGCGAATGCGCTCTGGGGTGACGCCGGTGTGCTGGGTTCCATCCCACGAGGCGCAGGGACCGTTTCTACAGGACCGCTGACATCCGGAAATGTGATAGCTGAAGTTGCCCCGTGTGCTGACGCCGCCGGGCCTGACGTCATAGGTCTTCTCCACAAACTGGGTCAAACCCGCTTTGGAGCAGTTGGGGCCGCCGCAAAGCTCTAACCGGTGGGCGGCTCCTGCCAGCCGGAGGCTGGGATACCGTCGGACGATGGCGGCCAGGAAGGAGCACTTCACCCCCAGGGCTCCGGCAATCTCCTCCAGAGCGGCCTGGGGCAGGGACCCTCCGCAGTGGTCCTGCACCTCCCGCAGAAGCGTCAAAAGGGCCTGTTGATCGGCTGGCCCGCCCAAATAGCGGCAGCGGGCCAAAGCCTCTTCCAAGTCAAAATTCCAGTTCATAACAGTACCTCCTAAAAGCTGACTTGTGCCAGCTCCACCATTATAGCATAATTATATCCGAGATAAAATATGTTTGTTAGAAAATAGTGAAAAAATTTTTCGGGGCGAGAATTGGGATGCGGTGTGGAAGAAATTTATCTTGTGGAAATAAAAAATGGAACAATATGCCAGAATTTTCCAGAAATTTCCAGATTCTGTCTCCAGGGGGATTTTCTTTTAAAAAGGATGACATAAAGGTGCTAATGAAGTGCGGAATGGGTAGATTCTGCTTTTTGAAAAACTCCCTATTGACATTCTCCCCTTTTAAGCTTATAATCAAAATCAAGATATTTAACGTAAGGGAGCGGCGCGGTGAGCGCAAAGCATAGCCTTTTTTCTTTGAAAAGGGAATATCTTTTGACGTGAAAAGTAAATATGCTGCATCGTGTCACCCATTAAGACTGCCAAAGACGGCAGGTGCGGTGATTAGGAAATCCGGTTAGAGTCCGGAGCTTTGCCTGTTGCTGTAAATGCAGGAGCTTGTATTCATGGAGCAATCCGGTCACTGGGGAAACCTGGGAAGGCGGAATCCAAGCGCAGAAGCCCTTTGCTTCCCAATGCATGAGCCAGAATACCGACGATGCTCGAGCTTGAAGGGCGCCCCCAGGGGGCGAGGGACAAGAGTGAGGCGAGAAAGGACGGTCGCATTGGCATGAGGATGCCAGTGTGATCTTTTTTATTTGCCAAAAACTGGAAACGATGCAGCGCATTTGGAACCCTGAGATTGCCAACAGCCCGGGCTGTGACAATAAATTCTCCTGCATACAGGCTCGCTGCCTCTCTGACGAGAGGGGCGCGCGGCGCTGTATCCCATTTGGACATGCGGACCTGCCCGCAGTTTCCCAGGTGGCAGGTTGCGGCTGCGGATTTTGTAGCCGTGCAAAATTATCATAAAATTATATTTAAAAAGGAGAAAATTTACATGAAAAGTTGGAAAAAACTGATTTCCCTGGCGCTGGTTCTGGTCATGGCTCTTTCCCTGAGCCTTACCGCTTTTGCAGCGCCCAACAGCGGTGTTGCTACGATTTCCGTGAACAACGGCAAAACGACCACAGTTAAGACTGTGACCCTGACCGATGGCATGACGTTGTATACTGCCTTGAACAACTCGTTTGCTTCCATGAACCCTGATTGGACAGATGCTGAAGACTATTACACGCCCGGCGTGTACCACAAGGCTCTCCTCTCTCTTGATGGAAAAGGCTCTACGCCAGTTGGCGCCGCTTCCGGCATTGCGGCTGAAGCTTGGAGCACGAAGAACCCTGGCTATGGCCTCGTATCTGTTAGCAAGGATGAATCGGGCACTATCACCGGCTACAACTATGTTTACGTTGGTAAGGATTGGACCTATAAGAATGCAGACGGTGATATCTGGGTTTATATGGACCAGTATGTGCTGCAGCCTGGCGACGAAATTACGATTACTTATAGCCAGCAGGTTTCCTACTGGACTGCCACGACTCCGAAGCTGTCGGCTTACCCGTACATCTAAGCGCTGTTTGTGAGTGAAACTGCCCAAAGGACCTTTGAAAACTTGTGCAAATCCGTGACGGACGCCAGGGATCTGGAAGTCCATAGAAACAGTTTTCGTAGGCGCCTATAACTGATTGCAAGAGCGGACGAGTCAAGGCCCAACCACACTGGGATGTTGGAGCGCCTTGTGGGATTTACAACATCTAGTGGGGAACGGTCTTGACCGTTCCGCTCTGCATTAGGTTTTGAAACCAATTATTAAGGAGAGGGAATATGAAGCAGTTATGGTATTGCTGTAAGAGAATATTATGCGGCGTCTTGACGCTTACCCTGCTGATTTCTTTTGTGACTCCGCTGACTGTTGCCGCTGCTACGGTAAGCGCTCCCCAGGCGACGGTTGCACATGGTTACATAACAGATTTAAAGCTTAGGCCCAGCAGTGATGTGGAGGAAAACATTCCAGGATTTTCTTTTACAAATGGTGTTGCTAGCTACGATGTTACGCTTGCAGATACCAATGGCTGGTTTATTCTGGAGTTCAATGTGGATCTGGAACAATATAAAGATTTGTGGTGGACGGTCCTTTTGGATGAGGAGGAGATCAGGCATTACGAGATCATTGGCCAAATTGATAAGCAAATCACCAGTGAAACAACCCAACTGGAAAGTACTGTGGAATTCAGTGAATTGCTTCCTATTGGGGAGACGCACACGCTTTCGTTAGTGGTTGGCAAAAAAAACGGGGAATCATATACAGACTGCGACAGAGTGGACTTCCATATTGAGAGGTGCCCCGGCCTGACTATGTTGGATGCCCTGTCAACTGACTGGCAAAGCATGGTCTGTCAGCCAGCGTTTCATCAGCAGAATACTGCATACATAAGGGAATATGATATAGTAGCAAAAAGTAAAAATTTGATTATTCGAATTGGCACAAACACTGGAATTAAATGTGAGTTTGGAAATGGAGACGAAAAGTGCACCACGTACAGGAGTTTTTCTGACTATGAGGTTTGCGTAGATGATTATTATAATGAGAATGAAGATGAGGCGGTAGTTGAATTTACTCTTAGCTATGAAGAGGCAGGGAAAAAATCCTCCGCCAGTACATATAGACTGCATTTTATTAGTGCAGATTATGCTCCTGTAATTACAAAAGAGCCGGAAGATTACGTTTGCGAGAAAGATGAACCAGTTGTCCTTTCAGTTGAAATAGAAGAACCGGAAGAGGGGACAGTTTCCTATCAATGGCAGAAGAGGGGAGACGACATTCCTGGTGCAACATCTCCTACCTATGAGCCCACAACCAATGTGGCAGGAAGTTGTGACTACCGCTGTCATATTACAAATACAGTCGATGGCGTGGTATATTCTACGCTGAGCCGCAGTGCCACTGTGACAGTCAACCTGACCTATGTGAATGCACCTGTCATTTTGCGTCAACTTGGCAGCTTTGCAACTAAGGACGAAAGCGGCGTCTACCAAACGGAGTATGATGCCGGAGAAAAATTTGACCCTATGTTTATCAAGATTGGCGTTCAGGAAGAGATTCAGAAGTGGGTGTCTGAAGCTGGCGCCACGGTTACAATTGCTTTTTATCGAAATGATACTGCTTCTACCGAAGGCGCGATCCCCATGGAGGTTGTGCGTGGTGGCGGTGGTAGGAACGGCGTCAATGAAGAAGGTCCTTATGTAGTAGCTGGATATGTTCCAACGAAGGGGCTGCCTGCTGGTGAGCACTACGTCTACTGTGTGCTGACGGCTACCGCAGATGATGATCCCGCAAAAACCGCTTCCACCACCAGTGATTTTGTCAAATTGACTTACAGGGTTCCTGCGATCAATCTGAATGGCGCTGGTACGGAAGAGGATCCTTACCAGCTCAAAACCGCAGATGATTTTGCGACAATACAAAAAATGGTGAACGAGAGCGGCATGAGCTTGGGGGGACTTTACTTCCGGATGACGCAGGATATTCTCCTCCCGGATGGGTGGGAGCCCATTGGTAAGCTGAATACGGACCAGACGGTTTTTGCGTTCAGCGGTATTCTAGATGGTGATGGGCACACGCTGAGCTATAGCAAAGGGAGTAAGCCACTGTTTAACTTCGTTAGCGATGCGCGCATTGAAAATTTGTGCATCTATGGCCAAGAGATCGATGGAAATGGGCTAATTGATAGTTCATTTATGGACAGAAATAGAACTGCTGTCACGTTGGATAAGATTACTCTGAAAAGTGGCACGTCTACTTTAAAATCTGGCTTAATTGGTGGGACGTATACTTACACAAACCCTGTATTTATACGAAACTGCAAGGCAGAGGAAGGAGTAATCATTGGATACGATAGAAGCCAGCATGGTATTGGAACATTTGTTGGAGATTTGATTGGTAGAGTGGAGAACTGCTCCAGCTATGCGACAGTCTACGGACAAGGAGCTGTGGGCGGCATCGTTGGCAGAAAGTCCGAGGCGATGGGTATGTTCCAGGTTTGTAACTGCTCCTTTTTCGGCAATGTTGAGGCAACCGGCGATTATGTAGGCGGCGTGGTTGGCAGCGGTTATAAAGCAGACAGTGCGCCCAACACCCCTGCCGTTAGCATTGAAAACTGCTATGCAACTGGTTTGGTCAAGGGCTCTAATTATGTAGGTGGTATCTTCGGTGGCGAGGGCGGTCTGGAACAATGCTGGGAAAATGGAATTGGTTACATTCGTAACAACCATTTTTGCGGAACTCTAAGCGCCACTGCCCAGGATGCCATTGCCGGTGGCATAATTGGATACATGAATTCTTTGAATAAGTATAATATTATATTAAATAATTATTATTTGAGTACTTGTGGCGTCACCAAAGGCATTGGTGGTGTCCGCCATATTGATACCAGCGCTTTGGAGTACGGATTTCATGATGATGTGTTTTACTATGACACTTCCAAAGACGACCTGGCAGCCATTAAGTTGATCGTAGATGGCGCGGATGATCCGTACCAAAGTGTGGTGGAAAGAGGGCTTAACCGAACGGATGATCCTCTTGGTAAGGATGCGGATCGGCTTTCCAAAGCGATGACAGAGGAGGAGTTCCGAGACGGTACTGTGGTGAAGCTACTGAACGGGTCTGAATCCAGCTTGCACAACTGGGAGCAGGGGAAAAAGTACCCGGTGCACAGCAGCGCACCCATTGTGTATGAACTGACGGTTTCCGGTGAGTACAAGACCACCTATCTGGTGGGGGAGGAGCTGGATCTGTCCGGCGCAGTGTTTACGGCTACGTGGAGCGATGGGACGGTCACCAACCCCACTCTGGAGGAGCTGACCATTACCGGTTATGACAGCAGTGTGCGGGGCCAGCAGACGGTGAAAATCCGTTGTGGCGCAGCTACCCTGGAGCTCCAGGTCACGGTGCTGAAGCCTGCTGGGGAGGACATTACGGTTACCTTCACCCTCTTGGGTGATGAGCTCCACGGAGATGAGACTGGCGAGGTCCACACCTACGCTCAGGGTAATCTGGAGACCTGGGTGGCCGAGACTGCCTACACCGTGGATGTCAATGCCACTGTGAAGGACGTTCTGGATCTGGCCCTGAAGGAAAACGGCATGACCTGCTCCAACCCCACCGGGAATTATGTGGAGTCCATTACCAGAAATGGTGTAACTCTGGGACAACATGACAACGGCAGCGGCTCCGGCTGGATGTACACCCTCAATGGCGTTTACCCCAAGCTGGGTGTGAGCCAGCAGTATCTGGAGGACGATGACGTCATCATCTTCCACTATACCGATGACTATAGTCTGGAGGGTGCTACAGAGGACCCGGCAGTTACGGCGGTCATCAGGCTGATCGATGCCATCGGCACCCCCGTCACCCTGGACAGCGAGGCGGCCATTGTGGCGGCCCGGGAGGCTTATGACAAGCTGACGGAGGCCCAGAAGCTGCTGGTCCGGAACTACGACGCCCTGACTGCGGCGGAGACGGCTCTGGCAGAGCTGAAGAAGACGGATGAGGACCAGGCAGCAGCCGACCGGGTAAAGGCCCTGATCGACGCCATTGGCACAGTTACCTTGGACAGCGAAAAGGCCATCGGCGAGGCCCGGGCCGCTTACGATGCTCTGACGGATCTCCAGAAGAAGCTGGTGAGCAATTACCAGAAGCTGGTGGATGCCGAGAGCGCCCTGGCCTATTTGAAGATGCCCCATGCAGACGCGGCTGCCGCCTACAAGGCCACGGGAGATTACCTGACTGCCTTGGGCAAGGAGCATACCCCCACCGTTGGCTCCATCGGCGGCGAGTGGATGGTGCTGGGCCTGGCCAGAAGCGGCAGAGAGGTTCCCGCAGGCTACTACGACAACGTGGTCTCTTATGTGAACAAAAAAATCGACCGGCAGGGCCGCCTCCACAGCAGCAAGTCTACGGATAACTCCCGGCTGATCCTGGCCCTCACGGCCATGGGCAAGGATGTGACCAACGTGGGCGGCCACAATCTGCTCCAAGGCCTGACGGACATGAAGTTTGTGAAGAAGCAGGGAATCAACGGCCCCATCTGGGCTCTGATCGCCCTGGATTCCCACGACTACGAGATCCCCGCCGCAACCTCCGGCGCAGACCCTGTGACCAGGCAGAAGCTCATTGACGCCATTCTGGCCGGGCAGCTGCCTGACGGCGGCTGGACCATCAGCGGCCAGATTGCAGACGCGGATATGACAGGCATGGCCATTCAGGCTCTGGCCCCGTACTATAAGACCCAGGAGAAGGTCCGGACCGGGGTGGATCAGGCCCTCCAGGTTCTGTCCAAGCTGCAGCAGAACGATGGTGGCTTCTATACCCTGGACCCCAGCGGGAATCCCTACTCCAACAGTGAGTCCTGCGCCCAGGTGGTGGTAGCTCTGACAGCCCTGGGTCTGGATCCCCACACCGACTCCCACTTCATCAAGAACGGTCACAGTGTGCTGGACGCCCTGTGCAGCTATGTGGTAGAGGGCGGCGGCTTCCGGCACCTGACCAGCGGCGAACGCAACGGCATGGCCACCGAGCAAGGCTATTATGCTCTGACCGCCTATTTCCGGCTGAAGGACGGGAAGACCAGCCTCTATGATATGAGCGATGTCACCATTCAAAAGGGGAACCAGGAGGATCCGACGAAACCTACGGACCCTGCAAAGCCCACCGATCCCTCGAAACCCACGGATCCGGCGGCGCCTACAGACCCGGCGGCTCCTACGGACCCGAAGAAGCCCAGCAATTCCGGAAAGAAACCCAGTAACCCGGCCACCGGGGATGACAGTCCCATTGCCCTGTACACGGTGACCCTGATCCTGGGCCTGCTGGCTGCGGCAGCTCTGCTGGCTCCTCAGGTAAAAAAGAAGCGGACGCAGAAATAAACAAAAGTCCCATGTAAGGTAGGCAAAACCCTGGCAAAAGAGGGCGTCAAGACCCGCCCCTCCCCTTGCGGGAGGGCGGTGCCTTGGCCGCTCTCCTTTGCCGTTCTATGCGTATAGACCGGGTGAGCGACAGATACCCAAACATGGGCTTCCCTTGCTCCCGCGCCAGTACATAGCTTTCGGCTCTCCTAGCCCTTAGCGGTACGCACATGCCCCCAGGGGGAGCCAGGGGGCTGCCAGTGATTTGCCGGTTCTCATTTGTGCTATGACAGGAGGATACTGCCCGATGAAAAAACAGAAGGTTGCAAATTTAATCATGGTGATCCTGATCCTGGTGATTGCGGCGGCCGGGGTCCTGACGACCGGCTTCATTCGTGGCTGGTTTGACCATGACGCCCAGGCGGCTACCCTGAGGGAGATCCGGGGAGTTGTCACCATGCAGCGGGGGGGCGTCGCGTATCCGGTGGATTCGGATACGGTGCTCCGTAAAGGGGATACCATTGTCACATCTTCCCGCGGTACCGCTTCCATTCAGATTGGGGAGAGCTTGATTTCCCTCAATGAGAAGACGGAGCTGAAAGTCCAGGAGTCTGCGTCTGCGGCCTGCGCTCTGGGAATGAGCGCAGGAGAGGCGTTCTGCTTGGCAACATCTGCAAACCCTATCACCTTGACCCTGGGGGAGGATCAGCCGCTGCATCTTCAGGACACCGCCGCCTTTGCCAGCGTCCGCAGCGGAGCCCGGAGCCTGAGCGTCTACGCCGGCCAGGTTTCCTGGGGCGAACAGACGGCAGCGGCCGGGCAAATGCTGAGCTGGGCAGGGGATACCCTTTCCATAGAGGCGGCGTCCCTTCAGGCTCTGAACGAGTTCGCCATCTCCTGTATGCGCCGGGCCAATGAAGTGGTGGAGCTTTGCTACAGCAAGGAAGATCTGGACCGGCTGGAGGCGGATCGCGCCGCCGCCATGCAGGAGCAGCTGCAGCAGCAGTTGAAGGTCACAGAGCCGGAAACCCGGCCCACGGAACCCACGGCCCTCACAGCCCCCACAGAGCCTACCATGACAGAGGGGGAAACCCAGCCCATAGGTACCGACGCCCCCGATCTGAGTCCGGCGGCCTCAAATCCCCAGCCGACGCAGCCTCCGGCGACGCAGCCTCCGGAAACGAAGTCACCGGAGACGGAGCCCCCCGCCACTGAGACGGAAGCCACGGAACCGCCTCCCCCGGAGACGGAACCGCCCCTCTCCTGTTCCATTGCGATTTACTGCAACACAATTTTGGACAATTGGGATAACCTGGATGGGGATAAGGCGGGCTATGTCCCCTCCGATGGGGTTCTCCTCTATCCGGTTACGGTGGAATTCGAGGATGGGGAAACGGTATTTGACGTTTTGTGCCGGGCCTGTTCTTCTGCTGGCATTCAGCTGGAGTACAGTTGGACGCCAATGTACAACAGCTACTATGTAGAGGGAATCGGCAACCTTTATGAGTTTGACTGCGGCAGCGAGTCCGGTTGGATGTACAAGGTCAACGGATGGTTTCCCAACTACGGCTGCTCCAGCTACACCCTGAGCGATGGGGATGTGATCGTCTGGTGCTACACCTGCAACGGCCTGGGGGCTGATGTAGGCGGCGGAATGGGTTAACGGTTATGGACAGAGATCCCTTTTCTCGCTGCCATCCTGCGGTCCAGTTTCTATTCTTCCTGGGGGCCATCGGCTTTGGGGTGGTGATCCAGCATCCCGCCTACCTCCTGGCCGGGTGGGTGGCGGCGGCTGGATACTATCTGCTGCTCCACGGCCCTGGGGGATGGAGGCAGGTTATCATGTGGCTGCCTGTATTTGTTGCTCTGACAGTTCTCAATCCGCTGTTTAATCCCCGTGGCGAGCATGTCCTCTTTACGATCTTTGGGCGGCCCTACACCGGGGAGGCCCTCGCCTATGGTGGGGTCATTGCCGGAGTGTTTGTGGTGATGATGCTGTGGTTTGGCTGCTACAACCGAGTGATGACCAGCGATAAATTCATGTGCCTGTTTGGAAACTGGGCTCCCGCTCTGTCTCTCCTTCTGGTTATGGTGTTTCGTTTGGTTCCCCGCTTTTTCCGTCAGACCCGGCAGCTGATTGGCGCGAGAAGGTCTGTGGGAAAGGGGGCTGGGAAGGGATACCGGGACAAGGTGGCCGCCGGCATGACGGTTCTGTCGGCCATGACCTCCTGGGCTTTGGAGGGCAGCGTGATCACGGCGGCTTCTATGCGCAGCCGGGGCTACGGCAGCGCCAGACGCAGCTGCTTCCAAATTTTCCGTGTCACGGCAGGGGATAGACTCTTGCTTGTGATGATGCTTGTTTTACTGGCAGCGGTGCTTGGCACCGCCACCCTGGGCGGTATGGCAGCGGACTTTATTCCCCAGTTGTCCTTTGCGCCGATATCCGGCGGCTACGCCTTGGGCTTTCTTGCATATTGCAGCTATCTTTTGATTCCAACGGTACTTCATTTTAGGGAGGCTCTCCAATGGCACATTTTGAGATCCAGGATCTGACGTTTACTTACCCCACCGCAGGCGGGCGCCCGTCTCTGACGGATGTCAGCCTCTC
>OIZW01000710.1_pt1 | contig 26659 bp, 23 predicted proteins | sample 1588581 | NCBI WGS metagenome assembly OIZW01 (sample SAMN03283266) | human gut metagenome | biome: human-associated habitat; material: feces | host: Homo sapiens | place: USA | collected 2013 | reverse complement strand
GCCGCGCGTCGGCCCCATCGTCGGACCGCCTGCCAGCGGGTCACACAGCGCGTCAGCGCCGTCATGTCCGCCTGAAAGGCCGGAGAAAATCCATCCTCCGGCGCCGGCAGTGCCGCCGCCAGCTGCACCGCCAGTCGGCGCGCGCCGCAGCACAGCGCTTCATCATTGAGCAGAATGCTCATACAGATATGCCCTCCTTTTCCAGTTCTGTACGCAGGGCGGCCTTGGCCCGCTGTAGAAGCTTCTGGGCCGCGGCAAAGGACAGCTCCAGCAGGGACGCCGTCTCACGGGTGCTGTAGCCGCAGCCGTAGCGCAGCAGCAGCGCCTCGCGGCAGCGGGGCGGCAAGCGCCCCATAGCGTCGGCCACCGGGTCGCCGCAAGGCGGCGGCGTGACCAGAACGGTGTTCTCGTCAAAGGGCACGCCGTCACGGCGGGCCTGCTGCCGCAGGCAGTCGATACACTTACGCTCCGTGACCACCACCAGATACGCCTCCAGCTGGGGGCGGGGCAGGCGGCACAGCCGCTGAAAGTGCTCCGCCAGTGCCAGAAACGCCTGGTGCACCGCGTCCTCGGCCTCCGCGCCGCCGCAGAGCTTCCGGCGGGCCAGGGCCAGCAGACGGCCCCGGCAGGCGGTGTATATGTCCTCGAACTGCCGGGCCTGCCGGGGATCCTCTATGGTCTGGATATAGAGCAGCATGACCCCTCCTCCCTTCTCGCTGCGGCTGTGCAGGCAGCAGTGTGTGCCCCCGTCCTGCGCCTTCACTCTATAAACGGCGCAGCGGAGCAAATGCGGACAGGAAAACCGAAAATTTTTCAAAAAACGTGTTTCCCTATGGAAAAAGGACGCCGGGGCGTCCTTTTCTGGTAAGACTGTTCATACATATACAGAAGGCGATGCCGGCTACACCATGACGAACATATTATAATGCTTCATCAGGCGGATATCCTCCTTGGATATCTTCAGCTCCTGGACCAGCGCCTTGTCGATGGAAAGCGGTGTTTTGCTGAGAAGGCGCTTGGCGGCGGAGGGCATCAGCGGTCGGCAGGAGATGCCATAGGTCAGCACCCACTTCCGGTCGTCATCCATGTAGGGCTGGGGAATGCCGATCTGGTATTTGTCCATGGGCATATCGTCATTCTGGAACAGCATGGCGCTGAACGCCTCGTAGTGGGTCAGGGTGCCGTGGTAGGTGCTCTCACAGACCCGATAGTGGGCCAGGTCCTTGATGTTCATGTACATAAGCACCTCGGCCGTGCTGCTCTCCTCCGTGGGGAATATATCGATCACGGTGCACTGGGCGCGGTTGACCCGGCCGTCGAAGAAGTACATATATAATTGGGAGACCTCCCGGAAAAAGGCGGGCACCTCCGCGTTGTACTCCTGGTCAATATCCGGTGTATTGCGGTACAGCAGATCATAGATGCTGACCTTCAGGGCGTTGGCGATGTCGTAAAGCGTGGCAATATCCACGGAGATCTGTCCGTTCTCGTACTTGGAGATGGCCGAACGGGTCTTGTAGATGGCCTGAGCCAGCTCGTCCATCGACATACCCCGGCTTTTGCGGGCGTAGCGGATGCGGCTGCCGACTTCTCTTGTGATATTCTCTCTTGCAGTGTCCATAGGTGATTTCCTCAAAATCAATTCAGGCTCATTTTTTCACTGGTTTTTAACGATTATAGCAAAATACGTCGAATATGTCAACAAACGTTCCGTTCAGGAAACATAATTTGCACAAATTGTTCCGCAGGGGGAACAGGCGGCAAATTGCCACCCGGTCCATTTTCCGTTATAATGGCAACTAAGGTAAACTTTACGTACGCAAAACTGTACAAAATCACAATAATACTACGTTGAAATTGGAGAGGTGTACAAAATGAAGGTTAAAGCTGATACGTTGTTTTATGGCGGCAAGATCTACACGATGGAAGCGCCGGGCGTCTGCAAAGAGGCGGTGGTGCTGAAGGACGGCAAATTTGCCTATGTGGGCACGAAGGAGGAGGCGCTGGAGCACTTTGACTGCGCAAAGTGCATTGATCTGCAGGGCAAAACTGTGCTGCCCGGCATGGGCGACTCCCACCTGCACTTCTTCGCTTTCTGCCAGACCTATACCACGGTGGACCTTGGCGGCGCCACCTCCCGCGCCGAGGCACTGCAGCTGCTACGTGACCGCGCGGCGGAGACGCCCAAGGGCGAGTGGATCAAGGGCTCCAACTTTGACCAGTCCAAGTGGAAGGACTGCGAGGACCGGCTGCCCACCCGTCTGGACCTGGACGAGGCCAGCACCGATCACCCCATCGTCATCAAGCGCGTGTGCCTGCATACAGCAGTGGCCAACACCATGGCGCTGGAGAAGGCCAACATTACCAACGGCTACGTGTACGGCCCCGGCGGCCTAGTGGAGTTGGATGCCGACGGCAACCCCAACGGCATTTTCCGTGAGCAGGCCTCCAAGATCTACGACAATCTGATCCCCGACCCGTTCCTGGTGCCCGCCACCCGCGAGAAGTGCATGAAGAAGGGTCTGGCGCTGGCCTCCAGCCTGGGCGTGACCATGATGCACACCTACGCCGCGGAGATCTGGCACTATGACGAGGACTTCGCCGACTATGTGGCCCGCAGCGACCGCGGCGAGCTGCCGGTGCGTATGGCCGTGTGCCTGGACTATATGTTCGACCCGGAAAACCTGACACCCGAGCAGCGGAACGATCCCTATCGTGCCGCACGGATGGGCAGCTTCAAGAGCTTCTCTGATGGCTCCCTGGGCTCCCGTTCCGCCAAGCTGTACACCGACTACGCGGACGATCCCGGCAACACCGGCATTCTGGTCATCAGCCCCGAGGACCTGGCCAAGAGAATGTACAAGGCATACCGCCACGGCTTGCAGCCCGCCACCCACTGCATCGGTGACAAGGCGCTGGAGGTCACTCTGGACGCGGTGGAGTACTGCCTGCAGCAGGGGCTGAAGGACGGCATGACGCCGGAGGAGCAGGCCAAGCGTCTCCCCTTCCGTCTCATCCATGCCCAGATGGCTACGCCGGAGCTGATCGAGCGCATGAAGAAGCTGCCTCTCGTACTGGATATCCAGCCCACGTTCCTGATGACCGACTTGCACTGGATCGAGGAGCGCGTGGGCAAGGAGCGTGCCGCGCTGAGCTATCCCTGGAAGACGTATCTGGATGAAGGCTTGGTCATGGCCGGCGGCTCCGATGCTCCGGTGGAGAGCTTCAACCCCTGGATCGGCATCTACGCCGCCGTGACCCGTCAGGACATGGATGGCTATCCCGTGGGCGGCTATCACCCCAACGAGAAGGTATCCGTGTATGACGCGGTGTGTATGTACAGCAAGAACGTGGCCTACGCCAACGGCGATCAGGACCTGATGGGAACCATCGAGGCCGGCAAGTTCGCCGACATGGTGGTCATCGACCGCGACATCTTCCACATTCCCGAAAACGACATCAAGGACATCCAGGTGCTGAACACCTATATGGCCGGCATCGAGAGATATCACCGCGACTGATACGCGCAGCATAACAAAGGAGCTAAGACATGAAATTAAATTCTTTTGACAAGGTCAAGCAGTTGACGGAAGAGATGGTCGCCATCCCCAGCATCAACAAGGAGCCGGGCGGCGAGAGCGCCGTGGCCCGCTATATACAGGACTTCTATATGTCCCTGCCCTACTTCCAGGCACATCCCGAGCAGGTCAAGTGCTTCCAGACCAAGAACGACTTTGTGGTGCGGCACAGCACGCTGGCCTATGTGAAGGGCACCAAGGGCAATTCCAACCGCACGGTCATCCTCATCGGCCACATCGACACCGTGGGCGTGGACGATTTCGGCACCATCCGCGAGTACGCGTTCCGCTGCGAGGAGCTGCCCGCCAAGCTGCGCGAGACGTTCGTGCTGCCCCAGGAGGTCATTGACGATATCGAGTCCGGCGAGTATCTGTTCGGCCGCGGCGCGCTGGATATGAAGTCCGGTGTGGCAGGCCATATGTACCTGATCCAGTACTTCTCTGAGCATCCCGAGGAGCTGGATGGCAACCTGCTGGCTATCGGCGAGTGCGACGAGGAGGACAACTCCAAGGGCATCATCACCGCTCTGGACCTGCTGGAGGAGCTGAAGGAGAAGGAGCACTTCGAGTACGTGGCGTGCATCAACGCGGACTACTCCACCAACTACGCTCCCGGCGACGAGAACCGCTACATCTACTACGGCAGCATCGGCAAGCTGCTGCCCTGCTTCGCCGTGTTCGGCAAGGAGGCCCATGTGGGCCAGGCCTTCAGCGCGCTGGACCCCAACCTGGTGCTGGCCAACATCACGCGGAAGATGTCCCTGAACACTGACCTGTGCGACATCGCTCAGGGTGAGGTGGCCATTCCGCCCATCTCCCTGAAGCAGATGGACACCAAGGGCCCCTACACCGTGCAGACGGCGCTGACGGCCTTCGGCTACTATAACTTCTTCACCCACGGCTGGAGTCCTTCCATCGTGCTGGAAAAGAGCAAGCAGATGGCTGTGGAGGCCTTTGACGAGACGGTGGAGTACCTGAATGCCCAGTACAAGCGCTTCTGCGAGCTGAGCAAGGTGGACTTCCATCAGCTGCCCTGGAAGACCCGTGTCTACACCTGGAACGAGTTCTATAACGAGCTGGCCGCCGCACACGGCGAGGCATTCAAGAAGGCCATTCACGAGTTCACCGTGAAGCTGCATGAGGACGATCCTGAGCTGGACCTGCGGCTGTTCGGCCTGCGTGTGGTGCAGGAGGCATGGAAGTGGTCTGAGGACAAGTCCCCCGCCGTGGTGGTGTTCTTCGGCTCCATCTTCAGCGCCCGTATCGAGATGACCGGCCGCACGGCCAAGGAGAAGGCACTGCTGGACGCGGTGGAGAGCGCCATCGAGGTGGTGCGGCCCGAGGCCCAGCGCCAGATCAAGACCCGTATGTTCTATCCCTACATCTCCGACTCCAGCTTTATGGCCGTGTGCGACGACACCCTGGCTATCCAGGCGCTGGAGACGAACATGCCCCAGTACGGCGTGAAATACACGCACCCGGTGGATAAGATCCGTCAGATCGACGTCCCCGTTGTCAATATCGGTACCTTCGGCCGCGACGGACATATGCTCACCGAGCGCGTGGATATGCGGCAGACGTTCCAAAATGTTCCCAACATCACCTATGAAGCGGTGAAGCGTCTGCTGAGCTGAGTTATCCCCCCTACGCTGAGAGACCCTGTCAAAACGCACAAAACGCACCAAACGCAAAACGCAAAACGCACAAGCGCAATCACAGAGAAAATCACCTATTGTTTCGCGTGAAAGGAGAAAAGTATGGTTATACTGCAAGCTATTCAAGATTTTGGTAACTGGTTCTGGGGCATTCCCATTTTGATCCTCATCGGCGGTGGCGGTCTGTTCCTGACCATCTATCTGGGCTTCCCCCAGATCCGCCACTTCGGCTACGCCATGAGCCAGACCTTCGGCAAGATGTTCGCCAAGAAGGAAGAGGGCAAGGTCCGTCCCATCTCCGCCGCATTCGCGGCCCTGGCCTGCGCCGTCGGCGCTTCCAACATCGTCGGCGTGCCCGTGGCTATCGCCCTGGGCGGCCCCGGCGCTGTGTTCTGGATCTGGATCCTGGCTATCCTCGGCATGTGCACCAAGTACTGCGAGGTCGCGATGGGCATCAAGTACCGTCGTAAGAACGACGTGGGCGAGTGGGTCGGTGGCCCCGCCTACTACCTGCGCGGTCTGGGCAAGAAGATCGGCGTCGTGTTCGGCGTCGGCTACGCCTTCTTCTTCATGATCGAGCTGGTCCCCTCCCTGGCCTCTCAGGGCGTTTCCGCTGCTGAGCAGTTCAACGTCTTCGGCGCAAACCAGACCGTCACCGGCATCATCATCGCCGTTCTGGTGGGCGTTATCCTGGCCGGCGGCTTCAAGCGCGTGTCCAGCGTCACCGACATCCTGGTGCCCGTGATGGCCTGCCTGTACGTGCTGGGCGCTCTGATCATCATCTTCGCCAACGTGGGCGAGATCCCCGCTGTTTTTGGCATGATCTTCCAGGATGCCTTCACCGGCCGCGCCGCTGTGGGCGGCTTCGCCGGCGCCACCATCATGGCTGCTATCCGTTGGGGCGCTGCCCGCGGCGTGTACTCCAATGAGGCGGGCGTAGGCTCCACCATCGCCGGTCACTGCACCGCCGATACGGATCACCCCATCCGTCAGGCCCAGTTCGGTATCTTCGAAGTCTTCATGGATACCATCGTTATCTGCACCATCACCGCCCTGGCTGTTCTGGCCTCCGGCGTGTGGACCCAGGAGGGTCTGAGCTCCGGCCAGCTGGCCCTGGCTGCTTTCCAGTCCGTGTTCGGCAGCTTCGGTGCTATCTTCGTCGCCATTACGGTGTTCCTGTTCGTGTTCTCCACGATCATTTCCGCCGGCTTCTTCGGCCAGATCCAGGCTGAGATCCTGTTCGGCCGTAAGTTCTCCAAGATCTGGGTGTTTATGTATCCCCTGTTCATCGGCATCGCCTGCGCGTTCTCCAACGTGACCACCATGTACATGATCACCGACGGCTTCATGGCTATTATCGTCATCCTGAACATGATCGGCCTGCTGCTGATGTGCAAGCAGGTGAAGGACCTGCAGAAGGAGTACTACAACACTCCCGGTATGTACTACCTGGCTGACAAGGCCGCCAAGGAAGCCAAGAAGGCTGCCAAGTAACGGCTGACACAGCATAACACAGTGATAACGTAATTCCCCTGTACTGACATTCCCTGCGTTTTGTGCGTTTACCCCCCCTGGACCTCTCAGCGAAGGGTGCTGGTCCCCTCCAGCACCGGGGCCCGGTCCGGCCTTGTGCCGGGCCGGGCTTCCGGCATTTCAGGGGGCCTGTCCCACCCCACGATAAAAGGGAACGACCGCCCAATAGGCGGTCGTTCCCTTTTGTGCCGCGGGCGCTTGTTTAACCAAAGGTGCCTTTTTATACACATCACTATCCGGCGGATCGCACCGTTATTCCTCTGCGGGCAGCGTCACGGTAAATGTGGAGCCATTTCCAGGGCGGGAGAACACCGTCACCCTCCCGCCGCACAGCGTTACCACCCGGCGGACAATGGAGAGGCCCAGGCCGTTGCCCCGGTCATCCGGGTATGGCGCAGCCCGGTAGAACCTGTCGAAAATGTGCCGCTGTGTCTCCTCGTCCATACCGATACCCGTATCAGAGACAGACACGGTGACCTCTCCCTCACCCCGCCGCAGCACCACGGTGATCTGCCCGCCGGCGGGCGTGAACCGGATAGCGTTGGAGAGCAGGTTAGACCAGATGTGCTCCACCAGCTCCTCATTGCCGTAATAGTCCACCGGATCCAGGTCTCCCTCCACGGTCAGGCTCTTTTTCAGCCACTCCCTCTCCTGCTGGCGCACACACCGGCGGAGCTGTTCATCCAGGCTGTACAGCGTCTTGTCGGACACGATCTCGGTGTTTTCGTACCGGGCCAGCTCCAGAACGTGGGTGCTCATGGCAGCCAGCCGTTCGGACTGCTGCACCACGGTGTCTGTATAGGTCCGCCGCTGCTCCGGTGTCAGGTCGTCGTTTTGCAGCAGCTTGGCAAATCCCCGGATGGAGATAAGCGGCGTTTTGAACTCGTGGGAAAAGGTATTCACAAAGTCCATTCGCAACAGCGCCACGCTGGACAGTTCCTCCGCCATTTTATTAAAGCTGCGGATATATTCCGCCACCTCGCCCCGGGCGCCCCGTATATCCACCCGCACGGTATAATCGCCCTCCGCCACCGACTGCGTGGCCTGCATCAACCGTGACAGCGGCGCCAGATACCCACGGAAAATGAATATGGCCAGCAGTACGCCCAGGATGGCGCTGACCGAAAGGATGAGGATGGGCCACAGCAGCGTATAGCTGGCGTCCTCCAGATGCACCAGCCGCTGCACCAGTGTAAATATCCCCAACGCCATCCCCACATACACCGCCACCAGCCCCAGCACCAGCAGGAACATGGTGCCCAGCAGCCGGACAGGCGGCTTTTCTTTTTTCACCTTATTTCTGGCCATTGCCGTCCTCCCGGGGCATCCCCATATAGCCAAATCCCCGAATCGTCCGCAGCTCGAAATCCGGGTTGTCCCGGAATTTCTCTCGCAGTCGGGAGATGTAAACCTCCACAGTGTGCTCGTCCACATCACTGTCCAGATCCCATATGTCGTCGATAAGCTGCCGTTTTGTGAAAAGCGTCCGGGGGTAAGACAGCAGCTTATACAGCAGCAAAAACTCCTTAGCGGACAGCTGCCACGTACTCTGCGGAGTGATGACCTGCAGGGAGCCGCGGTCCAGTACCGTGGTGCCCACCGTCAAGCGTCGGTCTGCCCGGCTGCAATACCGCCGCAGCAGGGCCTCGATACGCCAAAGCATCTCCTCCTCGTCCACTGGTTTGACCATATAGTCATCTGTCCCCGCCCGGAAACCCCGGCGCTTGTCCTCCTGGGTCACGCGGGCCGTCACCATCAGCACCGGCAGATCGCAGTTCCCCTCCCGCAGCGTCTGGGTGAAGGTGATGCCGTCCATCCGCGGCATTGTGATGTCCACCACCGCCAGATCGCACTGGTAGTGTTCCATCACCTCCAGCGCCTCCACACCGTCCCGCGCAGGGCACGGCTCGTACCCGGCACGCCGCAGCACCTCGCACATCAGAAATCTGGCGTTGTCATCGTCCTCGGCCACCAAAATGCGGAACATGGCTGTCCCTCCCTTGTGTTTTTTTGGATTTTATCACACCTGCTCTCAAAAATCGAGATTTTTTGAGCTTACGTTGAGGTTTCTTCGGTATACTGCCGTTACCATAGGAAAAATAGGAGGAACACCCCATGCCCAGACCTGTCTGCATCACCTACGACAGCACCTGTGACCTGACGCCCCAGCTGCTGGAGCGCTTCCATATCCGCACCATACCCCTGACTATCCAGAGTGGCGGGCGTGTCTTCCCTGATGACGGAAACTACACCTCGGCGGAGCTGTACGCCGATTACCGCCAGAACGGCACCCTGCCCAAAACAACAGCGATCAGTCCAGAGGCGTTCAAGGCATTTTTCTCCCCGCTTTTAGCGGAGGGCTATGACATCGTCCACATCGACATCAGCTCGGAGCTGTCCTGCACCTGCCAGAACGCGGTGCTGGCGGCACAGGAGCTGACGGGCCAGGGACAGATCCACGTGGTGGACAGCCGCCAGCTCTCCACCGGCGGCGGGTTGCTGGCACTACAGGGGGCCAAGCTACGGGACAGCGGTATGGCGGCGGCGGACATCGCCGCGGAGCTGCGCCGCCTGGCACCCTGCAGCGACACCAGCTTCGTACTGGACACGCTGGAGTTTATGTGGAAGGGCGGCCGCTGCAGCGGTGTGACGGCGCTGGGCGCCAATATGCTGAAGCTGAAGCCCTGCCTTGAAATGCGGGAGGGCAAGCTGGCAGTCTGCAAAAAGTACCGCGGCGCCATGGAAAAGGTGTACCGCCAGTATGTCGCCGAACGGCTGGCGGATAAGACAGTTGTGGCTGATCACGCTTTCATCACCCACTCCGGCGAGGTGGCGGAGACCACCCTACAGGAGCTGACGAAGCTGGTACGGGAACTGGCACCCTTCCAGGAGGTATTCGTCACCCAGGCTGGCTGCACTGTGTCCTCACACTGCGGCCCCGGCACCCTGGGCGTGCTGTTCCTGCGGCAGCCGGAGCAATAACAAGCTGCGCATCAGTTGTGCACCCATGTCCGCACCAGGTCGGGCACCCATCCGAACACACGGCGGCACTCTGCCCTGCATTCTTGTTCGGTACAGTCCGGATGCGCGGCCATATAGGCCAGCAGGTACGCCCGTACATTCTCTCGAAGGTTTTTCCGGGCAAACCGGAAATCATACTTGGAAATTGCGTCCAGCGCAAATGAGGTCAGCGGGGTATCGCTGTAACAGGGCTTGGCCAAGTTCACACGGGTCGTGTGGCAGATGGTGTGACGGGCGTTCGCAGGGTGGAGTATGTCCTCCAGATGCTCGAAGTCCGCTTTCGTTTTGCCGGTGCTCAACAATACGCGCGGAAGCTGTGTCTGTGTCAGAAAGTGCCCGTTGGCGAGAGTAGCCTTCAGCAGAAAGGACAGGCAGAGATCCTCCGAATTTGATAAGCAAATATCCACACCGCCGTAGCCTCGCTCATGGAAATACATCTGTCCAAATCGTTTTTTTTGCTTGCGGCTGCGATGGGTATTGTAGTCGGGGAAATGCGTTTCGTCATAGCAATAGGCCTCTACCCATAGCGGCTCAATGGTCACGCCAAAGACCTCGATGCGGCAATCATTGATAAGCTTATCGCCCAGCATTTGCAGAATATGTACCGGTTCATCATAAGCGGCATTTTTTAAATTGCTGACCAAGGTCCACAAGTCGGCAGCGCGGTCCATACACTCAGTCCTTTCCGGGGCGTTTCAAAAAGTATATCACTTGGATGGCGTTCGTACAAGTTCCATAGGAAGAACTTTGCGTAAGGACACACATTCGCTACGTTAGTTCTGCAAAATGGCGTGGATGTGAAAACCGCCAGCAGTATGCTACGTCGCTACGACGCGGGCTTCACCCTGCGCACCTACACCCACGCCACGCGGCAAAAGCAAGACGAAGCCGCACAGGCCATATTCGCCGCGTAGTCACGCACCCCACCCGCAACCAGTCGGAAATCAAGGACACGAAAACGGGCGGCAGTACCCGCGCTATTTTTCTGTTAACCGCTGCGCTTCCATATCTCTGCTTGGATGGCAAAAAATTTTCTGTTCGGCGATGACAAGCCTCTATCCTATACGCAGGTGCGGCGTATGTGCAACTGCATAAAATTGGACTTGGAGTTTGAAGAAAATATAACCCCTATCCGTTTCCGCACGTCCGTCCTCACAGACTTGTATGAGCAAACGGGCGATATAAATTTGGCCCAAAAAGAGGCGGGACATACGACCCCCGCAATGACCCTGAAATACTACGACGTCAAGGGACGCAAGACCTCCGGAGATGCGGCAATCGCAATAGAACGTGTGTATACTGCCAGTTGATTGCCAGTTAGAAAGGAAAAAACCCGCAATCCATTGTGCTGCAATGGATTGCGGGTTTTTCAACTGTCGAAAAGCTGGTCGCTTAGTTGGCAAAACGCAGATTTTCAGTAACGAGGCCTTTTTTGAAGCCTCAAAAGCGCGGCAAAAAACCGTAAAGATATAGCAAAATCCGCCAAAATCTTTCGATTTAGGCGGAAATTGTTGGAGGTGACACCCGGATTTGAATCGCCGTGGGGCGGTCTTGCGTCGTGTTGACCGATGCCGGGAAGTGTTGGAAATACAGGGCTTGCAGGAAATCATGCTGTTAAATGCTGCCGGACTGTATCATCGGATTTTGAAGTTATAAGGCTAAAAATAAGGCTAAATTTTATGGCCGCGCGGAATGTACCTGTGCCTTTAGCTCAGAAAACGCGGTGGACGGATGACTCACCCTTACCGAAAAGCCGTGGATGCTTTTGCGTTATACCCATTCATACCGAGGAAGAACCTCCAATCCCTTGTGCTACAAGGAATTGGAGATTCTTCTTGTGATAGTGCGTTTTAGTATATGCCGGGATATTTTGCACAGATGTCGGAAAGCCGAGCAAAACACTTGCTGACAGAGACGGTTTTCTTCAAATTGAATGTTTTTTCAACGTATGCTAAAATATCTGTAACCTTTCTGCGTTTTTTGCGAGTAGATAGATGATGGATATTTCCCTTAAAGGAAAGGAGCAAGGTATGAACGATGATAAAATAGTCGATCTTTATTGGATAAGGTCGGAAGACGCCATTACCGAGACATCAATCAAATATGGGAAATATTGTTACGGCATTGCCTACAACATTCTCGCGGATGCAGAGGATGCAGAGGAGAGTGTCAACGATACATACTTTGACGCATGGAATACTATGCCTCCGCACCGCCCGTCCGCGTTATCTGCGTTTTTGGGAAAACTGACCCGCCGCATCTCTATCGACCGGTGGAGAAAGCGTAGCGCAGCAAAGCGAGGCGGTGAGCTCGCCGCTGCTTTGGATGAGCTAAACGAATGCGTTCCCTCCCATGAAAACGTTGAACAGGATGTCCTTGCCGCTGATCTGGAAAAGAGGATCAACACATTTGTCAACGATCTACCCACCGCAGAGCGGCGTGTGTTTCTCTGCCGGTACTGGTATCTGGATTCTATTTCCGCGATATGCGAGCAGTTTGGCTATTCTCAAAGTAAAGTAAAGGTCATGCTTCATCGGACTCGTAAGGCGCTGCATACTTGTCTGGTAAGTGAGGAGTATGTGTTATGAACAGCAATCAACTGATAGATGCCATCGGCGCGGTGAATGATGCCGCTGTATTGGACGCAAAAGCTTTTCACTATAGGGGAGATGCTGCTGCTGCGAGACCGCGATTCAGAAAAATGACAGTTGGTGTTGCCGCTGTGCTGGCCGTCCTTCTGTGCATTGTCGCCGTCGCCTTTGCCGTGGATCAGGAGTTCCGTGCAGCAGTCCTGTCCTTCTTTCATATCTCCGCAGGGGATCATGTGGAACGCGTTCCGGTAGAGGATCAACCCCTCACAGGCGATGACGCGGCTGGGAAAAATATCACCGTCACAAGAGTGCGTGTTCCCAACAACGGTCACGCCGCAAATGGGTTATTTGCGATCTGCTCCGATGAGATCGAGTACAAACAAGGGAGTCACTACGATTTGTATAAGCAGGAGGGCGGTGAGCTGGTCAAACTCGAGCTGCAAAGCACCCGCAGAGACTTTTCGTACAACGGAACGGCTTACGGTGTATATCTGGAGTGGGCGGAGGATAAAGAGGGGCGCTGTGCTCTCGGCTATGTGGAGCTTCCCGACAGCGTGACGGGTCAATATGCGGTGCTGCAATTTGTACCCGGCACGGGCGAAAAGCTGCTCCTGCTTCTGGATGGTAAATATCCCGTTATCATCGACCTGTATGAGGATGGCGTGCAGGAGCTGATTCCCGCCGCAGTAATGGATGAACTGCCGTTCCTCAAAGCTGTTCATATAACGCGTGATGGTAAATACCTCCTTTTGAATGCAGGAAGGTATTACTGTGCAGCGATCGGTACGGAACCGCTCACCTGCCTTGATGAACTGTGCGGTGCGGCACTGACTGGGTGCAGCTACATCGGTGAAGGCATCTTTTCCTGCCATTCGCTGACCGGCGGCACGGTGGATGAGGCAGACCTTGCGGCGTATGTACGTGGAGAGACACCTGCATCGCCGATAGACTTCGGCATGATTACAACGTGGAACGTTGACGTCCAGCGGCAGGCGGCCGGCGTCGTTGGCAGCACGGCGGCCACGGCGTTCACAAACCCTGATGCCCTCTGGCATGGCACCGAACGAACGGAGCCATTTTCACCCGGACTAGTATATGTGCCGCACGATGAAGGTGCATATATGCTGGAGGTGGACGGAGAACGCCATATCTATGTCGTTGATCTGCGAAGCGGAGAGCGGAATATGATAGAGGGAGCTTTGTGGCCCGATGTAGATTGGCCATATGCGGAACTTGTGGGCAGCCCGGAGGGCGATAAGCTTGCACTTATCCAGCGGGACGCTACCAATGGCAGCCTGTGCCACCTGTCCGTCATAGATTTCAAAAAGATGCGGCTCTTCGCAATAGAACGCGATACGAAAGAAGTCGGAAATGAGCATTATGCGGACTGGTTTGATAACGACACCATCATGGTGGACAACAATGTAACCGATGAGACGGGGTACAACACCGGCGACAGCTGGTATTATCTATACAGGATCTATTAGTGGATAGAAAGGAGGAAAATTCGTCGACCTATAAGCTGGCGTATGAGTTAATTTCTACCGATGGTAGAATCGCCTATGTTGATGCTGCGAATGGGGCGGTAGTCAATTATGACTATTGATTTGGGTGTTATGAACCGGGAGATTTAGTTGCCCTGAGAGTTTGGCACTGAAAGGAAAATAGCACGGAGTTTGATTTCAAAAGAATAAAAGCACAGGTGCGGGTCAACCGCGCCTGTGCTTTTATAATAACAGATTTGCTGTATATTCATTGTGAGCAATACTGTTTCAGTGGTTTAATGGTATCCGGGCAACGGGAAATGATGTTGTCAACACTTGCGTACATATATGCATACAAGTGTTGACAACTACAGCATATTGTGGTATATAAGAGTTATTCAGTTATTTGTGCACCGCCCCAATGGGGCTTCCGAATACCTTTTGGATCGCACACGTTGTTAAGTTTGTACTTGAGGGGCATCATGCTCCCGTTTGAGATCAGGGCCATTGTGCCCTCGTGATTCAATGACTATGCGGTGAGAAGTTTTTTCGCGGCATTTTCCACCTGTACGCCGCCCTGCCGCCGTGCTATGATGTGCCTGTACTTAAGGCATTAAGCATTTAGGTCGGAGCAGAGCAGGCACGGGTGGAAAGCTATCAACAGCTTTTCGCTCTGACTAAGAACCCGAAGTATGTCAAAATGCGCCTCCCGAAAAACGGGCGGTCATCAGAATTGAACAATACTGCAAACGCAGGAAGGATCGTATGAAGCCGAAACGGCAGGAAGATTCTTCCTGCGTTTTTGCTTACTATTTTGTCGCGGCACTTGCCATCGCCGCGATACCGCAGGAAAAGAAAAAGGCACCGAAGTTGCTTCGGCGCAGATCAGGAAGAAGTTTTGTAAAAGCCGTTGGGACGATACGGCAGGAAAATCGTCAAGGGAGAGGCAAGCTCCCGCCCTGTATGCCGCAGTCAGAGTGCGGCACCGGTCATACGGGGTATCACGCATCCCCCGATCCGTCGCCGGGCGGATCACAGGACACCGGCGGAGCCTTCCGCAGCCGAGTTCAGCGGCCGGGTGTCCGCCACCGCTCCATCGGAGCAGGGCATTTTGCCCCATGTGGCAGCGTACTGACCTGGTACAGGTAAAGAGAGACAGACACACAGGCAAACCTCAAAAACCACGCAACACCAAGGCTTTCCGCCTGCGGCAGTCTACCCTTTCTGCGGAGATACGCCGGAAACGGCTCTCCTTGCCAACGGGTGAAGTGCGCCCATCTGAACACGACTACGATTACAAGGAGATTTTTTGATATGACCACAAAAGGCATTTACAACACCCTCGTTACCCAGTTGGACAAGCTGGCTCGCCACAACCGGCAGGGCAGCTTCCGCACGAAGGATCGCTACTACGAGGCGGTCAAACGGTTCTGCGCCTACCTTGCCGCCCACTACCACCTGCAAAAGCTGGAGAACATCAGCGGCAAGCATCTGGTGAGCTACGTCCTCTATTTGCAGGAGCAGGGCAAGTCCGCCAGCACCATCAAGACTGACCTCTCCGCCATCCGATTTTTCCACGATAAGATGTCCTGCCCAAAATACACGCTGCCGGATAACGGCGCATTGGGCGTTGCCTTGGAACGCCGCCGCTTCGGGCAGCAGGATCGTACATGGAGGAACTTGGAGTTCGGCAAGCTGATCGGCCGCGCCATGGCGGAGGAGCGGGAGGACTACATCCTCGCCCTGTATCTGGCACGCTATGCCGGTCTGCGTATCCACGAGTGCTTCCGCATGGACACCGCTATGGCGGAGCGTGCGCTGCGGGAAAACGCCCTCACCGTAAAGGGCAAGGGCGGTAAAATCCGTATCGTCCCCATTGAGGACGAGCGTATTACGATGATGCTGCAACGGCTACTGGACAAAATGGAACGTGGCCACAAGCTGTTGGTGCAAGATGGCGTTCCCACTGACCGGGCCATCAACGGCATGCAGCAGTTCATCCTCCGCCACCGTGATGCCATCTGTGACCCCACCGCACCGGACAGGCGCATTACCTTCCATGGACTGCGGCACACCTACGCCGCCGAAAAGTACACTTCCCTCGTCAACGGCGGCATGACGCCTCTGGACGCCCATTTTACCGTGTCCCGCCTGCTGGGACATGAGCGGCCCGACGTGACGAACATCTATCTGGCGTCCGTGAAGGGAGGTACTGCCCGTGGAGAATAAGTATCGCGACCTGCATGACCTCCCCATGACATTGCGGGTGGAGGACTTGATGCCCATTCTCGGCATCGGCCGCAACACCGCCTACGAACTGATCCGCAGCGGACAGATACGAAGCGTCCGTATCGGCAGGCAGATTCGTATTCCGCGGGAGGCTCTGCTGGAGTTCCTGCGGAAGTAAAGTTCTTCGTCGCGGAAATAAAACTTGCACAATAGCCGTGCGGGATATATCATGGAGATGGTACATTCCGCGCGGCGGAAAGGAGCGTATATGCCGCGTACAAAAGCAGGAAAAGGAGCCGGCGGTGCCGGTTCTATCAGAAAAATCACAACAACACGGAACGGAAAAACCTATACCTATTGGCAAGGCCGCTACACAGAGGGCTTCGACCCCGGCACGGGCAAGCAGATCCAGCGCAGCATCACTGGAAAGACGCAGAAGGAAGTGGCGCAGAAGCTGCGCCAGATCACGGCGTCGCTGGACGATGGCACCTACAAAGCACCCTGCAAGCTGACGGTGGGAGAATGGCTGGACATCTGGACACAGGACTATCTGGTGTCGGTCAAGCCAAGAACTGTGGACAGCTATAAAACAACGGTGGAAAACCATCTAAAGCCCGCTTTTGCTGCAATGAAGCTGGACGCCTTGAAAACGCAGGATGTGCAGCGGTTTTATAACTCTTTGCAGGTAGAGTGTGGAGACAGAAAACCACTGTCAGCGAAAAGCGTTCGCAATATCCACGGAGTTTTTCACAAAGCGATGCAGCAGGCTGTAAAGCTGGGGCATATCCGCACAAATCCAGCCGACCCCTGTGATTTGCCTCGGGCGGTTCGCAAAGACATTCATCCGCTGGATAATGAAGCTATTGCCCGATTTCTGAAAGTAGCCCGTGGACACCGCTATGAAGCCATCTATGTGCTCACACTCTTCACCGGTCTGCGGGAGGGCGAGGTGCTGGGACTGCTGTGGGACTGCGTTGACCTTGAACGCGGTGTGATCGTTGTAAACAAGCAGTTACAAAAAGAACGGCGCGGAAAGGGTGAATATCACCTTGTCACCACAAAAAACGGAAAGAGCCGCCAAATCACGGCAGCTCCATTCGTGGTCGACCTTTTGAAAAAGCAGCGGCGTTTACAAGAGAGCCAAAAGCGGCTTGCGGGAGAGGCATGGGAAAATAGCGGACTTGTGTTCACAAATGAAATGGGACATCACCTTTCAGCACAAACCGTTTACCTCCACTTTAAGAAGTTGGCGGGACAGGCCGGGTTTCCCTCTGCGCGTTTTCACGATCTGCGTCACTCCTACGCAGTCGCCGCGATCCGCGCCGGCGACGATATCAAGACGGTGCAGGGTAATCTGGGTCACGCCACTGCCGCCTTCACGCTGGACGTGTATGGACATGTGACTGACCAGATGAAGCGCGAAAGTGCCGACCGCATGGAGCGTTTTATCCGTACAGTTTCCGTCGGTTGACCCAATAAGGCTAAAAATAAGGCTAAAACCTGCTTTCGGGCACAAAAAAACTCCCGAAACACAGGTGTTTCGGGAGTTTTGGTTGTCATGCCGTACCAGAATAGATTTCCCGCCTTCCGCAACAAGAAGCACTCAATTGGAGCATATGCGAGGCTTCCTTTCCGGCGGGCAACTACTTACAATAGTCTTATTGCTTAAAAGGAGATGAGACTATGCCAAAAGAATATCCCGCTGAATTCAAGGCCAAGATTATCAAGCGTTACCAAAAGGGGGAATCCATTCAATCGCTCAGTCAGGAATTGCATATCGCGCAAAGCACACTCTACGACTGGAGAAGAGAATACTGTTCCATCAAAACAGCAAACCGTACCTACACACCAAAAGAGTTCGACACCCTTTCAAGGCGGCTGGAAAAGCTGGAGCATGAGCTGGAGATCATTCGGCTCACTGGGTACATATCAAATGTGCCCTTGCAGAAAAAGCTGGTCTTCTTGGAAAGTCTCTACCAAAAGTCAGACAACCCGTATAGTGTCTACGAGCTCTGTGAAGCGTTGGATGTTGCCCGCGGAACCTTCTACAACCACATCTTCCGCCGAGCCGACCGCAGCAAGCGCGATCAAGAGCAGGCGCGGCTTATGCGGCTGGTACAGCAGGTTTTTGATGACAGTGCCCAGCGATTCGGCGCCGAAAAAATTCGCATCGCTCTGACCGAAAGCGGCATCAGGGTCAGCACCAAACGCATCGCGGCGATCATGCAAGAGCTTGATCTGCACAGCATCCGCCCAGACGCAAAAAAGCAATTCAAGAAGCGTCAGCAGTACAAAAAACAGAATCTACTGGAGCAGCAGTTCACCGCGGAGCGTCCCAACCAAATCTGGGTCAGCGATATTACATACTTCAAAATCAACGACTACTGGCTCTACTTTTGTATGATCCTCGACCTTTTCTCCCGCAGGGTCATCGGCTATCGGGTGTCCCGCAACGCAAGCACTCATCTGGTCACAAGCACCTTCCGGGACGCCTATCAAGCACGAGGCAATCCCATCGGGCTGACCTTTCACAGCGATCGCGGCGCACAGTATACCTCAGCCACGCTTACGGAACTGTTGCAAAAATGCGGTGCGAAACAGTCCTTTTCCGCTACAGCACGGCCCCATGACAACGCGGTCGCCGAAGCGTTTTTTGCTTCCTTCAAAAAAGAGGAGGCGTACCGCAGGGAGTACACCTCGGAGCAAAGCTACCGCAAAAGCGTGGCGCAATATGTCCAATTCTATAATGAGCTGCGTCCCCATCGGACCTTAAAATACAAGACCCCACAGGCATTTGAGGAGGCGTACTGGGCGAGTTTATCGTAAAACCGTGTTCAAATAACGACTTTGCGTAAAAATATTCGTTTCACATTTTGAGAGTTTTCACCTTCACTCATAAGAAGGGGATAAGAAAAAAGCCTTGACTTCTCAAGGCTTTGCGGGCATGAAGAAGCCCGCTTTTCGATAAAAATGTTCGAAAAGCGGGCTTCATTCATATGGAGGTGACACCCGGATTTGAACCGGGGAATGAGGGTTTTGCAGACCCTTGCCTTACCACTTGGCTATGTCACCGTGTCAACGAAAATCATTATACTATATACCGTCGGTCCTTGTCAAGAGTGAAATGCCCGTTGAAACGGGATTTCTTTCATTGCTTTTTGTGTTACTTCACGGTCGTCTTTGCTGCAGCCTCAGAAAAAAATGTAAAAAGGAATAGAACAAATGTTGCAATGCGTGAAAGGGTGTGATATAATAGAGCCGGAAGAACAGCGGACGCGGCGCACATACAAAAACGGACCTGCGCCGATACGGGGCGCGTGAAAGGGGCATGGCTATGGCGAAGATGACCAGAATGCAGCAGAAGATCTACGACTACATCGCCCAGGCACTGCGGGAGCAGGGGTATCCCCCCTCGGTGCGGGAGATCGGCGAGGCGGTGGGACTGAAATCGCCGTCCACGGTGCATTTCCACCTGAAGCACATGGAGGAGCTGGGCGTGCTGACCAAGGGGGCCGGCAAGGGCCGGGCCCTGACGCTGGCGCAGCCCATGCAGGGGGAAATGCCTGACGGCGCGCCGGTGCAGGAGGAGGCGGCACCGGCGGCGGACCGCATCCCCGTGGTGGGCAGCGTGGCCGCGGGCAGCCCCATATTGGCGGAGGAGTGCATTGAGGACTATCTGACCTTCGACACCGGCGGACGCGAGGGGGAGTACTTTGCCCTGCGGGTGCGGGGCGAGTCCATGCTGAACGCGGGCATCCTGCCGGACGACCTGGTGGTGGTGCACCGCCAGCCCACGGCACACAACGGCGAGATCGTGGTGGCGCTGCTGGGGGACGAGGCCACGGTGAAGCGGCTGAGCCGCCGGAACGGCGAGGTGTGGCTGCTGCCGGAGAACGAGAACTACCGGCCTATCGACGGCCGCGAGGCCACGCTGCTGGGCAAGGTCACCGCCGTGGTGCGGGAGTATAACTGAACGCAAAAAGAGACGGCACTGCCGTCTCTTTTGGGCGTCAGGGGGTGTTTTGCACGATTTCCATTACCGGAAATGGCAAAAAAACGGAAATTTTCCACAAAAAGGCTGGACAAACGGTGTGACTGTGCTATAATTTGACTATCCGCAGAGGTACCTCTGCATTTGCGTTTTAACGATCTTAAAACGATGCGTCCTGCGGAAATCTAAAACAAATGGGGTTTGAGACATGAAGAAATTGCTGGCAACCATTCTGGCGCTGGTCATGGCGCTGAGCGTCACCACGATGGCGTGGGCGGAGGGAGACTGGACAGGCTCCGGTACGGAGGCTGACCCGTATGTGATCACGACCGAGGCGGGGCTGAATAAGCTGGCCACGGACGTGAATAGTGGTACGGTGTACAGCGGCAAGTATTTCAAACTGGGCGCGAGCATCACTGTGACGGACTGGACGCCCATCGGACAAAAGGGCACCGACAACAAGTTTGCCGGTACCTTTGACGGCAACGGCCAGACGGTCACCATCAATGGCATCAAAAGTGGTCTCGATTCCGCTTTCGGCGGCTACGCCGGTTTCTTCGGCGCGGTTAAGGACGCGACTATCAAGAACCTGACGGTGGCCGGTACTATTACCGGCGCGGATGTGGCTGGTATCGTGGCGAGAATGGACGGCGGTACGGTGGAGAACTGCGTCAACAAGGCGACGGTTACCGGCAATAGGAAGGCAGCGGGTATCGTTGTCATTACCAAGGGCAGCGGTGAAGCGACCATTCAAAATTGTAAAAACTACGGGCCCATACAGTCCACCGGCGACAGAGCGGGCGGTATTGTCAACCTGGTTCAAATCGCTACAGAGGTGCTGAATTGTAAGAACTATGGCGCAGTGACGTCGGAAGCGACCGGCACTTATGCTGCGGGCGGTATCGTTGGTTGGGTCAGTCTGGAGCAGAGCGGGGCTCAATTCAAGATCGATGGCTGCGAAAATACGGCGACTGTGAGCGGTAAGGGCGCGGCCGGTGGCATTCTCGGCGGTGCGTCCGGGTCTGTCGGTACGGTCAGCAGCTGCATCAACAGTGGGACTGTAACACTCAGCGGGACTGCCGGAACAAGCAATGAGCACGCCAATATCGGTGGTGTCGTAGGGCAGGGCCATACGGATATGGAAGGACTGGCGGCAACGGGGAACACCAGCACCGGTGCGCTTGCCGGCAGCTATACCCGCAGGACGATCGCGGAGGACGTGACACTGGCAGACCAGAGCTATTTGCAACTGTATATTTGCAAGGGCGCAAAGGTCGAGATCACGGCAGGAAAGATCGAAAACTATCTCACTAACTATGGTACGCTGACCATAAAGGGGGCGCAGATCGGCGAGAGCGGCGAAGGGGGAGTCAATGCGCAGTTCCAGAATTATGGTACGGCGACGCTGAATTGTGTGATGAAGGCTGGCAGCATCCATTCTCAGCAGGGAGCGGCAACTGTTTTCAACGGCGGTGAGTATCATTTTACCTGCGCCGAGGAGATGCGGAACGGGCTGCAGTTTGTGGCCGGAAAGTTTATTGATCTGCGCAGCGGCAGCGGAAACGTGCAGTGGGATGATAATACATTCCGGAGCTATGTGGCAGAAGGCGCGACGGTAGCCTACGACGAGACGGCGAAAACATGGACGGTGTCGATGCCGGTGACCGGTGTGGCGCTGAACAAGAGCGCTATGGAGCTGCAGGTGGGTAAGACGGAGACGCTGACGGCAACGGTCACGCCGGAGAACGCAAGTGAGCCTGGTGTAACATGGACGTCCAGCGACGCGACCGTGGCCACGGTGAATGAGAACGGTGTTGTTTCGGCGGTGGCTAAGGGTACGGCGACCATCACCGCGACTGCCGGTGGAAAGTCTGCGGCTTGCACGGTGACGGTCAAGGCGGCGTCCGGCGGGTATTACTACTATCCCGGCAGCACGACTACTACGGACACGGCGAAGGCGAGCCCCAAGACCTTCGACGCGGGCATCGGCATCTACGCCGTGACGGCGGTGCTGTCCGTGACCGGCATGGCGTGGACCGCTAAAAAGCGCGAGAACTGAGTTTCTCCCGCGGCGGTCCTACCCCGCCGACGCATGAGAATAAAGAAGAAAGACCGGCGAGAGCCGGTCTTTCTTTTTTTGGGGGTGAACTGGGGGCTGTCAGATGACGTGGTATTCCTTCAGGAGCTTTTCGATATCGGTGTTTTCGATCTTGCCCAACAGCTTCTTGACGGCCAGCTTTTCCATCAGGCCCAGCTCCATGTCGGTAGCCTTCTTGTCGTCCCGCAGCTTCACGGTGGCGTTCAGCAGGTCGCGGACGTCATAGACGCTGCCCCAGACCTCGGGCACGCCGCGGTCCACGTTCAGCAGGGTGTACACGGCCTCCATGCCGGTCCGCATGGAATACTCGGTGGTGAAGATGGTGTCGCGGGGCGTCTCGGCAAACTGACCGAGGAAGGCGAAGTTCACGCTGCCGTCGGGCACCACATTGGGCCGGTCGCCGTAGGCGCGGGGCATGAAGAACGCATCGATATAGGGCATCATCACGGGTACGGTGTTGGCGCTGTTGGACGCCAGATCCTCGATCTGATCCTCGGGCACGCCGATGTGGTACAGCCACTCCATGCAGATCTCCTTGCCGGTGCACGCCCGCATGGGCTTTTTCACATAGTCGCCGGGCTTGTCGGTGAACAGGGAGTACACCCACACCAGGCAGTGGTCCTTGGGCTGGTCGCGGAACTGGGGCTGGCGGTTGATGGTCCAGCTCATCAGCCAGGAGGAGTCCTTGACGGTGACGATGCCGCCGGTGACCACATGGCCGGTGAAGGGGTCGCGCTTGCAGATGTTCTTGATATAGGGGATGATCTTCTGGTCCAAAGTCTCCACGGTGGCGCTCATCCAGTTGGTCTGCTCGGGGTCATGGCAGAACTTGTCGGGATGGCCAAAGGCAGGGTCCTGTGCGGCGATCTTGCGCCACATATCCCAGCCGCCGCCGGGCTTCAGCTCGGTGTTGTAGGCGGCGGGCTTATCCTGACTGCCCATGGAGGAGTTCTCTACGCAGCCGCCGTTGGTGATGAACACCAGATCGTTCTCCGTCAGGTCGATGGCGCCGGGCTCGTTGTTCTCGATGACATCGATGCGCTTGGCCAGCTTGTGGGTGGGATCGGAGCAGTCGAACTCCACGTTGGTGACCTGCACGCCGTAATGGAACCGGACGTTGTGGCTCTCCAGATACTTCACCATGGGCAGGATCATGGACTCATACTGGTTGTACTTGGTGAAGCGCAGGGCGGTGAAGTCGGGCAGGCCGCCGATGTGGTGGATATAGCGCTGGATATACAGCTTCATCTCCAGCGCGCTGTGCCAGTTCTCAAAGGCGAACATGGTGCGCCAGTACAGCCAGAAGTTGGAGTTCAGCACATCGTCATCAAAGAAGTCGGTGATCTTCTTGTCCTGCAGGTCCTCGTTGGGGGTGAAGAACAGCTTCATGATCTCCATGGCGCCCTTGTCGGAGATGTCGAACTTGCCGTCGGTATGGGCGTCCTGACCGCGGTCAACGGTGGCGCGGCACAGGGAGTAGTTGGGGTCCTCCTTGTTGAGCCAGTAGTACTCGTCCAGAACGCTGACGCCCTCCGTCTCGATGGAGGGGATGGAACGGAACAGGTCCCACATGACCTCGAAATGGTTGTCCATTTCGCGGCCGCCGCGCATGACGTAGCCCAGGTTCTCGAACTTATAGCCGTCGCAGGCGCCGCCGGGGAGATTGCCCTTTTCCAGAATGTGGATGTGCTCGCCCTTCATCTGGCCGTCGCGGACCAGATAGCAGGCGGCGGTCAGGGCAGCCAGACCGCTGCCCACGATATAGGCGGATTTGTTGTCCACGCCCTCGGGCTTTTTGGGACGGGCAAAGGCTTCATAGTTACCGCTGGAATAATACATAAATAAACTCCTTTCAAGTATCCACTGTATGTTTTCCTTTGATGATGAAAGCATACATCTGAATGAATATTTGTTCAATAAGCAGAAAAACCCCGGTGATAAGTTTTTTATCACCGGGGCGGCAGGTGTTCAGTTTTTTATCATTTGGCCTCGTTTGATAAGGGCTTGTCGGTACGCAGACGCGCCAGCGCGGCGTCGACGCTGCCGTGGATGACCTGGTCCAGCTGTTCCACGATCAGGTGGGGATCGCCCTTCATGTCGGATCTGATCCAGTCCAGCATCAGGCCTACGAACATATACTTGTACAGCGTGGCGATGAAGGCCTTATCCTCCGGCCGGACGGACATTCCCCGGGCCTGCTCCTCCACCACGCCCTCCAGCAGGTCGTAGGTCAGCTTGTAGAGATAGTTCTCCACCTGCTCCCGGCTGACGGAGCGATAGACGTTCAGAATGAAGGGCTTATTCTCCTGCACGGCCTCGAAAATCTGCAAAAGGCCCTGCTGCCACGTCTCGTAGGTCTTTTTGCCCGCCAGAGCGCGGCTGGCGTCCTCTTCGCAGCTCCATTCCACGAGATCATAGATGTCCTTGAAGTGATAGTAAAACGTCATGCGGTTGATACCGCAGTCATCGGTGATGTCGCTGACAGTGATCTTATGCAGGGGCTTTTCCAGCAGCAGCTTTTTCAGCGACGCTTCCAGCGCCCGCTTGGTAACTTGTGACATGGCATACGCTCCTTTTATGCGTCCAGCCGGACGGACCAGCCGCCCAGGGGGGAGAGGGGGGCCGTCTCCGTGGGGGACAGACCCTGCACCACGCCCTCGGTGGTGACAACAGATACGGACTTAAAGCAGATGGGGGCGAAGGGGGCGGTGTCCAGCAGCTGCTGCCACAGGGCCACCAGGTTCGCGTCAGCGCCATTGGATCGATAGGCCTGCAGCAGCCGGTCGGTAGTCTCATCGGACCAGCCGCCGTAGTTGAGGCTGCCCTCGGTGGACAACAGGGCCGTCAGGTCCCAGTCGGCGGTCAGGCGGCATTCACCGTAATAGAGATCAAAGTTGCCGCTTTCCAGCCGGGTGAGGAACGTGTCCCAGGGAACAGCCTCCACGGTGACGGTCAGGCGTGCGGTATTGAGGTACATGGCGATCTCCTGGGCGGCGGAGACCTTGAAGCTGCTCTCCTCGTTGACCAGAAGCGTCAGCGTCAGGGGTGTCTCATCCTCCGCCTGTTCGCCAAGGGCGGCGTTCAGCAGGCGGTTATAGGCCGCGGTGTCGTAAGGCGTTTCCAGCGCGGTATCGTAGCCTGCGTAGGCGGGGGAGGCAGGCAGCTGGGCCGCCGTGCCCTGTCCCAGCAGACAGGAGGAAACCAGCGTTTCGCGGTCGATGCCGGCGCTGAGGGCCCGGCGCAGGGCCGGGTCGGACAGGGACTCCCGCCGGGTGTTCATGCCCAGAAACTGCATGACGGGGGTGGCTGCTTCGGCGTAGTCGCCGGCACCAGAGACACCGGTGCTGTTGCTGCCGGTGAGATCCAGCGTCAGCAGCTGCACCTCACGGGAAGTGAAGGCGTACAGGGCGGAGTCCTTGTCCTTGCAGTGCTGCAGGCGGATGGTGGACAGCGGCAGAACGCTGCTGTCCTGCCACCAGCGGCTGTTGGCCGTCAGGTAGGCGCCCGCGTCATCCTTGGCAAACAGATAGGGGCCGCTGCCCGTGGGGGCGGTGCGGTTCTCGGTGCCGGCCTTGATGATGGGGATGTCCAGGCGGCTGGGAAGGGTGGCCAGAGAAGAGGACAGGGCGATGACCACCGCGTCCTCCCGGACGTACACGGAGGTCACGTCCCGCAGCCGGGCGGCATAGCGGTCAGAGGTGCGGGCGCGCTCCAGCGTGGCGGCCACGTCCGCCGCCGTGACGGCGGAGCCGTCAGAGAAGGCCGCATCGGCCTTGATGCGGATGGTCCAGGTGCGCTGGGCGGCATCATACGTCCAGCTGTCCGCCAGGACGGCCTGGGGCCGGAACTGCTCGTCCAGGGCGAACAGCCCCTGGTACATGAGGGACTCTACGGTCTGCTGCATAGTGTCCGTGGTGCGGACGGGGTCGAGGGTGCCGCCGGCAATATAGGGCAGGGTAAAGGCGGTCAGCGGCTCCGGCTCCGGTTCTTCGTTTTCATTCTGGTAGAAGTCGGACAGCTCTCCCAGGGGATCCTCGGTGACCTCCCAGTCGGCGCAGCCGGCGGCCAGCAGCATGGTCAGCGCCAGCAGCAGGCACAGCAGTGTACGTTTCATAGCGTATCCTCCCGCAGAGCGATCAGCGCGGCCTGCTCGCCCCGGCGCAGGCCCATCTTCCGGTGGCTCCAGTACAGGTCCGGGCGGCAGGCGGTGCAGTGATCGCAGATGTCGATGCGCGTAACGCCTTCGCGGCGCAGCCACAGGGCGTTGACGGCTTTCAGGTCGATGTGCCACTTGCTGCCGTTCCATGCCATGAACGGCTCCGCCGCCGCACCCAGTGCGGCCCGCAGGGCCTCCGGTACGTCGCCGTCCGTCTCGAAGCAGCACGGCCCGATGGCCGGCCCGATGGCGGCGCGGAGGTCCGCCGGGTCGCAGCCGTAATCCTCGGCCATGACCCGTACCGTCTCCGCGGCGATGCCGGC
>OIZW01000709.1_pt1 | contig 26723 bp, 20 predicted proteins | sample 1588581 | NCBI WGS metagenome assembly OIZW01 (sample SAMN03283266) | human gut metagenome | biome: human-associated habitat; material: feces | host: Homo sapiens | place: USA | collected 2013 | reverse complement strand
AACTGCGGGCGCTCCAGATTGCCGCCGGAAAAGCCCTCGTCCTCGTAGACCAGCATGTTTTCCGCCGCTTCCTCGCCAAAGTGCATGGCGATGTACTGGCGGCAAAGCTCGATCTGGTTCTCGATGCTCTCGCCCTTGCCGGTGAATTTGGACTTACGGGAGTAGATGACATATTGCTTCGGCGTATCTTTCGTTTTCATGGCGGCACCTCGCGCTATTCGTTAGGTTGGTAGATATATTATAACGGATTGGAATCCATTTGAAAAGGTACCCAAGGGAAGAATCTGAAAATTTCTGCGGATAGGCAGAGGTTTTCGCGCGCTGATTGTGCCAGTTCGGAGGGCATCACTCATGTGCATCGAGAAAATGATTGATGGAATGAGCGATGCACGCTATACTATGGATAACAACCAACACTTCGAGGTGCGTATGAAAAAGAAACAGCCTCCGTTTCAAATCACAAACAAAATGATCGCTGACGTTGCAGAAATCTCCGAACTGACCGGCAGACTTTCCGCGCACGATCATCTTTCAAGCAATCCCAATCTGCGCCGCACCAACCGCATCCGCACCATTCACGGCTCCCTTGCCATTGAGCAGAACACCCTGAGTCTGGAACAGGTCACCGCTGTTCTGAACGGCAAACATGTTCTGGCTCCGCCCAAGGACATTGCCGAGGTCAAAAATGCCTATGAGATTTACGAGCGGCTGGACGAGCTTGACCCCTACTCCGTGGACGACCTGCTGACCGCTCACGGTATCATGACTCGCGGGCTTGTAGAGGAGTCCGGCATGTTCCGCACGCGGCCTGTTGGCGTTGTAGATCAAGAGGGGCATGTCCTGCATTTTGGCACGCTGCCGCAGTATGTGCCTGATTTAGTCATGGAGCTGTTGGATTGGGCAAAGCACAGCGACCTGCACATGCTAATTCGAAGCTGTGTGTTCCACTACGAGTTGGAGCTGATCCACCCCTTCGCAGACGGCAACGGCCGCGTTGGAAGGCTCTGGCATACGTTGCTGCCTCTCCAAGTGGAATCCCGTGTTTTCATGGCTGCCGGTCGAGTCCATCATCCACGACCATCAGCAGGAATACTACGATGCCATCAATGCCAGCAACGATGCAGGCGAGTCCACCGCGTTCATCGAATTTATGCTCTCCGTCATCAAAGCATCGCTCATTGACGCCATCCATACGAGTGATGCAATGAGCGCCGGAAAGATGGACAAGAAAACTCTGCGCTGGCAGAAGATTGAGCAGTTCTTGCAGACGCATGAGTATATCATGAATGCCGATGTGCGGGAGCTGTGCGGGGTGTTGGCAGCGACGGCCAATAGAATTTTGGCAAATTTTATGTCGGATGGTAAGCTAATGAAATCTCGTGTAGGTGGACATTGGGGATATCATCTATCAAATTGAGCAGGAGGCCTGTTGTGTGAAAAAGAAGTTGTTTCCAATAGATATTGATGAATTAAAAGCAATATCCAGTAAAAATCACTTTCATGAGAAGCGTCCTATCCGATGTACCGTAATTGTAATAGCGTTTCTCTTTTTGCTAGTGGCTTTAGCGGTCTGCTTTTTCCGTGAGGATTTGTTTACGGTAAATCAGATGACATTTTTAGGTGTCTTTGGCGCAAGCGTTATTTCACTATTCACTATTTTACTATCACTTAATCAAGAACAGCGATCCGCATATCATACAGCACGAAGAAGCGCCTTATTATTAAGTAATATCCTTGATTCGTTATATTCTCAAATTGAACGAATTAGTAATGGTTCCGTCCATCCAATAGCATATCCGTTAGACTGGATACACTATTATGAACAGTGCTGTACCTATCTTCAGTATGACTATCTTCCTTACTTACTTCGAGAGTTTGATATTGTAGAAAAACTGAATCAGTGCATTTTGAGTAATGATAAAACCGGTATGGAAAAACTGCTTAAATATCGAAAAGATAGCATCACCGATTGGACCCTAGACTTTTCAATCATATCCACAAAAACGAACTTGTCACTATTTGCATTTGGCAGTAAAGAACTTGTACCGTGGAATCAGGGATCACAATATAAAAAATTTAAGAATTTTGTTATTGAAACATATGGATGCAAGATTAAAGATCTGACAACAGAGTACTTATCAAAAAATGGTGGCCACTGTGATTCCAGAGATGCAGAGTATTTTGCAATGAATCAGCTTCGGAAAGAGACCGAACTGCAAAACGATCCATACTGGCATTTTGCTGTAGATAATCGCGCTATGCTTAATGCAATATTTGGAGTCTATATGTCCTTAAAGCCAGATGATGGTTTTTCGTTGTGCTGGGGTGAATTATCATTAAGGAAAAAAGACGAGTGATTTAACCTGCATTGCTAGGATCAAGATTTATCGTCAACAAAACTCTGCGGAGATTCTTTCGCAGCACTTAAACAGCACGCTATACTCAAAAAGCATTTATACCCCATTATGCCGCACCATTCACGGTCATAATGGGGTATACTCATATTTACTGCCAGTTTCGTTTCAGGATCTCACTTTTGAGATACAGCGTACTCTTTTCCGACGCTTTGATCGGATGAAGCTTTCCACGTTTCGTCAGGTCGATGATGTTCTGCCGGGAACAGCCCAAGATATCCGCCGCTTCCGCTGCGTTGATGACTCTGTGGGCGGCAAAGTTCCGGAAATCAGCCGCCGTCAGAGGAACATTTTTGCCGATCCGGTAGAGCATCGCATCCGAAACGGTCATGTTCACATCCCACGCAACGCCGTATCCGCCCGTCTGCATCTGCACATGCTGAAAATAGTCCGGCTTCTTGATAAGGATCTGAAACGCCTTCGTCTTTTCAAAGTGCTTCTGCAAATCGCATTTCTTCACGGCACCGTCACGAAAAAACACCAGCAGGCAATAATCCTCCAGCGGCAGCACATCTTCAATTCTCTTGGAGAAGCGCTTCGTAATTTCTTCCGGAAGCTCTTTCTCATCAATGGGAACGAGATAGTAATCATCCTGCGCGCATCGCCCCATTGCCAGCATCAGTAGCTCGTACTCATCGTATTCCTTCAGATGATTGTCGCGCAAAATCTCGCCTATGTTCTGGCGGTCGGTTGGAACGATCCGCTGCTGAACCCAGATTTTGCTCCAATAGGAATTGACTGTGGTTTCCCCGCGCTTAACAAAGGAGTCCAGCAGAAGTGGCGTCTCCCATGCGTCCGCGTTCTCCGGCAGCTCAATGTAGAACCGCTTTTCCTGCTCGTAGTACAGGAGGTACGCCAGATCTTTCTGCTCCTGCGCTGATTCATCTCGAATGGCAAAAATCTTCATATGCGTACCACCTTTTCCAAATCATTTCCCATATCTTATCCTGAAGCGTCGAAGAGATCACACCGTCCAGCCCTTCCATCAGTATCTGCCTGTCGCTCTCGTGCAGCGGCGTCAGCTTTGGCATTTTATCCTTCGGAATGATACGCAGGTTATCCCATGTGGACTTTGAGCCGATAAAGTTGTTGCAGGGCTTGTCGGCCATCACATCGAACGCAGCCGCCGCAGCATCATCCGGGCAGCTGCAAAGCAGAGAGAGGCCGTGGTCAAACAGGGGAGCCAGACGAATCGTCTTCTTTCGGCTGTTGCGCAGCACCTCAATATTGGCACCGTGGCGATCCCGGTTCAGTATCAGATAGTCTACGATCAGCATCTGATAAACATAGTCTTCCCATCCCATACGGATGCAGAAATCCAAGGCAGATTCATCCGGCAGCGCTTCCAACTCCTCATAGGCATCCAAAGCGGTCTTGGACTCGCTCTTTGCCTTGAAATCCTCTGAAGCGCAGAGATAAACCTCATGGGTTCTGCCATCCACCGAAACATCCGCATGGATCAGCTGATAGGATAGATGAGGAATCCCCAGTGTGGTTAGCAGCCGGTCAACGATCAGCTCGTTCACGCACTCATGCCCGATGACTCCACGCGCCTTATCAAAGTTTGAGAGCTTGTAATAGGTCTTCTTTCCGCCGAGTTCGGAGTATGCTTTCAGAAAAGAACCGGCAGTTCCGGAAGAATTGCGATAGACTGACCACGACAAATACGTCAAGTCCTGCTTTTCTTTCATCAGCTGCATGTATACCTCACCTCAAGATTATTATATCTTTTCGCTTGTCATACGTCAAGTTTATTTTGGCGTATAACTTGTCGTATGACAAGTTTATCCGATTTTATGCCTGCATAAAACCGCCGCCCTGATTTTCAGTCGGGACGGCGGTTTTGTTATGCAAGGCTTCTCAGATATTCTTCCACGTTCTGATACTGAATGCCCTCAACCACCTGGCTTTCCCCACGATAGAGGACAATCTTCGCGGTGATTGGGCCATAGCGGTGCTCGGTCTGGGCGCATTTTTGCTCGTCGATCAGATGGCGGTACTGCTGCGGGACAGCTTCCTCGCTGTGCTTGATCTCGAAAATCCGGCAGGAGCCTGCCTCCGGGTCAAACACCACCATGTCAAATTCGCCCACGGGGAATTGCAGAACAAACACCTGCTTCTTGGGGTTTGCCAGCTTGGTTTCCAGCAGGACGATATCCTCCAGCATCCGCCCCTTGATCTCGGTCAGGATGCGCTGCTGCACGGCGGTACGCTCCGCCAGAGATAGCGCGCTGAACGTTTCATCCAGCAGCAGACTGCGGATCAGCGCGTCCGCCTGCGCATAGCGGAGTCCCGGCTGCGCGATCACCGTGCGTCCGGACTTCGTGCTGACATCCGGCAGGTGCAGCACGTCGATCTCCCGCGTTAAGTCCAGCAAGTCCAGATACTCCTTGATCTCTGCCGCGTGAACATCGTCCAGCGCCACGGTCTGCTCTGCCCTGTTGCGAATTTCCAGCAGCTTCCGCAGACTGTCGGTGACAAGCGCAAGGTCGATGCGGTCGAGGATGTCCGTCGGGTTCTCCCGATCCCGGCGCAGGTTGCTGGCAGAAATGCCAAGGTCGTGGGACTTCCAATCCTGTGCCAGCACCTCCAGCGTGAAGCGGTGGTTGATGTCCTCCACCACCCGGTTGATGGCGCTGGTCAGCTCGCCCTTCTCATATAAATCCCGCAGATGGCGGAAATGCCCCTCGTACTGATAGCAGCGCAGAGAGTGCTGGATGTTGCGGGCGATGGCGGTATCCACGTATTCGTCGGTGCTTTCCTTGCTGGCAAAGGTGGAGGTCTCGTTGTAGTGGACGCCGCCGAGGCTCATGGTGCCGCCGTAGCGGATATACTCATCGATGCCGTGAACGCCGAGGACAGATTCAAACTCACGGTAAGGGATGAATGTGGTGTGCAGCAGGATGCAGCGGTCATAGAGCTGTTCATCCTCGGTAAAGAGAAAGCCCAGCGAGTCCGTGCCGGAGAGCACGATCTTCATGCCGCAGGCCGCGAACACATCAGAAAACAGCGCCGCGCCCTCGATGAAATCCTCCATCAGCGTCACTTCATCGAGGAACACATAGCGAAAGCCCTGCGCTTCCAACTGCTTGAGGTCGCGGTTTACATCTGCCAGCGTGTCTTTTGCGGTGATCTGAATGAACGCTGCATTGGATAGTTCTGCGTCGCTCATATCCGCGAAGATCTGGCGGATCATGGTGGTCTTTCCCGTCCGGCGCAGGCCGTAGAGGATGAATACCTTGTCCTGCGGCTCGCCGTAAATATAGTCATGCAGCTGCCGGAAGCACTCGCGCCTGCGATAACCGCGAACAGATGCCGCAAAGGAACGCAGCGCTTCGCCGGTGCGGACATTGGTGGTAAATGCGGAAGGGTTCGCAGATTTCGCCTTGGGCAGCTGCTTTTTCAGCGCTTTCAGCTCCTGTTCCAGCGCCTTCCGCCGCTCGATCTGAGCACGGAAATTCTCCAATTCGTCAGCAGGAATGTACTTCTCCCGCCGCTTCTTGTTCTCTGTCCAACGGTGGTAAAAATACTCCTTACCGTTGATGGTTTTCTTCGTAACAGAGCCAGCAGGCAGAGCAGAAATCTGCTGTTCCAGCTCCGCCGCGCGGGTTTGCATCTCAGATAAGTCCATAGCGCACCTCCTGTGAGATACTATTCTATGCAGAATTATACCCCATTATACCCGCAAAATCAAGGGCGTAATGGGGTGTAATCGTTTTTCTTCGGATAGATTAGCCACCCATATTTTAACGATACACTATTGTCTGACTACTAGATAATATTTACGAGTATCGGCCTACAATTTTTGCAAGCGCCGCAACGATTTCCTCAGCTTCTTCCTTGGTATTATACTTTCCAAGAGAAATACAAATGGTACCTTTGGCGTAACCATCATCAAGCCTATATAAGTGAAAACGAACGACAACAGGCATGCTCAACTGTGTGCCCCTCAACGGGAAGAAGCGCAAGCACACCCACGTTTTTATTGACGAGTTCCATGTGGTATTTGCGAATGAGTTCCCTGCGCAGTTCGTCAACTCTGCACGACGGCAGTTCCGTAAGCGCAACGCACAACTCTGACGATAGCTACCGCGTAAATCAGTATCCAGCGGGGCATTATGAAATTCTCGGATATGGGGTACTGAATCCGTAAAATGAAGCCTTATTTTATCCAGCGCCGAGCTCAGAGATGGGCTTGGTGCTTGATTTTTTTGCATACAAATGTCGAACAAAAACGACAACTTATGAAAAATATCGAGAAAATAGCCCTATATCATTGAATTATTCGAAGCGTTGTGATAAAATATCCATCGATAACCTGTGAAAATAGGCGTATTGCGCCCTGATTGGGATAAATGAGAAAGGACGATCGGCTATGCGCGTGAGCTATGACAGACTTTGGAAACTGATGAAGAACAATAAAATGACAAAACGCGATCTTGCTCAAGCTGCCGGATTCAGTCAATACATGATGGGGCAATTTACCAAAGCCGAATATGTGTCCTTAAAAGAAATCGCAACCCTGTGTGGTATCTTCCATTGCAATATTGAAGACATTGTTGAGATAATTGAGGATTAAAACATATGGCAATACGAATAGAGTGGGATGAATTTGAGATTGCCCTTCTTATAGAAGCGTGTGAAGAGGTCCTTAGTAAGGGAAAACCCAAATCGGAAGTAGTCAAGACCGTTTCTTCCAATTTACGCAAGCGTGCTATAAGTAAAAATATAGCAATAGACGATGTTTTTCGCAACGAAAATGGCATTGCGCTTCAAATGCAAAAGATGGCTTATTTGCTTACCCATGGTGAAAAAGGCATGCCTGGCGCAAGTAAATTGTATGCTGAGGTTGCTGAACTTCGAGAGGAAAACCCTAAAAAGTTTGAGGAGATACTCAAGAGAGCAAAAGAGGAGATTGAAATGACAGACTTGTCACAACAGAATATCGATAAAAAAGCTCTCTTTGCCCAGTGGTTAAACGAGCATCCGATTAAGAAATATACTCCATCCGCAATCATAGATGCATTAGACGTGGCCTCTCGCTATTGCGTTTCGAAAAAGGTTTGCAAGGATGGCTTTTGGAGTATACAAAACAAGGCAGAATTCAATGCAGCTACATCCAAATTGCTTTCTTTTAGACTTTTTAGACTAAAGTATAGGTTTGCGGCAGCCAAAATGGATAAGGCCATTCCGCTTTATAAAGCATTTTTAGATTCATATGTAGCGTCGCGGGAAGAAAACACAGCTGAGTTTGAAGGTGAAGCATTGAATGAACCGGATAGCATGTTATCAACTGCCGCTGCAAATTCTGATGATATAATTCGTCTTGATTTTTCTGATATTGGAAGCTTGGTCTTTTCCAAGCCAGTCTGTTTGAACTATAAAGATCATACCTTTACCGATTTTAATAGCTGGGCAAGTCTTTACGCAAAAGTTGCATTCTTGTTGAAACAGGACTATCCACAGATTATAGTGGACGGAGGATCTCTTTCAGAAGGGGCTGCACCGGAGTTTTCAATGAATTCGAAAGCATTGAGAAAGCCTAAGGCAATAACTGATGGCCTGTTTATTGAGACGAACCATTCGGCAACAGAAATCGCTTCAAGGATTGCTACGCTCCTGCGTTTGTGCGGCGTTGACCTTAACAAAGTGTCTATTACCTATACGCTCAAAAAAGAAGCCGAGCAAAAGAGAACGTCTCAAGCCAGGAGTGAGAATGAAAAGCTTTATGAAAAGCTCTATTCAATTTCACGCATTTATGATGATCCTGCCGGACTTTCTCTCAACAGAATTACTGGTTTATTAGGCCAGAGTGATGACCGTGAACTCGTTCAGGGCATACTGGACCATGCACCGTGGGCTCATAGAATTGAAAATGGGATATACTCATTTGCTTCTGCCGATACTATAAGCGCGAGGAATGAGAAAAAAGCAGGAAAAGATGACACTATTTCTGATTCCGCATTTTATGATTATCTTGACAAAACTTTGTGTATGGCGGAGCCGACATGCCGAAGTTATGTTTCTGCTATTCGTTCAGCTGAAAAATATGCAAAGGATTACGGATTCACTTCATATCGCATATATGATGTGACAACAAGCGATGCGGTTACTCTTTTAAACGCCTTGATGAAAGATGATGGCTTTGCCGCATATAACATCCGGCAGCACAATCGCTTCAGGGCTGCTTTCACGAAGTTTGCTGAAATGGCGGGTCAGAGTATTGTAGTCAAAAAGACAGGTGCTCAGCTGCAAAACAAACCGCAGGAACAGCCAATTGCCCCTTTTGACAAAGAGAAATACATTGAAATACTAATGTGTCGATATCGCAATGGTATCACCTTTGACTCAATTGATTTTGATAACTTCCGCGAAACATATGAAGACCTTTATGACAGCAGCATTGACGCAGATGATGACACGCTTGAAAAACAACTTCGGCTCTGCGGTGTGTTCTATAATAATCGCCTGTTTCCTGCAGAAGGAATAATGGATGACGAAACAAGGGAAAAACTGTTTACCTATATTGAGAACAGTTTTTCATCCGGCAAAAAGGTTCTGTATTATAAAGCTGTTTTTGAAGACTTGGCAGATGCCTTTGCAAACTGCTATTCTCTTGCGGATGAGCATATGCTTCGTGTGTTTATCGAGTTCACTGCGGATCCTGATAAATATTATTTCTTCAAAGACTATATGTCAGTCGAGGCGAATGTAAAAATCGATGACACTGCCGAGGTTGAAGACTTTCTCTTGTCTGCTGGCAAGCCGATGAAAGTTGAGGATGTTTGCACGGCTCTTACGCACATTCCAAAGGAGAGAGTAGACAGTATTATCAAATTTGACAGTCGCTTCCGCAGAAATGCCAAAGGTGAATACTTCCATGCGGACATTTTTGAAATCTCAGAGCCGGAGCTTGAGAAGATTGCTGCAATTATTGATGGCTCTATCGCCGAAAATGGATACGCAATCTGGACAGATATATGGAATATAATTCAGGAAACAATGCCCGTTTTCCTTGAAAACAACTTGTATCTTTCCGCTCTCGGTGTGCGGAATGCTATTTCTGCGCACTATTTGGGCAAATTTAATTTCAACGGTGCAGTAATTAGCAGACCAGAAGACCGCTATGAAATGCGAGACATCTATCAGCTCTATGCGAAACATCATCCGACTTTTACGGCTGATGACATTTATAATCTGTCCAAAGAGCTTGACACAGTAATCTACTTTGAAGCTCTTTCCGAGGTGTCGGTACGAGTAAGTCATGATCTGTTTATCTCGAAGGAGATGATATCCTTTGATACAGATGCAGTTGACAGAGCCATCAACAGTTTCCTTTCGAAAGACTACATTCGCATTCGTGAGATAGATTCATTCCTCGTTTTTCCGAATGTGGGTTATGAGTGGAATGAATACCTGCTCGAAAGCTTTCTGCTTTCCTATAGCAAAAAATTCGCTCTTGTTAACAATGGACTGTCATTGAACAATGTGGCCGGCTTTGTTGTGAAGGAAGACGGACAGATAAAAGAATTTGTTGATGCATGTGCGGCCTTCCTTGCCGATGGGCGCATTGAATTGAAAAAGGTAGATGCTTTGAACTATCTGGCGGATATGAATATAATATCCCGCCGCAGCTACAAGGACATCGACCTAGCCCTGCGTCGGGCAGCACAAATACGCAGAAGGAAGGAATAACATACATGTACTCTTACGAATGGGACAGCTCAACAGGCGGATATGTTTTGACGCCGACCCCGCTCGCCTTCTCTAAAGAGCCACGCCCCGTGTACTATAAAGAACTTGATATACTTGGGTTCGACAAGTATTGGGAATACGACAAAAACGACTGTTTTCCTTACATGTGGGCGGAAGTTAACAGCTATTATTATCGCGGAAGGCTTGTAGCAAAAACGAAGGGTGGCAGTTTCTTTACTGCACCTGAAATCGAAATAATTGACAATCCAGAGCCTGCAGGGCATCCTCTAAGGTTTGTAGATATACCTGCAATGGTCGAAAAAAACATTGCCATCCTTGAACAGCTTGTTCAGGATACCATCAAAAAAATATACAACACTTATGTTGAATATAAGAGTGTTGTGGATGTATTTTATGTCGCTTTTTCAGGCGGTAAAGACAGCGTTGTTGCGCTAGATTTGGTTCAGCGAGCTCTCCCACATAACAGTTTTAAAGTTCTGTTCGGCGATACGGGAATGGAATTCCCGGATACATATGATGTCGTTAATAAAACGAAAGAATACTGTGAGGGACAAGAGATTGAATTTTTGCGAGCAAAATCGAAACTTGCCCCCCAGCAAACTTGGAAGGTATTTGGCCCGCCAGCTGTAACAATTAGATGGTGTTGCAGTGTCCATAAGACAACACCTCAGATTACACTACTTCGAGATATCCTCGATAAGCGAGATTTTACCGGAATGGCTTTTACCGGCATTCGCGGTGATGAAAGCGCATCTAGAAACGAATATGATGGAATTAGCTATGGGGGTAAGCATACCGGTCAATATAGCTGTCATCCTATTTTGGAATGGAATACTGCAGAACTGTTTTTGTATATTTACCAAAACAACCTTATTCTAAATGAAGCGTATAAAAAAGGAAATACGCGCGCTGGGTGCTTGGTTTGTCCCATGTCGCAGGGCAAACATGACTTTATGAAGCATCAAAGTTATCCAGATGAAACAAACGCGTATATTGAATGTATAGCATCTACTAGTGGAAAGAAGCATTACTCCCCTAATGAGTTAACTCATTTTGTAGAGTCTGGTTACTGGCGAACTAGAAAGAGTGGGAGAGAACTAAACTTTGGCCAAGACCTCCATACTTTTGAACTTGTGGACGGCAAGAATGTAATCACCATTTTCAATAAAAACATCAGGTGGAAAGAATGGGTAAAAACCATCGGGCCTCTCACATTATTCGACGACAACAGATACTGTATAGAGTATGAGAATCATCAATATTTTTTCCGAATCAAGGAGATGCCCGATGGCGGAGAACAATTTATATTCCAAAGCTTTGGAAACGGAAAAGATGATGTCAAATTTATCTCCCTTTTTAAAAGCTCAATAATTAAGAGCGTTTATTGCATAAACTGTGGGTATTGCGCTGCGGAATGCAAAAAGGGATGCATTGACATGACGAACGGATTGAAAATATCTAGTGATTGTGAGCATTGTCACAGTTGCCACGATATTTACTCCCATTGCTTGAGATATAATTCCATAAAGAATAGGATAGGAGCCAAAAGCATGACTGGACTTGATAGATATTATAGCTTCGGAGTCAAAGAAAATTGGCTTCGCGTTTACTTTGATTATGAAGGAAGCGCAAATTTTTGGAACACAGACGGAGATGGAGAAATTCCAAACAAAAAGAAGGACGCTTTCCTAAATTTCGTTAAGGATGCAGGAATGGTTTACGAAGATAAGACTCTCAAAGGAAAAGAAAGTAAATACATTAGGTTTAAGCCAAACTCCTTTGCTGAAAAGATGTTTTCACTAGGAATAGATAGCGAAAGCATGTGGGCTTACTTGATGTGCAACCTTGTCTATGCATCAGATGCGGAGGAATTCCGTTGGTTTATAAAGAATATTCCGTTTAATGAATCGGTGACTCTTGATGCTATAACTTATAGGCTTGAAGAAATAATGGAGAATGACAAGTCTGGTCTCGGAAAACGCAATGTTCGTGATGCGTTAAAAGTCTTCATTTTGAAAACGCCGTTCGGCTCAAAATTGGGGCTTGGAAAGATCGCTGATTACGATGAAAAAATTTCAGCAAATGGTAAGGAAACAATCTCACTCAATTACTTTGTTAGAGGAGCATGGGAAAACCCTGACGAAAAAGTAATACTTTATGCTCTGTATAAATTCGCCGAAGCTTGCGGCAACTACAAACAATTTACCCTTACGAGATTGCTTGACACATCCATCGAAAGCGATGGAATCAGCCCTACGCAGATTTTCGGATTGAATCGCGACACCATGGAAAAGATTCTAAACGGACTGACCTTCAACTACCCCGATCTAATTGAAGCACGATTTACCTTGGGCCTCGATAATATCACTTTAAAGAGCGATAAGAGTGCCGAGGAAATACTGAACGAGCTGTTCTGAGGAGGAGACGGAGATGAGTTATAGAGAGTATTTCAACATTGATCCCGAATATTTTCCCCAGGTTGATAAAAAGCTTATAGAAGAAAAGCCGGATCTCTGGAAAAAATTCTGGCCGCATCCCACCTTTGTTCAACTGCTCAAGGCCATGGTGGATGTTCTGGAAAGAAAGCAGAAGCTGTCTATGTGGGTAGACGGTGCTTACGGTACCGGTAAATCTCATGCGGTATTCACTCTAAAGAAACTCATCGAAGCTTCCGATGAAGAAACGACTGCCTATTTTGAGGAATATGGACTGGATAATTTCCTCTGCAAGAAGCTCTTGAACCAGAAAAACGAGGGAAAAATACTTGTCTGCCACCGCTATGGGTCTTCTGATATTCAAAGCGATACGGACTTAATAGTTGCTATGCAAGAAGGCATTGAGAAAGCCTTGGCGGAAGCGGGAATCGAAAATACAGCAAATACATCTCTGAAGAATTCTCTGATTCGTTTCTTCGAAAACGAGGAGAACAGGCAGAGCTTTGATATCTATGCCAAAGGGACATACAAAACGGCGCTCGGAGGAGATACTTCAGATAGTGTCCTAAAAAAGCTGAGAGAGTACGATGAAGAAGCTCTTAGAAGCCTTATCAATAAGATTTTCAAGGTTCCGGCAGTTCGAAACGGATTCTCCATGAATACCGGCGAACTTTGCGATTGGATTCGTGAGGTTATTGAGAAGAACAATCTCAAAGAGCTTGTATTTATTTGGGATGAGTTCTCCGAATACTTTGAAAACAATATGCACCATCTGACTGGCTTCCAGCAGATTGCAGAGCTGGCAGCAAGTGCACCGTTTTGCCTGCTGATCGTCACGCATAAGGCAGAGGGCTACTTCTCCGACGGAGACCCGGATAAGAGAAAAATTCTTGACCGTTTTGTTTCTCCAATTCATATCTCACTGCCCGAAAACATTGCCTTTGAACTCATGAATAAGGCAATGAAGAAAACAGAGGATGAAGATAAGGCGGCAAAGTGGGAAAAGAACAGGGCGAGCCTTGACAGACGTTCTCAAACCAGCCGCGCGGCCGTCAGGAAAGCAATTAATCTTACCGATGAAGATCTGACTAATGTTCTCCCGATTCATCCGTATGCGGCTCTTTTACTCCAGCATATTTCGATCTACTACACATCTACAGCGAGAAGCATGTTCAACTTCATTAAGAACGATGAAGGTGAACAGGTTCATGCCTTTCAGTGGTTTATCGACAACTATGATTTCAAATCTCGCAATCCTTTCCTCACCGCGGATATGCTCTGGAACTTCTTTTATGAGACCGGCAGTCAGAAGCTTGCTGACGGAATCAAAGAGGTTCTCAGTTGCTACACCCCTAAGTTTGACAAGGAACTGCTTGAAGATGAAAAGAGCGTCTTGAAGGTAATCCTGCTTCTGCAGGCAGTCTCTGAGCGAATGACCGGCAATCGGGATATTTTCCTGCCAAACAACAGAAATCTTGAACTTGCTTTTGAGGGAACAGACCTTCAGTTTACTGCGCCCAAAATCGCAATGAAGATGCTAAACGACCATGTTATCACAAGGACACCGTTGACCGGCGATGTATTCTCTTATTGCTGCAAAAACAATGGGCCGAATGTCGACTCTACGCCGTTTATCGCTCAAGCCAAGCAAAAATCTACTAAGGACATGACCTTTATGGCCGGCAGTAATCTGCGCAGTACGATTGAATTTACTGGTGCGTTAAGGCTTCGTTACTCACTTGCTTATGCCACACTTTCTGACTTCGACAGCGAAATCAAAAAGGCAAATAATCCAAGCGCAGCTGGAAATAAGCTTTATGTTGTAGCAACTATAGGCAGAGACTCTTCCGAAAGTGGCGCACTGAAAAAGAAAATTGAAAACTTCTTTGAGAGCAATCGCGAAACAAATGCTGTGGTAGTGGACAGTTCTTCCGTGCTCCTTGGTGAGAGCGAATATACAGAATTTGTCGAAAACTATGCAATGGCACTTGCAATTGCAAATAGTGATATAGATCAGCGCAAGACATACGAAGGATATGCCATAGAGGTTCTTTCCAATTGGGCAAAGCGCATTAAGAACGGTGCCTTCTATGTCTACTCTCGCTATGCTCCGAATGGAGAACGTGTTGCGAATATAGCGGATCTGTTTGAAAAACTGATGGATATCGACAAGTTCCATTATCCGCAGTGTTTGGAGGGCACTTTTACAAGTGTCCTAAACACCATGTATGATGCCAATTCTCTCGGTGCTGGAGCAACTTGCGGAATTACAGAGGAAACCAAAGGCACTTTCCGATCCGGCAATGAGGCCACAAAACTTGAAAATGCATTGAAAGGCGCTTGGAAAGTCCCGGAATACTGGAAAACCTCACACATTTATATTGCAAATCTGAAGAGAGCCGTTACCGAGATAGTTGATGAGGCGTTCGACAAGAGTGATAGAATTTCTATTGCTCAGATTTATGATGTTCTGAAAGCGGAGCCGTATGGGTTTATGCCATGTAACCTTACTGCGTTTATTCTTGGTTTCATCTTGAAAGAGTATGCTAACGGCATTTATTCCTACAGTGATAATTTGACAACTGTACCGCTGGATACAGACAAGCTTGCATCAATGATTTCCGAAATCATTAAGCAGGAGAACACACCGGATAAACGCTATAAGGACAAATACATTGTTACGCTTACGGAAGCAGAGCGCGCTTTCAACAAGGCAACTTGTACAGCTTTCGATATCCCTGAAATGTTCTGCGTGTCGATTACGGAAACCAGATCGAGAATTCGCGAGCAGATGAAGAGTTTCTCCTTTCCGATTTGGGTAGTCAAGTATGTTCTTGACGGCAATACCTTTAAAACGAGCAAAGATGTGGTTTCACGACTTATCGACAACTATTGCGGCATTGCTAATAACAAGAACATGGACGGAGAGAAATCGGACAACGATATTGCTCTCACCATCGGCCAGATTTGCATTGATAATCCTGGTGCAGCAGAGGACTTGAAATCTGTTTTGACAAAAGACAATTGCCGGAGCGGAATGATGGAGTATCTGAAGCTGTACGACGGAGGAAAGCTTCCTTCCCTTGCGGGTAAAATCGGTGACGGGGGGCAGTATATTAATCAGCTCCAGTACAAATTCAGTTCTGATGCAGCAAATTGGGTGTGGAACACGGATACTGTTAATGCAAAGATTGATGAACTGATTTGTGAATATGAGATTGTTGAAATCAGCAATCGTATTCTTACAAAGAACACAACCTTCGCAGACACCATCCGTGCATGGGTAGACAAGCTCAGTCAGATTTGCATCGCTTATTCTGTAATTAAAAATGAGCTTGGCGATGCAAAGCCATTTTATGAAATGCTATGCTCTCTGTATAAGCAAAGAAATCTTCTTGATTCACAGAAAAAGCCATTTCTTGCATTGCTTCAAGAGAATGCCAATACATTCAAGCAGTTCATGGCAGCGCAAAGCTCGCTCTTTATGAAAGCATGCAGTTATTATCTGGATGACTTGTCAGAAGAAGATGCTAAGGCAATTCTTGGTGACGATACATACGGATTTGGCAGCTCTTATCTGTTGGAACCTGATAAATATACAAGCAAGGTGCAGAAGGCTGTCACCGCATATAAAAATGCGCAAAAATATACGCAGTTGAAGAAGCATTGGCTTGATTTGACTGGTACGGACTCTCCGTATGCATGGTCAAACAAATATGGTATGCCGATTCTGGCTATGGTCCCAGATGCTGAAATGTCCATAGCGCGTAAGGTGTTTGGCTTTATTAACTCTAAAACAAAAGATGAAGAATCAATCGCAACAGCCGAGGATTATCTTAGCAAAATAACCTATGCGGATAAACTCAGCAGCAAATCCGAACGAGATAAGGCATTCCGTGACGTCTTCCTTGGAGATTATACAATTCTCTTCGACGATGTTGATGAAGTGATTGACTATCTGAAAAGCCATGTTACGGAATCTCCCTATCACTGGATGGGCAGTAAAGAAGTCTCGGTGAAAATCAAGGGAATGGCAAATGCGAACTATGTGAAATCCGGCTACAGCGAAGCAAAGCAGGTCATCGACAATATGCCCGTTGATCAGCTTAAGGACTACCTCAAGAAATTGATTGAAGACAACATTGCTGTCGGCGTGGAGATAATCAAAGGGCAAAAATAATTTGGAGGTCGTTTTATGAACTTAAACGATGCAAAAAAGCGAATACAGGCTTATCTTTGTTCGAACAAAACCTGGCCTCTTCTTGTGGATGTCCAAACCAAATCAGACAAATCAGAGATAATCGACTACTTTAAGGTCGGGGAAAACACTTTTCCTGATATTGAGAGCTTTTGTAACGATGACGGCGATCTGAAGGTTGACGAACTCTATGCGGCTGTCTCAGCAAATGTCGGCAATACCTTTATTACAAATGTTACTGGTTTCCTAAAGCTTCATGGCGAATTAGTAACAAAAAGAGCATTGAAAACATTAGCTACCAGTGGTATATCCGGCCATGTAGTTGTGCTTACATATCAGTGCAAAAACTACCTGAAGTTTTCGGATCCAAGAATTGTAGAAAGCGGTAGGGTGGTTATTGTTGACGGCGCGTCAGATACTACGCCGGTTATTTGTTTTGTTAATCCTTCCATTTCAGCTGCGTTTGCCGGGTGCTATTCGGGCCTACAGAAAATTGGGGCGATCGTTGAAAACTGCCCACAAAACACTGCATACATTTCGACGATGGCGCTTAAGGACAGTTTCCCTGAGTCTATTTATCATATCTCTCAGTTGAATAACGGATATGACATTTTGGTGAGAAATGATCCAAGAACAAAAAGTGTTCCTAACAGCTTTGGCACGCCAGGGCAGTGGAATTATGCGCTTCAAAAAATGGGGCAAAACGGGAACTGGAGTCAGCTTATAGAGGGGGAGTTTGGCTCTGAGCTTAATCTCTGCCATGCAATAGCATCATACCAGAAGTATGACGACAATAAAAAATGGCTGTATTTTATCGCATTGTCTATAAGCGGAGCAAAAGAGAACGAATATCTGCAAATGGTGATAGATTCTGTCTCGACAGAGAAAGAGCTGATTAAAACCATTTTTCGCTTGATTTTGACGATTGATAAATCGAACGCTAAATTCGACCCGTTATATAGACAGCGTAAGGATCTTCTAGGAGAACTTAAGGATTGCTTGTCAGAGATTGCAGAATATTGCAAAGTCCTTGCAACCAAGGGCGAAAATGCGATTTATTATCTTACTGACTTAACGATTCTTGAGAAAGAAAGGGTAATTGCGTGGCTTAATGTCTATGGTCAAAAGTATGATACTCTGAAACTAATTTCTGTTTTAAAAAAAGTATTTCCGGATCTGGCGAGCTATTTGACAAAATTCCGCTTTAAAAATAAGTTACTTGACGATTATTTTGACGCATACAAGTATCAAAAAGTAGTTAATCATATTCTCCCGTCCTTTGAGACGGTTGTTGATGAACAAGCCACAAAAATGGATTTTGTCACAGCATTAAAGCCCAGAGCAGCTATCGTTGAAAAACTTGATGTTACCAATTCAAGAGCATTTTTCCTTGATGCACTTGGTGTTGAATATCTTGGCTTTATCCAAGAAAAGTGTAGCGAGTATGGCTTATCTGTAGATGTATCCTGTGGGCGATGTGAATTGCCTTCAATTACCTCGCAAAACAAAGAATTTGTGGCTACACTTCAAAGCAAAGGGTGTGTTATAGCGGACATTAAGGATCTTGACGATATCAAACATCATGGCGAAGATAGTTTTGACTATGAAAAAGAGAAAAACCCGATTTACCTTATTCGTGAGCTTGAAATTATTGATGAGCTTTTGAAAAAAATCCAAGCAAGCATTTTTAATGGCTCATATGAAAAGGCTATCATCATATCTGACCATGGTGCAAGTAGATTGGCCGTTTTACATGAAACAGAAAATATCTGGAGCATGGCCACATCTGGGGAACACTCTGGAAGATGCTGCCCAGTAAATGAATTGAATAGTAAACCAAATGCTGCAATCGAAGAAAACGGATTTTGGGTTTTGGCTAACTACGATCGATTCAAAGGTGGACGAAAGGCAAATGTTGAAGTACATGGAGGAGCATCTTTGGAAGAGGTCGCTGTTCCAATTATAGAAATTACACGGAAGCAAACTAATATCGAGGCATTTATTCTTGATTCGTCAAGGGTGATTACACTTGCCGCCAAAGAACATGCAGCGCTTCGGATATATGTTGGTGTAAAGAGCAATAGCATTGGTATTATGCTGAACGGGCAATATTATGATGCTTTAGCTACATCAGAACCATATATTTATAGCGTCGATCTGGCTGACTATACAAGAAAAGGAACTTATACGTTTGAAATTCTCAATGGGAATGACATTCTTGCTTCCGGTCAAAAGTTTGAAATCAAGAAAATGGGAATGTCGGAAAACGCAGGCCTATTCGATTTTTAACTAAGGAGGAATAAAAAGTGACAAAACTGCGTGACTATTTTGATGAAATGGTCGTATATAAGGATCTCAGGAATAACAGCTTTTTCTCTTCTTTAGGGCTTCCTGCTTTCTTGAGAGATTACCTTTTGAAGACTTTTAGCGATGAATATGGAAACTTTGACATGCAGCAGGTATCTGCGTTTGTTAAAAAGTATATTCCCAAAAAAGAAGACTGGATGAGCATTAAGAACAGAATCGTCTATGAAAATCAGCAGGTTCAGCTCCTTACAAGAATCTCTATAGATATTAATATCAAAACTGGCGAAATTTCATTTGCAATTCCGGATTTTGGCGTATCTGAAAAGGAGACGATGATTGAGCCTTCTATTTGGGAAACCTATAAAGACGAGCTCGTCAAAAATGGTGAAACATGGGGCATTATTAAACTCGGCTATCGTCCACCAGACGATACGGTTAAGCCTAGGCTCTCAGGTAAAATCAAACTCGTCGGTTTTAAGAACTTCTGCCCATATACCGTTGACCTTGATTATTATAAGGAAATGCGGTCCCATTTTACGATTGACGAATGGATTGATGTTCTTCTTGGAGCCATCGATTATAATGCAGATGGATATGAGTCCGATCTGCAAAAACTGTCAATGTTAACCAGGCTCTTACCTTTTGTTGAAAAAAGAGTTAATCTAATTGAATTGGCCCCCAAAGGAACAGGAAAAAGCTATGTATTTGGTCATGTAAGCAAATATGGGCTTTTAGTTGACGGCGGAAAAATAACCAGAACTAAGATGTTCTATGATGCTAACCGCAGAAAACCTGGATATATTTGTGGTCCAGACTTTCTTGCAATAGATGAAGTGAAGCTTGTTAACTTTGGTGACGAGAATGAAATGCGCTCTATACTGCAGGGATATTTGGAATACGGAACATTTAATGCAAACGGATATAATGGAGAGTCTGATGCGGGGGTCGTTTTCCTTGGCAACATAAAAGAGGAAAAGATGAATGAATATGAATACATGCTTGGTGAACTTCCAACATTGTTTCAAGAGACCGCATTGCTTGATCGCATTCATGGATTTGTGAAGGGCTGGGATATCCCAAGAATGAACGATAGTTTGAAGGTTACAGGATGGGCATTGAACTCCGAGTATTTTTGTTCCATTCTACATGAGCTGAGAAACGATATGAGCTATAGCGCTATTGTCGAAAAGCTTGTAAAAGGACCAGATGATGCCGACACTCGAGACGCAAAAGCAATCAAGAAAATAGCAACTGCTTATCTTAAGCTTCTTTTTCCAAATGTTCAGTCGGAAATAGATGTTGATAAAACAGAGTTTAGAGACTATTGCCTTATTCCTGCAATGAAAATGCGGCGCATTATAAAACTGCAGCAGGGATTTATAGATACAGAATACAAGGGTAAGGATGTGCCGTTCTTTACGGTGGATGACTAAGATGGGAAAAGAATGTGTTGCGTGTGGTAAAAAGCCATTGGAGAAAGACACCATAGGAATAAACAAAAAGATGTTAGGCAAAGACATAACAAATTTCTACTGTATGGATTGCCTTGCAGACTATTTGGGTTGCACAGTGGACGAACTATTGGAAAAAATTGAAGAATTTAAAGAAGAAGGCTGCACCCTCTTCAAGTGAGGAAATACCTATGAAGCAATTTATCTATGCCGATAATGCGGCCACAACAAAACTGAATAAAGAAGCTTTCAACGCGATGATCCCGTGGCTGACAGATGAGTATGGTAATGCTTCACAGCCATATGCCTTTGCGCGAAAACCCAAAAAGGCACTTGCTGAATCACGAAAAATAATTGCTAAGTGCATCAACGCTCTCCCGGAGGAGATTTACTTCACCTCTGGGGGAACGGAAAGTGACAATTGGGCTATAAAAGGATCTGCATCTTCGGACTCAGATAAACGTGCAACTATTACTTCGGCAATAGAACATCATGCTCTCTTAAATGCTTGCGCATCAATAGAACGGCAGGGTTATCCTGTAACTTACTTATCTCCTGATTCGGAAGGAACGGTGGATCCGGAACAGCTAAGCGCCGCAATTACCGATAGAACAAGGCTTGTTTCTATCATGTTCTCAAACAATGAGATAGGAACGATCGAGCCCATTGCAGAATTGGCTCGAATCGCCCATTCCCATGGTGCAATTTTTCATACTGATGCAGTTCAGGCAATTGCACATACGCCCATAGATGTGAAGGCAATGGATATCGATATGCTCTCAGCATCAGCGCACAAATTTAACGGTCCTAAAGGTGTTGGATTTCTTTATATCCGAAAAGGCGTTGAATTAAGCCCTCTTAACGATGGCGGTGCTCAAGAATTCGGAATGCGTGCCGGAACTGAAAATGTTGCTTCTATCGTGGGTATGGCAAAAGCACTTGAAATCAGCTGCTCCGCTTTGAATGAAAATGCTGAGCATATACTAAAACTTGAAAATGCCCTGCTTGAACGCTTAAAGGAATCAGGGCTCGATTTTGTGAGAAACGGTGCCCGGAATCACATTCCTGGGAATATCAGCGTGTCATTCAAAGATGCAGACGGAGAAGCAATTCTTCATCGTTTGGACTTGATGGGAATATGTGTATCGACTGGTTCTGCATGCGATAGTGTTAGTACGCAAATTTCCCATGTCTTAAAGGCAATCAAACTGAAAGATAATTATGCTAGGGGAACGATTCGGATTTCATTTGGCAAAGAAAACACTTTTGAAGAAGCGAATATAATTGCAGAATCTTTGATTAGAATTCTGAAAAAATGAAAGGAAAAATATGGATATAGACGCAAAGCTCAGACCTTTATTTCTTCTTCAAATTCTAAAAGAGCGTACAGATGAAGACAACTATCTGACCACTACTCAGCTTTGCGATATCTTAAAGCGAGAATATGGTCTTGACACTCATCGAACAACGCTAAAAAGTGACATTGAAGTTCTGCAGCGGGCGGGTTACTCTATCGATGAGCGCCGGTCTACACAGAACCAGTATCGCTTTATTGAGAGAGAATTTGAAGTCGCCGAGCTGAAAACGATAATTGATGCTGTTGCATCATCGAAGTTTATTGCAGAAGGAGAAAGCAATGAACTTATCAAGAAACTCACATCCCTTGCTGGCAGCCACAAAGCAAGAGAGTTAAAGAGAAATGTTATCGTAGACGGGCGAGGCAAGATTGAGAATAAGCAGATACTTTATATTATTGATGCGATAAATGATGCAATTAACCAGCGAAAAAAGATTTCCTTTCAAAAGATTGAGTACAATATTAAGAAGGAACGCATCCTGCACCACGGTGGAGAGCGCTATACATTTAGCCCGTACTCGCTTGTATGGGATGGAGACAACTATTATGTTGTAGGCTATTCTGACAAGTACCAGGCCATTGGCAGCCATAGAGTAGATCGAATTGCGGCGTGCCCATGCATCTTGGATGAATCAGCCGTGCCTCAACCTGTTGGTTTTGATGTAAGCAAATATATTAAAACGACATTCAGAATGTATAACGCTCCTCGCGCTGAAGTTGAATTACTTTGCGATAACAGCGTAATGGATGCAATCATAGACCGATTCGGTCCAGATGTTCAAACCTATGCCGGGGATCTTCAAAACTTCCGTGTAATCGAGGAAATTGCTGTGGGAAAAGTCTTTTTCAACTGGATATTTGGTTTTGAAGGGAAAGTACGAATCAAGGGGCCTGAAAGCGTTAAAAAGCAATACAGGGAAATGGTGATGTCGGCAATGAACTTGGTATGATGAATGGTTAAAAGTATAAATAGGCAAGGGGTTTTCTGCACGGTTTGACATATCTTTCCGGTCAGGAATAAGGGCTTGGGATTATCCCAAAATCGCCGTGTGTCCGGACAGCGGCTGTGCTTGCTATTCTCTCAAATCCCAATTCTCTCCGTCCCAACGCCGCTCTTTCTCTCCGCCGAAATCTGTGCTATACTGTAAGAAAATCGATGGAAGGAGGACTCGCTTATGGCGCTCAAACGGGTATTTTCCGGGTTTTATACACGGTACGACGGAAAGCCCATCTTCGTTGTCCGGGTGCTCAAGGACATCGACACCGGCGAGTCCATCGTGGTCTGCAAGGATGCCAGCTTTTCCAAAGAAGACAACGAGCATTACTACCTCATCCGGTACACCTCCTTCTGCGAGCAGGTCGAAGTCGATGGTGTGCTGCGGGATAAATACGTCCGCCAAACTCGGCGCGAGATTGACGAAGGCACCGTCCGCGAAGTGTATGAGGACGGCTTTCCGGAGCCCAAGAGCAAGCCCTTCACTTATGTTGATGACGAGTACGCGGAGCGCGCCATCCGTTGCAGCAGAACCTACTATGAATACGCCAAGGACATCTGCGAAAACTACCGGATGGACCTGCGGCGATACAAGCTCATCCGGGAGCGGAAGCAGTACATCGGCATATCCAACCGCGAGGCATATCAGGCCATGTGCGAGGATCTTGCGTTTGCCCAGCAGTCGCTCAAAACGGTGCTCAACGACTACGCCGCTCTCTTCCGGAAACGCTTTTCCGAGGGGCTGTCCATCCGCAAAGCAGCGGATGCCATGCAGCAGAATCGCGGCGTGATCGAGCGGCGGCAGGCCGCACTCTATCGGGCGTTTGCCCAGCTCTTGCAGCAGCGGGACGAGGCAGATGGTGTCTGTCGGCTGATGCCGAAAACTGAATACGATCAAAGAGATATCGAGGATTTGCTCGAATAATTGATGCAAAATCAAAGCGCTTGTCGTAGTGGCAAGCGCTTCTTTTTTGCCCTAGTTGTGACAAAACCGTGACGCTCCGCATCATCGTGTCCGTTGGAAAGTGAAAGGGGGTTTTAGAGCAAATGATTTGTTTGCGCAGAAGCACCGGTAGCGCACAAAATTCTCCGAGCTTTTCGGAAGTTTGGGACAAAACCGGGGGCTGATTCACTTAGTTAGACAGAGTGGCTATCAGAGACAGCAAAATTTTTTGAAAAAGACTGCCAAGTTCTTGAGGAAAAATGTCCGTTGTAAAGCAGAGAGGAAAACGTCTGTGAGACAAAATCGTGACACTCTGATTTATTTTGTCCGTTGGTTATATAGAAGGGGAAAATAATTTTCTCTCGACCCCTGTTTTTCTCTTGAAAAATGTCCGTTGTAAAGTGAAAGGCAAACAGCTTCGCTTCCAAGCCGCCCTTCAAACAAAGTTTTTCAAAATTGAAAGGAGAAACATTATGATCACTTACCACAACCGTACCCACATGACCGCTGTCCCCACAGAACTGCTGCAAGACACGCACCTTTCTGTTGAGGCAAAAGGCTTCGCCGCAATCCTCTACGCCCTTGGCGATGAAGGCGTTGAGTTGTCGGAGCTGGCCTGTCAGCTGAACATGCCGGAGGAAAGGATTTCCGTTGTTTTAACAGAACTTTCCGACACGGATTACCTGCAAATCCGGAAGGAAGGCGATGATGAGTTCTGTCTGGAACTGAGGGGGAAGTAATACATGCCGGATCGCACGCGACCCATCCGCAAGGAAATCTGCCTCAACGAGCAGGAGCTAAATCTCGTGCAGCACAAAATGCGCCAGTTGGGGACGCACAACTTCGGGGCGTATGCCCGCAAGATGTTGATCGACGGGTACATCATCAAGGTCGATTACACCGAGCAAAAGAAGCTGGCTGCCACCGTCAGCAGAGTCGCCTCGAACATCAACCAGATTTGCCGCCGCATCAACAGCACCGGGCGCTGCTATGAGGACGACGTTGCCGAGCTGAACGCGCGGCAGGCCGAGATTTGGAAGCTGCTGAAAGTGCGGCAGAAAGATGAGCTTTGACCACAACGGGATTTTCCATGTGTGGGTTTTCCGTCACCGGTTTTCCGGACGGTGGACAAGCTGACGCTCCGGAGCGTTCCGCAGCCGGATTTCAGGACGACGGTTTTCGTGCCCTCCATCGGGGCTGAAATTCATCCTCTAACTAATAAGAAATAAATCAAGATACAAGAGAATCAATCTATCAATCAATCAACACAAAAATGGATGGATTGATGGATGGGACAGGAGGTCAGATGAAAACTTTTTGCAAGCTCACGACGCAGAGCCCGGCGGCGTCCTATGTACCGCTTCCGAGGTTCCTTCTCCAAGACGAAGCCCTGCGGGACATCAGCAACGACGCCAAGGTGCTCTATGCGCTGCTGCTGGACAGAGCCAGCATTTCCCGGCAGAACGGCTACGTCGAGCCGGACGGCACGATCCGGCTGTACTTCACCTTGGAGCAGGCGCAGACAAAGCTCCACCGCAGCCGTCAGAGCGCCACGCGAATCTTCCGGGAGTTGGAGTACAGCGGCTTGATCGTTCGGCGCAAGCAGGGCTTGGGCAAGCCCGCGCTTATTACGCTGAACTACCCAGCGGACGCAAAGCTCATCGCAAAGGAGGGTGAAGATGCACAAGCTTGACCCCATCGAGCGGCTGCCGGACGGCTCGCTCTTCCGCCTGACGCCGGGACAGCTCCGCAGCGTGCGCGGTCTTACAAAACGCTGCTGCAACTTCTTGGATGGCGACTGCCTGCTGTTGGACGGCGTCTGTCCGCAACACATCTCCCGAAGTCTGCTTTGCCGGTGGTTTCGCCGCGCCGTGCTGCCGCGACAGCCAAAGCTGGAGCAAGCCATTCTCAGCCCGAAAAAACTCCGCCGCTGCGAAGTCTGCGGCACGGGTATTCTTGCCTGCTCCGGCAGGACAAAATACTGCCCCGCCTGCGCTAAGGAGGTTCATCGCCAGCAGAAGGCGAAATCCGCCCGCAAACGGCGGTCCGGTGTAGACAATTCAGGGGCGAAAAGCCCTTGAATGGCAAGCCTTGCCGCACCGCCAAAGCCGCGCGGCAATACGTTTTCCCTCACAGCCCTGAAATCGAATCCTATTTGTCTACATAGCAGCCGGAACACACGCATAGATTGAAGAAGAAAACGCTCTGGAAAGGAGGGCAGCCATGGAAGTATTTCTGATCTTCCCGAAATCAAAGCAGGCTCGGCAGGAGCTTGGGCAGGAGCTGGCGAAGTTTCAGTCCGAGCAGGCGCTGAAATCCATCCAGAAGCTGCCCTGCTCCACGGAACAGAAGCTGGAGCTGGTAGACGCCGCCGTGAAGCATCTGAAAGCGCAGCAATAATACATAGCAAACGAGCAGGCCAGCCTCAACAGCCGGTCTGCTCGTTTACTGCTATGGTTATGTCTGTCTGAAATACTTCTCCCATGTGGATTTGAAAATCTGCACGTTACCCTGTTCCCATCGCTTGAACTTTTGCAGCGGGACGCCAAGCTGCGCTGCATATGCCTTCTGCGTCAAGCCAAGCCGCTGACGCATGGCTTTGATCTGCGCTCCCTGACCCCGCAGCAGAAACAGGTTATAGTCATCCAGCAAATCCTCCAGCGGTACCTCAAACAGCTCTGCCAGCTTCTCCATATGCTCCTTCGGATAAAAGTCCCGCCCTGCCTCTTCGTAATGGATATAGGTACTGCGGTCGATGCCCGCATAGTCCGCCGCGTCACGCTGACGAAGTCCTTTTTGATAACGATACCACCGCAGCTTGTCCGCTGTTTCGGTGATTTCCGAGAAGTCCGAGAACTGCAAATTGAACTTTTCCGCGTCCTGAAACTTGTGCGGCAGTATCACCGGA
>OIZW01000707.1_pt1 | contig 26755 bp, 34 predicted proteins | sample 1588581 | NCBI WGS metagenome assembly OIZW01 (sample SAMN03283266) | human gut metagenome | biome: human-associated habitat; material: feces | host: Homo sapiens | place: USA | collected 2013 | reverse complement strand
AATAAATGTGTTTGTCGCCGCCCCTTTGGCGAGTTATAAATGAGAGAGTGAATAAATTATAAGGCTTACCAGAAATGGTGAGCCTTTAATAATATAAGGAGTAGTATAAATGCAAATTAATGTAGGTTGTTTTTATTTTATAAAAGATTCATTTTTTGATGTTATAGATGATTCAGAATTAATGCAAAATAAAGAGAATGGTAATAAAAGACCATGCTATTATTGTTTTAAAAGTAAAGAATATGATAGTATTATTTGGTTTATTCCTGTTAGTACAAAAATAGATAAATATCAAAAAATTTACGATAAAAAATTGCAAAAACAAATAAAATTAGGAAAGACACCTTCAATTGATACTATAGTTTTTGGAAATGTTGCCAATACATATAGTGCTTTCTTAATACAAAATATGTTTCCTGTGACAGAAGAATATATAGAAAGTCAATACATAAAAAATAAAGTAGCTATAAAACTGTCAAATAAATTACAAAATGAAATTATCAGTAAAGCTATTAAAGTTTTGAATTTATATAATCATGGAATGAAAAATATTGTTTTTCCCGATATTGATAGAATATTGGGACAATTATTGGAAAACAATTAGTAATTTATAAGTTAGAAAGGTATGGAAGGATATAATCATAGATGCTGGCACAAATGAATATACCCAAATTTATTCTGAATTATATAATAGAACTACAAATACTATAAATGGAAAAGTTTATTCTGAAGAACAAATAAGTGAAATGCAAAATAGAGGTAGTTTTATAGAATTTGATTATGATACCAAAAGCAAAAACTTTGTGTTTATATTTGAAGAAAATGAAATAGGCATAATAAAACGATTATCAGATAGTGCACAAGTTATAAAGAATTCTTTAGATGATAAGTCAAATTTAATAAAAAAAATAGATAATTTAACAAAAGATGAAACAAGATATGATTTTGATACAGAATATAGTTATGTTTCAGAAAACACCTTATCAAAAGTTGCTTATGATATGCCACTATCACAAACAAAAGTAGCAGGTGTATATAAAAAAGTTATAGAACATAGCGAGAACGATTATTATGAGATGCTAGAAAAATTAAATTTTAAAATAAATCAAGAATTACCTAAAGTAAATTTTGATAGACAAAGTGTAGTTATAATAGTATCAAGATACGAAATTCAAGAAATAAAACAAAGCATTGGCAATATAAAGTATGAATTAGGAAATCTTTGTGATGAATATATTGTTAATGTTCTAATAGTAAGTAAAGTTGTAAATACGAATTGTATATATTATAATACAAATCTAGGCGAATCAAGTGTAAGTCAATTTACTGTTAATAATAATGAAAATGGCGTCGAATATTTTGTTGAAAATGGAAAATATTATACAAATGAAAATCATACAAAGACAGAAATAATATCTATAGAAACAGCAGCTGATATAGCAGATAATGAAGCTAAAAAGCAAAAGTACCAATATCAAGGATGGAAATCGGAATTTTATAGTAGAGAGAGCCCTAATGATTTCATTGCAGGAGAATTGATTTTGGGTTTAGATGATATAAGTAAATTATATCATTGGAGAAATGAATGGAAAAATGAAGAATATGAAAATAAAATAATGTGGAAAATAAGACTATTTGATAGAAACGATCCATTAACGAACTTGTATATTTATATTGATGCAATCAATGGAAAAGTTATAGGAGCAGGAGATTCTAGTGATTAAAATAAACAAGAAAGGAAAAGGTATATGCTAATATTATATATGATAATAGCATTTATATGTTTAGTGGTTCCGTTAATTTTAACAATACTGAATATAATAAATCTATTTAAGAAAAAGAAAATAAAAGAAAATTTAATAGATATTTTAACATTTTCATTAGGAATGATTTTAACAGGATTATTGTATTTTTTATATTCATTTAAAGATTATAACCAAAGTTTAAGATTAGGAGGAGGAGAAATAGATGTCCATAGTCCAATAGCTTCTTGGAGTATGCCAACAGTTCTTGCAATAGTTTTAGTTGGAATAGTATCATACTGTTTAATAAGAATAAAAAAATTAAAACTACCACCATTAGTAATTGTATGTTCAATGTCTGGGATTTTAATATGTTCTATATATATGATAATTTTCATAATTCAGTTAGGCTATAATACAATGGAAAAAGCATTTTTTGGAATACCATATTTGATATTATTTCCTATAAATTATATCCTATGTAGTATAAGAGCTCAGATTGAAGTAATAAAAAAATATAAAGAAAAGAATATAAAGGCAAAAAAATATGATAATAAAATTTTAAATGAGTGTAGTAAAATACTCTATAATACTGATAACTGGTCAATTCTTGCTATTGTTCTGTCAATACCACTTACAGTAATACTGATATGTATATTGGTATTATTTGGACAAAGACCAGATGAAGCAATCAAAGCATTTTTAGAAACAAGTGACTGGACTTTATCAACAAAAATTTCTCCACCACCAATTGAATATGATGGACATTATTTATGTACTGTTTCATTAAGAGGTCATAAAAATTTAGTAAAACCTATTAGAATGGGAATTAGGAGAGGAAAGAAAATAGTAGTTAATAGACAATTATGTGTAGCAAATGCTTTTGAAGATTTAATACAGGAAAGAACACCTAAATTTCATCATTTTGTGAGATATATTTATGATAAATATGGATATCCTCTATCTAAACATATAAATACGGCAATTCAAGCTGATGTTACATATATAATAATGAAACCTTTAGAATGGGTATTTTTAATATTTTTATATTTATTTGATGAAAAACCAGAAAATAGAATTGCAACACAATATATAGGTAAAACTATAATATAGAACATTAAGATTAAAATTTTATATAGATTTGTTCATATATTTTGAATGATGTTTGAAGATAATGCATCTCGTCAACTTACAATTTATGAGATTAGTTTGAAATATAACTAATCTTTTTTGTTTTACAGGTTTTATAGAAGGGAGTAGGGCAATAGGCTATTTTTAAAAAATAAATTTAAGATACAAATAAAATTATAATAAATTATATAATTCAAAATTTTGTGCAATGTTTAAATTATAAAATTTTTATACCAAACACTAAAATCTCAAAAACGAACATTTGAACAGTTCAAATTAAAAATCAATAACTAAAAATTAGTTTTAAAATGAATTTATATTTATAATATGTAATTTATCATTTTGATTAAATAAATTGTTTAAAATCTAATTTGAATTAAAATTAAGATACATTATAATAAGAAAACTAAAATTATAAATTGTAAAATAGATTTAGTAATATGAAAATTAAATTATAAAAAGCTACTTAGATTATGCAAATAAAATTATAATTTATTAAGCTTTAAAATCGTTTTTAAGACATTTTAATAATAAACCTAACAAGTTATATGTTTAGAATATATAAAATGTTATATCTAATATAGATAAAATATATAAAAATACTTATAAATGCCTATAAATCAATACTTTCAAAAAATGGCTAAAAAGTGTCAAAAATACGACGCACGAGAATCGATTTTAAGCCGTTTTTATATTTTAGACATATAGTTTGTTGTCTTAAAAATACGGCAAATAGAGGGTTTTAGCGACTTTGAGCAAATTGGATAAAATTTTCTAAAAAAATACAAATAATATAAAAGTAATAAAAAATTTCTTCAGATAAAATAATAAATAAGATAATAAAAAAATAATTAGATAACAAGTTATATAATAATAAAATTAAAAAGCTTTAAAATTGATTTTAAAAGGTTTAAATATTAAGGATAACAAATTATATATAATTACAAATTTAATACAAATAATAATGAATAATATAAAATAATAAGAAATAATAAAAACACATAAAATAAGCAATATTTAGAGAAAAAGAAGAAGTACATAAATAGCTGTAAGCCAGATGTATCAAGGAGTACCAGAACATAATCTTTATATTTTACCCCTACGCCTTATTGCACAAAACTTTGATTTTGTGCAATGTTATATGTTGCTTTTTTTAAAGGGCTAGCCCTTCCTATCTCCTAAATTTAATTCTTAATCTACATAGAATCCTAACATTCAATGCAAACAACTTAAATAAATTATATTTTTAAAACAAATTATTAAGTTATTTACTATATATCATTACAAATTTTTGTTGTCAAGTATTTTTTAGAATTTTTTACAAAAACTTTTGAGTAATTTTTCTATAATTTCTTAAAAAGCTTATTTTATACTATTTTAAGACTTTTTTAGAAATAAAACTATATTACTGAAAAATAAAAATGGCTTAAAATTGATTCTCGTGCGTCAATTTTTAACTACTTTTTTATAAAATACATATATTTCAATACTTTCAAGTTTTTTAACTTTTTAGTAATTAATAACAGATGATAAGTTATACTATCGGACTATTCCTAATCAATTCTTTTATGTATTTGTTGTTAATATGAGTATATATTTCTGTAGTTTCTATATAATCATGTCCTAATACTTTTTGTATTGTCCTTATATCTATATTTCCATATAGATATAGTAAAGTTGCACATGTATGTCTTAATTTATGAACAGAAAGATTTTTATAATCTAATCCAGCTTGTTTAAAAGCATTTTCTATTATTACTTGTACTGCTCTTATAGAGATTCTAGTTTTTCTTGAACTTAAAAATAATGCTCTTTCAGAGTGTTGCTCATCTGGTATTATTAATTCTGGCTTAATCCTATTTTTTAGATATTCTTCGATTGCTTTTAAACTTATCTCATTTAAGTATAAAACTCTTTCCTCTCTTCCCTTTCCTAATATTGTAATTTTATTTTCATTTATATCGTTAATATCAATACTTACTAATTCTGCTACTCTTATTCCTAAATTTAAAAATAAAGTAACAATACAATAATTTCTAAGATAATATTTATCTTCCTCGTTATTATAAGTATCTGTTAATACTTTTTTACTTTCTTCTAAGGATAAATATTTAGGAAGGCTCTTTTCCCTTCTTAAACATTTTAAATCTTTAGTAGGATTTTCTTTTAATATTTTATTCTTTTCACTAAAATAATAAAACAGATGTCTAATACAACAGACTTTTTTAGATATAGTACTAGATTTATTTATTGTACTTAAATAAGATAAATAATTTTCAATATGTACCTTCCTTACCTTTTTTAAAATATCTATACTAAGATTAGAAATATCCATATCTGTATTTTCTTCTTTAATTTTAAATTTTACTGCAATATATTTTAAGAAATTTCTTAAAACAATATTTTCTTCCTTCATTGAAGAGGGAGATCTATTTAAGACTACAATATAGTAATTTAACATTTCATTAAGAAAATCTGGATTTTTATCAAAATTAATTTTAATTTCCTTACTTCTATACATATCTCTCCCTCCTATTTTAAGCTGTTTTTTCTGTTATTTTATAATAAGTATCTATTGCTGGATTTTGTATTCCATCTTTGCACTCGTTAAGTATTTGATTATATGTATCACGAATTATACTTGTTTGTAATTCTAATTCTTTATTCATATTAGCATTATTAGAAAAAGAAAAATTTTCAAAAGTATTTAAATAAAATCCTAAACTTTTTAAAATTAGATTGACTTGACAATCCAGTAATTCTATAGTGTTTCTGTGAATTTTATTTTCATTATTCATTTAAAAATCATCTCCTTCTATGCTGTTTTGTTATATTTTGTTACATCAAAATTACTTAAAGGATTACTATTCATAGCATTTTCAATTTGTTTATCTGCAACATGAGTATAAATTTCAGTTGAAGTTATTCTAGCATGACCTAACATTTCTTTAAGTAAAAGTACATCTTGTTTTACATATATATAAGTTAATGTAGCAAATGTATGTCTTAATGTATGAACAGAGAAGTCAAAATCATTTAATCCCATAAGTTCATAAGCTTTTTCTATTATATATTGGATAGTCCTTCTGGCTAATCTTTCACCTCTTTCGCTTAAAAATAGTGCATTTGAATCCACTTCAATTTTATTTCTATATCTTAGATATTCTTCTAATTGTTTTTTGCAATTATCATTATAATAAGCGTATCTATCTTTTTTTCCTTTACCTTTTTTGATAAAAAGACAGTTTTCATCTAATATAACATCTTCAATATTTAAATTGTGTAATTCAGAAAGTCTTATTCCTGTAGCTAAAAATAAAGTTATTATCATATTATTTCTAATAGGATTTCTACAATTATTATTATCAAAAATGGATTGAATCTTATGTGCATTATCTAAATTTAAATATTTCGGCAATTTGTTTATTCTTGTTATATCATTAATTCCATAAGTAGGATTTTCTTCTTTTTTTAAATTTGGATTAGTAGAAAGTACCCAACTAAAGAATGAAGATATAGCATTAAGTTTATTTTCTCGTGTACTCGAATTGTTTTTTGAATCATAACTTAGATGAACTAAATAAGCTCTAATATCTGCTGTTTCAATTTGTAAGACAATGAATATTCCAATATTTTTTAATTCAATATCTAAATCTTTATAATCTTTATAAAACGATAAAAATTCATATACATGATCCCTATAAACAGTAATTGTACCATCTGAAAAATTATGAGCTTTTAAGTAACTTAAAAAATATTTTAAAATATCTGGAATATTTTTAATATCTGTATTTTTCATACAAATTTCACTCCTTTTTTCTCATATTTTTTTCAAAATTTTATTGACAACTAGGGTTAAATATATTATTATAAGTAAAGAATAAAGAAATGCAAATAACTTTAATTTAATATTAAATTGAAAATTATTTAAGGCTTGCACGCAAAAAGAGCCTTAAATATTTTTTTTACTTCTAAACATCATTTTCTACTGGCTTTTTTAATATAATAGTCTTATCTTTTTCGTTTAAATGTACTTGAACTTCAGGGCTATTTTCATCTACATTTATCTTACTAAAAAATAGTTTTGGAATAGAAATTTTGGGGCTACTTTTATTAGCAAAATAAACTTTTACATTTCTATCTTTAAGTCTAATTTCGTCAAAATCTTTTTTATAATATGTGTTTAATATATATATAATTGAAGTTCTGCCTACATTATATTTTTTTGCAATTTTTTCAGGAGATAAGCCACCTTTATATAGTTCTAAAATATTTGGATATTCAGAAGGCTCAATTTTTTTCTTTGGCATATCTTTTCTCCTCATAATATAATAATATTTTAGTTGCTTAATCTTTGGTATATTTAAATCCTCCTTTCTAATTCAATATATTAAAAGCAACACTTTATATTATACACAAAAGTATACCTTTTGTCAATAAAAATAAAATATAATTTTATTAATTTATAGTATCAATTAAGGAAAAATATTTTTTTCTCACGTCCATTAATATTGTACTTCTTGTCCCTATAATATTGTACTATTTGTCTACATATCCTTATGTAACAGTTGTGCTTGTTGGATTACAAGATATTGAAAAGATATAAAAAGAAGATGATTTAAACTTCATCTTCCTCACTTTCTTCATCTTCCAATTGCTCATTACTATAATACGCATATTCTTCAATTCCAGTTTTTTGGTCTAATACAAATCCAGAATAATAGTTGTTTAATTTCATTAAATTATTTAATGTATTTTCTGCTTCATTTAAATCTGAAACTACATCATGTTGAAAAGGTTCACCTTGTTCATAATCTTCTTTTGTTTCATATATTCCTATTTCATATCTACATTCTTCATCTCTTAATTTGTCTATTCCTTCACCATTTAAATATCTAAGAGCTAATGTTCTATCTTTAAAATCTTCTGTATATAAATTACCAGATGTATTGTCTATTGTTGTATAAATTTCATTTTCTTTCATTAAAAACTTTCCTAATTCTTCTTTAGTGAAAGCTTGTTTATTTTCAAACTTTTGATATAAATTATTAAATTGTTCTTTTATAATTAGTTTAACTTTAAAATTCTTATTAAAAAATTCTTGCTGATCTAAACAAAAATTATTATATCCAACATTTCTTATATATTGAAAAATTTTATCTAGACTAACTCCTTTATTTAAATAAGTATCACATAATTTAATGTTATTTTGTTTAAAAGCATTTAACATATTCATTTCTCTATTTTCTATATTATCTTTTGCATGATAATCATATCTAATTTCATTAATTAGATTACTAAAATTTTCTTTTGATATATTACTAGGTATCATATTTAATATTTGGTTTTCTATTTTATTTAATTTTGTTTGTAATTCTTTTTGTTTAATTTTAGTTTCGTCATAACTTTTAACTTTATCTAATAATGAATTATATAGTTTTTTAGTATTATCATATTCTTCTTCTGTTAGATAACTATAACTTTTCAAAAATTCATTTTTTGAAAAGTTTTTAAAATCAGTCATTTTTTCTTTATCACTTAAAAAATTTTGCATTTATATTCACCTCTTTAAATTTCCTCCTCATCTTCTTCTGCATTAGGACAATAATCTAAATAAAACATTATATCTGCTTCTTTCGTTTTAGGATTAAATTCTAGGTCATTTATTCTACTATCACTATTTAACATATTAATAAATAGATTTTCTTCTTTAGAATTTAAGTTAAGCTTTTTTAAATCTATTACATAGTTTCCAGACCATGTATCTTTTAGTCCATCAGTAATTACTTTTTCATATATTGTTTCTACTTTCTTTTGAGTTTCTTCCATATTATTTCCTTTTTCATTTAAATTTTTGTCATAGTTATAATTTGCTTTTAACCATGATTTTATATTGTAGCCTGACCTTTCTTCATTAATTGGATTAAAATCAACTTTTACTCCATTGATATATAATCTATCATCTTCATCATTTAAATAGTTAAAAAGGTCATCTTCGTGAATTTCAGAGTTATTATATTCTACTAGTACATCTAAATCTGAAATTGATTTATTTATCCCTTTAGTTCTTGATCCGACAAGTTGAATACCAATTATATCAGTATCAATATCAGCAAGTTGTAAAGATTCTTTTAAGTAAGATTCAATTTTTCTATAAATTTCATCTTCTGTAAGATTTTCTATAATTTCTTTATCTTTAAAACTTAAAATATTATATCTTTTAATATCTTGTTTATATAAATTCTTTTGTTCTTTAGTATTATCATTTTGTAAATTTCTTTTACATACATTTATATAATTATCTAAAGAGATATTACCTTTCCTGTATTCATTTAGAGCCTTATCTATTAATTCTTGTTTTGTAATAAAATTAATTTTAGTTGCTATATTTAAATTTATATCTTCTGCTATTTTAATTTCTGCTTTGATGTTTTTACCTATTTGATATATTTCATAATCATTACTAACATTATAAGAAAGAACTACTTTTTGTTTATTTTGTTTTAAATCCTCTACAGTTATGTAAAAATAAGTTTCATTGGTTTCTTCTACTTGGTCGTATCGTGGTTCATCAATGATTTTTCCATATAAAATCATAGTTCATCTTCCTCTCTGTTTTCTTGTTCTTTTTGTAATTCCTCTATTGTTTCATCTAAATAATCACTAAATTCAATTATAGTTGCTACATCAGTATCTTCATTTATTGCTTCTTCAAGTATGTCATCATATATGTTTTCTAATTTATCATTTGGTATCAAAGTAGGATCTATTCCATTTTCTTTTAGTTTATCAATTACCTCATTTTCCAAAGTCTTATATGAATACTTGTTTTCTAATTCTTTAATTTCGTCTGAAAGTAAATGAATGTCATTATTATCTATAAAATCATCATATATATTTTCAAGAATTTTTATATCTACATCATTAATCTCGTTTGACCAACTTTCATGTTCTAAGATAGAAAATACTAATGTTTTATTATCTACTTCATTAAATGTTTTAGCTAAACTTTCTAATTGTTCTTTTAATGGTAATGAATATTTTTCAAATAATCCAACAGCTGGCATAAGTGTTGAAAAACTTGATATTCTTTTCATATCTATTATTAAATTATTATTTATATTGCTTTCTGGTGTTACACAATAATTTTTATCATCTTTAAATAAAACAAGAAGATTATTTCTATCTATTACAAGATAATTGTTATTGCTCTTATCTTGTATAAAATTTAGTTTACTCATAATTCATCTTCCTCACTTTCTTCCCTATTTTCTTCTATATCTCTATTTTTAATACTATTATCTAAAGCAAAGCTATATAATTCTTGATATTTATTCTTAAATATTTCAAATTCTTTAGCTCCTGAAACATTATCTTTACCATAGTTAATTATCTTTTGTTCATATTCTCTAATTGGTATAATTTCTGGAGATAATTTAGAAATTCCTAAATCTACTTCATAAATAATAGTTCCATTTTTTACGTTGATATTCATATATTCTGAACAGATTTTATTTCCATTTTTAGATTGATGTATTGGAATTATTTCATAAATACCTTCTTTTAGTTCTTTAGGAAATTTCAATTTAGATATGTATGAATCTGTTAGCTCATAAGCATATCCTTCGCAATCTCTTTTTTGTAATATTCCTTTATCCACTAAAAATTCATGTTCTTCAATAGACCACTCATCTACTAAAACAGAATTTATAGGGATAAATCCTCTTGTTTCTTTATTTGCTAAATATTCATCTGTATAAATTTTAGTTAAATTCTTTAAAATATAATCTTCTATTTCTTTTTTAGTATTTTCTATTAGTTCATCTGCTTTACTTAAAGAAAGCATTGAACATTCTGAATGAAAGTTACAATCTTCTAAAACATATTCAATTTTATTATTTAAATCTTTATCACCTTGTTTATATGCTTTTGCTATTCTTAAAATATCATAGGAAGAAAATCCATAATTTAACCTAGAACATATTTTATCCTTTAAATCTTCATAGTTTGTTTTTTTTATATTTGAAATTAAATTTTTTCTAAAACTCTCTTCATTTTTAAAACCTGAATAAATACTCATAGCTCATCTTCCTCGCTTTCTTCTTCATCTTCTATTTCTACTTTAAAATCTGCTTCTATTGATTTCATTTTTGCATTTTGATAAAGTAAAAAATTTACTGCACTATTTTCATCTGGAAATCTTTTTGTAAAAAAATCTCCAAATGAATTGTCTATTGCTATATATTCATCACCTGATTTAGTTATAAAAAGTCCTATTTCAGAATTATCAAAAGGTATATTGTTTATAAATTTATCTAATAATTTAGGATATTCAGAAATATCTATTTTTTTAAACATAGATGTATCTTCAAGAATTTCTTTTTTTAAGTCATCTGTTTCTATTTTTAATACTTCTGATATAGGTTTATTTTTTATAATAATATCGTCGTAATGACTAAGAGTTAAACAAATAGTAAATCCTGTTTGAAATAACTTTTCTACTCTTTTATTTTTTTGTAACTGTATCATATTAAAGTTTTTTAAATTATCTTGTATATTTAAAAAATATTGTTTTCTAAAATTAAGATTATCTAAATGCTTACTTATTTCTTTTGTTATCATTGCTTTAAATACAACATCTTTTAAGCTATTATCTCCAATATTTTCACCACTTATTGCTGAATACAAAATCTTAAATGATATTATAGTTTGTGATAAATCTACCTTTCTTGTTTCAACATCTGTCATTTATCTCCCTCCATTTACTGAAAAAAGAGCAACTATAAAAATTCAATAGTTGCTCTTTTAAAACTTAACTTAAATCTATTTTTAGAATCCTGTTTTTGGTAATTTTTTGATACTTAATTTTGCTGAATATGAAGTTGTAGTCCAGTCATCATGTGCTCTTAATTCTACGGTAGTATCATGATTAGAAGTATATGTAGATTCTATTTTTGTATAGTTAGTCCATGTATCATTTGCTTTTACTGGTAAAACTTTAGCGAAGATAAATGGTTTTTCTACTGCTTCAAATCCAGGTTTAACTGTACCAAATTCTAATTTAAAGTCTGTAATATAACTATCTCCAGATTGAACAGTTGTAAAATCTATAAAGTGATTTTCATCTGTTGAATATGTTCCATCTTCTGAATCTGGATTCTTATATTCTTGCCAAATTTCAGAATTGTTTAGCTTATATAAAACTTTATAATTTAATTTTTCATTCCATGTACCAGTATATAATTTTGTAATTCTTATATAATCTGTTGGAAGTTCATCTGACCATGTAAAGTTATCTACTGAAACGTTACTATCGTTTCTTACAACAGGGAAATCATATCTTATTTCGTCATTTGGTTGTGCTTGAACGATACCTTCCTTTTCAATAGTAGTACCAAGTTGTACAGCATTATCTCCAAATGTTAAAGTTACTGGTTCACCTTGTTTTTGTATAGAAATTACTTGTTCTTTATCATCTAGTAAATACCATTCTGGAGCTTTTACTTCTTGAACATAATATGTTCCGTATCTCATTGTATCTTGAATTTGTCCGTTTTCATCTGTAGTGACTTTCTTTAGTAAAACATGATTTTTATCATAGATGTTAAATTCTGCACCTGCTAAAGGTGTTCCTGCTTCTGTACCTGTTACGTTTGATTTATCATTAGATTGTTTCATAATTGTTACTGGAGCTGTAATTGGGCTGTCATCAGATTTTACTGTAACTGCTGTTGTATTAGGTTTTACCTCAAAAGCTTGATCTACAGAATCTAAGTTGTATCCTTCTGGAGCTTTAGTTTCTTTGGCTACATACATACCAGCTGTTAAATCTGTTAAAGTAACTTTTCCGTTATCTCCAGTAGTAACTGTTTTTACTGGTGTATCTTCTGCATCATATTTTTTGTTTTCGTTTGTATCTCTAAATATTGTATATTCTGCACCTTTAACACCTGTAGTTGTTCCTCTTTCTGTTTTTATTAATGTAGGAGCATTTATTTTTAATGTTAAATCTGTTCTGGAGTTAGCAATTTCATAGGGATCGCCTGCTAGGGCATAATTTTGAGTACCTGCAACGGTTGTGTTTCCATATAAGATAGGATATGTTTTACATTGAACGTCATTTACTCTAACTTGACCAGATATAGTACCAGAAATCTCATTCTCTGGAATAGCAACTTTTACAGTAGAAACTCCACTGAAAGTTGTTTGTTCATTATTATTGACATCTAATATTTTTGTACCTGCTGGAAGTCCTGTTGTAACCATAGTATATGTTCCACCCATTTCTTGTGGAGATGAAACTTCATAAGTTTGAACATAGTAATTTTCATTATTTAATTTTTCTTTAGTTAAATCTCCTTCTTTAGTAATATCAACTCTTGCCTCTGAATATGTTTGACTTCCATTATTACCAATGTCAGTTAAATTGATTATTGCATTTACTATTTTATCTCCTCTAGCATTTACACCTTTAAAGTTAGTTCTTGGATCTGTTCCATATAATACACAATATACTGCTTGTTTTGTAGCTTGAAATGCGTCGCCATCTGTTTCTACTCCTAATTCAGAAGCTGATTTATATGGAAATCCATTTATAATTACTCTATAAACTTTTTGATTATCTACTGCACTTGATACATTTACAGTATATCCTCCTGAAACACCTTCTGCACCTGGTAGTTCCTTATTTAAACAATATGCTGGATATTCTATACCATTATGAGTATAAGTAACATAGTGAGTAATAACAGCTTTAAATGTACCATCATCAGCTTTATGTAAAAGATTTCTACCTACCTCACCATTATCATGTAAATCAGCTGACGCAATCATAAAATCAGCATAAACTTTAGATATTGGTGAGAATACTCCTGCTATTAAGATTAAAATAGCCAAAATAGCAATAAATTTTTTAGAAATATTTTTTACCATTTCTAAATACCTCCCTTTTCTTTTTATTTTATAAAAATATTATAGGTGGGAAAAATCGTAATTTTTCGCAAAAATATTGCAAAAATATTGCAATATTCATTAAAACTTATATCTTTAAATATTTAAACAGGATTTTAAAATAGAAATAAAATTAAAAGACAAAAAAATAAAGCCCTTAAAATAGTTTAATTAGTACTTTAAGAGCTTATTATATCTATATTTAAAAGAGGGGTATTTAGAATAATAAATTTATAGCTCATCTTCTTCCTCATCTTCATCTGATTCTGCATTATGTTGTTCAAACTTATCTTCTGTTTCAATATCTGAAAAAAGTCCTAATTTATCAAAAACTTTTATAAAATCATTTGCTAACTTTTCATTATTTATAAGTTCATCTTTTTGATCTTTAACAACAAATTCAAATTGTTCTAATCCTTTATATTCAAAGGCAACCCTTAAAGAATTTCTTACATCATCTGATAATTTGTTCCAATAGTTATTGCAAATGAAACAAATGTCATATAAATCCCTTATTTTATCTCTCCCTGAGTATGCCATACTTTTCATTAGACATAGTTCATTTATATTATATACTAAAGTATTATTTATTTTTGTATATTCTGTTTCTTTTATGTTATTTCTTCTATAAGAAACTTCTACCTTTAATTTTTTAAATTCGTTATTATATTGAATCATAAATCGTTTCGTAGTATCTGTATTTTTTGGAATAGTATATGTATAGCTGTTTTTTTTACAAAAATCTTCAATAATTTTTTCAATATTTCTTTTACTTTTGCTATCTAAATCTATATCTTCTGAAAATCTATCCAAGTTATAACATGTCAATAAGGCTGTTCCACCTTTTAAGATGAATTCCTCTGATTTTTTATTTAGAAACTCTAAAAATGAATCGATAACTTTTCTATGTTCATCTCTCCAATCGTTATACATATACCTTAACTCCCTTCTTATATTCTACCCATTTTCCTAAATATTCTTTTGTCATAAATTTATCTATTTTATTAAAATGAGGTAAATCACACATTAACATTACTTTATCAAATATTTCTTTATCATATTTATCATTTACAATGTAATCCTTATTCATACCTTGAGCGACAGTAAAATTTCCTATATACAACAAGTCCAAAATCGCTCTAATATGGTTAGCTACATTGTATTTTCCAGTATGTTCAGGGATAGTTCTATTTTTTTCTATTCCATAATCTCCAAAAAGAGAATTTTCTGATTCCATGATAGAAGGATTTTTCCAATTTAAACTTGAACAATGCCAATCTCCACAAGTATCTAAATTACAAAGTAGATTTAGTGCATGTATTAAAGATATATATTTCATTTTACTCTCACCTCTTTTCCCTTTATATTATAACATAAATTAAGAATTTTATCAATTTATTAAACTATATCCTATTTTTTATATACTTCTAATTTTGTTTCTAAATCAAATCTATTTTCTTTTTCAAAAATCTTAGTATTTCCAGAACTTAACCCATCTGATTCTACACTACCTACTAGCTTTAAACCATTATCAGTAACACCGATTAGAATTTGATAAATATCATTTTTTGTGTCTTTCCAAAATAAGTTATTAATAGTAAAAATTATTCCATAGCCACTCATTGTTCCTCTTGATATTAAGAAACCTTTAGCCAAAAAGCTTAAATCTTCTTCATTTGCTATTATATTATTATTCTCTCTGGCATTTTCTATTATTTCATATAATCTATCATTATCTAAATTATTCATTTAAAATCACACCTTCTTTTTACTAATAAAAATTGTATATTCCTTTGCATTTATAGTAGTTGCAAGCTTTTTTCCTTCTTTTAATGCTTCTATTTCTTTGTCTGTAAGTTCAATATTAAAACTACCATAACATTTTCCAAACTCATTTTCTGCTTGTTCTATGTTTTCAATTATTTTTAATTCTTCCATTATGTTTTCACTTTCCTTTTATTATCTTATTTCTTATATACTTCTAATTTTGTTTCTAAATTTTTAATTTGTAATTCTTGAAATTTTACTAAAGATTCAAAAGTATCATTATCTTTAATATCTATATGTAACATTTTCTTATTTAAATCTACAATTTTATTAAAATTACTAACAAGAATTTGATTTTTTGCATTAATAATCATTTAATATCACCTGTCTTTTTATAAATATCTATCATTATTCCTTTTTATTTTTCTGTGTTTTATATCTGCTTCTGAAAGAATGAAATTACAATGTTTAGCTAAGTTAGATTTTGTAACTGTTTCTTTTTCAAAATTGCTATTACACCAATAAATAGCATTTTCATATTTTTTCTTTTTCTTTCTCATAGTTATCCTCTCTATATGTATTTAGTAATTACAAAATATTAATTTATTTTCATTAAAATCGAATGTTTTGCTAATATAATTTAATTCTATTAAATTGTAATCTATTAATTCAGAATCTATTAAATGTATTGAATCTTCATTTTGATTTAATATACTATGTTCCCATTCAAAAGCCCTTTGTTTTATATTGTTTTTAATTTTATCTATTTTATTATTTTTTAATAAATCATTATAATAACTTGCTTCTTGCATGCTTTCTAGTATTAAAAATTTCTTTAAATCTAATTTAGTTACTTCTCTTGTATTATATTCTTTCATTAAAGAGGTTTTAAATATTTTATTACAATTATTTAAAAAGAATTTATCTGTTTCGCTATAACTACCAAATTCAAATATTATTTTAAACTTGTTCATTGGCACTTCAAATAAATCTTCTACATTATAAAACTTTAATATTTCTTCTTCGTTATAATCTTTAATTATATTGTAATCATTAATTGAAATGGATTTTAAATAACTTCTATTACTCATTTGTTTAAATCTCCTTATTTAAATAAAGAGAGATTATTATGTTTCAAATAAGCCCCCCTTATATTTTGTATTTTAATTTACTATCCATATATACATTGGTGTATCAAATATATTAGCTGTTGTTCCTGAACTATCATACATATAAGTGTCTTCTACATATACATATACTGTACCTACTGCACCTCCAGATACTTTCCTTCTTGCGTTAGTTTCATTGAATGTAGAATATGTTCTTCCAGATGGTCTACTACTAGAAGCTACAACAGTTGCATATTGACTATCTCCTACTTTATTAATTTCATCTTTTACCCATGCTACAGCTTGAGCTGTTTTAGAAGCATTGTATTTACTATAAGTGCTAAATGGTGTATGTGCTGGTTTACTGGTTGAAGAACTTCCTGATGAGCTACTGCTTCCGCTTGAAGTAGATCCTGAACTACTGCCTCCAGAACTTGATGAGTTTCCTCCACTTGGTTTACTTGAACTAGATCCTGATGAACTACTTCCAGAATTTCCAGCTGGTTTTGAAGATGTACTAGATCGTCCAGATGGTTTACTTGTACTTCCACTAGATGTTGAACCTTGATTACTATCTGTAGGTTGTGCTGGTGTTTCTGGTTGTTGTTCAGCTACACTCGTATCTGGTGTTGTATTATTTTCTACTTTAACATTATTTTTTTGTTCTTCTTGAGGTTTGCTTGCAATAGTTATTAAATCATTATCGTTAGTTTTTAAGTTTACTCCACCATTTCCGATTGTTCCAGTAGAATAATTTTTACCTGCTGTTTTTTCTGCGAATTTAGGATCGTCTTTTGCTATCACTTCAACTGTTCCATCATCATTCTTTATTACGGCTACTTCTGTTCCATCTGCTAATCCGTTTGTATCAGTTTGTAATGTTATATCTTGTTCTTCACTTGCTTCTTCAATAGTAGTATTTCCTATTTCATTATTTGTTGCCACTTCTTCTGTTTGTGTAGAAGTTGATACAATAATTACAGCAATTATTATTAATATGATAACTATAATACTTACACTAGAACTTATTGTAATAGCCTTGTGCTTTTTACACATATCTAAAAACTTATTTAATTTTCTTTCTGGTTTAACTTGTTTAATGAAGTCTACAGGTTGTTTTTTAGCTTTTTCCTCTTTCTTCATTTTAAATTCCCCCTTAATACCATATTTATCTTATTAATTATATTATAGCATATCGTACGCACGAAGTCAAGAATTTTTTTCATTTTTTTAAATAATTTTCTATATTTTTTATTATAAAGTCGCTCATATCAGTATAATTATTATCTTTTTCTATCTTTTCTTTAAATTTATTTTTTAAATTTTTATCAATTCTAATAAACATTCTATCATATTGTTCTTTTTTCTTATTTTCGTAATCTCTATTCCATTTTTTTCTTAATTCTGGGTTTTCTGGCATTTAATCATCTCCCCCTATTATTAAACTTATATTCTTTTTTATTATAGCACAAAAATTAGAATAAATCCTATTTCCTGAATAAATTTATAAAAAAAGAATCAAGAAAATAAATTCTCGATTCCTTTGCACAACATTCTTACAAATTTGTTACTTTTTTCATATTTATTGACACTAAAGAAAAAATTATAATATATAAAAAATACATTATTATTATAGTATAGAAATTTTATTTTTTCAACATTTTATTATATTTTTTTAATATTTCTTTTTGTATATATTCTCTTGTCCTAGAATTTATTGGGTGTGCAATATCTAAAAATTTTTCTTTATATCTTTTATTTGGAAAAGCAATTAAAAGTTTATTATTTGATACTTCAACAATTCTAATTCCTGTTATTTCAAGTTCATTGTCAAGAACCAGATCTACAGTAGCTTTTACTTTACTTCCAGTATTTAAAGTTACGTTTACGTCTGTAACTTGCATATTTAATCCTCACTTTCTTCGTCATCACTTAATAAATCAAATACATCTTCTTTTTTATTATCTTTTGGTTTAAAAGATTCTTTTACATTTGCTACTGCATTTTCAATAGCTCCAAATATTTTATCTACATCTTTTTGAGTATAAGAATAACTAGTAGTATTTGCAAGAGGTTTTAAATTATTTACTTTATGTAATATATCTCCTACTCTCCTATTTGCAATTTCAATAAATTTACTTCTTTTTTGTTCATTTTCCATAACTAAATCTCTCCTTTACTTTTTTATTTTAATAATAAAATTATATAGATAAAAAAACGTAGTTTTTGATAAAAATATTTCAAAAATATTGCATTGTTTTATTTAATTAAAATGTTTTAAATATTTAAAAAGAAATTTTAATTGTTTTTAAATAAAGTATCATTCAATTTTAAAGTATAATATTTAATGTTATTTTCATATTGATATATTGAAATAGAAATATTTTTATTATTCATTTTTATTTCATATATTTTACATTTAAGATCATTTTTTCTTATTATCCCAATAAGTTTAGCTCTTTTATATATTCTTTTAGAGAGTTCTAAATTTGTTTCTTTATCATAATTAAAATTTAAGATTTCAGAAAGTTTTAATAGAAATTTTTCATAATCATTTGTTTTGAAAATCATAATTCATCTTCCTCTGTTTCTTCACTTTCCTCATTAGAAATTATGTACGATTTTATATTTGCAATAGAATTTAGTTCATAATCATTTAAATCTTTTATTGCATAATTAAATTCTTCGACATTATTAGTATTTCTAATAATATTTATGTCATATAGTTTTTTTGATAAATCACTTATTTTATTATCTATTTCTTTAACTCCTGTACCATAAGTTATACTTTCTAATTCATCTAAGTTTTTAAGTGTTTTTAAATCAGATGGTAAATTTAGATTTATATTTTCATTATAAATATTACTATAATCTTCATTTATATTTTTTTCTAATACATCTAATCTATAGAATAATTTATCTTTAGGAGAAATAACTATTTGATTTACAATATTTTTTAAATTTTTTGATTCAATATTTAATACTTCTTTACCATAAGATAAACCCTGTAAATCTCCTAATTTTAAATTATTTGGATTAATATTAGAGTTTGTTTTTTTCAATGAATTACATGTTTTTTCTGTTAATGATAATTCTATATAATTATGCCCAAAATATAGAAACGATCCACAACTAGGTTCGATTTTAGCTTTTTCACAATCATTAAATAATATATTTACAGAATTTTTATTTTGTAAAAAACTATTAATTTCAATTAAAGTTGAAACGAATTTAGGAGCTATATTATCTTGCAATTCTAATTTTATTAAAGTTGCTTTTATTTCATTATTAAATCTTCCATTTTTATAAAAATCTTCTAAATTTAAAATGACTTGTGTGTAAGGATCTAATTTTATTCCATCTACTATTATTTTATTATCTTCTACATCTATATAAGAATCGTAAGTATGTCTTAAAGAAAATTTAGAATTTTTATCTACTGAAAGTATTTCACTTAAAGAAATATCTTTGTATAACTTATAACGTGAATATGATTCTGTTCTATAAATTTGTCTAGCTTTATCATTTATAAATCTATTTACAGCATTTTTTATTTCCATATTATAGTCAAGAACAAGAAAATTCTTTGATAATTTTCTTTCTAAGTCAAATTCTGAATAATTATTATATTTAAAATCATTTATTTTATCAAAATTATCTCTTGAACTTACATAAAGGGTATCTTCTTTTCCATCTAAATAGAAATAATTAAATAATCGTTCATCAATGTTATATCCACTTAAGAATATTCTATTTTCTCTATTGTTAATAAAATTAAATTTTCCTATTTTTATGTTCATAGTTCATCTTCCTCACTTTCCTTTGATTCGTTTGTATATTCATTTACTTTGGTATTCAATTCATTTAATTTATTTATTGTTTGTTCGGAATTTGCTATTTCATAATTTTTATTTATAGGATTTACATATAAATACATAGGTTCTAAAGAATTTTTTTCTTGTTTTAATTCATTTAAGATTTTTTCGGTTTTTTGTTTAAAATCTTCTTTTTCATTATTGTTATATTCATAAAAATCTTTATCAGCATTTGATAACTCATTTTGTAAATATTCTATTAATGTAGATTTTCTTCCTAATAAAAAATTAGTTCCAATTACAGCTTTATTTAGTTTTTCTCGATAGACTTCTACATCAGCATTATTCAAGATATTATTAGAAGCTTTTTGAATATTCATAAATAGTTTTTCTTTTTCATAAATACTTTTGGCTTTGTTGAAATCTGTTCCCATATATATTGACATTCCTAAATCTTTATTTTGAATTTCCACAGAATATAAAGTTTCTCTGGATAAATATTTAACTAAAAAAATATCTTTGCTTTTATCAACAATGTAAGGTAAATTATTGTTCACTTTAAAACTCTTCCTCCTCTTCACTTTCTTTTGATTTTTCCTGTTCGATACTATCAAGTAATTGTGCTTTATTAAATACTTCATTAGAATTTCTTGTTACATAAAATTGTTCATCGCCTAATCCTAAAATATATAATTTTATTTCATTAATTTCTAAAGAATTTATAGTTTCTTTTTTATCCAAATTCTTTGTATTTTCATCAATCTTATCTCTTGCTTCTTTACTATTTATTCCTACATTACAATCACCTAAAATTCTATTTAATAAGTCTTTATAAGTAGTACATGGATAATTTCTATTATGACTTTTCATACATTCAAATTCTGTTTTTGCAATAGCTGATATTTCTGCTATGTTATCTAATTCGCCTTCTGTAATTAGGTTATCATTTAGAGCTTCACTAATTACATCTTGTCTTGCAATAGATTCAATATCATCTGTAATTGCTACATAACAACTAGAATTATCTTTTAGATCTATTCTAAAGTAATGTTCTTCATCTTTTCTATTTACAATATGAAATTCTTCCTTTTCCATAGTTTTATTTATTTCATCTTGTGCTTCTTTTGCAAGTGAGATTAATTCGTATAGCTCTTCTTCTGTATCTAAAATATGGAATTGTCCGTCCATTGGTTGAATACCCATTACAACATATTTTTCTTTTGTATTTTTTAATTCTTCAATAGTTTCTTTTAACATATTTTCAAAATTTTCTTTTTCTTCTTCATCTTCTTCATTAAAATATTCAGCAGAATGAGCAAATTCATTTTCAAAATAATCAATTATATCTTTTGCTTTTCCATATATGTTATCTTCACTAATAAAGACATCTCCAAATCTACTATCAAATCTAAATGCTTTCATTATTTTATCTTCATCAATATTTGCCATGTTTAAAAAATGATTAAAACATTCTTCTTTTATAGTTTCACTATTTTTTTTCATCTCATCTATAAATTTTAAAAATCCTTCTTCCTCATCTTTAGAACTAAAACTTTTTAGTCTATTCTTGGTATAAGCTTCATATTTATTTATAAATTCATAATATCTATTTAAATCTTTTTTATTCATTTTAATTTCCCCCTTACAACTTATATTAATTATTATTTTAAATTGCTTAGATTTGATTCTCGTGCGTTATTTTTTCAAAAAAAGCAACTACATTATTCAATAGTTGCTTTCATCTATAATTATTCAATTCTAACTTCAATATTTTCTAATTTGTCTATTATCTCTTTATTTTTTATCTCTACAATATTTTTAAATTCATCTTTAGAAATATTTAAGTAGGCTAAAATTTCTTTTAGTATTTTATTAATACAAATATTTTTAGTTAAAGGAACTGGTAATGGAGAAAATTTTATTTTACCATTATAAAATCTTGTGAAATTATTGTCATATAATTCTAAGTCATAAAATTTATTATTAGCATTTTTCCAAAATTTTATATAAGTGTCTTTTATCTTATAATAATATTTTTTCATTTGCTTTTCTCTCCTTTCCTCTATACTTCTAATTCATCATCAGTAAAATTTTCTGAATATTTATCTAAATATGTTAAACTGAAAATTCTTGTTGCTTGGATATATTCATTTGGTGAAAATCTATCTATCATTTGTTTCTTATAATCATTTAGTCCTTTTGAATTATTTTCGTAATAAACCCTAGCAAGTTTATATTCTAATACAAGTGGATTAAATTTAGCTTCTTCTGTTAGTTCTTTTTCTGTTTCTGGAGTAGCTAAATTGTTTGCGTCAATATAAAAATAGTGCAATAACTCGACTAGATTCATAAAATTATTATCTTTCTTTTCATCTGGATAATCCATAATTACATTCACCTCTAATCAATTAAATTTTAAATTCAATATCCTTATTTACAATTCTTATTTTCTTAGAAACATTAGTTAGTTTAATTTCTAAATCTTTTCCAGAAATCTTATTGTAAAGAGAATCTTTTAAAGAAACTTTATATAAGTTTGATGATGAATTAATATAAATCACACCATTTGAAACTTTACTATTACTACTTGATAGAGATGATAAATTTATTTTTGGATTATTGGTATTAATATGAACTTTCTTTACTAATTCATAATTTCCATTAGAATTTTTACTATAAATTGTAGCATTTCTTGATAAGAAATATAGTAAAATTATTAATAATACAATTCCTGCACCAGATAAAGTTATAATTATTGGTGTATAATTTGTTTTTTCCTCTACAGGTGCTTCAACAGGAATCTCTTTTTTATATGTTGCTGTATAAATATAATCTGGATTTTCTTTTTCTACTGTTCCAGTATAAGTTATTGTTACATTATATTGTTTTGGGTTAGAAAACACTCCTACTGTTTGGTAGTGCATAGTTCCACTATATGTTACTGGTACTTGACTTCCATCTATATTTTGAACACTATCTGGCTTCCAATCAACATTAATTAAAGTCCAGTTTCTTCCATTTCTAGTTATATTTTTTGATATATTATTTAAATCATTTTTAGAATAGCCTGAAAAAGGTATATTTAATGATAATAATCTTTCATAAGTTCCTGTATCTACTTCTTGAATTTCCATATTGCTATAATTTAAAGTACCAATATATCCATCTTTATCATAACTTAAAGTATTTCCTGCTTGATTTAAAATTGCTTGCTCATCATTAGTATTTAGGTTATTAAGTGTTTTTGTATCATTTACTTCTTTAGTGTTTGTATCACTTTTAGTTGATGTTACATCTTGAAAAGTATAGATATTTCCTTCTTCATCTTGATATGTTTTATTATTGTCAGAGTTTATAAAAGTTTTAAAATTAATTTCGTCATTTGATTCTACATAAAAGTTTCTTTTTAAAATATCTCCATTAATCTCTGATTTACTTTCTGTAAATGCAAAACTAATATTATTTAATGCAATAATTCCTAAACTTGCTATTGTTAGTCCTGTAACTATTGCTAAACCTTTAAATGTTTTCTTCATTTTCTTATTTTCTCTCCCTTCATTTTTTATTTTTAAAATATTATGCTTTTTACTAAAATATAAATAATTCCAATTATTCCACCAAGTGATACTGCTATTACATCAATAGAAGTTATAACTGTTATAAAACCAATTAATTTTAGAAGTATTAAAAATATAAAGCCAAAAATTGTATTAAATAATAATCCTAATATAATATTTCTATTTCCTCCTAGAAGCCATACAATAATCATTAGTAAAATCAAAGGAATAATTGCTTCTAATATTTTAAATTTTAAAATCACATTAAAAATAATTGTTAAAATTTCTAACATATTAATCTCCTTCTACTTTGTTATAAACTTTTATATTTGTTTGTTCTCCATTTATAGTCAAATATGAATAATCGCCATTTTGGTCAGCTTCATTTATGCTTGAAGTTGTATTATCAACTTGATTATTATTAGTTGTTTCTTCCTCATCAACATTTAATTTAAAATCTTCTTGATAAGGAATTGAGCCATTTTCTATTGCTTCAAATGTTTCCATATATTTAGAATATACAGTAGGATTTAATAGAGGTTTCATATTTTCTATTTCTTTTTTAGTAAACCCATTTATTTTAACATCTTGCATATTTGTTTCATTTCCATTTAAATCTGTAACTGCATTTGTATTTAATTCTGTATTTGTTTGCTCTTTATTATTCAGAAAGATATTTACAAATACTGCAACAATAATAACTAAAGCTAATACTATACATAATAAAATTACTTCTTTCTTTAAATCTTTTTTATCCAATTTAAAATCCTCCTTTCTATCTATTTTTGATTCCACCGTTATATAATTCTGCAATAGGATCATGTAATGATGAAGTTTTGAAGGTGTTTTGTGGGTATCTTACTTCAAAATGGCAATGTATACCAAAAGCATTACCTGTTTGCCCAATTATTCCTAAAACTTGTCCTTGTTGAACTTCCTGCCCTGTGGCTACTTTTAGAGAGCCTGCTGTCATGTGAGCATATAAAGTAAAAAATTTAAATCCGTTATAATTATGTTCTATTACAACATGATTACCATAACTTCCAGCATTTATTGCTTGTACTACTTTTCCAGGATATACTGCAACTATATTCGTTCTAGGATTTCCAAATAAATCAAGTCCTGTGTGATACCCTAAACTCCATACCGAACCTTTTTTTCCAAAAACTGAACCGATACCTGTTAATTTTTGAACAGGCGAACAGAATGTATGATCGCTTCCTATCCAAGATAGACCATCTTGATTTATTATTTCTCCAGGTTGTGAAGAACCTGTGCTTTCTGAATAATCCCCTTGTATAGGATTTCCGTTTTCATCATAATCGCTATCATTTTTATTGTTGTTTGTATTTACAGCACCTATCATAAGTATTACAAAAAATATTAAATAGAAAACGCAAAATATAATAAAAATAATTATTTTCAATTTAGAACCTGCAAAGCTAAATAATGTACTAAATACATCAGTATTCTTGTTTTCTTCCATATTATCTACCACCACCGACTAAATAAGGCATTTCAAATTCTAAAGGTTTAACATTAATTAATTGATGTCCTGAACCTACGAAAAATAGTCCACGTCCTTTTTCTTTTTGTGAAAGTATTGCTTTTTCTTCTGTATTTAAATTATATAAATCAACTACTTCTTCAAGGTCTTTACCATCTATACCGAAGAAAAATTTATAGGTACTGTTATCCAGTAAAGCCTGTCCGTATTGTTTTACTTCTGGTGCTAAAAAGTCTACTAAACTTTGTGTAATTGTAACTAAACCAGATTCATATTTTCTTGCTCTTTTACAGAAGTTACGCATAAATTCTATTGATTGAGGAACTTTTTTATCTATTAGCAAATATGCCTCATCACAAAATACTAAATCTCTTTCTCTTCTATCTTTAAATGCCTGGTCTTGACAGTATCTTAAAATATTAAAATATTGACATCTTTTAACGTTTTCAGAAGCACCTTGTAAACTATAAACATCTAAGCAAATAAAATCAGAATCAAATTGTATTGTTGTATGTCCGTTAAAAATTTCGCTATTGTTTCCTATTGCCATTTGTCTTAAAACTGCTCTTAATTCCTCATATTCTTTTTGGTGATTACTTTTCTCCTTTACTTTTTCCTCTAATAAGCTATATAAATCTTGCATAATTGGAAATTGAATAGTTTTAAAATTAGAAATATCTGTATCATAATTTATTCCAAAACTTTTATATAATTCTTCTAAAGTTTCGTTAAGTAAACTCATCTCCAAAGATGTTATTTCTGGATAATATAGTTTAAAGAATGTAGTTAAAAAGTCTAAATGCAATGCTAAAGCTGATTTTGTTGTATTATATTCACTATCTTCTTCCTCATCTTCAAATCCTGCTGTAGGAACTGGATTTATTTGAAGTGGATTTATTCTTCCAACAAATTCTCCTTCTCCACCTGAACAATCAATCCATTTTCCACCTAGCAATTTACAAATTGGTCTGTATTCAGATTCTGGATCTATTATCCATATCTTAGTTCCGTTTAAATATTCATTTAGCATAATCTTTTTGGCTAAGAATGATTTACCGGAGCCAGAAGAACCTTCAATTATAATATTTGAGTTTGTTCTATCATTTCCCTTAAAGAAAAATGAAGGAGCTACCATTCTACCATTTTCATCTACTCCAATATAGTAACCTTCTGCGTC
>OIZW01000694.1_pt1 | contig 27096 bp, 20 predicted proteins | sample 1588581 | NCBI WGS metagenome assembly OIZW01 (sample SAMN03283266) | human gut metagenome | biome: human-associated habitat; material: feces | host: Homo sapiens | place: USA | collected 2013 | reverse complement strand
GCAAACAGCACAGGTTCAGCAACAAGCAAGCCCGCAAACAGCACAGGTTCAGCAACAAACAAGCCTGCGTCTGCAACCGCCGCCGATACCACCAAAAAGCCCGCCGCAACAACCACAACGAAAAAGCCCGCCGCAACAACTACTTCAAAAAAGCCTACCACAACTACTACAACAACCGTAAATCAGACAAGTGACAAGCCGCTGAGCTTTTCGCAAACCTATGAAGCAGAAAACGGAAAGCTGTCAAACGATATGTCCGTCATATCCGACAGCAACGCATCCGGCGGAAAGTCGGTAGGTAAATTTGAAAGTGACAGCTCATACTGTCAGATCAGCATAACCGTTCCTGCTGATGCGGTTTATGATATAGTGATACGCTCAAAGGCTATCGGCCCATACAAAGAGAATGACCTTTACGCAGACGGTAAAAAAGTAGGCACTTTCGTAAGCAAACCGGATAATTTCTCCGACTATACAGTATGCGCCGTAACTCTCAAAAAAGGAAGTCACACTCTTACCGTCAAAAAGTCATGGGGCTGGATAGAGCTTGATAAAATAACAGTAAAGACGGGTGCAAAAATAAGCAACAGCACCTATAACGTCACATCTTCGCTTGTAAACCGAAATGCCACCGCAAACACAAAGAAGCTGTACAGTTTCCTTAAGGACAGCTACGGAAAGTATGTAATCACAGGTCAGCAGTGTGACGGCGGAATAAACGGCAACGAATTCAAAGCGATAAAAAATCTTACCGGCGACTACCCTGCCCTGCTCGGACTTGATATGATGGACTACACTCCGTCAAGAACGGCATTCGGCACATCTTCATCAGCCGTTGACAAAGCTATTGAGTTCCATAAAAAAGGCGGAATCGTCACATTCTGCTGGCACTGGAACGCTCCGACCGAATACCTTTACAGCACTGCCAACAGTTCTGACGGCTGGTGGGGCGGATTCTATACGCAGAACAGCAAATTCGATATAGCAAAAGTAATGAACGGTCAGGACGCAAAAGGAAAGAAACTGCTTGACCGTGACATCAAGGAAATAGCTAAGCAGTTAAAGCGTCTTGAAAAAGCAGGCGTACCGGTTATATGGCGACCCCTGCACGAAGCTTCCGGCGGTTGGTTCTGGTGGGGCGCACAAGGTCCCGACGCTTACAAAAAGCTGTGGAAATACCTTTATAAAGAGCTGACAAATACATACGGCTGTAACAATCTTATCTGGGTCTATAACGGTCAGAGTGCCGACTGGTATCCGGGTGACGAATATGTTGATATTGTAGGCGAGGACATCTATCCCGGAAATCACGTTTACGATCCTCAGGTAAGCCGTTTCAAACAGGCGATAAACTACGGCAGTAAAACAAAGATAACGGCTCTCACCGAAAACGGCTGTATCTTTGATATAGATTCCGCCGTGAGCATAAACGCACTGTGGTGCTGGTTCATGACATGGGGAAACGAGTTTACCGTTAACGGCAGTAATTACAGTGAAAAATACACCGAAAAATCGGTCATAAAGAAAATGTACGCAAGCAAATATTCATTAACTCTCGGATCGCTTCCGAAAATCTATTGACATAAGCTGAAAACGCTCCGACAGGCGAACACCTGTCGGAGCGTTTTTGTTACCGTTTTTAGCTTACGATATTTTTGATATAATTATCATACCATAAGCGAGCATATCTTGTTGCTGTACTCAACGGGATCTTCTATAGGCATACCCTCAATAAGAAGCGCCTGATCGTACAGAATCTCGCTGTATGTTTTCAGCTTGTCCTTATCCGTTTCATACAGCTTTTTCAGCGTTTCATAGATAGGATGCTCCGCATTGATCTCCAGCACCTTTTCAGCCTTTGCGTCATGCTCTGCGGGCATCTGGCTAAGTACCTTCTCCATCTCTATAGAAAGCAGACCGTCACTGGTCAGGCATACTGCGTGGGACTTCAGTATCTTTGACAGTCTTACGTCCTTTACCTTACCGCCGAGAGAATCCTTCATGAACGCAAACATATCCTTGCTTTCCTCAGCCTTAGCCTTCATTTCTTCCTTTTCTTCGGGAGTTTCAAGGTCAAGGTCGCCTGCGGATACTGACTTGAACTGCTTTTCGTTATAGTCGACCATCATCTGTAAAGCAAACTCGTCAACGCTGTCGATAAGATAAAGTATCTCGTAGCCCTTATCCTTTACAAGCTCGGTCTGAGGGAGCTTGTCTATCTTATCGACCGTTTCACCGCTTGCAAAGTAAATATATTTCTGATCTTCCTTCATTCTTGAAACATATTCTTCAAGAGTTACCAGCTTCTTTTCGTATGAAGAATAGAACAGCAACAGATCCTTAAGCAATTCCTTGCCTGCGCCGAAGCCGTTGTATACACCGAACTTAATCTGAAGTCCGAATACCTTCCAGAACTTTTCGTATCTCTCACGGTCGTTGCGGAGCATCTTTGTAAGCTCGTTCTTGATAGAACGCTCAAGGCTCTTTTCGATTATCTTAAGCTGTCTGTCGTGCTGCAGCATCTCACGGGAGATATTGAGCGACAGATCCGCAGAGTCAACAAGACCCTTTACAAAGCTGAAATAATCGGGGAGCAGATCTGGGCATTTGTCCATTATAAGAACGCCGTTTGAATAAAGCTGTAAGCCCTTTTCATAGTCCTTTGAATAGTAGTCGAAGGGAGCTTTTGACGGAATGTACATCAGTGCGTTATATGTTGCTGTACCCTCTGCCTTTGTGTGGATATGTGCGATAGGATCGTCATAGTCGAAGAACTTTTCCTTGTAGAACTGATTATAGTCCTCGTCTTTAAGTTCAGACTTGCTCTTGTTCCATATAGGCACCATACTGTTGAGAGTTTCTATCTCGGTATGTGTTTCATACTCGTTCTCGGTACCTTCCTTGAGGTGCTGATGGCTTACCTCCATTCTGATAGGATAACGGATATAATCCGAATATTTCTTTACTATCATACGGAGCTTGTAGTCCTGAAGATACTCGTCATACTCCTCTTCTTCGGTATTTTCCTTTATCTTAAGGGTTATCTTTGTGCCGACATCTTCTTTGTCGCACTCGGTGATCGTATAACCGTCAACACCCTGCGAATACCACTTGTAAGCCTGCTCACTGCCGTAAGCCTTGGATTCGACAGTAACCTCAGACGCTACCATAAACGCAGAGTAGAAGCCTACACCGAACTGACCGATAACGTTTATATCATCCTTTTCTGTATCGGTATTGTCGTTCTTGAACTTGAAAGAACCGCTGTTTGCAATAACACCGAGATTATTTTCAAGCTCGTCCTTTGTCATACCGATACCGTTATCGGTAATTGTTATAAGACGGTTGTCCTTGTCAACCGCAAGGTCTATGCCGAGGTCTTTTCTCTCTATGCCGAGATTCTCCGTCAATGACTTGAAATACAGCTTGTCAAGCGCATCGCTTGCATTTGAAATAAGCTCACGCAGGAATATCTCCTTGTGAGTATAAATTGAATTGATCATCATGTCAAGCAAACGCTTTGATTCTGCCTTGAATGCCTTTTTTGCCATAAAAATCATATCCTTTCTATGATTCCGCCGGTTATACGGCGGGAATAATCGTAACTTTTCTGTCTGCAAGGTACTGTTATACATAACAATCGGTTTCCGATGCCTATTTTAGCACTCTATGTGTCCGAGTGCTAAAATATATTATAGCACTGTTTTTATATTTGTCAAGTGGCAGAAAAAATATTTTCCCGGCTGTTTCGTGTACAGACTGTTTAACAGAATCATCTGTACAGACCTCTGTTACAGCAAGCCTTATCCGGCCTCGTCTTGCCAAACGGCTCCGCTCTGATATGCCCATAACGTGAAAAAATTGTGAAAGATGCCCTCTGAGCCTTATTTCGCTTGCAATAACAGGCGGTTTATGATATACTTAATCTGCATATCTGTATGCAGATACGAGAGGTAAAACAATGGAATCAACTTCAAACGAGGAAATAATATACGGTAAAAACGCTGTGACCGAAGCGCTCAAAGCCGAAAGGTCGGTAGACACGGTATATCTGCTGAAAAACTCACAGGGCATGAACAAAATAATAGCTCTTGCGAAAAAGCAAGGTATAGTAATCAAAGATGTCGGCGAGGACAAGCTTAAGGCTATGTGCGGTGACAAGCACGGCGGCGTTGCGGCTTGCCTTTCCGCTGTGACATACTGTACTGTTGAAGATATACTCGCAAGTGCCGAAAGCAAGGGTAAACCGCCGTTCATTATAATATGTGACGAGATACAGGATCCGCATAATCTGGGCGCTATAATCCGTACCGCAGAAGCGTCGGGTGCCGACGGCGTTATCATTCCGAAAAGGCGCAGTGCAACGGTTAATCCGACAGTTTTCAAGACCTCTGCCGGTGCCGCCGCCTGGGTAAACATAGCAAGAGTATCAAACCTTGTCGACACCATAAAGACGCTGAAAAAGCACGGAGTATGGGTATACGGTGCAGAGGCAGACGGCACTCCGATAGACAAGGCTGACCTTTCCGGTCCGGTAGCTCTTGTAATAGGAAGTGAGGGCTTCGGGCTCGGAAAGCTTGTAAGGGAAAACTGCGACGTTGTATTATCTCTGCCGATGTTCGGAAAGGTAAATTCGCTCAATGCTTCCGTATGCGCAGGCATACTGATGTACGAGGTCGTAAAGTACAGATAATCCCGATAATATAAATATGAGAAAGGACGCTTGATATGGCTGATTATTCAATTGACGATATTTTAGCGGAGCTTGACGCAAAAAAGAGCGGTTCTTCATCCGCCGATAATATTACAGCTGATAAGGACAACGGCGATATACCGCCAAGGCACAGCGATATAACCGCTACGGCAATTATAGAGGGTCTTGACGGCACCGACGACGGGGTATACATTCGTGAAGAAGACGGAAACACTGAAAAAGTTGACGCCGAATACATAAACGGACCGGCAATTACCGACGCTTCAGATACCAATGCCGACATTGACGAAATAACAGGCGAAAAAAGCGATGTTGACAAGGTACTGAGTGAAACGGATCACTTTATGGTATCCGATGAAAGCAGCGAAATAGACATTGACGAGCACACGGCAAACGCAAAGGCGGCGGCAGAAGCCGAAAAGCCAACCCCGGTAAAGCCGTCCGAACCGCCGGAGCCTGTACACGAAATAAAAAAAGATATCGTAAGCGATGAAGAAAAGCGCAGAATGATGCTGGAAAAGGAACGTGAAAACACGAATCCGGACGATATGCTGGCACTTGTGAATCCGCTTGAAGTAAAGGAAAAAGTCAACGAGCAGGTAAAGGAGAAAGAGCTTGTTTCCGTAGCGGAACTCAGCAATATGTATGCGGGAAACACGCAGGGTATCGCAGGCGATGACTTAAAAGCAATAGCTCCGCAGAAGACAGCTCTTGCCGAAAAGATAAGCGAAACCGCCGATATGAAAATTGCAAACGAAAGCGCATCGGACGATGAAGAAAACGACGAAGAAACGGTAAAGGAATATCGTGGCAAGAAAACTACCGATAACCTTATCGAAAAGCTCAACAAGAACCTTGCTCAGCAGAGAAAGGAAAACGTCAGAGCTCACCGTACAATAACACTGAATACGATAAACGGCGGCAAGCAGACACTTCAGCACCCGCTGAATATAGATTATCAGAAACAGATCATAGAAGCGACCGGCGCTATTCCTACCGAAAACCCTGTTGTAGAAGAAGAAAAGCAGGCTGAACTTGCGGCAGCAAAAAAGCACAAGCTCAAGGATTTTGTTCTTGAAGACGACACACCCGAACAGGAAGAAGAGCCTGCACAGGAAGAAGAATTTGAGGATTATGACAGCACCGGACAGATATGGGCTGACCTTTGCGCAAGCCACAAGGGACTTAGAATAAGGCTCGGACTGCTGACCGTAATTACAGCCATAAGCGTTATAATAAGTGCGCTCAACGACTTTAATCTGTTTGCAAAGCTCGGGCTCGGCGCAAGTTTCAACTTCATAAACGGAACGACCGGCGATGTCAACTCATTGATATACATTTATCTGGTACTCGGTGTACTCGGATTTGCGATATGCTCGACCGCTATCAGCAACGGCGCAATAAAGCTGTTCACAGGTAAAGCGGACTGCGACTCCGTATGTGCGCTGACTTCGGCGTTTGCTCTTATCGGCGGTGTTATTGCGCTTGTCGATGTACAGACATTCAAGCTAGGCCATTCGTTCATATATCTGTCAACGGCGCTTGTAGGACTTATGTTCAACACTATCGGCAAGATATATATGATATCCCGTGCAAAGCGCAACTTCAAATTTGTATCGGGCGACAGTCAGAAATATTACGCTGAGGTAATAGACGGAGAAGAACGTGTTTCAGCTCTCACAAGAGCGGTCGGCGACCGCCTTCCCGTAATTGCGGCAATGCGAAAGACCGAATTCCTGACAGATTTTCTCAAATCAAGCTACTGTGACGATGAAGCCGACAGAATGTCGGTCAAGCTTATAGTTGCGTCTGTAGCGGCAGGTCTTGTAGCCGGCGTACTCGCGTTTTTAAATCCGTTCGGAAGCGAATTTTCAACAAGCGGTGCAGAAAATCCTTTATACTGGGCAATTTCAGCGGCAGTGGCAACCATATCGGTCGTGGCGCCGTTCTCACTTCTGCTCGTTGTAAACAGACCGCTCGCACGCGCTTCAAAGAAGCTGAGCGAATGCAACGCCGCTCTTCTGGGATATGATGCGGCTGTAGAGTTTTCAGACGTAAATACCGTTATGGTTGACGCAAAAGCGCTCTTCCCTGCAGGAAGCGTACAGGTAAAGAAGCTCAAGCGCTGGCAGAAGAAAAACTCTGTTGTAAAGACAAGTGTTGACGAAGCGATACTTATGGCAGCAAGCCTTGCAATACATACCGACGGAATACTTTCATATCCGTTCTATGATATGACGCTCGGTAACAAGGATCTTTTGAAAAAGGTCGACAACTGTATTTATGAAGATAATTGCGGCGTTACCGGTTGGATAGGCACAAAGCGTGTAATGCTTGGCGGCAGAGCACTTATGGAAACCCACAGCATAGACCTTCCAAACAAAAAGAACGAACACAAGTACTGCCCTGAGGGGCTTGAACCGGTCTACCTTGCGGTAAGCGGAGAGATAGTTGCGATGTTTGTAGTCGGCATGACCGCAAACCCTGAGATCCGTGCCACTCTCAGCGAGCTTCAGTCCAGAGGAATAACCGTGCTTGTACATACTACCGACTCGCTGGTAACAGTAGAAAATCTTGCAGACCTGTTTGAGCTTGACGCTTCGCTTATAAAAGTGCTCCCTCATGAAGCCCATGAAGAATACAGCGAAAGCACAAAGTACACCTCACGCGGAAACGGCGGACTCTCATGTTGCGGCACTTTCACATCATTTGCAAGAGGTGTTATGGCGGCAAAGAGCCTTGTCCGTGACTTCTCGGTATCAAAGGCGGTTATGCTGGGTACATCGGCGCTCGGACTTCTGCTGGTACTGATAATGGTACTGTTAAGACAGATGTCACTGCTTACTCCAAGCGTAATAACACTTTACAACACTGTGGCGGCGCTTGTTATGATGGCGGTGCAGAACGTAAGAAAATATTGATAATACAAAACGATGCATCGTATTTACGGTGCATCGTTTTATGCATTTTTTGTGCAACTTCTACTATTATCTTGACTTTAATTCTATTTTATGGTACAATTAAACTATATTATGACTTGCTATGTTATACAGTTTGACAAACAGGGAGGTGAGTGGCTTGTTCACCGGAAAATTTCATAAATACGCTGTAGCCGGCATCTGCCTTGCAGGAATTCAGGAAGACCATACAGCACATATTACCAAGGTTGTATCCGATGCTCTGGGCAAAAGAGGCTTCAAGGTAATGATATTCAATGCGTTCACGAATATGTACAATGACACGCCTTATTCAAAGGGTGAGGCAAGCGTATATCACCTTCTGAATTTAAATATGCTTGACATTCTTATCCTTATGCCGGAAACCATAAAGAGCAACTGGGTATGCGATACTATAATCAGATATGCGCAGGCAGCTGAAGTTCCTGTAATTATTCTTGACGGCAAGTACAACAACTGCACGAATATTACTTACGATTACGGCGACTCACTTGAAAAAGTCATCGAACACGTCATAACAGTACATAACTGCGATGACCTGTTCTTTATGGCAGGGATCAAAGGCAATTCTTTTTCAGACGAAAGAATAGAAGCGTTTAAAACCGTGCTCAGCCGTCACAATATAGCCTTTGACGAAAAGACTATGCTGGGTTACGGAGACTTCTGGGAAACTCCGACCGAAAATGTGATAAATACTATGATCGCCTCAGGAAGAAAATTGCCGCAGGCTGTTATATGCGCCAATGACAGTATGGCGATAGCGGCGATGAAGACGTTCGAGGCGCACGGCATAAAAGTGCCCGATGATATAATAGTTACCGGTTTTGACTCAATCTATCAGGAGCGCCTTTACTCGACTACGCGTCTTACAACATCAATCATGGATGCGGATGAACTTGCAAAAACCGTTGCAGATACCGCTTACGGTTACCTTAAAGGTAACGAAGAGCCGACAGAAAAGCATATACATTTTGCGTTTATTCACGGTCAGAGCTGCGGATGCCGCGAGTTTGACAATTCATACACAAACGAAAAGCTTAGACGTATGAACGAATACGACCTTGCGCTGTCAGACGCCGAGAGTAAAATGGCTTCGTTGTACACCCATACGGTCAACTGCAACGAAATAGGTGAGCTTACAAAGGCAATGGGCAAATATTTCAATTACCGTTCCGCACTCTGCCTTAACGATGACTTTCTGACGGATAACTCCCCCGTGATACCAAAAGCATATCACAGCGTATTTACCGAAAAAATGACTGCCTATGTAATAAGAACGTGGGAGCAGTATCAATATAACATTCCGTATCTTACCAAGAACATAACGCCAAACCTGGGTGAAATGCTGAAAAGATACCGTACAATTATATTTATGCCGCTTCACTTCCAGGAACAGGTTATAGGATATTATGCAACTGTAGCCGATGATCTGCTTATATATCCCGGCGGTTTCTACTATGTACAGCGACTTGTCGGCTCGATAAATCAGGCATTGGAAAATTTCCGCATAGAATATCTTCTGAGAAGAGCAAACAACGAGCTGTCACTGACGCATTCCATAGACCCGCTTACCGGTATATACAACCGCAGAGGATATTTTGAACGTGTAAGCGAGCTTATTATGCACGGAAACAAAGAATGTAACGTTATTCTTGTATCGTGCGATATGGATCGACTTAAAGAAATCAATGATACATACGGTCACTCGGAGGGTGACATTGCTATAAGCGCCGTTGCAAACGCTATAAAAGCAGGTTGTGGAAAAAACGGTATCTGCGCACGTTTCGGCGGTGATGAATTTATACTTACCGTACCGTACAACGCCGATAAACAGCGTGAGCTGTCACGGCTGATCGGTGAGATCCAGACGGAAATCGACAAATTCAACCGCAGTGCAGGAAAGCCGTATGAGGTGTCGATAAGCGTGGGCGGATCATACGGCACTGTGACCGGCATTGATGATATCAATGAGCTTATGCGCAATACAGACCACCTTATGTATGAGCAGAAACGCCTTAAAAAGGCAAGACTTGTCCCTGCAACGGAAGCACAGCAGATCCGGCATGAAGTAAAATCTGCCGTGCAGAACTATGCTCAGCGAATGCACGAGATTTTCGCCGATTTTGACAAGTGCACCTACTTCTATATGAGCTATATAGATTTCAAGTGGTATGTGATGGAGAACAAATGCACGCCGAAATGCCTGCTTTCGTCTTCTGTCGGACCGCTACGTGCAATTTGGCTCAGCGGCGCAATATATCCCGATGACAAGCTACTGTTTGACAGCTTCTGCCATAAGATAAGAAAATCTTTCAACGACGGTATAACAAAGAAATCGCTTAGCGTGAATATACGGCTGTGTGAAATTGAAGGTACAACGCCTGTCTGGTACCGTATCGATGTTTATCTTGCCGGCAAAAACGGAAAAATGGAAGAAGTTGCAGGCTACATCAGAACGCTTGAAACCGATGAAATAATGAACCTCGAAATACAGGATTATTACACAACGACCGATAATCCGATAATGTTCCACGATATGATATCACAGCGCCTTAACGCATACCCGGATACAAAATTTGCGCTTATACAGTTTGACGTGAAGCGTTTCAAGCTGATAAACGAAAATTACGGTGAAGACGCAGGAACAGAAATGCTCCATTTCCTGACACGTCAGCTGAACAACTATTGCAGCAATCCCAGACTGAGCGCAAGGATGAGCGGCGATGTATTTATGTTGCTTACACCATACACGGATAAAGACGACATTTTAAAGACCGTATCGGAACTGCAACTCAATCTCAAGGGCTTTCGCGAATATAGCTATGAATTTGTATTCGGCATATATCAGATAGACGACCGCAGTATATCTGTCAGAACGATGTGCGACTGTGCCGCTATGGCAAGACAATCTATCAAGAAAAACGCTCTTGAAAGCGTTGCATTCTATAACAAGAATATGCAGAATGCGATAAAGGAACGTAAGTTTGTCGAATCGCATATGAAAAAGGCTTTAGACAACAACGAATTTATCATCTATCTGCAGCCTAAGTTCAGCATATCAAGCGGCGAAGCTATCGGCTATGAAGCGCTTGTAAGGTGGCAGAGTCCCGAGTGCGGAATGATATATCCCGACAGTTTCATACCGCTGTTTGAAGAAAACGGATTTATCACAAAGCTGGACGCTTATGTATGGGAATGCGCCTGCATGGTACTGCGTGACTGGATAGACAGACATTTCACTCCGCTTCCGATCTCTGTCAATGTTTCCCGCGCAAACCTTGATGATGAATCATTTCTCGATGTCCTTGACGGGCTGATTGACAAATACAGACTGCCAAAGCACTTGCTTGAGCTTGAAATAACCGAAAGCATAGAAAATGATGAAACCCTGCGTATGACAGAGAAAATAAAAGAGCACGGATTTACCCTCCTTATGGACGACTTCGGCTCGGGCTACTCCTCGCTGAACACGCTTCAGGATACAAGATTCGACGTGCTGAAGCTCGACCGTGAATTCTTCTCAACGCATATGTCAAATGAACGCGGAAAGAAGATAATAATGCACACCATCTCAATGTCTAAGGACGTTGGTCTGGGGCTTATTGCTGAGGGTGTTGAAACAGACGATCAGGCGCAGTTTTTGGAAAACTGCGGCTGTGACACGGCTCAGGGTTATCTTTATGCAAAGCCTATGCCGGTGCAGGAGGCAGAGAAATATCTGAAAAATACTTTGCTGGGTAAAACTGACGAGGTAAAAGAACCGATTTAAAAAAGCAGCCCTGTTTCATAGCGGGGCTGTTTTTTAACATCCTGCCGATAATTGCAATAAATGTCGGGTAATATCAGGAATACCGTGATATAATTCAATCATGGAAAGGGGCGATAAGCATGAACGACTGGACCGCAGGAATAGGCGAGGCAGTAAGCTACATTGAAAATAATCTGGACGGCGAAATTAACATTGAAAAGGCGGCTGAAAAAGCGTTTGTTTCAACGTTTTACTTTCAGAAGATATTCTGTGTGCTGTGCGGCTTCACAATAGGCGAATATATCCGATACAGGCGGCTTTCTCTTGCCGGCGAGGAGCTGTCGCAAGGAAACGCAAAGGTTATTGACGTTGCGTTAAAATACGGATACGACTCGCCCGACAGCTTTGCCCGTGCGTTCACTAAGTTTCACGGAATTACCCCTTCCGCCGCAAAGGAACACGGCACTGTACTGCGCTCCTTTGCACCTATAAAGCTTAAACTTACACTGGAGGGCGGAACTATGATTGATTACAGAATTACCGAAAAGCCTGCATTTACCGTTGTAGGCGTGACAACACCTATTGAAAACGACACTTCAATATCCTATAATGTTATCCCAACGCTCTGGGACGAGCATTATAAAAACGGCGGCGGTGAAAAAATCCGAGGAGATTTCGGAGCGTGTATATATTGCGACGAGAAAACATTCACTTATATGATAGCGGACGCTTATCTTCCGTGGAAGGACATTCCCGACGGTTGCGAAACGTATACCTTTCCTGCCGGAACGTGGGCTGTATTTCCCTGCAAAGGCGCATTACCAAACGCTTTGCAAAGCCTTAACACAAAGATATGGAGCGAATGGCTTCCTAATCTTAAGGGCTATAAGCTGAGCGGATATTACAACCTTGAAATGTATACTCCGCCCGCAGACAAGCCTGAGGATACCTACTCGGAGATATGGATACCGATTGAAAAAGCATAACAAATAAAGCAACAGCACCTTTTGTTTTCAAAGGGTGCTCATCGTGTCGAAAAAGTATTTTTCGGCACGATGCAGACGTCGAAAAACACACGCATACAAGGAAATCGCCCCGATAAGCGTACAAAGGTACGTTGAGGGGCGATTGACGCTATAAGCAAAAATGCTTTCGCACAGCCGTTTTTTACGGCTGTGCGAAATTCTATTACTTATCCTATTTTAATTTTGCGTCAGATTATTTATCTGTATTTTTGGCGGTGCGTGGGTTTATCGACAGACTGAATCACCCGATGCATTTTAGCATCGGGTGATTTTTTGCATAATATGGATTACTGTGTACTTTGCTTTAATATATTCTCCGCCTCGTCTTTCACCCTGTCTTTCAACCACTGCGGTGAAACGACCTCACAGTGACTTCCGAACCCCATCACAAAGCACATGATATTCTCCTCGTTCTGCATTGTGCAACGAAGCTCTGTTGTATCTTCGTCTATCGGCGTAACTGTCTGTTCTCTGCCGTAGATACGTTCACGGGCGAGCATCGCATATCTGCCGTGCAGCAGCATAACTATCTCATACCATTCGCCGTTCTTTTTCATACCGAAATCGTCAAGATAGTCGCTTTCCTTGTATGTTGCAAGAACTGTGAAGCGGTTTTCCGTGACAACCATTGACTGAATACGGCTCAGCTTGAAATAGCGGATCTCGTATGACTTTTTATCATACCCCAGCACAAACCACGCATTGTTATACATAAACAACTTATACGGATCGAAGCGGCGGTGCGACACCTTGTTTGACAGCGACAGATAATCCATCTCAAGCTCTTTTCTGTGAGCGATGCACTGCGCCACCGTATCATACCGTCTGCTAAGCTCCTGCTCGTCAACGGCAAGCGGAAAACGGTTGGCAACGGATATTTCCTGCGGCTGTTCGTGCTTTACCGCCGCAAAGACCTTTCCCATTGCTTTTTCATAATCACTTGAGTAAGGAAAATCGTTGCGGCTCTTAAGATATTCCGCTCCGGAGGATAACGCGCGCTGTTCGGGTTCATTTAGCCTTACCGTAGGGATCACGCTCTGCGTTATCAGACGATATCCGCCGTATTTGCCGGGGATACCCTCTATATAATAACCTGCCATTTCAAGCTCTGTGCGGTACTCGGCTATGTTACGGACGTTTGTTTCAAGGATTTCCGCAAGCTCCTGACCTTTATACACTCTGCCCGAGCTTAAGATCTGAAGCATTTTAAGGCAGTTTGACGTTTTTCCCATTGCCGTTCCTCCGTTTGTGTATATCATAGTATATATAATTATACACTATTCATGTCAGGAATTCAATCGATTACAGCCGTTCAAGGAACTCCTTCTTCTTTTCTGCAAATTCTTCTTCCGTAAGTATACCGTTTTCTTTCATTTCGTGAAGCTGTTTTATCTGCTCCATTACAGCCTGCGGATCTTCCTTCTTTGCAGATGCTGTGCTTGAATGATTCTGCATATTTGCCGCCGCCTGCGACGCTTTGTCCTTGAGATTTTCTGCCGCACCTGCGATGCTTCCTGCGGCATTCTGTGCCATATTCTTTATGCTGTCGGCATTCACTGAACCTATCGCCGACTTTATTCCGTCAGCGTTTATTGATGGCAGAGATACGCCCGCAGTGCCGTTTTCATCTTCGGCTGAGTTTACTGCGTCAAACACCTTGTTGCCCTTAAGTCCTAAGAACTGTATTACCGACATCGCTATAAGGGCGAGCATAAGAATAAGTATTATCCAGAAGCCTATCAGATAGTTAAGCTCTACCTTTGCGGATACCCCCGTGCCTGCGGTCGCTCCGCCTGCCGCCGCATTCACTGCCGATGCCGCAGAACCGGGCGCTATGAACAGGCAGACGATACCTGCCACCGAGCCTATAGCGGATATAATCTTTCTGAACGGCTTTAACTGCGGGATATAACAGCTTGCCGCCACTGCCGCAAGACAAAGTATAAACGCAAAGCCGAAGATTCCGCCATCCGTCACAAGCGAAAAGCCGTTCATCGACTGATCGGCGCTTCCTCCGCCGAATCCTCCGACAGAAACCTCCGCCTTTACCGACATAAAGGGAAGAAACAGTGCAAGAATTATCACAGCACATATAATTCCCATAAGGTTTTTAAGTATAAATTCCTTGTTCATTTTCATAATAACGTTCCTCCCGAATTAAAGTCCTTCTCTGTAATATTCCTCTTCCTCGCATATTACTATGTTTCCACTGCCGATAAGCGTTGAAGAAGATATTTCAGCATCTGAATCAAAATTGAAGTATATAACATATTTTCCGTCATCATATAAACCAAATGTACCGTCATCTCTGAGTGTTATATAATCGCCGTAGTTTTCATACAGATAATTGCTGAAAGCTCCATATGTTACATAACCGTCAAAATCCGTAAAGAAAGATATTATAGGGCACTCAACCATAATAGCCTTGCCTCGTCCTATAACCGGGTGTCCGTCAATATAGTCTTTCCTGCAATAGTAGATATCAAGACCATCCTTTTCGTAGCAGGCATAATATCCGGTATAAATGCTGGCTGTAATTCCCCATACGTCGGCAAAATCGTTGTCAAAATAATACTGTATATTGTCCGGAAGCGCTATTGTTCCGTCAGTAACAGTTGCAGGAACTTCTGGTTGTGTTTCGGCAGGTGTTGTTTCCGGTGCAGGTGTTGTTTCCGGTGCAGGTGTTGTCTGCACTGTAGTTTCGGGTGTTGTCTGTGCTGTTGTCTGAGGCGGTGCCGTTGTGGTATCGGGAGCTTCGGACGGCTCGTTTTTGGAAACATCGGGTACGGAATAATCCGCTCCGTCCTTGTCGTAGATACCGCCGAAAAGCCCGCTGCCGTTTGCCTCAGTCACGAGCGACATCTGCTTTTCGTTTACGTTTGCTATGCAGGTGTCGCTGTAGGTCTGACCGCCTGCAACTATTGTAAGTATCAGCTTTCCGTCCGCAATATCGTATGTACCCTCGTCGGATTGTGCCGTGACCGTGCCGTCTGCCGCCGTCTGCTTATATGACAGCTCCTTGTTGTCCTTGAATCTCAGCTCGTATGTGCTGTCGCCTGCTTTCTTGTACCAGGCACCGTAAATGTTTACGGTGTTCAACTCCATTGTTGCACTGACAGTCGGACTGCCGTCCCCTTTCTGACCGCTTATTACAAAATAGGCAACCAGTGCGACGGCTATTACTGCAATAACGACACCCAGTACGATTATGTTGCTCTTGTTCATTTTTTTCTGTTCCATACTTATTCCTCCTTGTTTTTCTTTTTCAGAAGTTTTCTTATAGTCCTCTCCGAATAGTTATACTCGGCGGCTATCTTATTAAGCGAATCAGATGTGCCGTCATAGGTTTTTTCAGCCTCCAGTGCGACATATTCCTTAGAATAAAGCCGTGTGGGGAAATTTATCTGACTGCCTTTCATCTGAGTGTACAGCTTAACGGTATTTTCAAAGCCGATAATCTCACATATCGTCCCGTATACGCCGTTAAGCGATTCCGATTTGTTATTCTTATCCATAGCAACTCCCGCAGAAACTGTAATTGAATGTATTATTTTTAATTATACTACTGCACAGCGTATCTTTTCTTCTGCCCTTTTCCACGCAAAAAGACTTGGAAAAGAGCTTTGAAAACCGCTTGAAAACACATTGCAATGTTCGTTTTTCAAGTATATTAAACCACCGTTTGCCACATTATTTATGTATGGATCGAAAACTGTTTGGAAAAAGGGATAAAAAAATTCCCGACCTGCCATAAAACAGATCGGGATGTATATTGGATCTTACTTTGCCGCATGTGAGGATTTTATCATAATCAGCATACTTCTGAACTGAACGCTCAGCATATCCGAAATCTCATTTTCGCTGAACAGACAGATGTTGGATGAAAGCAATACACCTATACCGTAGGTAAATATCCAGACGTGCCTGAATAAAGTCATAGCGTCCTCTTTTGAAAGCGAGTAATCGTTCATTATATACTCAATGCACTTGTCAGCCGTAACGCCTAGCATAGAGGAGAACATTTCCTCGAAATTGAAAGTATGATCCTGTTCCTTCATAAAAAGAAGTCTGAACAGCTTCGGCTTTTCCTTTGCAAAAGTAATCATCTGAATGCCGACCTGCTTGAATGCCGGCATATCCGGAGTTTCCTTTTCCGCATACTGTCCGAACACTTCCATAGCCGATTCACGGACGCACTGTTCAAGCTCATCCATATTTCTGAACGCTGTAAAGATAGGGCGTGTCGATGTTCCCATAGCCTCTGCAAGACTTCTTGCATTCAGTGATTCAACACCGCTCTCGGCAACTATTCCGAGCGCTATTTCGGTTATCTCTTCTCTTGTATATTTTGCCCTGGGTGGCATAATATCACCTCGTGATATGGATTTTTCTGTAACGCTAGTTGCGCATTATTCATATTATATCACCGCTTTTGCATACTGTCAACCGTTTTATATTATCTCTTCAAGCTGTTGAAAAAACAAACTAATGTTTTTTACAGAGTAACAATAACAGGCGTTAAATCGTTTAAAAACTTAACATTTTATGTTGACATATGGCGCCTGATATGTTACTATAATAAAAGCAACAAAAAGGTTCAGGAGGAAATTATTATGGACACACAAAGCAACTATCCTCAGCAGTATGATCAGCCACAGCAGGATCAACAGGCATATAATCAGTACGACCAGCAGCAGTATCAGCAGACGTACAACCAACAACAATATCAGCAGGTATACAATCAGCAATACAGTCAGCCGTATCAGTACGGACCGGTAAGACAGCTCAATACACACAGAGGACTGCTGAAATTCATATTGCTCGGTATCATTACATTCGGAATTTATCCGTTGGTTTTCTTTTCAGGAATTTCAGAGGATATAAATCTGGTAGCAAGCCGTTTTGACGGCAAGAAGACAATGCACTTCTGCCTTTTGTTCTTCCTGGTAGGACCGATAACATTCGGCATAGCGGATATAGTATGGTTCCACAACCTTTCGTCCCGTATGGGCAACGAGCTTGCAAGACGCGGCATTGCATATTCTTTCGGTGCTTCGGATTACTGGCTCTGGAACGTTCTGGGAAGCTTTATCCTTGTCGGACCGTTTGTTTATCTGCACAAACTTGCAAGAGCGTCTGTGCTTCTTGCTCAGGACTACAACGTAAGAGGTTAATAGACAGAGATATAAAACCGACCCGGCTTTGATACCGGGTCGGTTTATTTTTATTATTCCGTTTCAGTATTTATCTCATCTCTGGTAACAGTCGCCTCGTGATTATAAAACCTCTTAAGCTCGTCTACCGACATATAGTTGCCTGTAAGCTCGCCTTTCTCGTTGATAAGATACTTGCCGTTCCACGGTGCCGCCCACAGCCACACCGCATTGTCCCTTGCCATTATATCGGGGTCGGGAGCTTTTGCACATTCCGTGAGTGCAAGCATACGCTTGTTTAGCGAAAGTGCGTCAGTAGCGTACATAGCTGCAAGATGTGCCGTATCGGTATTATCATACACATCACAGCCGATTATATCGACATAATCGTCACCGGGGAACATCTGCGGATCAACATCCGCAGTATATACCCACAACAGATTTGACAATCCGTAAAGCTCGTCAAACCGCCTGTGCATTGTCTGCCACAGCCATTTATACGTCTTGCTGTTCTTCTCCCACCAGTACCAGCCGGCATTGTCGGTCGGCAGAGGCGTAAACAGCACAGTAACGCCGCTGTCCTTGAGCACAGAAAGCTGTTTTGCTATTGCGTCCATATCCGACAGCACAGCATAGCATTCCTCGGATATTGTTTCATCTTTAAGAAGAAGTGCCAGCGACTCTTCATTCATTACTGCGAGATCCTCATAGTCACTAATCACCGAGCCAACATCAAAACTGCTCTCGTCAAGGTAGAATGTTGTCTTGCCTACCGGAGTATACCAGTACCAGGTATAGGATACTATGCCGCCGTTCTTCGCCCACTCCTGTGCAAGCTGTATATCGATATTGCTCTTCACAAGCTTTGAACCGCTGGCCGTATAATATCTCAGGTCGCTGACCCTTATCGCAGGAAAACGTCCTGTGTTTCTGACTATAGCGTCTATCTCGGTGTTAGTGTTCGGTGTGACATTCTGTGCGGTAAGCGTTTTCTTGCCGTATATTCTCTTGAAATAATCCATAAGAGCTATACGCTCGGTATTCACGTCTTTCCCGGATATCCACGTTCCTGCATCGCTGTACCGCTTATCGCTTGCCCTTTCGGTATTCTTTACCGTTATCTTGTCAATAGAAACGGTATTTTTGACCGTCTGTAGCGTCACCTTATGTTTTCCCTGCGTAAGATACACCGGACACAGCGAAATTTTTTCAAACGTATCGCTCTGCACCACATTGTATGCGCCGTACAGCTCGCCGTTTATACGCTTATAAACTCCGTTCTCACTGTTGATCTGCTTTTCGCCGTCGATCGTCAGCGTTATGCTTCCGCCCTCTTTCGACAGCGCGCTTATCGAAATATCATAGAACTGAGTTGAAGAAACATCAAGCTCAAACGACGCCTGCGTATACGCACCGACAGTTATATATCCGTCGCCGCTGTATTTCTTGCTGTCGGATATAAGTTTGGTATCGGGTATTTTCTCGGCTTCAAGCGTATAACTGAACGCCGATTTATTCAGCTTATATTCCTTTGTGGTGCCCTCCGTGACAATATTCGCCTCGGGTACAGAGCTTTCCTGCACCGCTGTAGTTCCCTCACCCTGTACAGAAGAAATGTCCGTGTAATCTATCTCCGTACAGCCTGCAAGCGCCACTGCCGCAAGCATCGTCGCAAGCGTGCGCACCGCCGTTGTTTTCTTAATGTGCAAGTCAGTCCTCCTGCTTGATAACCACTATGTCGCCCGACTGTATCTTGTCCGTGAACTTCGCACTGCTGCCGTTTACGCTGAGTACAAGTCTGCGAGTGGGATTTTCAATATCGATATCCGCTCTTTCAAACAGGTCGATAAGCATATAAGGCGTCTTACTTTCCTTTTCGGGAAGATCGGTCGGAACGCCGTTGAATATTATTGATACAAAGTTGCCCTGTTCTTCTGCCGGCTCAGTCTGAACTGCCGTATATGTGTTTTCGTCGGCTTCTGTCACCGGGACAGCCGATGCTGCCGTACCTTTTTCAAACCCGAGTATATCGCCGTTTTTCAGTATATAGTTCTCAGACCGGACCTGTCCGTTTACATACACCTGCGCCGTATCGGTATCTCCGCCGTACTGCATAAGAAACGCTCCGAGCGTTCTTGCATCATGTATTTCAATATTGTCGAGCGGCTGTATCTCATAGTCCCCGCCGACTTCCTTGCCGCTTACATATGCACGCTTTCCCGCAACCGCATTTTCACCGCAGAATATGACCCCGACTTTAGTCAGATCATCTGTATAATCGCGGATAAAAGCGTGCGCATTTTCGCCGTTTACCGCAGGAACAAGAGTGATATCATCACCCTGTTTTATCTTTGTTGTAAGTGCGGCAGGTTTGCCGTTGACCGTGATTATCGCAGGTGTGAATGCAGTGCCTTTGATTATCTTCGTTTCGCCGTTAAGAGTGAACTTAAGCCCTGCTCCGCTGTGTCCCATTATCTGAGAAGTTCTGAAACCTGCCGACCCGAGCAGTTCAAACACGCTCAGCGACTTTGTATCGAATACTCTTACCTGTTCGCCGTTGAGCGTCACAGTTGAAAAGTCGTACGCCATATTCGTGCAGGCTGTAACTGCAATGCCGACAGGGGTTACATATTCCGGACCCAGCTTTTTGCCGCCTACATCAACGTTTTTCATAAATTCCTGACCGCCGACCGCTACTCTGCCCGGGTCAATCCCAAGCTTCTCAGCGAGTGCGTCGGTAAGTCCGTTAGCCATACTTCCGCCGCCTATAAGGAACATTGCGGCAGGGCTCTGACCGTTTGCGTCGCACACCGTCTGACTTATCACATCCGCAAGGCTGTCTACAGACGGACTGCATTTCTCGAAGAAATCCGCCTTTGATATGGTCTGCTCCCTGCCGAATATATCACGATATGTAATGCTGTCCGTATCGCCGCTCGCCTGTATCTTCATGCTCTCAGCCATATTGAAGTCAACAAAGAATTTCCTTACTATATCCTCGCTTATCTCATCGCCTGCAACTGTCGCCATTGCATAGGCAACTATCGCTCCGTCACGGGCAACCGCAATATCCGATGTACCTGCGCCGATATCAACAAGCGCAATGTTGATAAGTCTTATTTCGGGCGGGATTATCACGTTCATAGCAGCTATAGGCTCAAGCGTCATACTCTTTACCTTAAGCCCGGTCCTGTCGGTTACGGCATATAAGCCCTCTACAACAACCTCGGGCAGGAAAGCACCGATAAGGTCTATCGTCACCTTGTCGCCTTTGTGCCCTTCAAGGTTTGCCATTGCATAATCGTCAAGATAATAATGGACTACCGAATGACCGACGCAATAGAAAACCGCTTCTTCATCACGGAACTTCTCGTCGATCCCGCTTTGCGCCTTTTGTATCGTTTCGCATTCCATGGTACGTACCATATCCGCTGTGATAGTGTTCTTATCCGAAACGTCAAAATCCATCGACACACGGTAGGTTTTGAGCGCACGTCCTGCGGCGGCAACCGACACCTCTGTAAGCCTGATGCCGTTGCGCTGTTCAAGCATTTCCTTTACAGTCCTTGCAACCTTTGCAACCTGCTCTATATCCTCGACCTGTCCGTCTATCATAGCGCGCTTCAGGTGCGGAACGCTCTCTGTATCGGTGACACGGAATACCTCGCCGTCCATATATCCCAGCACCCCGACAACCGTCCTTGTTCCTATATCAAGTGCAAAAACGGTATTACCCTGCGGTTTCAGCGTCTTTTTAGCGGGTGCAGATGGCTTTTTTGCAGCCGTTTTCTTTGTTGTAGAGCCTGTGGCTGATTTAGCTGCGGTCTTTTTATTTTCGCTTGTATTTTTTGCGGCAGATTCTTCTTTTCTCGGTCTGCCTCTTCTTTTAGGTGCCGGCATTAAATTTACTCCCTTTCATTAAAAATATAACAAATCGTGTCATAAATTTCGTAAACCCGTGCAGGTTTACTTATCTTTTGATTTTTTGGTTTTCGGCATTTCGATTTTTGCCGATACCGATTTTTCATCGGAGCTTCACTAATATAATTACTGCTGATTATAATTATAATTAAATTTCCGGAATATTTCAACCTTTTTTCTGTTTTTTATCGCAAAAAAATTGAAAATATCGTCAGGATATGATAGAATAATAACTGATATGGGATATTTGCTTATCCAAACGGGAAAAGAACAGAACGCATGAAGAAGGAGAATATATGGAAATTTCAGATTTTGTCGAAGAAATGCCAACGCCGATCCACGATTTTCTTGTAAAGAACAGCAAAAGTCATACGATACGCTGTTATATGCCGGGGCATAAAGGAATGGAAAATCCGCTTGATATTACCGAAATCGACGGTGCAGACAGTCTTTATGACACAGATACGAACGGCGGAAAAGGGATAATAGCACAAAGCGAAAAAAATGCGTCAAGGCTGTTCGGAAGTAAAAGGACGCTGTACTCCTGCTCGGGAAGTACGCTTGCAATACAGACGATGCTTACTCTTGCAAAGCTGAGAGGAAACGGCAAAGATCATATTATAGCAGGAAGATATTCGCACCGCAGCTTTATAAACTCCTGCGTTCTGCTTGGACTTACTCCGTCATGGGTATATCCCGAAGAATATCTCAGTGCCGCAGTTACCCCCGAAAGCATTGAGGCTAAAATCAATTCAAGAACGCTTGCAGTGTTCATAAATTCAATAGATTATTACGGCGGAATGAGCGATATTTCAGCAATAGCGGAGGTATGCCATTCTCACTGTATACCTTTGCTGGTTGACAACGCACACGGCGCATATCTTAAATTTGCACCGGTAGACCTGCACCCGATGACGCTCGGTGCTGATATGTGTGCGGACAGCGCCCACAAGACATTACCCGTGCTGACTGGCGGCGCATATCTGCATATAGCAAACGAAAAATACTGTGCTATTGCAAAAGAAGCAATGGCGCTTACAGCAACCTCAAGTCCGAGCTATCTTATCCTTGACAGCCTAGACAGATGCAACAGGACAATTGCCGACAAACCGTTTCACATAGCGGAAATCTGCAACAAGATAACTGCACTGAAACAGCACTGTGCGGATATTGGATATATACTGTCACCGAGCGATTATATGAGGATAACATTCGACTGTGCAGCGGTACATTCGACCGGCTTTGCCATGGCTGATATGCTGAGAGATTTTGACATAGAGTGCGAATATGCGGACGAATACCGCTGTGTAATGCTGTTCGGAAGCGCAACCACGGACGTGGATATCGAAACGATAAAGACGGTTCTTACAGCGAACACTCCAAAATCGATATTTGTAAGAAACCTGCCGTCCCCTCCGATACATATCAGGACCCATACCGCCTGCTCGCCGTCAAAAGCATTCTTTTCCGGAAAGGTGAAACTTCCCGTTATGATGTCGGTGGGCAAGATCTGCGCCACGGCGGCGGCTCCTTGCCCTCCGGGAATACCGCTGATAATGCCGGGCGAAACGATAACGATAGATGCGGCAAGGACGCTCCGTGACAAAGGCGTAAGTGATATTTCTATTGTAGTATAATGTGCCGCAAAAATATAGCATAAACGCCACAGATCATATAAATTCGTAATCTGTCCCTGATTTGCGGTATTGCCTTTACTTTAAGGCGAAAATGTGATATAATTATTCTGAAAAATCAAACTTACAAGGATAACCCGGTACAGAAAGGACGGTAATCTTTATGAAACTTATATATGCGATTGTAAATAATGATGATGCTCATTCGGTTTCTTCATCGCTTACTCAGGCAGGCTTTCAGGCAACTAAGCTTGCATCCACCGGCGGTTTTTTAATGTCGGGCAACACCACATTTCTTATATGCTCAGAGGACGATAAGATAGATGAGATAATCTCTATAATCAAGGATCACTCACACAAGAGAAAACAGTTTGTTCCATCTGCGGCGTCTTACGGTGTCGGCAGTTACACAAGCTTCCCTGTTGAAGTATTTGTCGGCGGCGCAACTATCTTCGTAACCAACATTGAGAGATTTGAGAAAGTCTGATGCCGGGCGATATTGACAGCATAAAACTGTTCGGAAAACAGCGTGAAATAGCTCTGCTGTCTGAAATGTCGGAGAACGACCGACTTCCTCACGGAATAATGTTTACCGGTGAAAAGGGACTTGGCAAGCGTACTCTCGCAAAGTGGTGCGCTATGCTGTACCTGTGTTCCGCACCGGAAAACAATATGCCGTGCGGTAAATGCCGGAATTGCCGTAACATCATTTCGGGCGAACACGCAGATGTTATATACGCAAAGGGAGAAAAGTACACAAAGGACAGCGTGCGTGACAATGTACGCTTTGCCTCTACTCTTCCGAACGACTGCGATACCAGGGTCTTTATCTATGAGGATTGCGAGGAAATGACGGAAGAACAGCAGAACGTACTGCTGAAAGCTATTGAAGAGCCGTCAAGGCACAACCGCTATATCTTCACCTGCTCGAACACCTCGGCAATTCTGGAAACGATAATGTCAAGACTTGTGACGATTCCCGTTTCGGAAATGACGCAGGACGAGTGTGTTGCCTGCCTCGAATACAACGGATATGACAGCGACAAGGCTAAACAGTCGGCTGAGCTGTACGGGACAAATCCCGGCAAGATACTAGGCATACTGTCCGACGAAAAACGTATAAAGCTTTATGACACAGCGGAAAAGCTGATCGATGCGCTGGAGCGCAGGGACGAATATTCAGCAGCCGCAGTCTTATCGGGCTGTACGGCAAGAGAGGAGCTTTCCTCTGTCACTACCATACTGTATGAGCGTGTTACGCAAACTCTGCGCGAGCTTGAAACAGGTGAAAATTCATCGCAGGCCGCACCGCTCAGAACGCTTACGAAAGCAAGGCTTTACCATCTTTATGAAGTGCTTTCAGAACTTGCGCTTCTTGACGGAACGAATATAAATGTAAAGCTGATGCAGGCATATATGCCGGCAAAGCTGTTTGGTGTACTTGAATAGTCCACCTGTTATGAAAGGAATATAAATGACTGAAATTATAGGCGTCAGATTCAAAGATGTCGGAAAGATATATTACTTCTCTCCCGCCGGCAATAAAATTGAGTGTGGAAGTCACGTTATAGTGGAAACAGCAAGAGGTGTGGAGTGCGGCGAGGTCGTTATCGCAAACCGCAAGGTTGAGGACAGCAAGGTCGTACAGCCACTCAAAAGCATAATCCGCATTGCAACGGAAAAGGATCTGGAAACGCAGAAGAAGAACCGTGAAAAAGAGCAGGAGATCATGAAGGTCTTCACTCAGAAGATAGCCGATCACAAGCTTGATATGAAGCCGATCGATATAGACTGCACATTCGACGGAAGCAAGATACTGTTCTACTTTACCGCCGAAAACAGAGTTGACTTCAGAGAACTTGTAAAAGATCTGGCATCGGTTTACCGCACAAGAATAGAGTTACGTCAGATAGGTGTTCGTGACGAGGCAAAGATGCTCGGCGGACTGGGCATTTGCGGAAGACCGTTCTGCTGTAAGACTTTTCTCGGAGAGTTCCAGCCTGTATCGATAAAGATGGCAAAGGAGCAGTCGCTGTCGCTTAATCCGACAAAGATCTCAGGCACTTGCGGACGGCTTATGTGCTGTCTTAAGTATGAGCAGAACTGCTACGAGGAGCTTCTTGCGATAACTCCCAAGGTCGGCGCGCTTGTTGAAACCGCCGAGGGCAGAGGTATTGTCGAGGACGCTAATCTGCTGACAGGCGTGCTCAAGGTAAAGCTTGACAAGAATCCGGATGCCGCCGCTACGGCATTCAAGAGAGAAGATGTAAAACTTCTCAAGGACGGTAAAATAAGGATTAAGAAGGAAGAATTCCAGGCGCTCAAGGGTCTAGAGGACTAGCGGGCGGGCGGCTGTGAGCCGCTTCAAGTTCCGCCTTTGGAAATGTTCGAGGTTGGCGGACGATGGCGAAACGGCGGGCGGCAATGTGCCGCACCAAATTCCGCCTGCGGAAATGTTTGCAATTGGCGGACGGTAGTAAAACGGCGGAATTACACAGAGCAATAAATTGAATATGAACGGTCATGGTGGATTGCCGTGACCGCTTTTTTATTGCGGCAATGTGCCATTCATACAGCCGGCAATCAGCGTAACCTCAGTCTGTTACAGGTAACGAGGGACTTGTCTATCTGATAATTTTCGGCGGAATTATAACTATATTCGCCTACATAGTCAAAAGAGCGCAGTTTGATGCAATGAAACGTTTTACCAAGATAATGCGTGATGAAACGGGCTGTTGCTACAAGATGAAATTCACAAAGGGCTGTAACATAATGATACCGATATAGGTAAATTTTCCTGCCGCCGCACTGCCCATTGTCGGCGACGCACTACAGCTTGCGGCAACTTTTGAGGCAATGAAAGAAAAGGACGGGACACTGAATGATATTGCCACCGAATCGGCAGAACTGAGAACAGCGTATTATTATCTCAAACGCTACAAGATGGTGTACAGGGACTGGGACGTAATGAACGGCGGAGATTGTAAGGTAACTCCTCTCGGAATACTTACACCGATAGGTAAAAATAAATACCGTGCAGAATATATGGGTAAGGTCAGCACTGTAAAAATTCCTGCGTACCTGAATTACATCAACGACTGGACACATATGTTTTTATTCTGACAACCTGTTTGACAAACAGTCTGTTTGATAGTATAATGGAAATATATCAAGCTTTAAGGAGAACGGAATGAACATAGGTGTTGACTGCGACGGCGTACTCACCGACCTGTCCGAATTTATAATCGAATACGGCAAGAAGTGGTTCAGGCGTGAACCGGATAATCCGTCGGGATACAGAGCTACCGAGGTTTTCGGTTGTTCAAAGCTGAGCGAGGCTATGTTTGGCGTCCGTTATTTCTTATCATACTGTAAAAATGCGCATCCACAGGAAAATTCGCTGAATGTTATAGAAAACTTCAAGAAAAACGGTCACGGGGTGTATCAGATAACCGCAAGACGTTTTGCGGCATACAAAAATCCGCTCGGACTTTACAGCAAGAAGCTGTACACCGACTGGATACGGAAAAACAATTACAATTTTGACGGTACTTATTTCTGCACCGAAAAGGATTCAAACGGGGACAAGCTGAGAGGGTGCAGAGAATACAAAATTGATATAATGATCGACGATAACCCGAAAGTGTCAACGTTCTTAGCCGATAACGGCATACAGGTATTGCTGTTTGACGCACCTTACAACCGGGGGTTGGAGCACAAGAATATCAGACGTGTGCATAATTGGAAAGAGATAGGGGAAATTATCGGATCAATGAATAATGAATAATTGCGGTGTGCTTTGCAAGGATTAAAAATAATGCCGATGAGTTTTCATCGGCATCAGATTGTAGAAAAAGTATGTTTTTGAAACAAACTTCTAACTCACTCCCCCTATCCCCCTGCCCCCTTTCCCCGGGAAAGGGGGATTTTACTGGGGCTACCGC
>OIZW01000685.1_pt1 | contig 27212 bp, 35 predicted proteins | sample 1588581 | NCBI WGS metagenome assembly OIZW01 (sample SAMN03283266) | human gut metagenome | biome: human-associated habitat; material: feces | host: Homo sapiens | place: USA | collected 2013 | reverse complement strand
AGGGCAAGGCTCTCATTAAATTCTTTTGTGTGCCATATGACACGATTGACGGTGTTCCGCAGTTTCATAATCCAAAAGATTATCCCGATAAATGGGAGATTTTCAAAGCGTACAACAAGCGTGACGTGGAGGCTGAAATGGAAATTGACAAGAAGCTCAGCCGTTTTCCTGTCCCCGATTTTATCTGGCAGGAATTTTATCTTGACCAGGAAATCAACGACAGAGGCATTCTCGTAGATATGCAGCTTGCAGATAAGGCAATTAGCCTTGATGCAGAGGCAAAAGAAGAACTGACGTCTGAAATGAAAGGGCTGACAGGCGTAGAAAATCCGAATTCTGTATATCAGTTGCTGGATTGGCTTGAAACACAGGGGTACAAGTCGGATTCTCTCGGGAAAGCACAGGTGCAGGAACTCATCAAAACTGCAAAAGAGCCTGTGAAATCCGTACTTCAGATGCGTTTGCAGTTGTCAAAATCCTCTGTGAAAAAGTATACCGCTATGAAAAATACAGCTTGCAACGATAATCGTGCAAGAGGGATGTTCAGCTTTTATGGGGCATCAAGAACAGGAAGATTCTGCATAGCTGAGTCAACAATGGTTCTAATAAAGGACGTTAATCAAAATGTGTATGAAAAACCGATACAAGATGTTTTACTTACAGACCTCGTTTTTGATGGTGAAGATTGGGTAAAGCATGAAGGTGTTGTTTTCAGTGGTGAAAAGGAAGTTATCGAGTGGGACGAGATAATTGCTACACCGGAACATCAGGTCTTTATTGATGAATATATGAAAATTCCTCTTATTGAGGCAAAGGAGATGAAAATACCTTTATGGAAAGGAAAAAATATATAATATATCGTGTGATTGCTCCTGATAACAGATGTTATGTAGGCTATACAAGTATGGATCTTTCTGAGAGATGGAGGCACCATAAAAAACGTGCAATAAATGGTGAAGCACCAAAGCATCCATTTTACAATGCTATAAGATATTTTGGTGCTGAAAAATTTCATGTTGAAGAAATATGCCACACTTTTAATCACTTTAATGCCCTGATGCTTGAGGAACGTTATATTTCTGAAACTCCCGCAGAGCTTTCTATGAATCTGTCATCCGGTGGAATAAATGATGCAGCTGAAGGAGGCAGAATTTTTTGGGAACGATTAAACGCCGATCCTGAAGCTAAGTCTGCTTTTCTTAAGAAACTGTCAGATCGTAAAAAACAGAACGACTGGACAAACTATGATAACTTGATTCTCAAAAGCAAGAAATGGCGACATGAACATCCAAAAGAAGCCTATAAATTGTCTTATCGGGCAATCAGAATTGCTCGACGTATAAAGGGACAGACGCCGCCTTGTTACTTAAAAGTGGATAACAGACCGTTAAAGGAACGATTAATAAGTAAGTACCGACAACATGAAAAAAGAAGTAACGCTATAAAAGAGGTTTGGCAGGGCAGGAATAAAGAAGAAAGAGCAATCATTGGTGAAAAAATTTCAAAAGCACAAAAGTGTCACTTTTCTAATCTTACTGATGAAGAAAAATATAAGATAACGGAAAAAGCAAGAGCATCGATAGATAGAAAAAAACAGGGTGCTGCTGCGAGTAAAGGGGTTAAAGCTTGGTGGGCAGAACTGAAAGGAAATCCTGATGCGTACAAAGCCTATATCGAAGCAAGAACAAAGGCCCTTCTTGAGAACAGGAGTAAACGTAATGAAAACATATGATATTTTAAATGCCGGACCACATAATCGATTCATGGCAAATGGCAGAATTGTGTCAAATTCAGGGAGAAATATACAATTGCAAAATCTTCCGCAGAATCACTTGCCTGATTTGGCAGAGGCAAGAGAACTTGTAAAGTACGGTTCTTTTGACAGTGTTCAGATGCTGTATGATGATGTGCCTGATACGCTGTCACAGCTTATCCGTACCGCATTTATTCCAAGACCGAATATGAAATTTATCGTTACAGACTTCTCTGCCATTGAAGCAAGAGTGATCGCATGGCTTGCAGGTGAAGAATGGCGAATGCGGGCATTTGCAAACGGCGAGGACATTTACTGTGCATCGGCATCAAAGATGTTCGGTGTTCCTGTTGTAAAGCACGGCGTTAACGGACATCTGAGTCAGAAAGGCAAAGTGGCAGAACTTGCCTGCATTGCAGAGGGGCAGCTTGTTCTTACAAATCATGGATTGAAACCAATAGAAAGAGTTTCTGTTTCCGATAAAGTATGGGACGGTGTGAAATGGATACAGCATCAGGGTGTGATCTATAAAGGAAAACGCAATGTCATTTCTTATGACGGACTTACGGCAACACCCGACCATCTTGTGTGGGTTGAAGGCAGAATAACACCCATTCCATTCGGTATTGCCGCTGCAACAGGTTCTCAGCTTGTTAATACAGGGAACGGTGCAATTGCACTGCAGTATTCATGGAAGAACCACATTTTCGCAAATGAGAAAACAGCAGATGAGGTCCTTATCAGTAAAAGCCGGTCACGTGTATATGATTTAAAGAATGCAGGTCCTAATCACAGATTTACGGTTTCAGGAAAACTCGTCCACAACTGTGGCTACGGCGGATCAGTCGGTGCTATGAAAGCGATGGGAGCGGATTCTCTCGGCTTATCCGATGCGGAACTGAAACAAATCGTAACCGATTGGCGTGAGGCTTCACCGCATATTACAGAACTTTGGTGGGCGGTAGATAAAGCCGTAAAAAAGGCGATCAAAGAAAAAACATCAGCAGAAACACATAGACTTAAATTCTCATATGAATCAGGTTTTCTGTTTATTGAACTTCCAAGTGGCAGACGACTTGCTTACGCAAAGCCACGCATTGGAGAGAACCAGTTCGGCGGTGAATCTGTTACATATATGGGCATTAACGCTCAGAAAAAGTGGGACAGGCTTGAAAGCTACGGTCCGAAGTTTGTTGAGAATTGCACACAAGGAATTGCAAGAGATCTGCTGATGTATTCCATGCAGACACTCTCCCACTGCTTTATTGTAGCCCATGTACACGATGAAATGATTATTGAAGCGTCAAAGGATATGTCACTTGAAAAAATATGTCAGCAGATGGCAAGAACTCCAGAATGGGCAAAAGGTCTGATTCTTCGTGCTGACGGATATGAGTGCGAATTTTATAAAAAAGATTAGGAGGAAAATATGGCAAGCCGATATAACAGCGAAAGATACTACAGCCCTACGGAATATGAAGTGTTCACCAAAATCGAAAAAGAAGAAAGAGCAGCAGCAAAAGCTGCCGCCTTCCGACCAATCGTATATATCTGTTCCCCATATTCTCACGGCTGCATTAACACCAATATCGAAAATGCACGTAAATACAGCCGTTTTGCAGTGAACAGGCACTGTCTGCCGATTACTCCCCACATCTATTTTACGCAGTTTATGGACGATACTGTTTCTGAAGAACGTGAAACTGCAATCTTCATGAATCTTGTACTGATGAGCAAATGTGCTGAATTGTGGGTGTTCGGAGATACAATTTCCGCAGGTATGAAAGCTGAAATTGAACGTGCAGAAAGAAAGCATATGAAGATCCGATATTTTACGGAAGAACTGGAGGAAAAGGAATGAAAGTAATACAGACTGAATACAAAGGATATTTATTTCGCTCATGCTTAGAGGCAAGATGGGCAGTATTCTTTGATGCTTGTGGAGTTGACTGGGAATATGAACCTGAGGGGTATGACCTTGGAAACGGTATACGCTATCTCCCCGACTTTCTGCTTCATGGTCTTGAAGGCAGAATTAAAGGTGACCTTTATGTTGAGGTAAAAGGTAATCTGACAGAAAAGGATGCAGAAAAAATACATAGTTTCCATGAAAATGGTATGCCTATACTGGTAGTTGGTAAAATTCCTGACGGAACTACTGCTAATGAATTGTGTCACTTTATTCAGAAAGAAGCATATGACAAAGAAGTAAATAGTGTGAGTTTTCTAAATTTCAGAACTGTTGATGGCGATTATTTTGCAGCACATCCGGGAATCAACAAAAATGGAAAATTTGAACTTTTTGGAGATGATAGCAGTTACTTGTGCAAACAAGATGATTTTGCTACCCTTAATGCTTACAAAAAAGCTCGCAGAGCAAGATTTTAAAGGAGGAGAAAAAATGAGAAATTTAAAAGTTGCTTATGGTAACAGCAGAAACTCAAAAAAATGGTCAAATAAAAGTATCAGCTATGATGACCTGAAAAACCGTTTGCGTGTGCCAATCCGTACAACAGAAACAGTGGAAGAATATGCAAAAATGAATAAGGCACAGCGTGATTCCGCAAAAGACCACGGTGGCTTTGTTGGCGGTGCATTGAATGGCGGTTTACGCCGTATCGATTGTGTGGATTGTCGTTCTCTGATTGCACTGGACGGTGATAAAATCAGTACTCAGTTTCTTGAATGCTTTGAATCTGTTGCACCTTATACTGCTTGTCTTTACACTACACACAGTCATACTCCCGATAATCCAAGAGTACGTATTGTTTTCCCTATTACAAGAGATATTACATCAGAAGAATATGTAGCTGTTACAAGATATTTGGCACAGATTTTGGGTATTGATTATTTTGATGAATGTTCCTATCAGCCAAATCAGCTGATGTATTGGCCATCCTGTCCGCAGAATGGTGAATACATATTCAATGAAATCGATAAGGACTGGCTTAATCCCGATGATATATTAGCAGCACACCCTGAATGGCATGACCCTACCCGACTTCCGACATCTTCTCGTGAAAGCAAAGCAAATCAGATAACACAGCAGAAAGTACAGAACCCATTAGAAAAAGAAGGTGCTGTCGGTTTGTTCAATCGTGTTTTTTATCCGATTTCATTTGCAATTACAGAATTTTTGTCGGATGTTTATGAACCTACAGATAACGATAACCGTTGGCATTTTATCGCATCAAGCAGTATGGCGGGTGTTGAAATCAAGGAGGATAAATTTGTATATTCCCACCACGCCAAAGACCCTGCATATCTGAAACTTTGCAATGCCTTTGATATTGTTCGTATACACAAATTTGGTGATATGGACGATAAAGGCTCTTTCAAAGCAATGTGTGATTTTGCAATGCAGATTCCATCAGTCAGAGAACTTGCAACAACAGAACGTCAAAAAGCCGCTGAGAATGATTTTTCAGCTGATGATGATAACTGGACAAAAAAACTGCATCTTGGCAAGAATGGTGCTCTTTTAAATAATCTGCATAATATTCGTCTGATTATGGAAAATGATGCATATATGAAGAATATTGTATTCAATCAGCTTGCAGATGGTCTTGAAATTCGTGGTGAAGTGCCGTGGAAACATCCTGCAAGATTTTGGAGAGATGTTGACGATGCACAGCTTATATGTTATGTAGATGCTAACTATGGTACATTTTCAGCACGAAACTATGATATAGCTGTAGCAAAGGCGGCGGACGACCGTTCCTATCATCCAATTAAGGAATATTTTGACAGCTTAACCGCATGGGACGGTATTGAACGCATTGACACTATGCTGATTGATTATTTTGGTGCTGAAGATAATACCTATGTTCGTGCAGTATCTCGAAAAATCATGTGTGCCGCAATCAGACGTGTCTATGCACCGGGAATTAAGTTTGATAATATTGTGGTTCTGAACGGACCACAGGGCATTGGTAAATCCACCTTTATTTCAAAACTTGGTGGAGAATGGTATTCTGACAGCTTAAACCTTTCAGATATGAATGACAAGACGGCTGCTGAAAAACTTCAAGGCTACTGGATTATGGAAATCGGTGAACTTGCAGGAATGAAAAAGGCGGATATTGATAAGGTAAAAGCCTTTATATCACGTCAGGATGATAAGTATCGTGCATCCTTTGGCAGACGTGTTACACCTCATCCAAGGCAGTGTATTTTCTTTGGCACAACAAATTCGGAAACAGGCTTTTTACGTGATATAACGGGTAACCGCCGTTTCTGGACGGTTAAAACTCCTGGCACAGGAAGATGGAAACCTTGGGAGCTTACACAGTATGATGTTGATATGATGTGGGCGGAAGCACTCATTTATGCAAAAGATGGTGAATCTCTCTACCTTTCAGGTGAACTTGAAGAATATGCAAAAAAAGAACAGTCCGCAGCAATGGAACTTGATGACCGTGAGGGACTTGTCGCAGCTTATCTTGATACACTTCTTCCCAATGACTGGAGCAGTATGGACATTTACCAGAGAAGAAATTATATCAATGATTCAGATGACCCTACACATCCTCTTGGCACAGTACGAAGAACAACAGTTTCCAATATTGAAATATGGTGTGAATGCTTTGGAAAACTGAAAGAGGATTTTAAACCTTCTGACAGTTATGCTATAAGTGCAATTATGGCTCGCCTTACATCATGGGAGAAAACAGGATCGTCAATGAGACTTTCTATTTATGGCAAGCAAAGAATCTATAAAAGAAAATAACGGAACAGGTTGTATGGAACAACTCTTCAGAAGTTGTTCCGCATCAATTTGTTCCACTCAAAATCCATCTGTTAAGCAGAAAAAAGAACTTTGAGGAACAACTGAAACAACTTTTTCTATATAGTACAAATAATAGTTTATTATATATATATTTATACAGCGTGTGCGTGTACGTATATGCGCGTAAAGGAATTTTTGTACCGGTTGTTCCCATACGGGAGGTTAAAATGAATGAAAAGTACATAGAATCAAAACTTACAAATGCAGTAAAGCAAAATGGCGGAGTCTGCTGGAAGTTCACTTCACCCGGAACCGCAGGAGTTCCAGACCGTATCGTATTGATGCCAAAAGGACACATTGCCTTTGTGGAAGTGAAAGCACCAGGAGAGAAACCAAGACCTCTACAGCTTTCAAGGCACAGACTTCTGAGGCGGTTAGGCTTTCAGGTTTACGTCCTTGATGCCTTGGAGGACATCGACAAAATCATCTTGGAGGTGAAAAACGATGGAACTACATGATTATCAGAAATATGCAGTTAAGTTTATTGAAGAACACAAAATTGCAGCACTTCTGCTTGATATGGGTCTTGGCAAGACGATCACAACCCTTACAGCTATCAACAATCTGATATATGACCTATTTGAAGTCAGAAAAGTTCTGATTATCGCACCGCTGAGAGTAGCAAGAGATACATGGTCGGCAGAAGTGCAAAAATGGGATCATCTGAAACACCTGAGATACAGCGTTGCAGTCGGAACAGCAGAAGAACGCATTGCAGCTTTGAACGCTGATGCCGACATCTACATCATCAATCGTGAAAATGTGGACTGGCTTGTCAGCAACACAACATTCGATTACGACATGATCGTAATTGATGAACTAAGTTCGTTTAAGAACCATCAGAGCAAACGTTTCAAGGCTTTGATGAAAGTCAGACCTAAGGTAAAAAGAATCGTAGGACTGACAGGTACTCCTGCAAGCAACGGACTTATGGATCTATTCGCTGAGTTCCGTCTGCTTGATATGGGAGAAAGGCTTGGAAGATTTATCGGGCAATACAGAAACGAATACTTCAAGCCGGATAAGCAGAACGGCTATATCGTGTATTCCTATAAGCTTTTGCCTGATGCGGAAGAGCGAATATACGAAAAAATCTCTGACATCACAGTTTCCATGAAAGCGGTTGACCACCTCAAAATGCCGGAACTGGTTTCTGCGGAATATACCGTGAAGATGTCGGATACCGAAAAAGAAAAGTATAAAGAACTGAAAGATGAATTGATTCTTGAAGTTCAGGATACAGAGATAACAGCAGCAAATGCAGCGGCACTTTCAAACAAACTGTGCCAAATGTCAAATGGTGCAATTTATGATGATAGTGGAGAGATAATCCCGATACACAGCAGAAAACTTGATGCGTTGGAGGATATTATTGAATCCGCAAATGGGAAACCTGTTCTTGTGGCTTACTGGTTCAAGCACGACAGAACAAGAATTGCAGAAAAGCTTAGCAAGATTGGAATTGTATATCAGGAAATAAAATCAGCACAAAGCATAAAGAACTGGAACAGTGGAAAATTGCAGGTCGCATTGATACATCCTGCAAGTGCAGGTCACGGTTTGAATTTACAGGCAGGAGGGAATTTCCTTGTTTGGTTTGGACTGACCTGGAGTCTGGAACTGTATCAGCAGACCAATGCCAGATTGTGGCAACAGGGGCAGCAGTCAGAAACCGTCATCATACAGCACATTATCACGAAAGGTACAGTTGACGAGAAGATTCTAAAAGCACTTACTGAAAAAGATAAAACACAGACAGCCTTGATGTCAGCGGTCAAGGCGGAATTGGAGGAATGATGGACGAAGGTTACAAAGAATTAGCAGCGGCAATTGTAGGAAGAGCGGTTATCGATTACAAAACAGCTTTAAAGTGCCGGAACGATTCGGCTACATACAGCCTTGAAAGATTTTTCTGTTCGGCTTGGTTTGAGGTGCTATCGGATTGTAATTGCGAGATACTTATGCAAATGGTAAGGAGGAGCGTTTCATGAGAGAATTCTTTGAGAATATGGTTTCGCAGGAAAAGAAAGTCAGAATGATGCAGGAAGAATATCATCGCATAAAACAATCCCTTGATATTTCAGGTATCAGCTATGAAAATACAGGTGCAACATCCGGAAGCAAGAAAACTGACAGAATGGCAGAAGTAATTGCAGAAATAGTTGATTTTGAAAATGAGATGAAACAGGAAGAATCCAAATTAGCTGTAATGCGATTGAAAGCTACTGTGGCAATCAGCAAGTTAACTGATGATAATGAACGAGAAGTTTTACGTCGTTGGTACCTGTTACAGCAGTCAGAGGATAAAATATCTAACGCTATCGGTTACAGCAGAACAATGATTTATGAGTTCAGAAAACGTGGTTTAAAGCATTTGAAAACTTCGGACTAAATCGGACAAATTCGGACTGAAATTGCATTGACATTCTTGATAAAATGTGTTATCATATAAACTGGAAAATTAAAAAGAGACGAGCCATAGCGGAGAAATCTGCTGTGGCTATTTTTATACCCTGACGGAGGTACAGTATGAAAGCAAAAGAATATCTAAGAACAATTCAGAAACTTGAAAGCGAAACTAAGGAATGTTATGGACAGGCTGAATATCTGAAGAATGCCATCAACAATCTTTCAAATCAGAATGCCATTGAAACCGTTGAGGAACTTATCATCGACCTTATGGACGAAGCATCTGATTATGCAATTCATCGTGTTCATCTGATAAATGAACTCTTAAACGTTGATGATCCAATGCAGTATACGCTTCTCCATTACCGCTACTGTCTTGGCTACGGCTGGCATAAGATTGCTTACAAGCTGAAAGCAAGCGTAGGCTTTGTGAAGAATCTTCACGGCGAAGCATTGAAGTCGCTTGACAGATACCTTGAGGAATGTTGCAATGCCGAAGAAAAGTAAACACCCTTGCGGTTATCCTGGCTGTCCACAGCTTATTGATGCAGGTCAAAGATACTGCGAGAAACACAAACAGCCTGACAGACCGTCAGCTGCCAAGCGTGGTTACAACAACAAATGGCGTAGGCTCAGCAAAGCGTATCTCCGCAAGCATCCAATGTGTGTACGTTGCTTGCAACAAGGACGATACGTTCCTGCAACAGTTGTCGACCACATACAACCGCATCGTGGCAACCCTGTTTTGATGTGGGACGAATCCAACTGGCAAGCTTTATGCAAGCCTTGTCACGATAAAAAGACGTGGACTGAGGATAAGAATCCTGTTTATACATACTGAAAAGCCCCCGGGGGTATAAAAACCTCTAAAAATGGACAAAACATTGACCGGTGGCCCCTCTCACGCACAAAAACGGGTATTCAAACACCCTATTGCCCCCTCAGATATAAAAATACTGAAAAACACCGATAACATTTGACTTTGCCGACTTTTGCAGTCGGCATTTTTTATGCCCGATTTAACATTTTTGTTTGAATTTCTTTGATTTTTGGGAGGTGATGACATCATGGCGAAAGACGGTACAAACCGAGGCGGTGCAAGACCGGGTGCAGGACGACCAAGAAAGGCACTCACGGAGAAAATTGCTGAGGGAAAATCGGCGGAAGTTATGATGCAGCCTGCGGATATAGAATCCGCTGAAACACCGCCTGTCAGAGATTTCATGAAAGAATTACAGCGTGACGGCACAAAACTCCTTGCAGATGATGTGTATACAGAAACCTATCAATGGCTGAAAGAACGTTCCTGCGAGAAAATCGTCAGCAGACAGCTTGTGGAACAGTATGCCATGAGCATTTCCCGTTGGATCCACTGCGAGCAGATCGTCACAAAATATGGATACATTTCCAAGCATCCAACCACAGGAGCCGCTATTGCTTCGCCCTACGTTGCAATGTCGCAGAACTATATGAAACAGGCAAACCAAATCTGGAATCAGATTTTTCAGATAGTCCGTGAAAACTGCTCTGTGGAATTCCAAGGCAATCCACAGGAGGATATGATGGAAAAGCTGCTCCGCAGCAGAAAGTGAGTTTTTATGAAAGCAGATAATAACTTTTGGAGAGAGTTGAAAAATAACAGACCCTATCTTACCAAACAGCAATACCGAACGATAAAAGGACAGGCTGTCAAAGGCAATATGGATGCCGCCCGAAAAGGTATGCTCAGAATCCAGCAGAGGAGGAATTACAGATGACAACGACTACAGAATTTCAGCTTGTTGATATTGACAAGTTAGTCCCCTACGCCAATAACGCCAGAACACACAACAAGGAACAGATCCTGAAACTTCGCTCCTCTCTAAGGGAGTTTGGTTTTGTAGACCCCGTTGTTATTGATAAGAACTACACGATCCTTGCCGGACATGGACGTATTATGGCAGCAAAAGAAGAAGGCATCAAAGAAGTACCTTGTGTATTTGTTGACCATATGACCGAAGCACAGAAGAAGGCCTACATTCTTACGGCAAATAGAACCGCATTAGATGCCGGCTGGGATGAAGAACTCCTTGCTGTGGAAATGGAAGAATTGCAGAATCTCGGTTTTAACCTTGGTCTGACCGGATTTGATGAAAAAGAAATCGCTGACCTCTTTGCAATTGACAGCGATGAGGCAAAAGAAGATAATTTCGATGTAGACGCAGAACTGGAAAAGCCATGCAAATCCAAAACCGGCGACATCTGGCATCTTGGAAAACATACCGTCATCTGCGGAGATTCCACTTTGCCTGAAACCTATACAGCACTTTTGGGAGATACAAAAGTCAATCTGGTTTGTACCGATCCGCCGTATCTTGTCAATCTGGAAAGTACATCCGGCAAGATCAAAAACGATGACCTTGACGATGAAAAGGGCTATGAATTTCTGAAATCCGCATTTGAGAGATTCAAGGAATCCATGGCAAAAGATGCAAGCATCTATGTGTTTTATGCGACGTCAAAGGCTCGTGTATTTCATGATGCATATGAAGATGCAGGATTTAAGGTGGGTGCAGGTCTTGTATGGAAGAAAGACCGCCTTGTTCTCACTCGTACCGACTGGAAATACATTCATGAACCGATCATCTGGGGTTGGCGTAAGGACGGAAAGCATATCTGGTATGGTGATCAGAAACAGAAAACGGTATTTGAATTTGACCGTATCAAAAACAGCAAGAAAGACGGCTGCGGACACCCATCCAGTAAACCTGTCCCATTGATCGCCTACCTGATTTCTCAGTGTACGCAGACAAACGGCATGGTGCTTGACGGATTTCTGGGCAGTGCATCTACCCTGATTGCCTGTGAGCAATTAAACCGTGTATGCTTTGGTGTTGAACTGGAACCAAAGTTCGTTGATGTTGCAGTGGAAAGATACATTAAACTCCATGAAGGCAGGTCTGATGATGTGTATCTGATGCGTAACGGCGAAAGAATCGAATACAAGGATGTGGAGGTGTCAGATGAATAAACCTCTCACCCTTGGCAGCCTGTTTTCCGGTTCCGGAACTTTTGAAATGGCAGGAATGCTCTCTGGTATTGTACCTGTCTGGAAATCAGAAATAGAGCCGTTTCCGATCGCTGTTACAGAAAAGCGGCTGCCTTTTGTAAAGCATCTGGGCGACATCAACTGTATCAACGGTGCTGAAATCGAGCCTGTGGATATTATCACCTTTGGCTCGCCCTGCACCGATCTTAGTGTCGCAGGCAAACGTCAAGGCTTGAATGCCGCACGTTCCGGACTATTCTTTCAGGCAGTCAGAATTATCAAGGAAATGAGGTGTGCAACCAATGGTAAATACCCGAGATTCGCAGTGTGGGAAAACGTCGTTGGGGCTCTATCCTCCAACAAAGGAGAGGACTTCCGATGCGTCCTCGAAGAACTCTGCAAAATCAAAATCCCGGACATATCTGTCCCTAAACCTGAAAAGTGGACAAAGTCAGGAGAAATCCTGGCAGATGGTTTCTCTCTCGCATACAGGACAGTCGATGCTCAGTACTGGGGTGTACCCCAGAGAAGAATGCGTATCTACCTTGTCGCAGATTTTGATGGTGAATGTGCCTCAAAAATATTATTTGAGTCCGAAAGCCTGTCTGGGTATTCTCCGCAGAGCTTCTGTTCGTGGAAAGAAACTGCCGGAAGTTTTGGAACTTGCTCTGAAGAAACAAGCACAGGGTTAGTTTTTTCAAATCACGGGCAAGATACACGATTTAAGGGTCCTGTTGAAGTAGCGGAAACAGTTTCGGCTACATATGGAACGGGCGGAAATAATCAGCCGTTTGTGGTGGAACATTTTCATAAAGCATACGGCATCTGCGGAAAATACAGCAATTCCATGCTTTCCGACAATCCCAACAGCGGATTTTACGAAGCAGATACTGCAAGAACAATTGATACAAGCAATCAGTCTCCATGCAAAAATCAGGGTGGAATTGTTGTCATTGAAGGTAATGGAAGCCGTCCTTCACATCATGGTGACGGATACAAGGAATCGGAAACTATGTATACGCTGAATTGTACTGAAAATCACGCTGTTTCATATGGCATCGGCAGACCTGCAATGAATCAGGGTTACAACGCACGATTCAGTTTTCAGGTGGAAGAAGAAAAATCTCCCACAATCGTTGCATCGGGAGCAGGCGGAATCGCTCATCCGAAATACTCCACAAGTAAAAATTCTCATCATACCGTTGCTGAAAAGGAAAAAGCAAATACGCTTGTGGCATCAGATTACAAAGATCCGCCTGTTGTCAATGACAGCACTCCTGAAATTGAATACATCGTAAGGCGACTGACACCGCAGGAATGTGCGTTACTGCAAGGTATGCCGACTTGGTGGTGTGACGATATCAGCATTGAAAATCCGACCGAAGAACAGGTCACATGGTGGCAGAATGTTTTTGAAACATACAACAAAGCTGTTGGTAAGAACTGCAAACCAAAATCCTGTAAGCAGATTGAAAAGTGGCTGAAAAATCCGTATTCTGATAGTGCCGCTTATAAAATGTGGGGAAATGGTATCGCTTCAAGCAACGCTTTGTTTGTGCTGTCAGGAATCGCCTATTATGCACAAAACGAGGGAAAATAATTCTACATATCCCACACTTGCTATCTGTGCCATTCTGAGTTATCATGTGTACTACCAAAAAGGAGGTCAAACATATGATAATTGAATTTCAGCTTACAGGAGAAAAACGAAAGGAACTGGTAAATACCATCAGCGAGATTATCGGTGCTCCTGCCGAATATCAGTATATGCCGACTTGTGCATACAAAATTGGTGACTTTTACACCGTTAGCAAAGAAGGCAACCTTGAAATCAGTGATTCAGCAGATGGAAAAGAGGTTGAAATGCTGATTAGTGAACTTGCAAGCAGAGGGTATGAAATTCCGTCAGCAAATAAACTGACCGTTCAGATGCCTGCGGACTTTTTCACAGAACATACCCTGAACAATCTCCACCAAATCTGTGAAAATAAAGCCTTCCTGTTTCAGGCAGCTTTCAAAACAGATTCATTGGACATTATTCAGTCTGATGATAAAGTAGAATTTCCTTGGTTCATCGTTGAAAATGATGGTGATGCAGATGCCTACTGCATTTTCATTTCCATGCTCTGCGAATTTGCAAAGAATCAGAAGCGTATCAACAACAAGCCTGAAACTACTGATAATTCCAAATACACAATGCGTTGCTATCTTCTTCGATTGGGCATGATTGGAGCAGAATACAAGTCAGCAAGAAAGGCATTGCTCAGAAATCTTTCAGGCAGTTCAGCTTTCAGAAAGGCGGCAAATCATGAAGTTTCCGAATAAAAACTATCTGGAACAACTCCGAAAACAGTACCCGGTTGGAACGAAGATACGGCTGATTTCTATGCGAAATGAAAAATATCCCATTCTTCCCGGAACAATCGGTGAGGTCACTCATATCGATGATCTGGGTTCCATACACATGAAATGGCAGAACGGCTCCTCCCTTGCAATCATTCCCGAAGTAGATTCTTTCAAGGTTTTGGAAGCCGAAAAATAAGCGAGAACCTATTTCATCATACTGTATTTTACCATAGAAAATCAAGTAAAGCAAGACTGTATATTACACAATCATTCAGCGGATATACAGTCTGTTTTTCTGTTAATTTAGCCGCTTGATATGTCCTCCGTAATGCGGTAATATGTGATACAACGAAAGGGCGGAAAGCCCGAAATTACGGAGGAAAATACCATGAACGCTAAAACAGAAAAACAGATTAAAAACCTGAAAAACCAGACCATCGGAGTTGAAATTGAGATGAACCACATCACAAGAGAACGAGCTGCAAAGCTTGCCGCAGACTTCTTTGGAACAGGCAGATACGAATTCACAGCAAGCCGAAACGGATACAGCACCTGGTCAGCTTGGGATACTCAGGGCAGAGAATGGAAATTTCAAAAGGACGTCAGCATTGCAGGATGCGATGCTGAAAAGTGCGAACTGGTTACACCGATTCTTCACTACAGCGACATTGAAACCTTGCAGGAACTGGTCAGAAAGCTTCGCAAGGCAGGAGCAGTAAGCCACGCAGGGGTTGGGGCAGGAGTTCATATTCACATAGGAGCAAACGGACACACACCACAGAGCCTGAGAAACCTTGCAAACATCATGGCAAGCCACGAAAAACTGATTGCAGATGCTTTGAAAATTGACCAGGGCAGAATGAACAGATATTGCAGAACAGTAAACCCAAGATTCATTGAAGAACTGAACAAAAAGAAACCCACCACAATGGCACAGTTTGCAGATATCTGGTACACAGCAAACGGTGCGAATTACGGCAGAAATCAGCATTACAATGATAGCCGATACCATATGCTGAATTATCACGCAACCTTTACAAAAAGCACAATCGAATTTCGACTTTTCCAGTTTGACAGACCAACAGCAGAAAAGAAAAACGGACTTCACGCAGGACAATTGAAAAGCTACATTCAGCTTTGCCTTGCCCTTTCCGAAATGGCAAAGGAACTGAAAACGGCAAGTCCAAAGCCACAGCAAACGGAGAATCCGAAATTCGCAATGCGAACATGGCTGATTCGATTGGGACTGGTTGGCGAAGAGTTCTCCACAGCGAGAAGTTTTCTTACCAAGAACCTTGACGGAGATGCAGCTTTTAGATATGGCAGAGCCTGAAAAGGCTCGCCCCTCAAAGGCAACGGGGGGGCAACACTGCCGCCCACGTTGCTTTTGTGGTATAGTTTTCCCAGTCTCAAGAAAAGTTTCACACAAGCCCACACAGCCCCTGATTTCGCAAAGTGTAATCTGAACAAATACCACACAAGAAAAGGCACAGATATTTTGTGAATTTAGCGGGTTGCATTTTTCCTCCGAAAGAGTTAATATGTGACTACCGCAAAGCGGAATTTACAAAAAGGAAGATGCAGATGAAAAGATATTACCTTGCTTATGGCTCAAACCTCAATGTCCGTCAGATGAAATTCAGATGCCCTACGGCAAAGATTGTGGGAACAAGCGTAATCAAAGGTTACGAACTTCTCTACAAGGGCAGCAAAACAGGCTCTTACCTCACCATTGAAAAGAAGAAAGGTTCGCTTGTTCCGGTTGCTGTCTGGGAAGTGACAAAATCCGATGAACGCAGTCTTGATGCCTACGAGGGCTGTCCTAATTTTTACTACAAGAAAAATATGAAAATCAGACTTTCCGAAACCGGAAAAATGATTGACGCTTTTGTGTATGTCATGCACGAAGAACGCAGGCTTGGAATTCCAACTTCTGCATATGTCAGCACCTGCAAATTCGGATACACCATTTTCGGATTTGATTTCAAGTACCTTGATGAAGCCTATGAAAAAAGTCTGAAAGGGGTTGCCAACAATGAAAAATGAAACCCCGAATGAAAGAACCTGCCCGAAATGCGGATGTGTTTATACTGAAGTTCCTGCACTTTCAAGGGTAGATAATGAAACGCTGATTTGCCCCGACTGCGGAATCCGTGAGGCTCTTGAAACCTTGGGAATCTCCCTGGAAGAACAGGAAAAAATCATCAGCATCATTCACCGTAACACAGCAGAATAATCGAATACAAGCCGCCACGTTTGGCTGTGTGGCAATTCAGGGATTCCTCCGTACAAAATTATATCCCTATTGCAATGAACCGCCACACAAGCCGACAGGGCGGCTTTGTGCTGCTGTCATATTCTACACAATCAGGGCTCCAATTTCGGCATGATGTTTGTTACATTTATTATCGCAGATACCGTTGACTATCAGCCTGAGATGCGGTAATATACAACACAACAGAACGTGAAACCGACCGAAATCACGAAATTTGGAGGAAAACACCATGAACGAACAGATTAAAAACTACTTTGAAAACCTCAGAATAAATTCTGAAAACGATGCAACCAAGCTGAGCCGGGGAACGCTTGAAGCCTACTGGACTTACGAATTCAACCTCAACCACAACAGCAGCGAATTTGAATGCAATGAGCTTCCCTGGACAACAGACATGAGCGACTTTGTTAAGACGATGAGAGAGGCGGGAGTTGAAACCATAGCGGTTACAGAAACAAGCACAGCACTTCTTGAAAATCTGCATAAACTTGCTGCACAGGGATGCAGCATTGAAGGACTTTGCACGATAATCAGACCGGACATCTGGGGCAATGCAAAAGAATACCCTGCAATTCGCATCAGATTGAACTAAAAACAAAAGAGCCAAGGGGCAGAACAAACTGCCCTGCAGACGGCTCAGAAAGGAAACCCATATGAAAGTACTTATCGTTGAACCCCAAAAACGACCAAGAGAAGCTGAAATTGACGGCAGTCTGGAATCCATGCAGAAAACGGTTGGCGGGTATCTGCAAGCGATATACCCTTTTGAAGATGAAATTGCACTTGTTTGTGATGACGAATCAAAGCTGAAATCCGATACGGAGTGGAACAGAATGCTCCCTGAAACAGGCGACATCATCAAAGGCACATTTTTCATCGCAGGTCTTGGAGCAGAAGATTTTACAGATCTTTCTCCTGAACTTATGGAAAAGTACAGACAGCGATTTTGGAACATTGAACTTTTCATTCCCACACCCAACGGTCTGATGCCGATTGCAATCAGGGACTGACAGCCCGCACGTTCGCCTGTAACGGCAAGTAAAACCGATTCCGAATACCTTTCCAATTTGAAAAGCAACGCCACAAACGCAAACGTGGCGGCTGCTTTTTTGCTGTCATAATCTACACAATACAGGGGCGATTTTCAAGCTGTATATTCTGGCAGTTTAGCCGCTTGCAATTATACACACTATGCGGTAATATGTAATCACCGAAAGGGAAAACAACCAAAAAACCGCGAAATACGGAGGAAAACACAATGATAGCATACGGAATCGCAAAGGCAAGAGCAATGGCAAACAGAACGGACTGGAACGAAAGAACCGAAATCACAAAGGCGGTCATCACCTGGTTTGATGCGGATTACGAATACGACCTTGAAATTGAAAACGAGGACAGAATGGACGATGAAGAGTTCACAGCATGGGTTGAGAAAAACGCAGAAGACCTTGCAAAGGCAGATGCAGAAGAAAATGAAACGATTTTTGAGGGCATTGACAGAATCAACTTCAAGGAAGATTACATTGATGACGACGTCCTTTTCGATGAGGAATACGAAAATGCCTGCGAATTTGAATGGGAATGCATGACTGGAAGATAAACTTTTCTGCACTTTCCAAACAGCCCCTGAATCAAGGGGCTGTGGCTCGTATCGAAGAAATATAGTACACAAAATAGTCCTGCAATGTTTGTGTAGTATATTTCTCCGGATACCGTTGACTATGTTCCTGAAATGCGGTAATATACAGTTACCGCAAGGGAAAAACAAAAAAACGGAGGAACACACAATGGCAAAAACATGGAAAGTAAAAGCGTTGACGATAACAGGAACAGCAACCGAAAGGGTGGAAAATGGGATTCACATTTACGACCCCGGCAAACAGGAATGGCTGGTGATCAAAGAGTTTGACGACTTTGAAAAAGCCGAAAACTGGATGACGGATTACATTAGGAAAAATCACTTCTACTACGGCGATTTCAAAATCACACGGTAAGCTGAAATTACCACCAAAACAACAGCCCCTTGGTTCAGGGGGCAGCGGCTCGTACAGCCGCTGTGTTGCCCCTATCCGGCGTAGTTTTGTTTTCTCCGAGTGGTTTTTCCTTTCCTACAAATGCCCCACATAGGGCAACGTGGGGCTTGCTTTTTTGGTTGGTATCATACACAATTTTCTGCCTTCATCTTTGTGCAGAATATGCCGGAAATTTCGTTGACTTCTCTCGGCGGTTATGGTAATATACATCATGCCAAGAGGCAAAAACAACGAAAACCGGAGGAAAAACAATGTGGACAGAAGGAACAATTCAGGTAGGAACAAGCATTTTTCACTACTGGGTGAAACATTACGAGGAGCCTTCTACTTTTGGATATGAGGAAGGCAGAGCCTCGAAAATCTCCCTGCGGCGGAATGGCAAAACGGTGTTCAATTTCGACCGGGGCATGGATATTCTGCCGGAGGATGAGGAAACCGAAACTGCACTGGCGATCCTGCTGAAACAGTACAACTGATTCTTCCAAAACCAAATCACACAAGCCGGAGCCGAAAGGCTCTGGCGGTCGTACACCTGATTTTTGTTCGTGTATGATACACAAGAAACCATAGAAATTTCGGCGTTTTTTCTGTCCATTTAGCCGCTTGCGATCTTTGAATTTGTATGGTAACATGGTTACAATGGGAATGGAATCTCGATTACAAAACTGCCACATGAGGGCATTAAAATAAATGATACAGACTTGCTTTTTGGCAGGTCTTTTTTGTTTGGAGGTGAGAACAATGGCAAGATTTAAACCAACCCGTTTTATGGCGGAGGATTCCAAGTATAACAAAAAGGCGGCAGATTATGCTGTTTCCTTTATCGAATGCCTTAGCCATACCAAAGGCACATGGGCGGGAAAGAAATTTGAACTGCTGGACTGGCAGGAACAGATAATCCGTGACCTGTTCGGAATCCTGAAACCGAATGGCTATCGTCAGTTTAACACGGCTTACATCGAGATTCCCAAGAAGAACGGCAAATCAGAACTTGCCGCTGCGGTTGCCCTGTTGCTTACCTGCGGTGACGGCGAAGAACGTGCCGAAGTCTACGGCTGTGCTGCCGACCGCCAACAGGCTGCCATTGTATTTGATGTGGCTGCTGATATGGTGCGAATGTGCCCTGCCCTTTCCAAGCGAGTGAAGATCCTGACCTCACAAAAGCGTATCGTGTATATTCCGACCAACAGCTTCTATCAGGTGCTTTCGGCAGAGGCATATTCCAAGCATGGTTTCAACATCCACGGAGTGGTGTTTGATGAACTGCATACGCAGCCGAACCGAAAGCTGTTTGATGTTATGACCAAAGGTTCCGGCGATGCCAGAATGCAGCCACTGTACTTTTTGATTACCACAGCCGGAACGGACACCAACAGCATCTGCTATGAAGTTCACCAAAAAGCAAAGGACATTCTGGAAGGCAGAAAGCATGATCCAACTTTCTATCCAATCATTTATGGTGCAGATGAATCAGAAGATTGGACTGACCCGAAGGTCTGGAAAAAAGCAAATCCAAGTCTGGATAAGACCATCGGCATGGATAAGGTGGTGGCTGCGTGTAATTCTGCAAAGGAAACACCGGGCGAGGAAAATGCGTTTCGGCAACTGCGTTTGAATCAATGGGTAAAACAGGCTGTTCGTTGGATGCCAATGGAGAAGTGGGACAAATGCAAGGTGGCTTTTGATGAAGAGTTGCTTACGGGGCGTGTTTGCTATGGTGGGCTTGACCTATCTTCCACTACGGATATTACAGCTTTTGTGCTTGTCTTTCCGCCAACAGATGAAGATGAGCATTATTATGTTCTTCCTTACTTCTGGCTGCCGGAAGAAACACTGCCCCTCAGAGTAAGACGTGACCATGTTCCATATGATGTGTGGAAACGGCAAGGCTATCTGAAAACAACTGAAGGAAATGTGGTTCACTACGGTTTTATCGAAAACTTCATCGATGAACTGGGACAGAAATTTCATATCAAAGAGATAGCATTTGACCGCTGGGGTGCGGTGCAGATGTCGCAAAATCTGGAGGGGCTTGGTTTTACGATGGTGCAGTTCGGGCAGGGCTACAAAGATATGAGCCCGCCGACTAAGGAATTGATGAAACTGACCTTGGAACAGACGCTTGCCCACAATGGACATCCTGTTTTGAGGTGGATGATGGACAACATCTTCATTCGCCGTGACCCTGCCGGAAACATTAAGCCGGACAAAGAAAAATCCACAGAGAAGATTGACGGTGCGGTTGCCATGATTATGGCTCTTGACCGTGCAATTCGCTGTGGATGTGTTTCTGATGATTCCATTTATGATTTGAGGGATATGTTGGTGTTGTAATTGGAGCGACAAACTGGAAGTTGTAAGTGATTTAAAGGAAAATTTGGTTTTAATCAATGCGGTAAACCCAGGATTTATTCTTCAAAACTTTTGGGGTCTAACAGATAAGCTATATCATCTTGAAATTTTAGTGGTATTCTGTTTCTCTTTTCTTCAATAAGTGGAAATGGTGGTAACTCATAGCTCATCAGTAATTCTATTGCATCTTCTATTACATCATCTTCATTTGGTTCAGTAATCACTGTTTGTAACAATAACACTAAATCATCATGAATATCACTTATATCCTGCTGATAATATGGATCCATAAACCAATCTAAACAAAAAAGCATACTGAGTTTTCTTTGGGTATCATCTCCAAGTAATACCTTTGCAATTTCACATATTCCTTTTCTGACAATATCTCTATCTTTGTCTGTATATGTAACAAATCTGCCATTCTCCATAATTATACTCCCCAATTGAAATTACTGGATTATAATTTTTTAATTATTCAAATTCTTTTTTTACTCACTTAAGTCCCAATTTAAACCAGTTCGTCAAATTCCGATTTGTAAGGCAAATGCCCCACATTTAGTTTCACATATTATACCACACTCATATACGAAAAGTCAAGAAAGGACGTGATTTCATGGGGATTTTCAGCGGGCTCTTTAAGTCCAGAGATAAGCCTCAAAACAGCTATGACAGCCCGTCATACACATATTTTTTCGGCAGAAGCAATGCAGGAAAAAGAGTCACCGACAGAACAGCCCTACAGCATATCGCAGTTTATGCTTGCGTGCGGGTTCTGTCAGAAGCCATTGCTCAGCTGCCATTACACGTTTACCAATATACCGAAAACGGAAAAGAGCGAGTGCCACAGCACCCGCTTTACTTTTTACTCCACGACCAGCCAAATCCAGAAATGACTTCTTTTGTTTTCAGGGAAACGCTAATGTCCCATCTGCTGATTTACGGCAATGCCTATGCACAGATTATCCGAAATGGCAGAGGTGATGTTTTGGGACTGTATCCTCTGATGCCAGATAAGATAAAAGTTGACCGTGATGAGAAAAACCGTCTGATATACATTTACAGCCGTTATGATGAAGCAAATCCGAACTTGAAAGAACAAGGCGATATCGTTCTTTACGCTGATGAAGTTTTGCATATTCCCGGACTTGGATTTGATGGTCTGGTTGGATATTCGCCGATTGCACTTGCGAAAAATGCAATCGGCATTTCTATTGCCTGCGAAGAATACGGTGCGTCGTTTTTTGGAAACGGTGCAAGTCCGTCAGGTGTTTTGGAACACCCCGGAGTGATCAAAAATCCGGAACGTGTGCGTGATGCGTGGCAGAGAGCCTATGGCGGAAGAAATGCTCACAAGGTCGCAGTTTTAGAGGAGGGCATGAAATTTACTCCCATTGCAATTCCAAACAATGAAGCACAATTTCTGGAAACCAGAAAATTTCAGATTGAGGAAATTGCAAGAATGTACCGTGTACCGCTCCATATGATCGGCGACCTTGACCACGCAACATTCAGTAATGTAGAACATCTGTCATTAGACTTCGTCAAATACAGCCTTGATCCATGGATCGTTCGATGGGAGCAGTCTTTGCAGAAAGCACTTCTTTCTGATTCTGAAAAAGGGCAGTATTTTGTGAAATTCAATGTAGACGGACTTCTGCGTGGCGATTATGCTTCCCGTATGCAGGGCTATGCTACTGCAAGACAAAACGGCTGGATGTCGGCGAATGACATCCGAGAACTTGAAGATATGAATATGCTTTCTGAGGAAGAAGGCGGAAATCTTTATTTGTGTAATGGTTCGTTTACTAAATTAATTGAAGCAGGAAAATTTGCAGAAAAAATAAAGGAGGAAACCGATAATGGATAAGTTCTGGAATTTTATCAAAAATGAAGAAACATCAGAAACAGAGCTGTATTTTGAGGGACCAATCTCAAGCAGCACATGGTATGGTGATGAACTGACCCCTGCGTTATTTAAGGATGAACTGAACAAACATCCGGGCAATCTTACCGTTTGGATCTCGAGTCCGGGTGGAGATGTGTTCGCAGCAAGTCAGATTTACACTATGCTGAAAAACCATAAAGGCAGGATTAACGTTAAAATTGACAGCCTTGCAGCATCAGCAGCATCTGTCGTAGCAATGGCAGGTGATACAACGTGGATTTCACCAACAGGAATGCTGATGATCCATAATCCTGCCACCATTGCAATGGGAAATAAGGCTGAAATGGAAAAGGCAATTACTTTGCTGGATGAAGTCAAAGAAAGCATTATCAATGCCTACGAGGAAAAGACACATCTCAGCAGAAGTAAAATTGCAAAGATGATGGACGAGGAAACATGGATCAATGCGAAAAAGGCAAAACAGCTTGGTTTTGTGGACGGGATTCTATTTTCCAAAAAAGGATCTGAAGAAGATGACGATTCTGATGAACCTTCCAAGAGTGAACCTGATGAAAAGGAGAATTCACCCAAAGAACCGGAGGAAGAAAAGAACCCCCAAAAAGCACAGGATTCCATGCTTTACTCTCCGTCCGTGACAACTGCATCGCTGATGCAGAAAATATCCGCAACAGCACCTGCAACAGGTGTACCGATAAATCAGCTTGAAAAAAGGCTGGCACTTTTGAAATATTGATTGGAGGAATTGATTATGACGATTAAAGAACTCAGAGAAAAGAGAAAGAAGACCTGGGATACAGCACGTGATTTTCTTGACAGCAAGCGAAATGCAAACGGCGTTCTCAGTGAGGAAGATTCCAAAACCTACGATGCGATGGAACAGACGATTGTTGATCTTGGAAAAGAAATTCAGCGTCTGGAAAGACAGGCTGAAATTGAAGCTGAAATGAACAAGGCAACCTCAACACCTGTTCTCGGCAAGCCCGCAACTCCGACTGTTTCTGAAAAAACAGGTACAGCAAGCGATGCCTACAAGAAGGCTTTCTGGAACAGCGTCAGAAACCGCAACTGGATCGATGTACACAACGACTTGCAGGTCGGTACAGACACAGAGGGCGGTTATCTTGTGCCTGATGAGTACGAAAAGAAGCTGATTTCCGCACTTGAAGAAGAGAACGTGTTCAGACCTCTTGCAACCAAGATTCAGACATCAAGCGGTGACAGAAAGATTCCTGTTATCACGCAAAAGGGCGAAGCATCGTGGATGGAGGAAGAGGAAGCATATTCCCTTTCTGATGATTCTTTCGGTCAGATCGCACTTTCTGCATACAAGGTTGGTACAGCTATCAAGATCTCCGAAGAACTTCTCAACGATTCTGTATTTGATTTGCCGTCATACATTGCAAAAGAATTTGCAAGAAGAATCGGTTCCAAGGAAGAAGAAGCATTTCTTATCGGTGACGGCAAGGGCAAGCCGACAGGCATTTTCGCAAATGCAGGAGGTGCTGAAAATGGAGCAACCACATCAACAGCAAATATCTCATTTGACGATATGATCGAACTTTTCTATTCTGTCAAGTCGCCTTACAGAAAGAAAGCTGTATGGATTCTAGGCGAACAGACAGTAAAGGCACTCAGAAAAATTAAGGACAATACAGGCAACTATATCTGGCAGCCTGCCGTAAGCAGCGGACTTCCCGACACAATTCTCAACCGTCCGTATGTGACTTCTGTATATGCTCCTGTTTCTGCGGCAGGTGCAAAGCCTATCGCATTCGGTGACCTCTCATATTACTGGATCACTGACAGACAGGGCAGGAGTTTGAAGCGTTTGAATGAACTCTTTGCAATGAACGGACAGGTTGGTTTTCTTGCATCTCAGCGTGTAGACGGAAAGCTGATTCTTCCTGAAGCTGTTAAGACACTGACCATCAAGAAAGCGTGATGTTATGATCACGCTGAAAGAGGCAAAAAACTATCTGCGAGTGGATTATGAGGAGGACGATAGTCTGATTCAGAATCTGCTTTCCACAGCAAAAAATCTGGTGATGGACGTTGGCAGAATGGACGAGGACGACTTTACAAAAAATGAAGATACTGTGCGGACTGCGATGCTTTTCGCACTTGGGTATCTTTATGAAAACAGGAGCAATCCTGATTACAAAAAGCTGACCTTAAATCTTCGTTCAATTCTGTTTGCACAGCGAGAGGGTGTGATGTAATGGAAATCGGAACTTTGAATCAAAGAATCACTATTCTGGAGCATAGAACTGTCATTGATGAAATTGGAAATCATATCACCAAATGGGAAGAAACATTCTCTCTGTGGGCAAAGGTGACTGTAAAAACTGCAAGTGAAACAACTGATGCAGGAGTTACCAAAGAGGTACAGAAGCTTGAATTTCTTGTCCGTCAAAGTCCTGCCTCGCTGAATATCAACAGCACCAATTTCCGTATTCTTTTCAGGAATAACATTTACAATGTCACCGGAATTACTCCTTTATACGACCACAACAACTACATGAAAATCGAGGGTGAGATAAGAAAGGCAGGTGCTTCCGATGACTTCAATTGATGCAATGGCTGATGAGATTATGAAAGGTCTGACGGAATATGCAGACCTTGCAGATACGTCAATGAAAAAGGCGGTCAGAAAAACTGCAAAGTCTGTAAAAGATGAAATATCCGCCAACGCTCCAAAGAGAACAGGTGCGTATTCAAAAAGCTGGACTGCCAAAAAGACAAAGGAAAACAGCCATTCTCTTGAGATGACTGTCCACAGTAAGAATCGTTATCAACTGGCACATTTATTGGAGAAAGGTCATGCTAAACGTGGCGGTGGACGTGTATCCGGCAAACCACACATTGCTCCTGCGGAAGAAAAAGGTGTACAGCTTTTTGAGAAACTTATCGAGGAGGCCTTGTCATGACTTATGAACAAATCGCAGAGATGATGGAGGAAATGGGACTGCCTTTCGCCTATCATCATTTTGCTGAAGGTGAAAGTCCTGCACCGCCTTTTCTCATTTTTCTTTCACCTGGAGAAAATACATTTTCAGCGGATAATTCCATGTATTTCAGCTTTAAAATGCTGGATATTGAACTCTATACAGATGTGAAGAATCCTGAACTGGAAAAGCAAGTTGAACAGGTTCTGAAACGTCATAAAATCTATTACACAAAATTGGAAGTATGGATAGAGTCCGAAAAACTCTATGAAGTACTGTATGAAACGGAGGTATAACCAATGGCGAACAAGAAAAACAAGGTTAAATTCGGTTTGCAGAATGTCTACTGGGCAAAAATCAATGAGTGGGGTGAAGATCCTGACGGCAACAAGACTGTTCCTGCATATGGTCCGTCAAAACATCTCCCCGGTGCTGTATCGCTTTCTATTGACGCAAACGGCGAGGCCGAGAATTTTTATGCGGACAACGGTGTTTATTACGTCATCAACAACAATGCAGGATATACAGGCGATCTCGAAATTGCCCTTATCACAACCGAATTTGCAACTGAAATCTTAGGAGAAATCCTTGATAATAATGGTGTTCTGGTAGAAAAGAATGACACGGAACTTGCACAGTTTGCATTGATGTTTGAGTTCTTAGGCGACAAACACCATATCCGTCATGTGATGTATTGTTGCAGTGCATCACGTCCTGCGACAGAATCTGCAACTACTGAGGAAAGCACAGAAGTCAAGACTGAAAAGCTGTCGCTGAAAGCTACTCCTTTGCCGACAGGTCTTGTGAAGTCGAAAACTACTGAAAGCACCACAGATACAGTGTATAATAACTGGTTCAAAATGCCGTATAACCCTGATACGACAGTTAAGTCTTCTGCAAAGTCATCATAAGGAGGTATTGCTATGGCTATTCAGAAAAACATTACAATTGATGGAATTGAAGTGCCTTTTAAGGCAAGTGCTGCTGTGCCACGTTTGTATCGTCTGAAATTCCGCAGAGATATTTATAAGGACTTTGCTGCACTGAAAACTGAAGTCACTGAGGGTGATGAAAACAAAAGCGAAATCGGTATTGAAAGTCTTGAAGTCTTTGAAAATATCGCCTATATCATGGCAAAACACGCTGACTCCAATGTTCCTGATAACCCTGATGATTTTCTGGAACAGTTTAACACGTTTAGCATTTATGAGATTCTTCCTCAGCTTATCGAACTCTGGGGACTGAACACCGCAACGCAGGTAGAGTCTAAAAAAAACATCGCCAGACTGACCGCCCGATGACAACCCCTCTTTTTCTCCTGAGATGCAAACAGCTCGGTCTTTCTATGACCGAGCTGGATTTGCTTACGATTGGAC
>OIZW01000661.1_pt1 | contig 28070 bp, 26 predicted proteins | sample 1588581 | NCBI WGS metagenome assembly OIZW01 (sample SAMN03283266) | human gut metagenome | biome: human-associated habitat; material: feces | host: Homo sapiens | place: USA | collected 2013 | reverse complement strand
CAGGAAGTGCTTTTCTGTGCGATCAGAACCTCTCATCGTGTTCACCTAACTCACGCCCTCAGAATGTTTCCTCATACACTGCTACCTTGCAGGATATTCGATTTGGGATAATATCCTTATACTTATCCCGAAAATCACCACTTTTGTTGCATAAAAAATGCAACAATTGCAGAAATGTTGCCAAATTAAAAGATAAATCATTTGTTTGCACAAATTACGATGTGATAAATTGTGCAGTATCACATATAAGATCGTAAGGGTTTATTATTTTTATTGCCCGGGAAATAATATATGCGGAGGTGATAAAAAATGAAAAATAACTCTTTTGCTCACGGGCAGGAATTGCCGCTGGGGCTGTCTATGGCTCTTGCTCAGGTGCCTGCGGCATATGCTTACTTTGCAAAGCTGGATCCGCTTCAAAGACAGCAGATAATCGACTCGGCACACTGTATCCGCTCCAAAGAGGAAATGCGTGGTCTCGTCAACAGCTTGTCAAACGGTCAGATCACTGATACAAGTATTTTCTGAACAAAAAGTTAATGTAGACAAATTTCACAATAAATCAAAGATTAATTGATATAAATTTTATATAAATATGTGTTGAAATTTATCTATAAATATTGTACAATATTATTGTAAGGCTTTGTATGCTGTTATGGAGAAAATCAGTAAAAAAAGCTTTCGCAGACAGTTTTGCTCCGCTTTACTGTCTGGTAATATTGTGCAGTATTTTTTGTATGTATTCAGGAGAGATGTATGACTGAAATGTGCTGTTTTTCATCAATTACATATTCTTTTATGGGTAGGTCTTTAAGTATAATTGCGTCCTGCCTTGATTTTTTGCACTCTAACAATCTAATTATGCACTGACTAAAACTGCAACGCCATTGTTGCAGTTTTTTATTTGTAATTTATTGTTTTACTTGGAGGTATAAATTTATGAAAAAAGTTGCGGTAATAATGGGTTCTGACAGCGATTTCCCTGTTGTCAGCAAGGCTGTTGCTGAACTTAAAGCTTACGGTGTTCCTTACGAATGTCACGTTATGTCTGCTCACAGAACGCCTGCGCTTGCAAGCGATTTTGCTGACAAGGCTAAGGAAAACGGCTTTGGAGTTATAATCTGCGCTGCCGGAATGGCGGCTCATCTGGCAGGAGTTATTGCAGGTCACACAACGCTTCCTGTTATCGGTATCCCTTGCAAGGGTGCTAACTTCGACGGCATGGACGCTCTGCTTGCTACCGTTCAGATGCCTAGCGGTATCCCTGTTGCCACTGTCGCAGTTGACGGCGCTAAGAACGCTGCTATACTTGCTATTCAGATGCTCGCTCTTTCTGACGAGGGTCTGGCTGAGAAGCTTGAAAAGGCTAAGCAGGATATGATAGACGGCGTTATTGCTAAGGACAAGGCTTTACAGGACAAGCTTGCTGCGCTTTGATATAGTACAAAAACAGACGGCTTACGCTGTATGTTTTATTGATGTATCGGGAATGTTTGCTGTCGGCGGGCGAACGCTGTTCGCCCCTACATATTGAAACGGCGGCGATACGTTTTTGATACGCCATATAAATAATGTAAATAAATTTATGGAGGAATAAATCTATGGAAAACATTGTAAAGACAGAACAGCTCTATGAGGGCAAGGCTAAGAAAGTATTCGCTACTAACGACCCTGATCTTGTTATCGTTGATTACAAGGACGACGCTACTGCTTTCAACGGCGAGAAGAAAGGCACTATCGTTGGCAAGGGTGCTATCAATAACAAAATGACAAACTATATGTTCAAGCTTCTTGAAAAAGAGGGTATCCCTACTCATCTTGTTGAGGAGATCTCTGACAGAGAGACTATCGTTAAGAAGGTCGAGATCGTTCCGCTGGAAGTTATCGTAAGAAACGTTGCAGCAGGAAGCTTCTCAAAGAAGCTCGGTATCGAGGAAGGCACAAAGCTCAAGCAGCCTACTCTTGAGTTCAGCTACAAGTGCGACGAGCTTGGCGACCCATTCATCAACAAGTATTATGCTCTTGGTCTTGGTCTTGCTACTGAGGAAGAGATCGAGGATATCACAAAGTATGCTTTCAAGGTCAACGAGTTCATGCTCGGCTTCTTCAAGAACATCGGCATTGACCTTATCGACTTCAAGATCGAGTTCGGCAGATTCCACGGAAAGATACTTCTTGCTGACGAGATCTCACCTGATACTTGCCGTTTCTGGGATTCTAAGACACATGAGAAGCTCGACAAGGACAGATTCAGAAGAGACATGGGCGGCGTTGAAGAGGCTTACCATGAGATGATAAAGAGAGTAATGGGAGAATAATTTTTATGGGCGGTTTTTTCGGAGCTGTTTCAGCTAATGACTGTATTCAGGACGTTTTCTTCGGGACCGACTATCATTCACACTTAGGCACAAGGCGGGGCGGAATGACTTCATTCTCCCCTGAGCTTGGCTTTCAGAGAAATATTCACAGCATTGAAAACTCACCATTTCGTACTAAATTTGAAAAAGACGTTGACAAAATGAGAGGAAACATCTGTATCGGCTGCATAAGCGACACAGATCCTCAGCCGATAATGGTACGCTCAAAGTTAGGACTTTACGCAGTGTGCTCTATCGGTGTTATACAAAATGCCGCTAAACTGGCTGACGAACTGCTTGAAAAGGGCTGCGCAAACTTTGAGACAATGAGCAGCGGCGCTATCAATTCCGCAGGGCTTATCGGTGCGCTGATCGCACAGAAGGACAGTTTTGTTGACGGCATAAGATACGCACAGGACAAGATAGAAGGCACGATGTCGCTTGCAATAATGACAGACAAGTCGATGATCGTTGCCAGAGATAAGGACGGACGGCTTCCTATTATAATAGGACAGCGTTCTGACGGATATTGCTTTTCTTTTGAATCATTTGCATATCAGAAGCTTGGATACTCCACCTGTCACGAGTTAAAGGCGGGAGAGATAACTGAGATAACCAAGGACGGCTACAATATCCTCAGCGAGGGTACAGACAAGAAAAAGATCTGCACTTTCCTTTGGACTTATTACGGCTACCCTACCGCTTGCTATGAGGGCGTGAACGTTGAACTTATGCGAACACGCAACGGCGAGATAATGGCGGAGAACGATATGAAAAACGGCAGGCTCCCTGACGTTGATTTCGTTTGCGGAATACCTGATTCGGGTGTTCCTCACGCTATAGGATATGCAAACAAAAGCGGCATACCTTTTGCAAGACCGTTCATCAAGTACACTCCTACATGGCCTAGAAGCTTTATGCCAACAAGCCAGTCTATGAGAAACAGAGTTGCGAAGATGAAGCTTATACCTGTTCACGAACTTATCGAGGGCAAGAAGCTTCTGTTCGTTGACGACAGTATCGTCAGAGGAACTCAAATGAGGGAAACTGTTGAGTTTCTTTATGAGAACGGTGCAAAGGAAGTCCACATGAGATCAGCCTGTCCTCCTATCATGTATGGCTGCAAGTATCTTAACTTTTCACGCAGCACCTCGGAACTTGAACTTATCGCAAGACAGATAATTGATGAGAACGAGGGTATCGAGGGAGTTAAATACATTGAAGAATACAGCGATTCAAGCACTGAGCGTGGCAAGCTCCTCAGGGACGAGATATGCAGAAGACTTAAGCTTACCTCTGTTGAATTCCAGTCGCTTGAAGGCACTGTAAAGGCTGTGGGTCTGCCAAGCTGTGAGCTTTGCACCTACTGCTGGAACGGAAGGGAATGATTTAATTGGTAACAGGTATCCATGAAGAATGCGGCGTTTTCGGCATTTATACTAACAAGACAAGCGATGTTGCGGCTCAGACTTATGTATCTCTTTACGCATTACAGCACAGAGGTCAGGAAAGCTGCGGTATCGTTGTAAACGACGACGGCGTGTTCAGCTATCACAAGGACGTGGGTCTTGTCAATCAGGTTTTTGACAAGGAAACTCTCGAACGGCTCGGCAAGGGCAATATTGCTATAGGTCATGTGAGATATTCGACCACAGGCAACTGCAATGCTTCAAACGCTCAGCCGCTTGTTGTTCGTCACATAAAGGGTCCTATGGCTATCGCTCACAACGGAAATCTTACTAACGCAAGAGAACTTAGAGAGCAATATGAAAACAAGGGCATGATATTCCACAGCACAAATGATACTGAGGTCATATCATATGCCATAACCGAGGAACGTCTTAGAGCACCGTCTATACAGGCGGCGCTCGAAAAGGCTATGTACAGGATAAAGGGTGCGTATTCGCTGCTCGTTATGTCGCCGACAAAGCTTATTGCGGCGAGAGATCCTGACGGCTTCAGACCCCTTTGCCTCGGAAAGATAGACGACGGCTATGTGGTAGCGTCGGAGACCTGTGCTTTTGACAGCATCGGCGCTGAATACATAAGAGATCTTAAACCAGGTGAAATGATAGTTATTGACAAAAACGGTGTGAACTCTATCACGACTCACTGTGGTAAAAAGGGTACTATATGCGTATTTGAATATGTATATTTTGCTAGACCTGACTCTGTTATCGAGGGGTCGAGCGTTCACATGGCAAGGCTCAGGGCAGGAAAATATCTTTGGAGAGAACACCCTGTTGACGCTGATATTGTCATAGGCGTGCCTGACTCGGGACTTGACGCTGCGCTGGGATTTTCTCAGGAAAGCGGCATACCATACGGCATTGGATTTATCAAGAACAGATACATAGGCAGGACGTTCATTCAGCCTAGCCAGACAGAGAGGACGAACTCCGTCAAGATAAAGCTCAACGCTATTTCAAGCACTGTTAAGGGCAAGAGGGTCGTTATGATAGACGACAGTATCGTCAGAGGAACGACTTCGGGACGTATCGTCAAGCTGCTGAGGGACGCAGGTGCAAAGGAAGTTCACGTTCGTATCTCCTCCCCTGCATTCATTGCACCATGCTATTTCGGAACGGATATAGACAGCAAGGAAAATCTTATCGCCTGCAAGATGACCAATGAAGAAATATGCGAATATATCGGTGCAGACAGCTTGGGATATCTCAGTGTTGAAAGCGTTAAAAAGCTTGCGGGAAATTCAAAGTGTGATTTCTGCGTAGGCTGCTTTACAGAGAAATACCCTATCGAAGTTCCTAAGGATATGCCTAAGGACAAATTTGAATCGAAGATATCGGAAAAGAAGTAAATAACTGAAAGGATATTTTATCATGAATACAAACAGTTTTTCAAACAGCTACAAGGAAGCAGGCGTTGACGTAACGGCAGGCTACAAGGCAGTTGAGCTTATGAAGCAGCACGTTGCAAGGACCATGACAAGCGGTGTTCTCAGCGGCATCGGCGGCTTCGGCGGTCTGTTTGAGCTTGACATGACAGGTATCACAAAGCCTGTTCTCGTTTCAGGCACAGACGGCGTTGGCACAAAGCTCAAGATAGCTTTTCTTATGGACAAGCATGACACAGTTGGTATCGACTGCGTGGCAATGTGCGTAAACGACATTATCTGCTGCGGTGCAAAGCCACAGTTTTTCCTTGACTACATCGCTGTTGGCAAGAACTATCCTGAGAAGATAGCTCAGATAGTTTCCGGCGTAGCAGAGGGCTGTGTACAGTCAGGCTGTGCGCTCATCGGTGGCGAAACGGCTGAGATGCCTGGTTTCTACCCTGTTGACGAATATGACCTTGCAGGCTTCTCTGTTGGCGTTGTTGACAAGGACAAGATACTTGACCCAAGCACTCAGAAGGCCGGGGACGTTATGATAGCTATTAAGTCAAGCGGTGTACACTCAAACGGCTTCTCACTGGTAAGAAAGGTATTCAGCGTTGACGAAAAGACTCTTTCTGTTCACTATGACGAGCTTGGCAAGACACTTGGCGAGACACTTCTCACACCTACAAAGATATATGTAAAGGCTGTTATGAGCCTGCTTGATTCTGTTAAGGTAAAGGCTATATCTCACATCACAGGCGGCGGATTCTATGAGAACATTCCACGTTCACTTCCAAGCGGTCTTTCTGTTAAGATAGCAAGAAGCGACGTTCAGGTGCTTCCTATTTTCGACGTTATCGCAAAGACAGGAAACATTCCTGAGAGAGATATGTTCAACACATTCAACATGGGCGTTGGTATGACAGTTGTTGTTGACAAGGCTGACGCTGACAAGGCTATCGAAGCTATCAAGGCAGCAGGCGAAGAAGCTTACGTTCTGGGCGAGCTTGTTGACTCTGACATGGGCGTTATCATCTGCTAAGGGTAAAGAGATATGAAGAAGATATGCGTTCTTGTTTCGGGCGGCGGAACAAACCTACAGGCGCTTATTGACGCTGAAAAAAGCGGCATTATAAAAAACGGCAAGATAACCTGCGTTATATCCTCGAAGGAGGGTGCTTATGCTCTGGAGAGGGCGAAAAATGCAGGTATCAGCACTGTCGTTATTCCGAGAAAGGAATATGCTGACAGCAAGAGTTACAGCGAGGCCATTCTGGCTGAACTTAACAGACAAGGTGCTGACCTTATCGTGCTGGCCGGATTTATGATAATTCTTGACGAGTGCGTTACAAAGGCTTATCCTTACAGGATAATAAACGTTCACCCTGCATTGATACCGTCATTCTGCGGTGAGGGTTTTTACGGACTTAAAGTTCATGAAAAGGCTCTCGAATACGGCGTTAAGGTATCGGGTGCGACTATACATTTTGTAAACGAAAAGGCTGACGCCGGTGCTATTATTTTGCAGGGCGCTGTAGATGTAGCCAATGACGAAACGCCTGAAAGCTTACAGAAGAAGATAATGGAAAACGTTGAATGGAAGCTTTTGCCTAAGGCAGTTTCGCTGTTCTGCGAGGACAGGATAAGCATTAAGGACGGCAAGGCTTACGTTGACCTTAAAGACTGAGAAAAATTATGGAGGACAAGATATGAAGACCCTTAATATTTATGACGAGCTTAAAAGCAACTCATATCCGGGCAGAGGAATAGTTATAGGCAAGTCTGCTGACGGAAAGAGTGCGGTAACGGCTTATTTTATCATGGGTAGAAGTGTTAATTCCAGAAACAGAGTTTTCACGGAAACTGAGGACGGCATCAAGACAGAAGCTGCTGACCCTAGCAAGCTTTCTGACCCACACCTTATTATATACTCCCCTGTTCGTGTGCTTGGAAACAAGACTATCGTTACAAACGGCGATCAGACGGACACTATTTACGAGCTTATGGACAAGCAGCAGACTTTTGAGCAATCTCTGAGGACGAGAGAGTATGAGGACGACGCTCCAAACTACACTCCTCGTATTTCAGGTATCATGCACGTTGAGAACGGCGCATATAATTATGCTATGAGCATACTCAAGTCCGCTGACGGCAACCCTGACTGCTGCGAGAGATTTACTTACACATACACCAACCCTCTTGACGGTGTGGGTCATTTTATCCACACTTACATGGGTGACGGCAATCCTCTGCCAAGCTTTGAGGGCGAGCCTAAGAAGGTGGAGATACCTAACGATATTGAGGAGTTCACCGGCAAGCTTTGGGAAGCACTCAACGAGGACAACAAGGTTTCGCTGTTTGTAAGATACATTGACATTGCAAGCGGCAAGGCTGTTTCTAAGATAGTAAACAAGTACAGAAAGTAAGGCTCTTAAATCATAGATCGGGAGTATAGAAAAAATGGAGTTAGTTGCATTAAAATGTCCTAAATGCGGCGGTGAGCTTGAAGTTCATGAGGGACAAAAGCGGACGTTTTGCAAATACTGTGGCTCACAGATACTTCTTGATGACGGCAACAGGATAGTCAACGTTATCGACGAGGCAAGGCTCAAGGAGATAAAGCTCAACAAAGAGGTTTCAGACTTTGACAGAAAGCTCCAAGACGAAGAGGACAGGGGCAGATACAAGTCTGCCTCACAAAGACAGGGCTGGATAATTCTTTGCATTGTTCTGCACGTTGTTTTTACACTGCTGTTCAGCGGTGCTGTTATGTATCAGTCGGTATTCGCCATAATTGCGGCAATATGCGTTTGGATCGGCTTTCCGATACTTTTGGCGGTGGTCAAGCCGAGAAACGCAGGAGGGCTAAGCAGGATAAAGACGGCGGTGCTATTTTACGTAACGTTTACGGTGATATTCTTCGCTGTGGGTAAATTTTATTTGAAGTATTTGAAATAGTCGGGGGGAAGTAATTTGGAACTTATCGCACTTAAATGCAAAAACTGCGGCGGCGAGATAACCATTGAGGACGATAAGAAGATCGTCTACTGCCCTTACTGCGGCACTCAGAACTACATTGATGACGGCACGAGGACTGTCAAGATTGTTGACGAGGCAAAGCTTGAAGAGGTAAGGCTGAGGCAGGAGGAGTTTCTTAAAAGAAAAGCCTCGGAGGAGGCACTCAACAGCGTAAGGGACAGAAAGCTAAAGCAAAGAATGGTATGGCGTATATTTGTGGCAATAGCTCACATTCTCATTGTGATACCTGTCTTTATGCTTATGAAAAATCAGGACGAAACGCCGAACATAAACCTTATTCTGGGTATGCTGGGATATCTGCTTATCGCACCGATAATTTTGGGAGTGACACGACCTTACATTCCCTCAAAAAAGTGGGACGTGAAAGAAAAGGGCAAGGGCAGACTCGTGCTGCTTTTCTATATCTCGTTTGTTGCTATACTGGTAGTGGCAGTCATGGCAGGAGTGGCAATATTTGCAATGGACTGACGCAAAGGGACTATTCATAAAATATAATGGAGGTAAAAATTATGGCAAATGAAATGCTTTTGAAATACGGCTGCAACCCTAATCAGAAGCCGTCAAGAGTATTTATGGAGGATGGCAAGGATCTCCCTATCGAGGTACTCAACGGCAAGCCCGGTTACATCAATCTGCTTGACGCATTCAACGGCTGGCAGCTGGTAAGAGAGCTTAAAAAGGCAACAGGTATGTGTGCGGCAACTTCTTTCAAGCACGTTTCACCTGCGGGCGCTGCTATCGGCAAGCCTTTGAGCGAGGTCGAAAAGAAGATATATTTTGTTGACGATCTGGGCGAGCTTACTCCACTTGCAAGCGCTTATGCGAGAGCAAGAGGTGCTGACAGAATGTCATCATACGGCGATTTTATCGCACTTTCTGACGAGTGCGACGCTTGCACTGCAAAGATGATCCAGAGAGAGGTTTCTGACGGTATCATTGCACCGGGCTACACTGACGAGGCTCTTGAGATACTCAAGTCAAAGAGAAAGGGTACATACAACATCATCAAGATAGATGAGAACTATGTTCCTGCACCTATTGAGAGGAAGCAGGTTTTCGGCGTAACTTTTGAACAGGGTCGAAACGAGCTGAAAATAGACAACGATATGCTCACAAATATCGTGACAGACAACAAGGAGATCCCTGAGGACAAGAAAACTGATCTTGTTATCTCACTTATCACACTTAAATACACACAGTCTAACAGCGTTTGCTATGTAAAGGACGGTCAGGCTATCGGTATCGGTGCAGGTCAGCAGTCAAGAATACACTGCACAAGACTGGCAGGAAACAAGGCTGACATCTGGTGGCTCAGACAGCACCCAAAGGTTCTGGGACTTCAGTTCGTTGACAACATCAGACGTCCTGACAGAGATAACGCTATCGACGTTTACATTTCTGACGAGCATGATGATGTACTGGCTGAGGGCGTATGGCAGAACACATTCAAGGTAAAGCCTGAAGTGCTCACTGAGGCTGAAAAGAAGGAATGGCTTGCAAAGAACACAGGCGTTTGCCTTGGTTCTGACGCTTTCTTCCCATTCGGCGACAACATCGAGAGAGCTAAAAAGAGCGGTGTGGCTTACATTGCCGAGCCGGGCGGATCTATCAGGGACGATCATGTTATCATGACTTGCAACAAGTACAACATGGCAATGGCATTCACTGGAATTAGATTATTCCACCACTAATTTTTGTGCATTAATGCAAAACAATAAAGGTCAAGAAGAAAAGGAGAAATTTATTATGAAAAAGTTACTTGCATCACTCATGGCACTGTCAATGGTATTCGCAGTTACAGGCTGCTCAGAGTCAAATGATTCAAGCAGTGAGTCAAAGGTTGAGGCTAAAACAACTACTACAACTACGGCTGCACCTGCTGCCGAGTCTAAGGCTGACACAACAACTACAACTGCAGCACCTGAGGAGTCAGCTGCTGACACAACAACTTCTGCTGGCGACACAGACACAACAAGCACCGGTGACGAGGCTAAGGGAACTTATAAGGATAATGTTTACACAAGCGATCTGTATACATTCAAGATCGACTCAAAGAAGTGGGCAATGCAGGAGTCCGCTGGTGTTGACGTAATGTTCACATACGCTGACGCAGGCGATGATGCTGAGCTTGAGTCTGCTTCTATCAACGTTATCTCAATGTCAAACGATCTGCTCAATGGTCTTACAGCAAGTGATTATGCTGACCAGATCAAGCAAACATATAATTCCATGGACGGCTACACTGTTACAAACGACAAGGAAGATAAGTTTGCAGGCAAGGACGCTTACATTGTTGACGTAACAGGCGAGATCGGCTCACAGAAGGTACTGCTCAATCAGATAATCACTTCTGACAACGGCAACCTTGTTGTTATCACATATGGTGCAAGCGAGAACGCTTACAGCAAGCTTTCTGACGAGTTCAAGACAGTTCTTGACAGCTTTGAGCTTAAGTAATAGTATACGAAGTAAATAAATGACGATACCGCACAGCATAGGTGTGCGGTATTGTTATAATTAGAAAAACACACTGAGGAGGTCTGAAAATGGACATATTAGTTGTTGGCGGAGGCGGACGTGAACACGCTATCGTTATGAAGCTTGCGGAGTCCCCTAAGGTAGGAAAGCTTTACTGCACACCAGGAAACGGTGGCATTTCACGCTATGCAGAATGTTTTGATGTTGCGGCAACGGATATTGAGGGCGTTGTGGCTCTGGCAAAGAAGCTTAAAGTAGACATGGTGGCTGTTGCACCTGACGATCCGCTTGTACTTGGAATGGTAGACGCTTTGCAGGCTGAGGGCTTCAAGACCTTTGGTCCTAAGAAAAATGCGGCTATAATCGAGGGTTCAAAGGTCTTTTCTAAGGATCTTATGAAGAAATACAATATTCCTACAGCCAAATACGAGGTGTTCACAAACAGTGAGGACGCTATAAAATATGTCAAGGAACAGAACACATACCCTGCTGTTATAAAGGCTGACGGACTTGCACTTGGCAAGGGCGTTATTCTGGCGGAGAGTGAGAAAGAGGCTGTGGAGGCTATACACTCCATGATAGATGACAAGCAGTTCGGTGAGAGCAGTTCCACTATCGTTGTGGAGGAATATCTCACAGGTCCTGAGGTTTCTGTGCTTTCATTCACTGACGGCAAGACTGTTGTTCCTATGATCTCTTCAATGGATCACAAGAGAGCTTTGGACGGCGACAAGGGTCTGAACACAGGCGGAATGGGTACTGTTGCACCTAACCCTTACTACACTGAGGACATTGCCAAGGAGTGCATGGAGAAGATCTTCCTGCCGACTATAAATGCAATGAATGCTGAGGGCAGGACTTTTGAGGGCTGTTTGTATTTCGGACTTATGCTCACCCCTAATGGTCCAAAGGTAATTGAATACAACTGCCGTTTCGGCGACCCTGAAACGCAGGTCGTTCTTCCTATGCTGGAGGGTGATCTTTGCGAGATATTTGAGGCTATTTATGAACACAGGCTGGCTGATGTCAAGATCGGCTGGAAGTCGGGTTACTGCACTTGTGTTGTTATGGCCAGCGGAGGATATCCTGTCAAGTACAAAAAGGGTATCGAAATGTTCGGTATGGACGACAAGGGTCAGGTAGACGGAGCGTTTATTTATCACGCAGGCACTAAGTACGAGGACGGCAAATTCTACACAAACGGCGGACGTGTTCTGGGTGTTACCTGCAATGCTTACACGCTTCAGGGCGCACTGGACAAGTCTTACGAGGCTGTTTCCAAGATAAAGTTCGAGGGAGAGCATTTCAGAAAAGACATTGGTCAGAAAGCACTCAAGGCACTGCCTAAAGATTCTCTTGATCTTGAATACAAGCAGGACATGGAGGACTACATCGAAGAAAACGGCGTTTATCTAAGACAGTAGGATATATAAAACGGGCGGAGAGATTCCGTCCGTTTTTTTGTACAGATAATACGTTTATAAATACAAAGACCCCCTCGGACATTTCTGTCCAAGGGGGTCTTTGCTATGTGTGGGAAGTAAAAATTACTCGTCTGCTTTTTCAATAGCCGCAGTTTCGTAAATATACTTAACTGAGCTTTCAACGCCATCGGCTGCGCCTGAGAATGTTGTTGAATCCTCGGCTGCTGTCTTGAGAGCGTCAAGTCTGTCGATAAGTCCCTTGAGGTCGTTGTTGTAGATGTCAAGGAGCTTGCCGATGCCCTCGTCCTTATACTTAGCCATGCCGTCTTTAAGGGTCTTTGCACCGCTTTCAAGCTTCTTAACACCAGATGAAAGCTGTGAGCTGCCGTCTTTGAGCTGACCGATACCGCTGAACAGCTCTGCACTGCCGCTTGAAAGTGTTGTTGTACCCTGTGCAAGCTCTACAAGTGATGAATAGAGTGTTGCAGTACCGTCCTTTAGCTGCTTGCTGCCGTTGTCAAGCTGACCAAGACCGCTGTCAAGAGTTTTTGCACCGTTTGAAAGCTTTGATACGCCTGAGTTCAGGCTGTCAACGCCCTTATCAAGCTTGCTTGCGCCTGCCTGTGCTGAGTTTACTCCTGCGGAGAGGTTCTTTGTACCTGCGGAGAGTGTAGCTGCACCATTGTTAAGCTCCTTGCTGGACTTAGCAAGTGTGCCGATACCGGTTTTAAGTGCAGAAGCACCCTCGTTTACTGTTTTAAGTCCTGTATTCAAATTATCAACGCCTGCGACAAGACCTTTCTTCTTATCGTTAAGACCATTGTATATCTGAGTTACGCCGTCAACAAGCTGTTTGCCCTCGGTTGCCATTGTGCCGACACCTGTTGAAACATCGCCAAGGCCGCTCTGTGCGCCCTGCTGATACTGGATAGAGCCATTTACGGCTTCTATCATATTGCTTATGCTCGTATACTCTGCTGAGCCTTCTTCGTAATTGCCGAGAAGCTGCTCAAGTCCTGCGAGTACCTGCTGGTCGTATGCGATAGACTGTGTAAGTGCGTTATCTACCTTTGTTATGCCATTTGAAAGAAGTTCAACGCTTGCAGGGAGTGACTGCACCTTTTCATAGAGTGTGGAAACGCCTGCATTAAGTGTTGCAACGCCTTTTTTCAGTGCAGTTGAACCGTCATAGGTCTGCTTTGTGCCTGCGGCAAGGTTTTTAGAGCCTGTCTGGAGGTCGCCTACGCCTGTAACAAGCTTATTTGTGCCTGCGGCAAGGCTTGCAGCACCGTTATTTACCTGCTGTGCGCCTGAGGATACCTGTGAAAGTCCGCTTGAAAGTGATGATGAGCCGTTCTTCAAGGATGACATACCACTGTTTACCTGATCAAAACCACCGAGGAGGGCTGTTGAACCACTATGAGCTGTGGAGATACCTCTCATAAGCTCACCTGTGGAAGAATCAAGGGTCTTTGCTCCGTCACGGAGCTTTGTTGCACCGCTGTTGAGGGTCTTAGCACCATTGTCAAGTGACTTAGAACCTGAATAAAGCTTGTCGATACCTGTGATAAGTGTTCCTGAGGAATCGGACAGCTTCTTGATGCCTGCGTAAAGCTCTGCTGTGCCGTCTACAAGCTCGTCTGTAGCATCAGAAAGCTCATCAAGCTTATCCTGAAGATCGTCAGCATCACCGATATCGCTAAGGTCAAGCTTTGAGAAGATGTCAGATGTTGCGACTGTGAGAGAGGTCGTTGACTCGAAGTCCTTTACGTCTGCTGTGAACTCAACGTACTCCGGTATCTCGATATCTTCGTTATCCTGAAGATCAAGGCTCTTTGTAAGGCCAGGCATTGCAACGCCTATAAGTATCTGTCTGCTTCCGTCTGAAATTAGCTTACCATTTGTTACTTCAACGTTTGAATAAACGTTAGTATCAAGGATAGCTGTTGTTGCCATAAGGTATGGAACATAGATATCTGTTTTCTTGCCGTTTATCTTGACAGTTTTCTTATCGTTGTTCGTATAGTCATATCTTACTGTAAGCTTACCGCTCTTGCCCGCGAGGTCCTCAGGCTTTATCTCCTTGCCGTCAAGGGTATATGTTACCTTTACATCAACCGGGAGTGCCTTATCGGTATAGCCCTTATAGTAAATATCTCCGCCCTCGGTATCCCATGTGAGCTTATCACCATTGGCTGTAAAGCCCTCGTCTGTTTTAACATTCTCGATATCTGTCAGGTCGGAAACGTCCTCCAGCTTCTTTACGCCCTGTGGGTTTTTCAGCCAGTTGGAAACGACTGTTTTTGTCTTGTTGCCGGAAGCGTCAGTGATAACATAAACGGTTTCTTCCTTAGCCTGCTTTTCTGTATCACTGTCAGACTTATCAGCTTTCTTTGTATCTTTTGTATCTTTTTTATCTGATTCGTTCTTTGTTGTTGAGGCAGTGCTGTCGGCAGCGGAAGAGCTGTCTGACTGAGCTGCTGCATAAAGACCTGTGCAGCCTGCGGAAAGAAGTACGGCAAGTATGCCTGCAAGAACTCTTGAATACTTTTTCATAACTATATCTCCTTTACGAATTAGTTTATTTCAGGAAGCTTATAAAGCTTATTTTCTTTTTTCTTCATGCCCATTGTTGTATTGATTATTACCTTATCGAACAGCATAAGCATTGAAGGAAGTATGCAGATAACAGTTATCATACTGATTATTGCACCTCTTGACATGAGCGTACAAAGCTGTGAGATCATATCTACGCTTGAATATACGCCAACGCCGAATGTTGAAGCGAAGAAGCCAAGTGCGCTGACCATGATAGACTTCATTGAAGTGGTGAGTGCGATAGTGACAGATTCGTGCTTATCTTTGCCTGCGTTACGCTCGGTCTTATATCTTGTTGTCATAAGGATAGCGTAGTCAACTGTTGCACCAAGCTGGATAGTACCGATTACTACCGACGCTATGAACGGTATGGTGGTATTCGTAAAGCACGGAACACCCATGTTTACTGTGATAGCAAATTCGATAACGGCTACCAGAATGATAGGCAGTGAAACTGAACGCAGTGCAACAAGAATGATGATAAAGATAGCGGCGATAGAAACTATATTTACTACCTTGAAGTCATGATCTGTTATGTCGATAAGATCTTTAGTAGCAGCCGCCTCACCGATAAGCATTCCGTCCTTATCGTAGGATTTAAGTATCTTGCTAAGCTCATCTATCTGGGCATTCTCTTCATCAGAAGCTACCTTATATTCAGAGCCGACCAGCATGAGCTGCCATTTGTCACTCTTGAGTATTTTTGTTACTGAATCAGGAACCATCTCACGAGGAATAGACGGACCGATAAGAGTATCCAGTGACATTGAGAAGCTTACACCATCAACCTTGCCCATTTCGTCGAGCATAGAGTTTACTTCCTTTGGCTTCATATCAGCGTCAACCAGGAGCATATGGGTCGTTGCCATGTTGTATTCCTCATCTAGCTTTGTGTTTGCGATAACACTGTTGAGATCCTTTGGAAGAGTATCTGTCAGGTTATAGTAGACATTGGTGTTTATCTGACCATATACGGCAGGGATAAGTACAACTATAAAGAGTACGATAAATGCTGCATGGTGCTTGATAATGAACTTTGAAGGCTTTTCAAGGCTTGGAACAAGGTCTTTGTGCATTGTTTTTTCAAGTGCCTTATCGAAGACAAGTATCATTGACGGGAGAACTGTTATGCAGCAGATAACGCCAATAACAACGCCCTTTGCCATTACGATACCCATGTCCATGCCAAGCTCGTAGCTCATGAAGCAAAGTGCAAGGAAGCCTGCAACTGTTGTTATGGAGCTTGAAACAACTGAGGTGATAGTTTTGCCGATGGCGACTGCCATAGCCTCTTTGTTGTCACCAAGGTGCTTTTCTTTCTCCTCTTTGTAGCTGTGCCACAGGAAGATCGAGTAGTCTATCGTTACCGCAAGCTGAAGCACGGCTGCCAGAGCTTCGGTAATGAACGATATCTCACCTTGTATGAAGTTCGTTCCCATGTTATAGATTATTGCCATGCCCACGCTGAGCATAAAGAACAGTGGGATAAGGAACGAATCCATTGTAAGTGCAAGTATGATACTTGTAAGTATTACTGCGATAACAACATACATCGGAGCTTCCTGCATTGTCAGATCCTTGATATCCTCAACGACTGACGACATACCGCTTACGAAACACTGTTCACCGGCGATGCTTCTTATCTCCTTGACAGCTTCAAGTGAGCCGTCAGCGGAGGTCGCTTCGTCGAAAAAGACAGCCATCATTGTGGAGTTATCTGTATTGAAGAAATCGTAAATATCATCAGGAAGAACTTCCTTTGGAAGTGAAACGTCTGCCAAGGTGTCATACCAGAGAACATCGCAAACGTGGTCTACCTTTTCGATCTTCTCCTTGACCTTTTCAACGTCCTTATCGTCCATGCCGTCAAGCATTACCAGCGAAAAGCCACCCTTGCCGAACTCGTCAAGCATTATATCCTGACCTTTCATGGTTTCAATGTCTGACGGGAGGTATGAAAGAATATCATAGTTTATTCTTGTGCTGACAAATCCGAATATTGACGGTATCAGCAGCAGAACGCTGACTATGAGTATCGGTACTCGGAGCTTTACAACTCCTCTGCCAAATTTCTGCATCAAATGTCATTCCCTTCACATAGTTTTGACCTTTCGGTCTTTTAACAATTCATAGTATACATCAAAAATGACCAACAGTCAATAGCAAAATGACCATTAGTCATTCTTTTTGTAGAGTTGCACAAAATGGCCAACGGTCATAAGTGACTATTGGTCATTTTGCTCCGTTGACTTTAACAAGAATTTGTATTATAATAAATATAGGGTCAGCCATAGTAAACCTGTGTATATGTGGCATACAAATTGTATATTATAATAAGGAAGGACGTGTTAAAATGGGCAAGCTTGATACCAATAAAAAGGTTAAGGAGGACTCTCTGCTTAACACGGCTTTTAGTCTTTTTACCACCAAGGGAGTGAGCAAGACCTCTATTTCAGACATCGTGAACAACGCCGGTGTGGCAAAAGGGACGTTTTATCTTTATTTCAAGGACAAATATGACATAAGAAACAAGCTTGTTTCTCACAAGTCTTCACAGCTTTTTAGAAACGCTATCGAGGCATTAAATGCGAGCGGCAAGAAGCTCACCTTTAACGAACGAATTATTTTTATTGTTGACAACATCATCAATCAGCTAAACGAGAACAAGTCGCTGTTGACTTTTATTGCAAAGAATCTTAGCTGGGGCGTTTTCAAGCACGCTCTTACGTCGCCTATAAAGGACGATGACATCGACTTCCGCAACATTTATGACGCTATGCTTGCTGACGCTCCATATAATATTGTTCAGCCTGAGGTCATGATATTCATGATAGTTGAGCTTGTAAGCTCAACCTGCTACTCGTCCATACTTTACAACGAACCTGTGGACATTGGCGAGCTTAAGCCTTATCTTTACAAATGCATCAACAACATTATCGACACTCATGCAGGCACTGCGAAAGCATAAGAAAAGACACGTTTACGAGATCGTAAGCGTGTCTTTTTTGTGTACAAAAAAACGGACGGAAAATATCCGTCCGTTTGGTGCTTTTATTACTTTGCTTTAACAGCATCTCTTGCCTTTGCAACGATATTGTCTGCGCAGAGGCCATATTCTTTAAGAAGATCAACTGCCGGGCCTGAGTGACCGAACTCGTCATTAACGCCGATCTTAACAAGCTTTGCAGGGTATCTTGCTGCAAGAACGTCAGCAACGGCTGAGCCAAGTCCGCCGATAACGCTATGCTCCTCAACTGTAAGAAGAAGTCCTGTGTTCTTTGCGGCTTCAACGATGATATCCTCGTCGATTGGCTTGATAGTGTGGATATTGATAACTGTTGCTTCGATACCCTCGGCTGCCAGTGTTTTTGCAGCCTCGATAGCCTCATAAACCATAAGACCTGTTGCAACGATAGCTATATCCTTGCCGTCACGGAGCTTAACGCCCTTGCCAAGTTCGAACTTATATGTTTCAGGGTCGTTGAAAACAGGTGTGGCAAGTCTGCCAAAACGCAGATAAACCGGACCTTCATGGAGGATAGCGGCTTCAACGGCAGCCTTTGCTTCAACGTCGTCGGCAGGGTTTATTACCACCATGCCAGGGATAGTTCTCATAAGAGCGATATCCTCGTTGCACTGATGTGTTGCACCGTCTTCGCCTACAGAGATACCTGCGTGTGTTGCACCTATCTTCACGTTGAGGTGAGGATAACCAATAGAGTTTCTTACCTGCTCAAATGCTCTGCCAGCGGCGAACATTGCAAATGTAGAAGCAAATGGTATCTTGCCTGTTGCAGCCATACCTGCTGCAACGCCCATCATATTTGACTCAGCGATACCGCAGTCAAAAAATCTGTCAGGGAATTTCTTCTTGAATATACCTGTTTTTGTTGCAGCAGCAAGGTCTGCGTCAAAAACATAGAGGTTCTCGTACTTATCGCCAAGTTCTGCAAGAGCCTCGCCGTAGCTTTCTCTTGTAGCTTTCTTCTTCAATTCTGCCATTGCTTAACCCTCCAGACTTTTAAGCTGTTCGTTTATTTCTGCCACAGCCTGCTCATACTGCTCCTTGTTAGGTGCTGAGCCATGCCATGAAACGTTGTTTTCCATAAATGAAACGCCCTTGCCCTTGATGCTCTTCATTACGATAACGCAAGGCTGACCGCATACTGTTTCTGCCTCGTTGAATGCTTTTTCAAGTGAGTCAAAATCGTGAGCGTCGGCTGTGATAACGTGCCAGCCAAATGCTGCAAACTTGTCAACGATAGGATATGGCGACATTACGTCCTCTATCTTTCCGTCGATCTGAAGTCCGTTATTATCCACAACAGCAACGAGGTTATCAAGCTTATAATGAGCGGCGAACATTGCAGCCTCCCATACCTGACCCTCTTCGATCTCACCGTCGCCAAGGATAGTATACACCTTATAGGTATCGCTTGTGAGCTTTCCTGAAAGCGCCATACCGCAGGCTACAGAAATGCCCTGTCCAAGGGATCCAGAGGACATATCTACACCAGGGATAGAGATACAAGGGTGACCCTGAAGCATTGCACCGATATGTCTGAGGGACTTCAGCTCCTCCTTTGGAAAAAAGCCTTTTTCTGCAAGAGTTGCATAGAGTGCAGGTGCTGTGTGACCCTTTGAAAGCACGAGTCTATCTCTCTCAGGCTCTTCCGGCTTATCAGGATATACGTTCATCTTGGCAAAATAAAGATAAGTGAGCAGATCTGCTATAGAGAGCGATCCGCCCGGATGACCCGACTTTGCGTTGAATACTCCCTCGAGTATTCCAAGACGAACCTTGCAGGCTGTGATCTCAAGCTGTTTCTTTAATGTTTCGTCCATACTTTTGACCTCCAAAAAAATATTATTTCTTCAGTTTTTCAAAAATTTCATCTATGACTGCGGCAATAAAATCCTCCTCGCAAGACTGCTCAAAGACCTTATCCGCAACCTTTTTGACCTCCTCTGCCGCATTTGACGGGCAATATGCCACGTCAGCCGCTTGAAGAAGTTCAATATCATTATTATAGTCGCCTGCTGCCACGAAAGTAAAATTCTCCATGCCACAAGCTTTTCTCAGCTCCTCAAGAGCCGTACCTTTTGATATATTCTGTGGAAGTATCTCATAATACTCGATACTTGAACGCACAAAATCTACACCTTTGTAGCCTTTTTTTGCCACATAGTTTATAAGCTCGTCCATACGCTCAGGCTCAACTGCAAAAAGCACCTTATACCAGTTCTTGTCAGGTATCTCGTCAACGGCACACTGAACGGGAATGAGCTTACAGATCTCGTTATGGCGCTTTTCCATAGGGGTCATGCTTGGCACATAGACCTCGTTGACAGTAAGCACTTCACAGCCAACATAAGGATTATCGGCAAGTATCTCCTTGACGATATCCGCCGCAAAGCTTGGCAGAAAGACGTTATATATCTGCTCTTTTGTATGGATATCGTAGACCATTCCGCCGTTTGACATTATGATAGGACAATTCACATTCACCATGTCAAAATACTGTCTAGCCGCCTGAATGGCTCTGCCTGTAGCGATAGAGAATCTGCCCCCAGCCTCTTCAAAACGCTTGACAGCGGCGAGAGTTTTCGGGGTAGGTATCTTGCTTGTGGGGAGAAAAGTTCCGTCCATATCCGTTATAAGCAGGACTTTTGATATATCTTCAAACATAAAATCACTTCCGTGGGTCAATTTCCTGCTCTGAGTTTTTTCAGCACCGCCTGAAAATAATCGGGCAATTCGCTGTCAAACTCCATATATTCCTTGGTCGCAGGGTGTATAAAACCAATTTTCTTTGCGTGGAGGCACTGCCCCTCGATTCCCTTTACAGCCTTGCCGTAAACATCGTCGCCGTAGACAGGGTGACCGATATATGCGGAATGTACTCTTATCTGGTGGGTTCGGCCTGTTTCAAGGCGGAATTTCACCAGCGAATACTGACCTAACTCCTCCAGCACCTCATAGTGGGTAACTGCGTGCTTGGAGTTTTGCTCTGTCACGCACATTTTCTTTCTGTCATATTTGCTTCTGCCGATAGGTGCGTCAACTGTGCCGGTAGGGGTCTTTAGGCGACCGCCTGTGAGTACAGCTTCATACTCTCTTGTAAAGCTATGCTCTTTTATCTGAGCCGCAAGAAAGTTATGTGCGCTGTCGGTCTTGGCAACGATCAGCAGACCGCTTGTATTTTTGTCTATCCTATGGATTATCCCTGGACGAATGACGCCGTTTATTGAAGAAAGCCTGCCCTGACAATGATAAAGCAATGCGTTCACCAAAGTGCCATCGGGATTGCCTGCGGCAGGGTGCACCACCATGCCTTTGGGTTTATTCACCACAAGCAGCTCGCTGTCCTCATAGACTATTTCCACGGGGATATTCTGTGGCTTGACGTCAAGCTCCACAGGGTCGGGAATAATTATCTCAACGCTGTCACCATTATGCAGCTTATAATTTTTCGATATTTTTTTTCCACCAACTGTGACGCCGCCGTCCTCGATAAGCTTCTGCACAGCGGAACGTGTAAGACCTGTATCCTGCGCTGACAAAAATCTGTCTATACGCTCGCCTGTTTGCTCGGCAGTGGCAATAAAATCAAGCTTTGTCATTTTCGTCTTTGACCTTTATATCGTCACGGATCGGCTTTTTCTTTTCGTCCAAAAAGCAGAAGCAGATGACGAACAAGATTCCGCCGATAACGATACAGATATCCGCAAAGTTGAAGATAGGGAAATTGATAGGCTCGAACTTGATATAGTCCACAACTTCTTTTACCCTTATTCTATCGATAAGGTTGCCGATACCGCCTGCAAGCACCATAGCCAGCGACACAAGCTCCAGCTTTGAGCCTTTGCGTATCTTATACATATAGATCACCGCCACGATCAGTACGACGACAGGCAGACCGATAAGAAACCAGGTCTTTCCTGACATCATGCTCCATGCTGCTCCTGAGTTCCTTATATGTGTCAGGCTGAACACCTTAAAGCTGCCGAACTTTATGACCTCCACAGGCTGACCATTCAACGGCAGGTTATTTGTCACGGCGAGCTTTATGAGCTGGTCGGCGGCAACGAGAACTGCCATGATAACAAGCGAAATTACAAACATCTATTCACTACTCCATTTATGAACAGTAAGGCTCTGCAAAAAACAGAGCCTTTGAATTAATTATTTTTACCAAATTTAAGCTCAGCAGGAGCTGTCTTTGGTATAACAGGGTCGAAAGAACCAGTGTTAAGTATCTTCTCAACGTGCTCGCTGTCAGTAACAGGTGCAGATTCAGCCTCAACAGTTTCCTCCGGCTCGGCTGTTTCCTCTGCCTGCTCCTCTGCGGCTTCCTGAGTTTCCTCGACTGTTTCTTCTTCCTCATACTCCTCTGCTGTATCCTCGGCAGGCTCGGACGTAGGAATTTCCATAATAAGTCTTATCTGCTTATTATAAAGCTGAGTAAGGTCAGCCTTGAACTGAGTTACCTCAGCCTTGAGGTTCTCAAACTTAGCAAGCTCCTCGTCATAAGCGGCTCTTACTTCATTTATCTTCTTTTCTGTTATCTCGGTATTAGTTCTGATAAGCTCAGCGCACTTTTCCTTATGCTCCTTAACTATTCTCTCACACTCAGAGGCACTCTGCTCTGCGAGTCTTACCTGCTCTGTTTTGGCAGACTCGATCATATCGTGAGCCTGAGTCTTAGCCTCAGTAAGTATCTTATTTGACTCTTTCTGAGCCACAACAAGAGCCTGCTGGATAGCTTCCTCGTCCTCTCTGTACTCGTTTATCTTCTCAACGAGCTTGATTATCTTAGCTTCGGTATCCTGATTTGCCTTTACGACTTCGGCATAATCCTCGGCTACCTGCTCAAGAAATTCTTTTACATCTTCTTTTGAATAACCGTTTTTCTCGGTATCAAAAGTTTTTCCTTTAATATTATTTGGATTTAACATACTAGGACCTCCGTGATCTTTACACAAATTTATTTAAAGTTATATGTATTCTGTCTTTTTTAGTTGTGCCGTCAACTGAAATCAGCTTGAATTTTCCGTATCCTCTCACTGAAAATGTACAGCCCTCTTCAAGAGGTATTTTCGGTGAATTTTTCGGCATATGGTCTATTTCGATGCCCACGTTTTTTATAAGCTGTGCTGACTTTTCTCGTGATATCCTTGCGGCAAGACTTAAGATACAATCTGCACGCATGGAAGCCACAGTACCGCTTATTTCCTGAGTTTTCTGCTCGATATGTATGCTGCCGTCATAGCCCTCACTAAGCTTCACTCCTGCTCTGCCGACTTTCGTCAGAGCACTTGTCACCTCGCCTGCCACAGAAGAACGCAGGAACACCGCTGACTTTCCCTCTCCCACAAGAATGTCGCCAACGCTGTCTCTTGTTATTCTTAGTCCCATAAGCGAGCCTAGGATATCTCTGTGAGTTATTTTATCCTCTTTGCGATACAGCAGTGTAATTGCAGTGATAGGAAAATCCTCACTTTCTGCCTCGCCATACTCAGGATAGACGCACAGCATACGCCTTGCGGCGTTTTCATATCCGCCCCAAAGCCTATAATTCTCATATTTCACAGACGCCATGAGTTTTTCGCACAGCAGACACTGCCTTTCATCGAGAAACGCAGAAAACTTTGTTATATACTTTTCATCAGCCGCCATTATCCAATCGGACACTCTGTCTAACAGACGGATATCGTCCTCAGACAGGTCGGGCAAAAACTGATATTTAGCACGAGCCATTTTTAGAAGCTGTAGCCGTTATTTTCAAGCTCGCTCATAAGGTCAACTCCTGAGAAGCCAACGTTTCTAGGCATGATAGCGAAAGTTTTCTGAGCCATCATCTTGATGTCTGCACCATTTGCATACGCAACGCCTGAGATAAAGTCAAGTATTCTCTTTGCGTCCTCACTCTTGACAGTTTCCAGGTTGAGAAGAACTGTCTTTCCCTCATTTATATCGCCGCCGATAGACTTGACCTCTGAAAAATCGTTTGGTCTTGCAAGAACTATCTGCAAAGTCGTAGTTTGCTCCATTCTTACCGGACGTGCGTTATTGCCATATGCACCTGTGTTCTTTGGTGCTTCGTTGTATTCTGTTTTATTCTCATACATCGGCTGCTGATACATTGCGTCCTCCTGCTCAAGTTCATCTTCGCCTACAAAGAGATTTTTTAATTTCTGCATTGCACCCATTTTTAATCCTCCAAATATTTTCTAGCTCCGAAAAGCTTTGTTCCGATCCTCACCAAATTTGAGCCATGCTTTATGGCAAGCTCATAGTCCCCAGACATTCCCATTGAGAGAATATCCATAGACACGTTCGGTATATCCTGCTCTTTCACCCTCAGGAAAATACCATGCATTTTCTCAAAAACGTCCTCCCCTGAGCCAACAGGAGGGATAGCCATAAGACCCTTAACAGAAACGTTAGGCAACTGTGCGGTCTGTCTTACAAGCTCCTCCGCCATTTCAGCGGAAACGCCGCTTTTAGTAGCCTCGTCGCCTATATTTATTTCCACAAGGACGTTCATAGTTTTATTATTCTTCACTGCAAGCCTGCTTATCTCATGAGCAAGCTTCAGGTTATCGACAGACTGTATCAGAGTAACGTCATTGATTATATATTTCACCTTATTGGTCTGCAAATGTCCGATAAACTGCACTTCTGCACTTTTATCGTAAGCTTCCTTCTTGGAAAGAAACTCCTGCACCCTGTTTTCGCCCAGCAGCTTAAAGCCCTGAGCCACAGCGAAATTCACCTTTTCAGGCGGCACTGTCTTTGTGACAGCCATTATCCTGACTTCTTCGTCAGGCTTACGCCATTTTGCTTTGGCGTTCTCTACATTATAACATATTTCCTTACAGTTTTCAAGAACCTCCGGAAAATAATTATCCTGAGGTGACAGCGTTGCTGTCTGATCTACTTTGCTGCACATCTTCATCTGATACCACCTCTAACAAAATTTGATCGTAAAGCAGCAGATAATCCTCGTTTGAGGTATTTTCAGAGAGCACATAATCATCGCCCTCGTAAATAACATTGATCTTCTTAAAGGTAACGTCCTTGCCGAGTATCACATAAACGCCCTTCTGATCGCCCTGAAAACGTATCGCACTTCTTGGAACTTTAAGGCCCTGATACTCGTCGAAGATAAGCTCCGCAGACTGCACTCTTGACTCAACAAGAGCTTCGTCAAGTCTGTCACAGGAAAGCACGACGACCACTTTGTTCTCATCGTCCTCACAAGGCTTAACAGACTCCACCTGAACGTCATAGATGTTTTTTGTGGTACTGAGCGTCATTCTGAGCCATGCACCCTCTGTTATCCTTTTATCGTTTTCCATGATCCCTGCTATCCTGCATGAATAGTCGGAAAACATTTTGCCAATGGCGTTCGGTGCGTCCTTACTAGGCTGGTCGATGACCTTTTGGATATCCTTGTCAGTGAGCTGGGAAGCGTTCTCCATAGTAAGCTCGCTCTCATAGCCGTCTGCATAGGAAACAAAGTAGCCTGTTTCGTCAGCAGTGATCGTTTTTCCTGAACCTGAGGTCTGTTCCTCCAACTCCTTGACTTTCGCCTGAAGCTGGCTTATCCTTTCGTCATAGCTCTGCTCGGTCTTTGTGACGATATTATAAATATTCATCACAAGGGACATATCCTCTCTTGTTTTTGCAAACTCAGAGAAATTATCCTGAGAAGAATATGAGAGAAGCTCCTTATATTCCTTATCTATCTTGCTTTTGAGCGTTTCAGGCTGAACATAATTCGTTGTACCCGGATTTTGTGCTCTTTCAAGGGCGGCTATCTCGCTTTCAAGTATCTTTATCTTGTTTTTCGCTGTAACAGCGTCCTCAGAAGAATAAACTGACGCTATGGTATTGCCAACAGATATTTTACTGCCGTCGGAATAGGTATAATCCAAAACTCCGCCGCCGTCATAGGTGACCACCTTTTCATCTCTGATTACAACGCCCTTAAAAGCAATATCCTCATTGATAGTAACAAGCACAGCTTCCTCGGTGTCATGACGCTCTGTAAGTGCACTGTATATCTGACTGCCGATAGTTGTGATTATCAGCACAGAAAGCAGACCGGTAAGTATTTTAACGGTCAGAGAATTCATTTTTTACTGCCCTCTTAAATATCTGAATTGCCTGCGGCGTCAAGAACGTTGATATATCTTGACGGAACGATAGTTGAGATAGCATGCTTATAAACTATGTTCTGCTTGCCCTCGCAATCGAGAACTACAACATAGCTGTCAAAGCCCTTTACAACGCCTTTGAACTGGTAGCCGTTCATAAGGATAAAAGTAGACGCTATCTTGTCTTTTCTGATCTGGTTGAGTATAACGTCCTGAAGATTAAGATTCTTATTCATAAATAACACTCCTAAAAATTTTTACAGCAATGTATTGCTTTTTTTACTATAAAATCTTTCAAACTATATTATATCACATAATTTCCGATTTGGCTATAATATTTTTGATATTTTCTATAATTTTTTGAAAACTATCAAATTTATCTGTTTCCACCCACTGAATTCCGTCAACTCGTCTAAACCAAGTAAGCTGTCTTTTAGCATAATGACGGCTTTCCTGTTTGATTTTGTCGAGGCATTCACAATGCTCAGCTTTGCCCTCAAAATACGGCACGAGCTCTTTATAGCCTATCGCCTGATAAGCTGTAGCAGGGGTAAAGCTGTCATAAAAAGCTCTGCACTCCTCTATAAGCCCGTTTTCCACCATTACATCAACACGGCGGTTTATACGGTCATAGAGATACTGTCTGTCGGAAGCTGTAAGACCGATAATGCAGGCGTTATATGGCGACTTCTCACGACGGCTGTTCACCTTATGCTGTGAAAGCGGTATACCTGTAGTTTCAAAGACTTCAAGTCCCCGTATGACCCTTGGCAGGTTGTTCTCATGGACTTTCTCCGCAGTTTCGGGATCGACCTCTCTAAGCCTTTCCCACAAAGCGTGACCGCCCAGCGTCCTGGCTTCCTCCTCAAGACGTTTTCTGACTGAGCCGTCCGTTTCGGTATCGTCAAAGATTATGTTGTTCACAAGTGAGCTTATATATAGTCCTGTTCCCCCGCAGAGAATAGGAACTTTGCCACGGCTGTGTATCTCTCTGATACGCTCACCTGCGAGCTTCACATAATCTGCCACGGAAAAAGCCTGTTCAGGCTCGAGAAAATCTACAAGATAATGTGGCACGCCCTGCATTTCCTCTTTGGTAGGCTTGGCAGTGGCGATACTCAGGCCCTTATATATCTGCATAGAGTCTGCGGAAACTATCTCACCATCATATATCTTTGCAAGCTCCACTGCGCAGACGGTCTTTCCGCTGGCGGTAGGCCCTGCAATGACAAGGAGAGGTATTTTATTTTCCATAGCTTTCGCCTCCTGCATTTTTTATAGAACTCGTCTGAACTGCTTTTCGATGTCTCTTTTGGTGAGGGTTATCATAACAGGTCTGCCATGAGGGCAATATCTGATATTTTCCTGACCATAAACGGCGTTCACGAGCGCTTGCAATTCTATTCCGATGTTGGTATCGTTCGCCTTTATTGCCGCTTTGCAGGCGATAGAATGGTAGAGGTCGTCAAAAAGCTCTATTTGCGGATTGAGTTTATTCTCGATAAAATTCTTTGCAAGTTCGCTGATTATATCCGCAGGGTTATCGTCACCAAGAATGATAGGCACGCCCTTTACTGCAACAGTTGGCGCAACGTCAGGCTCTATCTCAAAGCCAAGCTGTGACACCTTATCGAGGTTTGCGGTGAGAGCGTCATACTCGTCATAGGAAAGCAACACCATGATAGGCTCTAGGAACATTTGCGTTTCAAGCTGTTCGGCGTCGCTTTTTATCCTCTCGAAAATATATCTCTCGTGGGCGGCATGCTTATCCATAAGTATCATTTCGTCGCCCACCTGTGCCACAACATAGGTCTTGAAAAGCTCGCCCACCACAACAGGCTTCGGCTTTTCAGGCTCTTTCTCCTCCACGATAACGGAAACAGGCTTTTTCTTTGTGAAGCTTTGAGCGTCGATAAACTTGAAAGCTTCTCCGCTCTGCTCCTCCGGCTCTTCGGGGAGAGGTATCTCGCTTATCGCCTTGTTTATTTCCTCCACTGTCACCTTATGGGGTTTCGGCTCAGGACCTGAAATGGCTGTTATGGCTGTTTCTTTCTTTGCAGGCTGTTCAAGGCTTGCAAGAAACATATCGTCACTGCCGCTGAGCTTTTCTTTCTCTTCCTCAGTTATGCTCCTGCTCTCGACTGTTCTAAGCGTTGGTGCGGGTTTTTG